>Ga0314772_1000869_pt1 | contig 14836 bp, 18 predicted proteins | sample MetaGCBIW2018_FD_204520 | JGI IMG/M metagenome (GOLD analysis project Ga0314772, IMG submission 204520) | Cryopeg brine microbial communities from Beaufort Sea near Barrow, Alaska, United States - CBIW 2018 | ecosystem: Environmental > Aquatic > Marine > Coastal | place: USA: Alaska | collected... | reverse complement strand
ACGCGACCGCGGGCATGACCGCGCGATTCGTCTCCAACATCGACCCCACGGACATGGCGCAGAAGCTCGAGGGCCTGGACCCCCAGACGACGCTGTTCATCGTGGCCTCCAAGACGTTCACCACCCTCGAGACGCTCACCAACGCGCGCCTGGCCCGCCAGTGGCTGTGGGACTCGCTCGCCAAGTCCGGGGCCATCAACGGCGACGATGCTTCCCAGGCCGACGCGGTCGCACACCACTTTGTTGCGGTGTCCACGGCGCTCGACAAGGTCGAGGCCTTCGGCATCGACCCCAAGAACGCCTTCGGCTTCTGGGACTGGGTGGGAGGGCGCTACAGCGTCGATTCCGCTATCGGCCTGTCGCTGTCGGTGGTGCTGGGACCGGACGTGTTCGGCGACCTGCTCGCCGGGTTCCACGCGGTTGACGAGCACCTGCGCACCACTCCGCTGTCGCAGAACGTCCCAGTCCTGATGGGCCTGCTGAACGTTTGGTACAACAACTTCCTGGACGCGCAGTCGCACGCCGTGCTGCCCTACGCGCAGCAGCTGAACCGCTTCCCTGCTTATTTGCAGCAGCTCACCATGGAGTCCAACGGCAAGTCGGTGCGCTGGGACGGCTCCCCTGTCACCACCGACACCGGCGAGGTGTTCTGGGGCGAGCCCGGCACCAACGGCCAGCATGCGTTCTACCAACTCATCCACCAGGGCACGCGACTGATTCCGGCGGACTTCATCGCCGTGGTGAACCCCGCGTACCCGCTCAAAGACGGCGAGCAGGACGTTCATCCGCTGTTCCTCGCGAATTTCCTGGCGCAGACCAAGGCGCTGGCGTTCGGCAAGACAGCCGAGGAGGTCGAGGCCGAGGGCACCGAGGGTCCGCTCGTGGCCGCTCGCACCTTCACGGGCAACCGGCCCACCACGTCGATCTTCGCTCCTGCGTTGACGCCGCAGGTGCTGGGCCAGTTAATTGGACTGTACGAGCACATCACCTTCACGCAGGGCGTGATCTGGGGCATCAACAGCTTCGACCAGTGGGGCGTGGAGCTCGGCAAGCAGCTCGCCGTGCAGATCGCGCCTGCCATCCAGGGCGACGCCGATGCGCTGGGCGCGCAGGACGCGTCGACCCAATCGCTCATCGCGTACTACGAGGCGAACCGCACGTAGTTCTGAAGAACCTCGAAGGGGGCCCAGCCATACGGCCGGGCCCCCTTCGTGTGTCTAGTAGCGAGCGCATCGGCTCGCCGGCGCATCACACTCTGTCGAAGGTGTCCGGGTCGGGCCCCTGACGTCCGTCAGTGCCTCGGTCAAGTGCGTCGATGCGCGCCATCTGCTCCTGAGTGAGCTCGAAGTCGAAGATCTGCATGTTCTCTACCATGCGCTCGCGGTGCATCGACTTGGGGAAGACGATGTCTCCGCGCTGGATGTGCCAGCGCAACACGACCTGCGACGCGGCACGCTCGATCTCGCTCGCGATCCCGCCGATGGTCTCGTCGTCTAGAGCCTCGCCCTTAGCGAGCGGACCCCAGGCCTCGACGGCGATGGCGTGCTGGTGCGAAGCTTGGCGAGCCTCGTCGTTACGGAAGTACGGGTGCGCCTCGATCTGGTTCACCACGGGCGTGACGCCGGTCTCGCCGATAATCCGCTCAAGGTGATCCGGCTGGAAGTTGGACACGCCCGCAGAGGCCAGGCGACCCTCCTCGACCAGCGAGACCATCGCCTTCCAGGTGGACACGAAGTCGCCGTCGTAGCGCGTGGGTAACGGCCAGTGGATCAGGAACAAGTCCAACTTGTCCAGGCGCAACTTCTTGAGGGTCTCGTCGAACGAGCGGAGCACGTCTTCCGGCTTGTGCTCGCTGTTGGTGAGTTTGCTGGTGACGTAGACCTCGTCGCGCGCGAGGCCGGAATTCGCGATCGCCTCGCCCACCTCGGCCTCGTTGTGGTAGCCCTGCGCGGTGTCGATGTGGCGCAGCCCCACCTCGAGCGCAGTACCGACCGTCTTGGCCGTTTCCTCTGGGGGCACTTGGAACGTGCCGAATCCGAGTTGCGGGATGGTTGTGCCGTCGCTGAGTTTCACTGAAGGGATCATGTAGAGAAATCATACCCTCGCCATCGAAATTCCTTGCTGATACCGCCACGCGTCCTCCCCAGGAGGAAGCGTATGGGTGTGACCCGCGTGGTGCTCGCTGCGGGAGAGGCAGGCGGCGTCGCTGCGCGTAGGCCTCGCGGCCGCAGCCACGTCGAGCACCGACGCGGTGCTGCTGACGCCCGTGAATTCGCCCGAGCAGACCGCGGCTGCCAGCCGACGCGTCCTCGAGTCCGCAGGGGACGATCCGCGCTGCACGCTGGCCCGCGCGCACTACGACGGGGTGTGGCCTGCTGCGGGGATTTCGGACAGTGGGCCCTCTTAATATGAGGGTGTTACTGGAAGAGAGACAGCATGTCCACATCGCGTAGGCGATTTACCCAGGAGTTCAAGGACGAGTTGTGCCTTGAGGTGATCTCCACGTCGAAACCGATCAAGGACGTGGCCGACGCCTACGGGGTCGGCCCAGAGACGCTGCACAACTGGTTGATCAAGTACTGCGAGCCCAACGGCGGCACGGACACCGAGTCGACGGTCTCGGAGCGGGTTCGGCTGAAGGAGTTGGAGCGGGAAGTCCAAGAGCTGAAGGCGGAGGCCGCGTTCCTGAAAAGGCGGCCTCGAAATCAATCGGCCAGTGCAACAGTAGTGCGAGTCTATCGGCCGGGGTGTCGTATCCGAGGCTCTTTCGTGGCCTGCTGTTCAGTTTCGCAGCGACAGCATCGAGGTCTTCTTGAGTGATATCGGCCATGCTGGTGCCTTGAGGGAAATACTGGCGCAGCAGTGGACTGGTCCCCGAAAGTTGGACACCAAATCTAGGGTTCTTTCTTCAGGGAGTAGTCAGATGTATTCAGGAAGCACGTTAAGTCACTCCGACGCAGTGTCGGCTGTCGAACTGTTCGAGGACGGCCTCACTGCGAAGTCCGTGGCTATTTCGCTTGAACTTGCCCGGCCTCCGGTCCAAATGTTGTATCAGCGATGGCAGCTACGAGGAGCAGGTGCGCTGTTGACGAGAGACCCGCATACACGGTGATCATGTCGCGGCGGTCGAGCTGGTCGAGGACGGTGAACCCAACAGCATGGCCGAATCGTTCTTCTCGGCGTTGAAGAACGAGCTCGTTTACCGCACCGTCTACGCCGCCAAAACGCAGGCCCGCCGTGACCTCACCCGCTACATCGAGGGGTTTTACAATGGTCGACGCCGACACTCAGCGCTCGGCTACCGGCGACCCAACGAAGTCCACTATGGTTATCAACTGCCAGCCCTGGCAGCGTAGAAGAATCCACTAATTCCGCTGTCCGAAAACTCCGTCGCAGCCCAATCTGGCTCAGGATGATGTCGAGGAATGGGAGCGGGCCGACACTCCCCTCGAGAAGCGACAGCTGTTGTTGCACTTCCACCCGCTCGTGATCTCCCGCTTCCAGGTGCTCAAGCAGACCGACGTGGTGCTCGCACTCTTCTTGCAGGGGAGCATTTCTCGATGGAGGAGAATCTCTCCGACTTCGAGTACTACTACCCGATCACCACGGGGGACTTTACAGGGCCGCGCATTGACGGCATTCCTGATCCGGATAAGTTCCACGGCACGCTGCGCGCGGACGGCACCGTCATTACGGCGTCGCTGCCACCCAGCGCGTATGAGCCGGACGCCATGGACGTCGAGTCGGAGGCGCTGGCGACCCTCAGTTAGTGGCGCGCCACAGGCGCAATTCCAGATCTGGGCTGGGGGCATGTACGACGGGGGTCGCGCGCGAAGTGTTGACGCTCTGGTAACCCAGACGGCCGGAGTCTTCGGTGGGGCAGAGGTGGAGCTTCCCTCCTCCGAGGATGCGTGAGATTGCGGTGCTCGCTGGCGTCTCGCACCAGACGGTGTCATGGGGGATCAACACCCACCCCAGCATCAAGGCGGCTACACGAGAGTGATGCTGCGGGTGGTCAAGGACGGCCCCGGTCTCACCGTCGACGTGCGCGGCGGGCACTGTCCTCACCGTGTCAGTGCCTCGTGGCACCACTGGAATTGACGAAATTGATGATGAGTTGCAGAGGCCTGAGAAGCGCTAGCCGCCGTCCGACAGGCCGTCCGCCCAGCGTTCGGCCCCACCGTCTCCGAAGAGATCGGTGCCGACGACGACCCAGGTTGCGCCAGCGGCGAAGGCCTCGCGAGCAATTGCGCGTGTCACGCCACCATCGACCCCGACTGGGCGTCCTGGATGGGATTCGCTGAGTTGGGCGATCTTGTTCAACGCGGTGTGATCAAATGGACTGCCACCATGTCCGGGCTTCACCGACATACACAGCACGGGAAGGTCTCCCGCAACCGACGCCGGGGTGCCTGGCGACAGCGCTACCGTAGCGACGACGCCACGGGACTCGATGCGACGCACGGCTGCCCGCCAGTTGTTGGACTCTGCATGTACTACAACCGTGTCGCACAACTCGGTCCATGCATCGACGGTGGCGCGAGCATCCGTGACCATCAGGTGCGCTTCTGCGGAGGTGCCTGTTGCCTCTGCGAGTGCAAGCGCCTCTGCTGGGCCAAAACCACCCTCCGGGGCAAAGACTCCGTCCGTAACGTCCCAGTGCAGACGCGTGAGCCCTACGGTTTGAAGCTGGCGCACCGCGTGTAACCGGCGTTCGAAACTCACTGACCACAACGAGCCGGCAACAGTGTGAGGCGCGTTCCTAGGCATCGGCGCCCAAGATGTTCATGGCCAACTCATGGTCGGTCACGAGTGACGTGATGAGACCCGCTTTAGAAACCGCGAGGATTGCCTCGGACTTTGAGACCCCACTCGCAACGGCCAGCACGCGCGGTACGGCGATCAGTTCGTCATACGAGATCGCGATGCAGCGGCGCTGGAATCCGGGGTCTGCCAAGGTGCCGTCGGCCCTGATGAGGATGCCCGCGATGTCTGCCACGACGCCGAGTGCCTCAAGGCGTTTGACCTCGCCCGGCGCAAGGACGTCCCGGACCTGAGTATTGGGCGGATTCCAACTACCCACCGACAAGACGGCGGTGGTGACTGAAGCGAACAACTCGATTGCCGAGCGGATGTCGTGGTGTTGGCGCAGGCTCGCCGCCGTCACCTCGTCTTCGATGAACAAGGGCGAGAAGATCGGATAGACGGCGCCGCCCGAACGTGTGGACGCTTGACGGATGATCTCGATGGGGGACGAGCCAAAATCTCCCGAAACGGAACCCGTGAGTTGCACGATTGACAGCCGCGGCAACGACCTCAGTTGCGACGTGGTCGCGGTGAGCGTGCGACCCCACGTCAGACCGAGCACCTCGTCGGCATCGAGTGTGGTCTCGAGTACCTCCGCCGCAACGAAGCCCACCTGGGCGCGAACGTTCGCTTCGTCACCGTGGCAACGCACCACATAGCATTCTGCGAGGCCGAGTCGTGCTTTGAGGCGCTCACCGAGAGTCGGATCCTCGAGGCCCCTGTCGTCTATCGTGATCCGCACCACGCCTTGCTCGCGTGCTCGGTCGAGCAGGCGAGCGACTCTGAAGCGGGAGATCCCCAACTCCTCGGCAATCTTGACGTGCGAGCGCCCGTCGAGGTAGTGCGCTCTCGCGATCGTGGCCATCAGCGCGAGTTCGGTGCGGTCTGTCGCGGGCATGCCACTCCTTTGAGCGAGAAAGTCACGTTTCCGTATCATTTGTATACCTGGGTTGCATCAACACGAACCAGTTCCTATGCTCAATAGTACTGGTCGCGTGCTCAGATGAGCAACCGGTGGAACGCGGAGGTGCGTTGCTACCGCGACCGTGACGATTCAAGGGAGTATCGGGCTTGGCTGTCAAAGAAGGCGTGATCGCAGTGGCACGGCGACGCCTTCGCGCCGAAGCGGAGGCAGTGCATCACCTCGCTGATACCCTAGACCACTCCTTCATTGACGCGGCCGAACTCACGATGCGGTGCCACGGAAAGGTCTTTGTCGGAGGCTCCGGCACCTCTGGTTCAGTCGCCAGGCGTATGGCGCACATACTTTCCGTGTCTGGCACTCCGGCGGTATTCCTATCGCCGATGGACAGCTTGCACGGCGCCTCCGGCGCGATCACCTCGGACGATATGGTAATTTTAATTTCGCATGGCGGTGCATCGTCCGAAGTGATTGAGTCCGCCAAGATCGCCCGAGCCCGAGGCGCTCGCGTGTTGTCGATTACGGGTTCACTCGGCACCTTGCTTGCGGCCCAGGCCGACTGCTCAGTCGTGATCCCCATCGATCCTGCTGCGGAAATCGGCGGCATCATCGCGACCGGCAGCACGCTTGCGCAGTCGGCGTGGGGCGACGCGTTGGCCGAGGTGTTGATGCGCGCACGTGGCTATACCTGGGAACAGTTTGCGGAGACACACCCTGCTGGCGCAGTGGGCCTGCGTTCGCATATGCCGGAAGACCTGGCTCGTCTGGACCTTGCCACAGGTTCCGATGTTTCAGAGGAGAGCGCGCGATGACCGCCGTCGTGATGGGTGTCGATAGTTCCACCCAGTCCTGCACTGTCGAACTCAGGGAACTCGAGACCGGGCGTCTCGTCGCCACCGGTCGCGCTGCGCACCCACCGACACACCCGCCGGTCAGCGAGCAGGACCCTCAAGCTTGGTGGGACGCCCTCGTTGAGGCGACCCACCAGGCGCTGGCTATCGCGGGGCAGGTGGAAGTCGTTGGTGTCGCTGTGGGCGCCCAATGCCACGGACTTGTCGCTTCCGACGCGTCGGAGAAGGTCATCCGGCCTGCCAAGCTCTGGAACGATACGACATCCGCCACACAGGCCGCTGCCCTGATCGAGCAGTACGGAAAGCAGTGGTGGGCAGATGAGATTGGCCTCGTTCCTTCCGCAGCGCTGACGATCACCAAGCTCGCATGGCTTCGCGACAACGAGCCCCTCTCGTTTGAGCGCGTGCGACACCTCGCTCTCCCGCACGACTGGCTTACGTTCCGCCTCACAGGCCGCCACGTCACAGACCGCTCCGACGCGTCGGGAACGGGCTTCTACTCAGCTGACCAAGGTAAGTGGCGTCTCGACATCCTGTCCGAAACGATCGGCGCGGGGGACTGGTCAGGCGCATTGCCTACCGTCCTTGGCCCAGATCAAGTAGCGGGCACCGTCGCCGAGGTGGCCGCGGCTGCACTCGGGATCAAGGCTGGCGCCGCGGTCGGCCCAGGCGGTGGTGACCAGCATCTCGCTGCGATCGGAATCGGGTTGCGCGAAGGCGACGTGGCCTACAGTTTGGGTACTTCCGGCGTCGTATTTGCGACGACCGACCAAGCGATTCATGACCCGTCCGGCGCGATTGACGGTGTGGCGAACACGACCGGGGGGTTCCTTCCGCTCGCTTGCACGTTCAACGCCGCCAAGGTCACAGACGCGATGGCGCGTTTGCTCGCCGTGAGCCACGACGAGCTCAGTGCGCTAGCTCTTGCCGCATCCACCGATGGTGCACGGCCGGTGATGGCTGCCTATCTTGACGGCGAGAGGTCGCCTCGTTTGCCGTGGGCCCGAGGGATGATCTCAGGGCTCACCTCGGAGGTGAGTCGTGAGCAGATGGCTCTTGCGGCATACGAGGGTGTCGTATTTGGTCTGGTGCGTGGCGAGCGGCGCATTGCTGAATACGGCGTGGACATTCCCGGCGCGGCGATCCTCGTCGGCGGCGGCGCCAAATCCCAGGCGTACCGCCAGATCATCGCGGATGCTTCTGGCCGGGTCGCGCAAACTGTGGACGCCCCAGAGGGTACAGCCAGGGGTGCCGCGATCCAGGCGGCTGCGGTCGCGACCGGTGAGCGCGTAGCTGATGTGGCGAGTGCTTGGCAGCCACCCGTCACGTCCGAGACCTCACCACGCCAAGACAGAGCCGACGAAGCTTACGACCGCTACCTACGCCTGGCGGACGCACAGGCTGACGGGGGGACGTTTTAGCATGGGGCTCTACCTCGACAGCGCCGACGTGCCTGCAATTACCCGCATGCTCGCCACAGGACTCTTTCGCGGCGTTACCACGAATCCCTCAGTACTCGCCAAGTCCGGCCTCGGACAGGCGGACCTGCCGGGCCTGCTTGAGGCGTCGCGCGCTGCAGGTGCGACAGAGTTCTTCGCGCAAGCCACAGGTAGGACGGTCAATGAACTGCGCGAAAGTGCGAGCGCGATCGCCGCGTTAGGCGATGACGTGGTCGTCAAGTTTGTGTGCACCGAGCCGGGTCTCACGGTGGCTGCGGAGTTTGCGTCCCGCGGGACGGCGACCCTCATCACCGCCGTCTATCACCCGTCTCAGATGCTGTTGGCCAGGGCCGCGGCCGCCAGGTACATCGCGCCTTACCTCGGACGAGCTGACGACGCGGGTCGAGACTCCCTGGCACTTGTGCGAGATTGCGCGGCGATCGCGACCGTCGGGGGACCCCGGGTTCTCGCCGCGAGCGTCCGTTCGGTCGATCATGCTGCAGCCGCGATGGTTGTGGGCGCCGACGACGTCACAGTGGGCGAAACGGTTGCGATCGCACTGTTGTGTGACGAACTCACGGTGGGGGCCGCGGAGGAATTCGAGAAAGTGTCCGCCGTCACCGCGACGACGAGTTAACGAAGTGGCCTCGAGAACGAGGCCTGGAGAGGAATAGCAATGAACGAGATCCCAGCTACGATGTCTGCGAGTGTGTTGAAGTCCGTCAAGACGGTCGTCATGGAGGAGCGCCCAGTGCCGGTTCCGGCGCCGGACGAAGTCCTGATCAAGGTGCTCAGCGTCGGTGTATGCGGTTCGGACGTGCACTACTACCTCCACGGCAGGATTGGTGACTACGTCGTCAACTCGCCGCTGATTCTCGGTCATGAGGCGAGCGGCCGCATCGTGGCTGTCGGCTCGAAGGTCGATCCGACCCGCGTGGGAGAGCGCGTCGCGATCGAGCCACAGCGTCCGTGCCGTACTTGTGAGTTCTGTCGCGCCGGCCAGTACAACCTCTGTCCGGCGATCGAGTTTTATGCGACGCCGCCGATCGATGGAGCGTTCTGCGAGTACGTCACGATTCAGGATGACTTTGCGTACGCGGTGCCTGACTCAATCAGCGACCATGCGGCGGCTCTGATGGAGCCGCTTTCAGTTGGCATTGCGGCGGCCCAAAAGGGTGGCATTAAGGTCGGCGATACTGTGCTGATCGCGGGTGGGGGGCCCATAGGGATCATCGCCGCTCAGGTGGCGCGCGCTTTCGGCGCCGCTGAGGTTGTCGTCGCTGACATCAACCCGGCACGCCGTGAGCTTGCCCTCAAGTACGGTGCGACGCGGTCTGTGGATCCAACCAAGGAGAGCACTGAGGACCTGGGCGCTCATGTCTTCATCGATGCTTCTGGCGCCACGCCGGCGATTTTGAACGGGATCAAGAGCGTTCGAGCAGGGGGCTTTGTGATTTTGGTTGGTAGCGCCGACGAGATCCCGCTGTCCGTTCCCGATGTGGCGATGCGCGAGGTGAACGTCACAGGTATTTTCCGCTACACCAATACGTGGCCTATCGCGCGGGGGCTTCTTATGAGTGGTGCGGTTGACTTGGACTCACTGGTGACACACGTCTACGGACTCGAGCAGGCCGAGGAGGCGCTCGACGCAGATTCGAACCCCGATGGCCTCAAGCGCATGGTGCTCCCCGGAGTGCTGCGCGTCGAGGACCCAGTCGCGGCAGCGCAGGGGGCCTAGACGATGGACGCCCGTCTGTCCCTGCGAGGTATCACCAAGTCCTTCCCGGGCGTCAAGGCACTCGACAACGTAAATTTTGACGTCAGACCGGGCACTGTTCATGCACTCTGTGGAGAGAATGGCGCTGGCAAGTCGACACTCATGAAGATTGTCGACGGCATCTATCAGCCCGACGCAGGGGAAATCCTCGTAAATAGAGAAACCACTCGTATCCGCAATCCGATCGAGGCGCGCTCTCACGGGATCGCCATGATCTCTCAGGAGTTGAACTACGTCCCGAACATGACGATCGCAGAGGGTTTTTTTATGGGTCGAATGCCGATGAAGCATGGTCATATCGACTGGAGTTTCGTCCGCGAGGAGGCCGCACGCATCCTTGATGAGGAAGGTCTGAACTATCTCGGCCGCGCCAAATTGTCGAGTCTCACAATCTCTGAGATCCAGATGCTCGAGATACTGCGATCGGTATATCACAGCGCCGACATCATCATCATGGACGAGCCCACTTCGGCCATCGCGCACCGCGAAGTCACATCGTTGTTCAAGAAGATCCGCGCCTTGCGAGACGAAGGAAAGTCGATCGTCTATATCTCGCACAAAATGGATGAGGTCTTCGATATTGCGGACGACGTCACGGTGCTTCGAGATGGGGCCGTGGTGAGTTCAAGCCGTGTGGAGGACACCAACTTCGCGCAGGTGATCTCCGAAATGGTTGGCCGTGACATGAGCACTGGTCATTATCCTAAGGAAAAGATCGAGATCGGCGAGCCGGTGTTCAAAGCGACGGGTCTGTCGCGGAAGCACCTCTTTTCGGACATCAATCTTGAGGTACGAGCTGGCGAGATAGTTGGTTTGGCGGGCCTCATTGGCGCGGGCAGAAGCGAGGTAGCGCGCGCAGCCTTCGGCCTCGACCCGCTCGATGAAGGCGTCATTGAGATCGACGGTAAGAAAGTCAACGCGTCCACTCCTCAAAGGGCGATTGCGAACGGGCTCTCGATGCTCAACGAGGACCGTCGACTGGAGGGAATCATCCCGAAGTTGAGCGTCAAAAAAAATGCGACGCTAGCGAGCCTCAAATCAGTCATCTATGGTGGGCGGGCCCGCAAAAGAATCGAAAATAAATTGGTGGACGATTACTTCGCCCGCATGTCTGTCAAGACGCCCACCACCGAGACACTGATTGAGTCGCTCAGTGGCGGCAATCAGCAGAAGGTGTTGCTAGCGCGCTGGCTCATCACCGAGCCGAAGGTAATGCTTCTCGACGAGCCGACACGGGGAATTGACGTCGGCGCAAAGTTCGAGGTCTACAAAATAATGTCGCAACTCGCTGCGCAAGGACGTGGAATATTCATGATCTCGTCCGAACTTCCAGAGCTAATTGGGATGTGCGATCGCATCTACGTCATGTCAGCGGGACGGCTCACCGCTGAACTCACTCCACCCGATTTTTCCCAGGAGACAATTTTGAAGTACGCAATGAACGAAGTAGAGGTGGCTTAGCGATGTTGGCAAAACTACGCAGTACTGATACGAGCCGCTATACGATTTTCTTGATACTTGGCGTGGTCTTCACGATCGCGAGTGTGCTAAGCGAGAACTTCCTCAGCGCTGACAATCTCACGAACGTGCTGCGGCAAGTTGCGGTGATCACCATCATGGCGTACGGCGTGATGATGCTCATCATTGGCGGCATGATCGATCTGTCGTCCGGCGCCGTGATGGCTCTAGCCGGTGTCGTCTCCGTGATCGTCTATAAGGACACGGGGGGCAGTCTGGTACTCGCGATCCTCGCGGGAATCGTTGTCGGCGTGGTGGCCAACCTGGTGAACGCCTTCTTCGTCGCGACACTCAACACCCCCTCGTTCATCGTGACGCTGGGAATGATGTTGATCGCGCGAGGCGCGGTGCTAGAAATCACCCAGGGTCAGACCGTCCTGCAACTCGGAGATTTTGTGAAGCTCGGACAGAGTTCTTGGGGCTGGCTACCGCTACCTACGCTTTTCCTCGCGATCATTACGGTCATCGTGTGGTATTTGATGACCCAGACCCGCTATGGTCGCTCAGTTTACGCAATCGGCGGTAACCAAGAGGCCGCACGTGCTGCAGGAATCGCGGTCAATCGGATTAAGTACAAGGCGTTCGCGCTCAATGGCGTGCTGGTGGGCTTTGCGGGCGTGTTGTTTATGTCCCGCGTGAACGCTGGATTGCCTAATGCAGGGGTCGGGTATGAGTTGCAGGCGATCACCGCACCGATCGTGGGTGGCACCAGTTTCTCGGGAGGTGTCGGTACCACTGCCGGAACTCTAGTAGGCGCCATCATCATTGGCGTACTTGGCAATATTATGAACCTAACCGGCGTGGGCTCGTACATTCAGCAGATCGTTATGGGCATCATTATCGTCGTCGCGGTTGCATACGATGTGTTTAGCAAGCGAGGCAAGCGTTCCAAGCAGATCCTCAAGCCGACAGAGAAGGAGTTGACTGATCCGATTGACGGCGAAGAGGATTCACTTTCCCAACGACATGATGGACCACATAAGGAGGTCCCATAATCCCAAGAAATCCGGTAACACCGTAGTGGCCCCCGGGCACTGAGCATCAGCAAAGCATTAACTATGCAGGAAACAAAGATCTCTCAAGGAGTTAAAAGTGAATTTCAGGAATAAATTGGCTGGGGCAAGCCTTGCGGTTGTCGCGGCGTTGACCTTCTCAGCATGCTCGTCCGGGGGCACTGATCCCGCCGCGACCGACACGGCTGGCGGAGCTAGTGGTGACGCCACCTACCGTGTGGCATATATTGCCCGTGCCCAGGTGGACTCGTTTGCAGCGTGGCTCGCTAACGAGATCACGGCGGAAGCCGAGAACTACCCCGACATCACACTGGACGTGTTCGACGGCCAGGCCGACGACGAAATCCAGAACACTATGATCGAGAACGCAATTGCGAACAAGTACGACGCGATCATTGTTCAGGCGAACAACGGAGTCGCGCAGACTCCCTACATCGAGCAGTCAGTCGCGGCCAACATCGTGACCATCACGACGAACCCTCGCGTGCCCGACATCGCCGGTGCTTCATCGGTTGATGCGAGCCCGTACGACCAGGGTGCAGTGGTGGCGCAGCTTGCGCTTGAGCAGGTACCGCAGGATGCGAAGGTTGTTGTGCTCAACGGCCCTGGAGGAAACTTCCACAGCACGGAGCGCCGCAACGCGTGGCAGGCTGAGTTCTTCGACAAGCGTCCCGACGTGGAGATCGTAGCCGAGGATGTTGCCAACTGGAACAAAGACGAGGCCCTCGCCAAGATGGAGGACTGGACGCTTGCCTACCCTCAAATCGATGCAATCATCTCGATGAATGACAACATGGCTGCGGGTGCGCTTGAGGCCGTGAAGGGTGATGACAAGTTTGCAGGCATCCTTGCATATGCTGTCGATGGCACGCCGGAGGCGGTCTTGCTCATCAAGGAAGGCCTGATGACTGCCACGACGCTACAGAACGCGGCGGAACTGGCCCAACTTAACCTCAAGACGGTTCACGACCTTCTTACGGGGATAGAGACCGAAGTCAACGTGGATATCGGCAACCCGCTGATCACCAGTGACAACGTCGATGAGTACGTCAAGCTCTACACGGACTCTGGGCAGATCAACTAGCTCAGCTAACCCACCGGGGGTGGGCGCGGAGGCTTGTATTCCCCGCCCACCCCCAAACCCGTTCTGAATTCAGGAGACTCGACGATGGCCGCCGTGATTGATGGCGCAACCAGCGCGCGCAAGGTACAGAGCGCTGATCGAAGGTGGCGCCGGGCGGCGCGTGATGATTGGCCTCGTCGGTGCCCCCGGAGTCGGCAAGTCGACATTCGCGGAGCGGTTGATTGAGATCGACCGCGACGGTGCGGCGCGAGCGGCTCGTCGAAAGGCACATGAGTTTGGGGCGCAGCGAGAGTTCAGCACGCGCATGGGAGAGGGACGTCGACGAGCCGAACGCGCGCCTGATTGCCTCCACCCGGGACAACGCCGGCATGGTTGTCCACCTCGCGCCCCACACACCGTGAGCGATGACGCTCACCTCACACACCGACAATATAGAAACCGACAAGAAAGAAGGATCAACGTGTCAGTAATCGATAGATTCGACCTGAGCGGACGCACGGCTCTCGTCACGGGGGCCACCCGCGGTTTGGGCAAGGCATTCGCCACTGCACTTGCTGAGGCGGGCGCTGACATCGTCGTGCACGGACGCGACGAGGCCGCGGCCAAGCAGGTGAGCGAGGAGCTTTCCGCGCTCGGCCGTACCGTCCACGTGGTGCTTGGCGACCTCACGGGCCTCGCGAACGTGGAGCGCGTGGTTGACGAAGCCACCGAAAAGGCTGGCAAGATCGACATTCTTGTCAACAATGCCGGCGCATGCATCCACCGCGCAGCGCTTGATGTCACACCAGACGAATGGGCCCACGTGTTCGAGACGAACGTCACCGCTCTGTGGAACATGTCGCAGACGGTAGGTCGCCAGATGGTGGCCCGGGGTGCCGGGACCATCGTCAACGTAGGTTCGATCTCAGCCATGATCGTCAACCGTCCCCAGATGCAGCCCGCCTATAACGCGTCCAAGGCCGCCGTGCATCAGCTCACCAAGTCGCTGGCGGCCGAATGGGCACCTCACGGCGTGCGCGTAAACGCCATCGCTCCCGGCTATATCAAGACCGATATGTCTCCGGTCGACGAGCCTCAGTACCGTCGGTACTGGATCGAGGATGCGGCGCAGCAGCGTTACGCCACACCCGACGAGCTCGGTCCGGCGATGGTGTTCCTCGCCTCTGACGCATCGAGTTTCATGTCGGGAACGATCCTCGTGATCGACGGCGGTTACACGCTGTTTTAGGGCATCAAGTGCGCGGCAATCCACGCGCAGCCTCCAGGGTGCTCCTCCGCATTGCCCCCTCGCGGGAGGCGCCGGTCGCACGTCAAGCCCAGTGCGCCCGGCGCCCAATGGCCCCTCGGGGGTCCCGCGTGCGGGAGAGGCTGGTGTCGGTGGCCGCGCTTAGGATTGTGGAACCGGACATCAGGTCCTCTGTGGTGC
>Ga0314772_1000868_pt1 | contig 14849 bp, 13 predicted proteins | sample MetaGCBIW2018_FD_204520 | JGI IMG/M metagenome (GOLD analysis project Ga0314772, IMG submission 204520) | Cryopeg brine microbial communities from Beaufort Sea near Barrow, Alaska, United States - CBIW 2018 | ecosystem: Environmental > Aquatic > Marine > Coastal | place: USA: Alaska | collected... | reverse complement strand
TCATGAGTTCTATTAAGCTGTAGCCTTTTTGAAATTGAATTTTGTTTTTCATAATGCAACCCTCGCTCATTCCTGCTACTCGCAAGTATAGGCACGAAGTGTTGGCTGAGCTTGAGGGGTAATCAGGAAAATCCAAATGTCTGGTAGACAAACTGTTCAATTTTGCCCTTACTTCGAGGAGCGCTTCACGCTTGCTCTTGTGGGTTTTTCTTACCGATTCTAAAGCAATCAGATTCCCCATCCGCTGCTACCTGAGCCAATGATGGCCTTCAGCCGTCCAATATACTCTGCCGGTGTTAATCCGTTTTCAAAGGAATGCCGATGGTAGTCCTGATCAAAGGAGATCAGCCATCGGCAGTTGCTATGGTCAGCAAGACCAAAAAGCGCAGCAAACACTTTTCAAATTGGTTGATTTCGTGGTTTGGTGTCATCACTCTCTTACATGTTCGGATAATTCGGATCGCCGCCACCTTCCGGCGTCACCCAGGTAATGTTCTGGGAAGGATCCTTGATGTCACAGGTTTTACAGTGGACGCAGTTCTGAGCGTTGATCTGGAACTTCTTGCCGCTGCCATCTTCCGCCTCAACCACTTCATACACACCAGCCGGGCAGTAACGCTGCGCAGGCTCGTTGTACTTCGGCAGATTTTCCTTGATGGGAATCTCCGGATCAGACAGCTTCAGGTGAATCGGCTGATCTTCCTCATGGTTGGTGTTGGAAATGAACACCGAGGACAGCTTGTCGAAGGTCAGGGTGTTATCCGGCTTCGGATAATCGATCTTCCTGCACTCGGGCGCCGGCTTCAGGGTAGCGTAATCCGGGATGGTATCGTGCAGGGTGAACGGCAGGCTGCGACGCAGGATGTTCTGCTCGAAGAAGGCAATACCTCCGCCCACAAAGTTACCGAACTTGTGCATGGCCGGGCCGAAGTTGCGTTCATCGTACAGCTCCTTGTAGAACCAGCTGTCCTTGAAGCGATCGGCAAAGCTGGTGATCTCCTCACCGGACTTGCCCTCCTTCAGCGCTTCGTACACCGCTTCCGCGCCCAGTAGGCCGGACTTCATGGCGGTGTGGGAACCCTTGATCTTGGAGAAGTTCAGGGTGCCTGCGTCACAGCCAAGGAGCAAACCCCCGGGGAAGCTCATCTTTGGCAGGGAATTGAAACCACCCTTGGTGATGGCTCGGGCGCCATAGGCCACGCGTTTTCCCCCTTCCAGATGTTTTTTTATTTTTGGATGCAGCTTAAGGCGTTGGAACTCATCGAACGGGCTCAGGCGCGGATTGCTGTAGGACAGGTCCGTAATCAGGCCCACATATACCTGGCCGTTATTCAGATGGTAGAGGAAAGAGCCTCCAGTGGATCCAGACTCGTTCAGGGGCCAGCCGGTGGTGTGGATCACCAGGCCTGGCTCGTGCTTGGCCGGGTCGATGTCCCACAGTTCCTTGATGCCAATACCGTAGTGCTGCGGACGCTTACCTTCGTCCAGCTTGAAGTCTTTGATCAGGCGCTTGCCAAGGTGGCCACGACAGCCTTCGGTAAACAGGGTGTACTTGGCACGCAACTCCATACCCGGCATGTAGCCGTCTTTCTCGGAACCATCACGGGCCACGCCCATGTCGCCGGTGATAATGCCTTTTACCTGGCCATCCTCGACGATCGCCTCAGATGCAGCGAAACCGGGATAGACTTCAACGCCCAGCTCTTCAGTTTGTTCGGCCAGCCAACGGCAGAGGTTGCCCAGGCTGATAATGTAGTTGCCTTGGTTGTGCATGTTTTTCGGCACAAAGGCATTGGGGATCTTGGTGGCGCTTACCTGGCTCTTCAGCAGGAAAATGTCATCGCGGGTGACCGGAGTGTTCAGCGGTGCGCCTTTTTCTTTCCATTCAGGGAACAGTTCGTTGAGTGCGGTGGGCTCAAACACCGTACCGGCCATAATGTGAACCCCGATCTCGGAACCCTTCTCAACGACACAGACGGTCAATTCCTGTTCGGCTTCCTGAGCCATCTGCATAAGGCGACAGGCTGCCGAGAGGCCAGCTGGGCCACCGCCGACGATCAGAACATCAAATTCCATCGATTCGCGTTCCATTTTTTTGCTCCCATGGAAAAAGCCCCTCTAAGAAGAGAGCCAAGGGGTCACAACAACGAGTGACCAGTGGAGTCAACTCAATCGTGCAATTGTGCAACAACAACGCTACCTAGCATTGGCAGAAGCTATTTGATCTTTCGAAGCCCTTCCTCAAGTTGCGGGACCGCTTCGAACAGGTCCGCAACCAGGCCATAATCAGCAACCTGGAAGATCGGCGCTTCCTCGTCCTTGTTGATCGCAACGATCACCTTGGAGTCAGACATACCGGCCAGGTGCTGGATGGCACCGGAGATGCCAACGGCGATGTACAGCTGCGGTGCAACGATCTTACCGGTCTGACCAACCTGCATGTCGTTGGGCACGAACCCGGCGTCTACCGCTGCACGGGATGCCCCAACGGCTGCACCCATCAGATCGGCAATCTGCTCCAGCATCTGGAAGTTTTCGCCATTCTGCATGCCACGGCCACCGGAAACCACGATACCGGCGCTTGCCAGATCCGGACGGTCAGACTTGGCCAGTTCTTCGTTAACGAACTGGGACAGGCCAGCGTCTTTCACAACGTCCAGAGCCTCAACCGCGGCGGAACCACCTCGACCAGCGACAGGATCAAAGGCAGTCGGGCGAACCGTGATCACCTTGATGCTGTCTGTGGATTTGACCGTGGCAATAGCGTTGCCAGCGTAGATCGGACGAACGAAGGTGTCTTCGGACTCCACACGCATGATGTCGGATACCTGGGCCACGTCCAGTAGCGCGGCAACCCGCGGCATGAAGTCCTTGCCAACGGTACCAGCGGCGGCCAGGATATGGCTGTAGTTCTTGCCTACCTCGGCAACCAGCTCACCCAGGTTCTCACCGAGGAAGTGGCCGTAAACGGCGTTGTCGGCAACCAGTACCTTGCTCACGCCTTCAGCCTTCGCTGCCGCTTCGCCTACAGCGCCGCAGTTTCCGCCGGCAACCAGTACGTCGATGTCACCACCGATGGCCTTGGCAGCAGCCACCACGCTAAGGGTGGCCTGCTTCAGGCTACCGTTGTCATGTTCAGCAATTACAAGAATGGTCATTCAGATCACCTTCGCTTCGCTCTTCAGTTTGTCGACCAGCTCAGCTACATCAGCAACCTTTACGCCTGCCTGGCGAGAGGCCGGTGCCTCGACCTTCAGGGTAGAAAGACGCGGGGCGAGCTCAACACCCAGATCAGCCGGGGTCATGGAGTCCAGCTGCTTCTTCTTGGCCTTCATGATGTTCGGCAGAGAAGCGTAACGCGGCTCGTTCAGGCGAAGGTCCGTTGTCACCACAGCAGGCAGGTTCAGGGCAACGGTCATCAGGCCGCCATCTACCTCACGGGTCACATTTACCTTGTCGCCGTCAACAACCACTTCGGAGGCAAAGGTGCCCTGCCCCATACCCGTCAGTGCAGCCAGCATCTGACCGGTCTGATTGTTGTCGGAGTCGATGGACTGCTTGCCGAGAATGACCAGCTTGGGTTCTTCTTTCTCAACCACGCTCTTCAACAGCTTGGCGGCTTCGAGAGACTGAACCTCTTCGTCTGTTTCGATGTGGACCCCACGATCAGCACCCAGAGCAAGAGCGGTACGGATTTGCTCTTGCGAGGCCTTCGGGCCGATGGATACCACCACAATTTCGCTGGCAACACCCATTTCTTTCAGGCGAACCGCTTCTTCAACAGCGATTTCGCAGAATGGGTTCATTGTCATTTTGACGTTGGCGAGATCAACGCCGGTATTGTCCAGCTTGACGCGTACCTTAACGTTGTAGTCGATTACTCGTTTTACAGTAACTAAGATTTTCATTTCACATTTTCCCCAATCTCGTGGCTGACGTAGCAAGCAAAAGGTCGCTAAGTTTATTAAACTACCTAACGTTTGTTAAGTTACACAGAATGTGTTCTACTTTCAACAGTCGAACTGAGTACTGCCAAAAAAGAGAGCGGCTAAACGAGCGAGAAGAATGGCCCGAGAAGAATTCTGGCCGTCTTTAGCTCACGCAGTTATTTTTCTCCGCCAGACCTAGATGAAAAGAGGCGGGGCCAAGGTTTCAACGATTAGAGGGTAGGAGCATGCCGGTAGATGTTGAGAAACTGCTTAGCTTCCCGATTCCAACAGTTCGTGAAATGCTGACAAAACAACAAACAGCGTTCTATGCGCTCTCCATAGGAGTCGGCCAGGACCCAATGGATAAGGAGCAGCTTGCCTTCGTGGATTACACCGGAGAATTAAAAGTGATGCCGTCAATGGCTTTGATTCTCGGTCAGCCAGGGTTCTGGTTAGGGGGCCCAGATTCAGGTGTGGACCCGCGCAGCGTAGTGCACGGTGAGGAGCAATTGACGATCCACAGTCCGTTGCCCGTGGCAGGGAAAATAATTGGGGAGTCCAGGATAGTTGGCTTGGTTGATAAGGGTCCAGGACGTGGAGCATTGCTGTATACGCAAAAGGATGTGAGAGAGGAGGGCAGCGGCCGTCTTCTGGCCGAGACTTTGCGAACAACCTTTTTACGAAATGGCGGTGGTTTTGGCGGTGATAGTGGTCCAGTAAAGGAAAGTCCTTCACAGCCTGTCGGTGAGCCTACATTTATAGTCGACACCGGGATACGCCCTGAGCAGGCACTCTATTACCGGATGAATGGTGATGCTAATCCATTACATTCGAATCCAGCCGTCGCAAAGACGGCTGGATTCGATCGTCCAATCCTCCACGGTTTGTGTACCGCAGGCGTCGTCTGTCATGCGCTTGTCCGAGCCCTTTTAAATTACGACGTCCACCGGATGGAGGGCCTCTCAATCCGTTTTTCTGCCCCAACTTATCCTGGCGAAACGCTACGCACCGAAATATGGGATGACGGAAGTTTTCAAGCTCGTGTAGTCGAGAGAGAGGGCGTGATAGTGAGCAGAGGGCGTGCTTGTTTTGCGAGTTGACGCGAAATGACAGCGCTATGGTTCGAGTGGTCAGGAGATAAAGATGAACGTTTCAGAAGAGCAATTAGAAAATATACGTATGATTCGCGAAAGCGCGTCTGCATTTGCTTCGCGAGAATCTCTTAAGCGGGTGCGTGAGTCTCGTTATAAAACACCGGGCTTCAGTCGCGACATCTGGTTGGAAATGGCGGAGAACGGCTGGATCGGTTTGGCGCTTCCGGAAGCCCTGGGAGGGAGTGGTCTTGGAGCTCCTGAGTATTGTGCTTTACAGGAGGTGCTGGGGGCTGCGTTAGTGCCTGAGCCGTTAATAGCTGGTGTACTTGCAGCTCGTATGCTGGAAGGGACATACCTGGCGCAGCAGCTCAGCGGCGAGAAGCTGATACTGCTGGCTTGGCAAGAATCGGTAAATACCCTTGCTAGTGATTCTGACAAAACTCGTATCGAGGGTGGACGAGTGACTGGGCGTAAACGCTTTGTCCCAATGGCTGCAGGGGCGGATGGCTACTTGGTGACGACGTCGACGGGCATGATTCTCATCGACGCAGACGCCGAAGGACTATCGGTGGACACTGTCTTAACCCAAGATGGCGGGCATTTCGGCACGTTGAGGCTCAGCGACGTGCCTGGTGAAGAGGTTCCGCTGAGTCCGGATGCACTGTGTGATGCGATCGACGAAGCGGCTCTTGCTACTGGAGCTTACCTGTTAGGCGTTGCAGAGCGAGCCTTCGAAATAACGTTAGATTACTTGGGGATACGGAAACAGTTCGGCAAAGTTATCGGTAGTTTTCAGGCGCTTCAACACCGGGCTGTCGACCTGAAGCTCCAACTGGCGCTGACGCGGGCCAGTCTCGAAAACGCCGCCCTAACCTGGGAAAGCGACGCGAATCTCCAGCAACGCCGAGCAGCGGTATCCCAGGCCAAGGTCAGGGCCGTTGAAAGCGCGTCCCTTGTTACCCGCGAAGCCATCCAGTTACACGGTGCAATCGGTTACACCGACGAATACGACGTAGGTCTCTACCTTCGCAAAGCCATGACTCTGGCCAACTTATACGGATCCGCAGCAACTCATCGGCGCCGCTTTGCCGAAATCGCACCGCGCTTCTCCGAAGCTTGATGGCTTTAAGGAACTTGATTATGACTGATTATCGACTCCCGGATTTCAATGCGATCGATGACGAAAGTTTTCGGCGACTGGTTCGCGACTTCCTTAAGGAGCATTTTCCAGAAGAGCTGAGAGAAACACCAAAACGACTTCACTGGAGCGAAGTTAAAGGCTGGTACATGACACTGTCCCGCCACGGCTGGCTGGCACCAGGTTGGCCGGCGGAATTTGGCGGCATGGGGCTGTCAGCGTCGAAGCAGCTGATTTACACCGAAGAATTTGAGAATTACGGCGTCGCGCGAACCCCTGATCATGGGATTATGCTGCTCGGACCGTTATTGATTCGATATGGCTCGCCAGAGCAACAGCAGTATTTTTTGCCACGCATCCTTGAAGGTAAGGACATCTGGTGTCAGGGCTATAGCGAGCCCAATTCCGGTTCAGACCTTGCAAGCGTTCGGACAGAAGCAGTGCTGGATGGCGACGAATGGGTCATCAATGGCCAGAAGATCTGGACCACGCTCGCAACGGATGCCGATTGGATCTTCATGCTGGTTCGCACGGATAAGAGTGCCAAGAAACAGGCTGGTATCAGCTTCCTCCTGGTACCGATGGACATTCCAGGCGTTACCGTTCGCCCTATTTTGAATCTTGACCTCCATGATGAGTTGTGTGAAGTCTTCTTCGACAACGTTCGGGTACCCAAAGCCAACCTTGTGGGTGAAATGAACGCTGGCTGGACAATGGCGAAGGCACTGCTCGGTTTCGAACGAATATTCCTAGGCTCTCCTAAACAGTCTGCCAATGCTCTCACGCGTCTCAGCCTTCTAGCGGAACATCTGGGCATCGCTGAGGATCCTATATTCATCGATACGTTTACACGCCTTCGCCTTGATCTAGAGGACCACAAGCTGTTGTTTGGTGTATTTGCTGAGCGCTTGAGGAGAGGAGAGACCCTGGGTGCAGATGTCTCATTGCTCAAAGTCCATCAAACAGAGCTTTTTAAACGAATTACGGATTATATGCTTGAAATTTCTGGAGAATATTCTGGATTGCTCGAGCCGATTGAAGGTAATCGTAATTTTAACGCAAGCGGACTTTTCATGCAGGCGCGGCCGGCAACAATCTACGGCGGGAGCTCGGAAATCCAGCGAAACATTCTTGCCAAGACGGTACTTGGCCTTCCGAGTTAAGTCGGATCCAGAGCACATAGAGAGGACCAGATTATGCTAGATAAAAAAGTGGTGGTGGTTACAGGTGCCGGTGGAGGTATCGGCCGTGCAATTGCAGTGGCGGCAGCCGAAGCTGGCGCATCAGTCGTTATCAATGATATCGGAGTGTCGCTGGGCGGAGACGGTTTCTCTTCCGAGCCCGCGGAGGAAACCAAACGCCTGGTTGAAAGCGTAGGTGGCCAGGCCGTCGTTAATACTGAAAGTGTCGCTGAATGGGACGGGGCCAAGCGTATTATGGAGTGCGCACTCGACAACTTTGGTCGAATCGATGGTGTTGTGAATAATGCCGGCATTATTCGAGACGCCATTTTCCACAAAATGTCCCCTGATGAGTGGCATTCAGTCATGCAGGTTAATCTGAATGGCTGTTTTTATGTCTCGCGCGCAGCAGCCGAACATTTCCGTCAACAGCAGAGCGGTGCTTTTGTTCACCTAGTAAGCACATCGGGCTTGATCGGCAATGTTGGCCAAGCCAACTATTCCGCTGCCAAGCTTGGAGTGGTGGCTCTGTCTAAATCAATTGCACTCGATATGCGTCGCTTCAATGTTCGCTCCAACTGTTTGGCTCCTTTCGCCTGGAGCCGGATGACCAATGCAATCCCTGATAAAACACCCGAAGAGAAAGCCCGAGTCGAGCGACTTAAGCAAATGACACCTGACAAAAATGCTCCACTAGCCGTTTACCTTCTGTCTGATAGATCAGATCAGGTTAATGGTCAGATATTTGCGGCGCGGCACAATGAGTTGTTTCTGATGGGGCAAAGCCGCCCTGTACGCAGTGTCCATACCTCTGACGGGTGGACACCAGAGCGAATCGCAGAGCATGGCATTCCGGCATTGTCGGGTTCCTTCTTCAATCTCGACGTGAGTGCTGAAATTTTCAGTTGGGACCCCATCTGAATCGCAGTCTGTTGACCAACGCTTAGAGGATTTTATAAATGAGTCAGATCGCTTACGCAGAAGAGAGCTATCCGGAAATCCGAGAAGAGGTCCGCAAACTGTGCACCCGCTTCCCGAGTGAATATTGGCGCAAGCTGGATGAGGTCAGGGGGTACCCAACGGAGTTTGTTAATGCTTTAACTGAATCAGGGTTTCTCTCAGTCATGATTCCTGAAGAGTATGGTGGTTCCGGTTTGGGCCTGTCGGCGGCGGCCGCTATCCTCGAGACGATTCATGACATGGGGTGCAACGGTGCTGCTTGTCATGCTCAACTCTATACGATGGGGACGGTGTTGCGGCATGGTTCTGAAGAGCAAAAAGCCAACTACCTACCAAAGGTCGCGACAGGCGAGCTTCGCCTTCAGGCCTTTGGCGTGACTGAGCCAACAAGCGGCAGCGACACCACGTCTTTGAGTACCTTTGCCAAGCGGGAGGGGGATCAGTATGTGGTCAATGGCCAGAAGGTGTGGACCAGTCGCGCAGAGCATTCTGACCTGATGCTGCTTTTGGCCCGAACCACGAACCGAGCTGATATCGTTAAAAAAACGGACGGCTTGTCCACGTTTATCGTGGACATGCGGGACGTCCTGGACAACGGTCTATCGATCCGGCCGATTCGTACAATGATGAACCACAACAGCTGTGAGGTATTTTTCGACAATATGAAAGTGCCTGCTCATAACCTCGTGGGCGAAGAGGGCAAAGGATTCCGTTACATTATGTCGGGTATGAATGCGGAGCGAATACTGATCGCTTCGGAATGTATCGGCGATGCAAAGTGGTTCATTCGCAAGGCGGTCGAATATTCGAAGGAGCGTAAGGTATTTGGCAGCGCTATTGGAAAAAATCAGGGTATCCAATTCCCGATCGCAAAAGTCTACGCTCAGACTCGTGCCGCGGAAGTTATGGTGCGGGAGGGGCTTAACAAGTATGAAGCGGGCGAGGCGTGTGGCGCTGAAGCCAACATGGCCAAACTGTTGGCCGCCGACGCTTCATGGGAAGCAGCCAATGTTTGTCTGCAAACCCATGGGGGATATGGTTTCGCAGAAGAATACGACGTGGAGCGTAAGTTCAGGGAGACGCGCTTGTATCAGGTTGCGCCGATCTCAACCAATCTGATTCTAAGCTATCTCGCGGAACACGTGCTCGATATGTCCCGCTCCTACTGAAGTGATCCGATATGACACACATCAATCTCGATAACCTGAAAACATGGGTAGGGCGCACTCAGGTCGCCGAGGCGAGCATTACCAGACCGATGGTGGCGTCTTATCGGTCTACGCTTGCGCCTTATCTCCACGAAGTTGAGTGTGGAGCGTTGCCTGGTATTCATTGGTGTCTTGCCCCTGACCCGGCCAATGCCTCAATGGCTGACCTAGGGGCGGACGGACACCCAAAAACCGGTGGTTTTCTGCCACCGGTTCCCTTACCGAGACGTATGTGGGCAGGCGGTGAAATAGAGTTTCTCGAAACGCTACCGGTGGATGAGCCGATAACGAGGAAATCGACCATTACCGATGTACAGCAGAAAAAAGGCCGAAGCGGACTACTTTGTTTCGTGACGGTGGTTCATGAACTATCCAGCCACGGTCAAACTGGTATCCGAGAGCGCCAGGATATTGTGTATCGCGACGCTGTAGCGTCCGAACGCGCCCCTCAGGCGTCGGATGGCGGCCACCCGGTCTTGCCGGCCGACCTGGAGTGGCAGATTGAAACGCCACCACCACTGCTATTCCGATACTCGGCGCTGACCTTTAACGCGCATCGAATTCACTACGATCTTCCTTACACACAAAACGAAGAGGGCTATTCCGGCTTGGTTGTGCAGGGGCCGCTCCAAGCGAGCTTCCTGTTAAATCTCGCAAGCGAGTATCTTGGTAGGGTGCCGGATCGATTCGTGTACCGCGGACAATCGCCATTAATAGCTGGGAAGCCATTACGAGCCGCCGTGAAACGGCAGGCTGACGGGAGCCTGGAATGCTGGACCCAGGATCATGAGGGGCGAGTCAATATGAAGGCAACGGCACAATGTCAGTGAAACACAGCAAGACACCTATCGCTCCATTGTTTGTTCCAGGTAGCCGAAAAGACCGGTTTGACAAGGCGGCTGCCAGCGGGGCTGACGCCGTTATTCTGGACTTGGAAGACGCAGTCGCTCCAGAGGATAAGGAAGCGGCCCGGACTGCCGTCGCCACACACGGGATCAAAAACATCGCTGTCTATGTCCGCGTCAACGCCCGGTCAAGCAAATATTTTGAAGCCGATCTGGCCGCCCTCCGCGACACGCCATTATCAGGCATTATGCTGGCCAAGGCACAAAAAGCATCAGAGATTCAGGCGGTGCACCAGTTTCTGGGACGCAGCGTCCCGGTGATCCCATTGGTGGAGACTGCGGCGGCGTTTAAAGACCTTGCTGCCCTTCTGGACGCGCCGGATATCTTGCAGGCTGCGTTTGGCTCCTTGGACTTTGCGCTGGACCTGGGGTGCCAACCGAGTTGGGATGCCCTGAGTTATGCCAGAGGTCAGTTGGTGTTAGCTTCGCGCTTGGCGGGTCTTCCGGCACCATTGGATGGGGTTACGTCTACGATAAACGATTCCGCGGTCGTGAGCTCTGATGCGAAAAAAGCCAGTGACTTGGGTTTTGGTGGGAAATTGGCTATCCACCCTCGACAGGTAGCCGGCATTCTGGACGCCTTCCATCCTGACGAGAGAGCAATCGCATGGGCTCTCGAGGTTATCGCCGTATCAGAGAGCGGTACCGTCGGCCAAGTCGACGGCAAGATGGTCGATCGTCCCGTGATTGAATTGGCGCGTAAAATTATGGATAGAGTTCCGACCGGTAGATAACTAAGCATTTTTAAAGTGGTTCCAACTCACTAAGCCGATTAACTTCAGGTGAGAAGCGCCTGATTGAACCGATTAAATATTCTGGAGGCCTTGACTATGAGAAGAGCAGCAATTGTTGCGCCTAGACGAACACCCGTCGGAGCTTTTGGCGGCAGCCTGAAAAGCGTTCCAGTTGAGCGCCTGGGGTCAGAGGTATTGAAGGCTATATTGGCGCAGACGGGCCTGGACCCGGAACGGGTTGAGGATGTGGTTTTTGCCCAGTCCTATGCCAACTCGGAAACTCCCTGCGTCGGCAGATGGATTGCGCTTGAGGCTGGCCTGCCTATAAGTGTGCCTGGCATGCAGCTTGATCGTCGTTGTGGTGGCGGCCTCCAAGCTCTGGTGACCGCGTCAATGATGGTACAGACAGGTGCGGCGGATGTTGTCGTGGCCGGCGGTGTCGAGAGCATGAGCAATATCGAATACTACAGTACGGATATGCGCTGGGGTGCCCGTGCCGGTTCAGTTAAGTTCCATGATCGATTAGATCGTGGGCGGCAGCGTTCTCAGCCAGCGCATCGTTTCGGCTACATCTCGGGCATGATCGAGACAGCCGAAAACCTCGCGCAAGAGTTCGGTATTACACGGGAGGCCTCTGATGCCTTTGCATTGCGCAGCCAGCAAAGAGCCGCGGCGGCGTGGGAAAGCGGTTTGTTTAGTGATGAAATCGTTCCGATCACGGTGCCACAGCGTAAAGGTGATGCCATCATCGTTGATCGCGACGAGGGTGTTCGCCCCAATACAACAGCGGAGAAACTTGCTGGATTGAGGGCTCTCGTAAAAGACGGAACCGTTACTGCAGGAAACGCTTCACCGCAAAATGATGCAGCTGCAGCCTGCTTAGTGGTTGCCGAGGATAAGCTGGAGGCGCTAGGGCTCGAGCCAATCGGTTTTCTAAATGGTTGGGCTGCGGTGGGGTGCGATCCCGCAACGATGGGCTTTGGGCCGGTTCCAGCTGTTCAGAAGCTTTTTGCCAAGACAGGATTCAGTTTCGAGCAAATGGATCTAGTTGAGCTAAACGAGGCCTTTGCATGTCAGGCTCTAGCCGTACTCAAGGGGTGGGGCTGGGACGATCCGGCCCGTTTGAATGTTAATGGTTCTGGCATTTCTTTGGGCCATCCCGTTGGAGCTACAGGGATGAGAATCATGGTGTCGATGCTGCATGAACTAAAACGGCGGGACGGGCGGTATGCGCTGGAAACCATGTGTATTGGTGGTGGACAGGGTATGGCCGCTGTTTTTGAACGAGCCTGATCAAGCGCCTGGTTCGCGTATGTAGAGGGGTTAGGGGGCAAGATATATGGCTTACGAGGTAAGTATTGATGACTTGGACTTTACGCATTTAGTGCGTAAAGGAGATCTGGTTGGCTGGGGGCAGGCCGGTGCAGAACCACTATCTCTGACAGAGCGTTTGATGGCCCAACGTCATGATATTGGAGGGTTCAGAAGCTTTATAGGTATGTCCCTTTCTGGTACAGCCAACGAGGCGAACGCAGACTCGGTGAGCTTTGAATCGTACTGCGCTTCTGGCGACAATAGGTCATTGGCAAAACGCAACTTGTTAGCCATATGGCCTTGTCATTACTCGCAATTGGCTCAATCCGTAGGTCCTGTCGACGTTCTGCTGCTTCAAGTCGCCAGAGGTCCAAGAGGATACAGCTACAGTTGTGCAGCGGAGTATATGGCACAAATGGTGAGCTCTGCTGGATTGGTTATTGCCGAGGTCAATGATCAGGCCCCCTGGACCTTTGGTGAGAGCCTTGCAGAGGACGACATTGATATTCTGGTTAACAGTTCACGCCCCCTTCCCGAGCTGCCATCGTTCTCAGAACGGGAGGTTGAGAGGGCCATTGCGAAAAACGTCGCCGAACTGGTGGAAAATGGCTCAACGATCCAGGTCGGCCTTGGGACTTTGCCTGACGCTGTCTTAAAGGGACTGTTTAATCATCGTGACCTCGGAATCCATTCGGGCGCTCTCAGCGATACAGTTGTGGACTTAATTCAACAGGGCGTCATTAACAATCGCCGCAAGAGTATCGATCCAGGTATAAGTGTTGCTGGCGTCTTGTTCGGAAGCCAAAAGCTTTACGACTTTGTTCACGAAAATCCACAGGTGCATTTGCGGTCAACAACCTACACGCACTCTCACTCAGTTCTTTCGAGGCAAGATGGTCTGGTAACAATAAACTCTGCAATTGAGGTGGATGTAACGGGTCAGATTAATTCCGAGGTGGCTGGAGGCCAATACGTTGGGGCCGTCGGCGGAGCAATGGATTTTCTGCGTGGTGCCCAAATCTCAAGGGGTGGGCTACCGATCATTGTTTTACCATCAACCGCATCAGGAGGGAATGTAAGTAGAATCGTAAAGGAGCTTAAAGGGCCAGCGAGTTCCCCAAAATCAGATGCGGGGATATTCGTTACCGAGTATGGCGTCGCTGATTTGCGAGGAAAAACTTTAGAGCAACGGCAAGACCTCATGTTGTCAATCTGTCACCCAAATTTTAGGCAGAAATTACACTAAGTTTCGGATAGGCGTCTTCTCGATCACCGGTTGCCCTTAGTTCACTTTCTAACTAATGATAGTTAGTTCATAATAGAAGTGTCTAGGTTTGAAGGATCTCGCCATTGTCAGATGGGCTAGAGTATATAGACTAATGTCTGGCATGGCGCGGCTGCTGTATTAGAAGTTTTCTTTCGGAAAGTGAGTGCGATGATCAAAGTAGCCTCGCGAGGGTTAGCAGGGTCTTGGCTATAAAATTTAAAATTTAAACTTTAAATGGTAGAAAAATGAAAGGAAAGAAAGAGCAAGCTGGCGAGCCGAGTAGACGGAAAGAAAAGGGCACGAGAAGTGATATACTCGAAGTTGCAGCTCGCCTTATTGTAGAAAAAGGTTATAACGCCTGCACAATGCGCTCTATATCTCAAGAACTTAATATCAAAGCTGCCAGCCTATATTATCATTTTCCGTCGAAAGACGACATTGTTGTCGAAATCATGAATATTGGCACAGCGATGCTTTTGGATGAGGTAAAGGGCAGATTTTCGAAGCTGCCGGAAGGCACTAGCTTCAAAGACGCGTTATACATTTCTGTCCAAACCCACATTACCTGTAAGCTGAATCTCTCTACGCCCTTCATGAGAGTATATGAACATCTTCCGCCTATTATAAAGAAGCAAAGCCGCTTAACGCGCAGGCATTATACGAAGTTCTGGATAAATCTGATTGAGAGTGGAAAAACGTCAGGCGATGTACGGGCCGACTTAAATACAACGGTGTTTGCCATATTTCTTCTCGGTGGGCTCAACCGTGTACCAGAATGGTTCCACCCTGAGAGCATGGATATTAGTGATGTAATTGATACCGTAATGCTGTCCCTCTGGGACGGAGTCCATGCTGATCAGGATAATGCTAAAAATACATGGGCTCCCAAAGAAATAGATGCCGTTAGTACCTGATTGTTAACTTAGGGGGATGCCCAACCTCCGCTTTTACTTTTAACAGGTGATTACTATCTTGCGGCCTCTCGAAGAGCCGTGTAGTGGTCAACTAATCCCGGACAGTATTTTAAGTTTTTCTTCCGCAATTACGGGTGGCATGCCGTCATTGAAGGTATGAGGGCGTTGCCGGTTGTAGTAGTTCATCAAGTAGTCGCCAATATCC
>Ga0314772_1000866_pt1 | contig 14857 bp, 11 predicted proteins | sample MetaGCBIW2018_FD_204520 | JGI IMG/M metagenome (GOLD analysis project Ga0314772, IMG submission 204520) | Cryopeg brine microbial communities from Beaufort Sea near Barrow, Alaska, United States - CBIW 2018 | ecosystem: Environmental > Aquatic > Marine > Coastal | place: USA: Alaska | collected... | reverse complement strand
GTGATGGCGAGCAGCGTCCCGCCCACGGCATCGAGCCCCAGCGAGGACGCGGAATTCGAGATTGCGTCCCTGCCCACAAAGGCGAAGGCCGCGCCGGTGAGCGCCGCGGCGAAGACCATCAGCGCGAGGGTCCCCGATGCGAGGCGCAACCCCGTGCGCACGAACATAGGAATGCGGGTCAGCCAGCCGAACTCCGCGCCGTGCGCCCGCCAGATGCCCCATGCGACCGATGGTGCCGCCATGAGAACGGCCACGACCGTCGCGGTGGTGACCGCGCTCACCGCATCGGCGGACGCCGCGAACATGACGGACGCGACGATCGCGACCGTCCCGGCGTAGGAGCCGACGGCAATAGCCCAGCTCCCCCAGGACTTGGTCGCGAACCGGCGCGCGATCGCGACCAACATGGCCATGGCAATGAGCGTCAGGCCCAGCGGCGGGATGGAGAAACTCGCGTCCGGCGTGACCAGCGGTACCCCGTGAGCGAGTAGCCAAAAGTTTGTCCCCAGGCCCGCGGCACCCGCCCAGTCGACCACCCCGGAGCCGTCGGCCCGTGGCGCCGATGCCGCGATGGTCAGTGCGGGGGCGATCACCATGAGCAGCGATAGGAGTGCCGCCTGCGAACCCACGAGGATTCCGCCCACCCACTCGGGCACTCCGGTGAGCGACTGGGTCACGCGTTTGCGCGCGCCGCGGAGGTCGCTAGTGAGGGATCGGGCCATGGCTCTATGGTCGCGCTTGTGCGCTCAAAAGTGGCGGAGCGGCTCGCGTCGGCATCTGGTTCTGTGTGTCTGGTGCTGTGGGCTTGGCCGGTGGGCCGTGCCGTCAAATAAGCCGCCGTTTCGATATCTCCTCCTCGGCCGCGTCTATGGCCGCCATGAGCGGCGGTGCTCTTGCTTGGCCCGGTGACTGTTGTACACAGCGGGTATCCGCCGACCCTCGATCCACAGATTCCGACGCGGCCGACCGCGTGTCAGTCCCTTATGGTCGAATTGTCTTATGAGCACGACCGCCGGCATTGAGGCCGCTACTGAGACTGTCGCTGAGGCGCAGAGCAGGGACGATGCTGCCTGCGGGGGTTTGAGTGCGGGTGGCGGTGCGGGTGCGGGTGGCGGTGCGGGTGCGGGTGCGGGTGTCAGCGACGCGGTGGCGCGGGTGCGGACCGGGTTGGTGTCGGGGTCGGGTTGGCAGGGCATTGACGTGGATTCTTTGCCGCGTGCGGAGCTGCTTGCGACGCATCGTGATCTGGCGCGCATGCGTCGTGAACTCGACGCGATGCTCGCCTACTCCAGTGCGGCAATCGCGCGGAGGTCCACGCCCGAAGATGGGCAGGAAGGCTTGGCTAAGCGAGAGGGTTACCGGACTCCGGAGGAGTTGATCGCGAGTATCTCGGGTGGGAGCACGGGGGACGCTCACCGGCTGATCGAGGTGGGCGACATGTTGGCATCCGACGAACGTGACGCACGGACCGGTGACGGTCTTCGCGACGGCTCCGAGGACGGGGTTGAGGCCGTGTTGGTGGCGCTGTCCCCACGGTTCGCTGTAGTCAGCGACCGGGTGCGGGCCGGCAAACTCAGTGTTGAGGCCGGAAACCTGATTAAGCGGATGCTGGTGAGGATCTGGGACCGCCGCGAAGCGTTGGGTCTGGAGCTCAGTGACATTGAACGGGTGGAAAGGATCCTGGTGGAACGAGCCCATGGGTTGTCCTCGAACCGGTTCGCCAAGATTGTGGGCCAGTTGGAGGCCCGCATGGATTCCGGGCGCCACGCCTTGACCGAGGAGCTGCAACGCCAAGAGCGCTACGTCACCATGTTCGAAGACGCCCAAGGGATGTTCATCCTCAAAGCACGACTAGACGCTGAAACCGCCGCACCCGTACGTGCGGCGTTGGACGCGCTGGTGGGTAACGCCTTGCACAACCGGCGAGGCACCAAAAAAGGAGCCGGAAGCGACGAGCGCCGAGGATTCGAGATGGGTAAGGAGAATCACGAGGCCGGTCTACAGCTGCACGACAGTGAAACCATTAAAGTCAGCCAGATTGTTGACGACGGCCAGGTATTTGAAGATGATCGGTCGGTGACGCAAATCAGGGCTGATGCGTTGGCTGCGCTCGCCCGTCACTGCCTGGGATGCACCAGCAAGGACCTTCCGTTCGCTTCTACCACCGTCGCCGTGCGTATGACACTAACCGACCTGCAAAACGGCACCGGGGTCGCCGAGATTGATGGCGGCAACCAACCCATCTGCATCTCCACAGCCCGCCGGATGGCGGCCAACGGTGGGATCATCCCCATTGTCCTTGGCGGCAAGGGCGAGATCCTTGACCTGGGGCGCGAGACACGACCCTTCAACTACTACCAACGCATCGCACTGATTGAACGCGACGGCGGTTGCGCGTTCTGCGGAGCACCACCGGCCTATACAGAGGCTCATCACATCAGATGGTGGGCCAGAGACTGTGGCCCCACCGACCTGAACAACGGACTGCTGTTGTGCTCCGTCTGTCACCATCGCATCCACCGCGACAACTGGGATATCGACATCCGCGACAACCAAGTCTGGTTCACACCACCAGCAGCAGTGGACCGCGACCGCACACCCAGGCTCGGCGGCCGAGCCAGATACGGCCCACCCACATTCGACATGCTGAAACTCGACGAACCAAAACGCGAAGCCGCGTAGAGAAGCGACGACCGGGTGGGTTCCGGGCTGCGCTCACAGCGCTTAGGGCGACGGCGGCACATCCCGGGTAGGACTCTGGTCTCTGCTCGCGGCAACTCGAAACGGCCCATGCGCGACGCGGGTGACGAGTGCCGGGCAGGGCTGTGCCCTACGCGGGGCGCGGAGGCCGGTCGTGCAACTCGCCCGGGTCAGTCAGTGACGCAGTTACCTCCTGCTGGAGCGCACCATCCGCGATCATCGCCGCTTCAGTCTTGGTCATCACGACCGCGGGATCAAGGACGATGCGGCCATTGGCTTCGACAGTCACTAGGTACGAGTCGGAGGTCGCGATCTTCGCCAGGCTAATCCGCCTCCGCGCATCAAGTTCTGCATAGGTACTCATAGCCGATCCACTCCCTTCAGGTGGCTGCGACGAATGGCAGCGATCATTTGTCATGTGGCAGGTGTAGTACGTATTCCATTCTATGCACAGTGACACATTGAAGCAAACGTAACGCCGACACATTTGCTACATCCTGCTAGCATGAATTCATGCCGACGATGAAGTTCACGGGTGCCGCCAAGCACGAACTCGAGCGACTGTTCCTCAAGGAGCCCGACGTGGCAGAAGTCTTAGATGGGTTGCTGGATGAAATCGAGACCGCCCCTCATGCGGTGCGCAGTCAGCATTTCCGGCCGAACGCTACTCTGTCGTCCCGCGCCGTGCCCGGACTAGGTGCCGATGCTTGGGTAATTTGGGAGTGGAAGCGGGGCGAGGATCTAATCGTGGTCCACCGCCTTGGATTGAGGGCGTAGACCGGCGACTTCTGCCAGCCCGGCTCCGGCTCCGGCTCCGAAACACAGAAACGACTCGCACGCGACGCGGGTTACGCGTCGGTACGAGCCGTTCCTGTCTCGAAAAGTGTTGAGCTAGCCGTTCAGGATGGCGCGCATGAGATCAGCGGTCTCAGTGGGGGTCTTGCCCACCTTGACACCGGCAGCCTCGAGGGCCTCCTTTTTGGCCTGAGCGGTGCCCGCAGAGCCGGACACGATGGCGCCTGCGTGGCCCATGGTCTTGCCCTCGGGGGCTTCGAAGCCCGCCACGTAGCCCACGACGGGCTTAGTAACGTGATCCTTGATGTACGCGGCGGCACGCTCCTCGGCGTCCCCACCGATCTCACCAATCATGACGATGGCGGCCGTGTCGGTGTCTTCCTCGAAGGCCTTGAGGCAGTCGATGTGCGTGGTGCCCACGACGGGGTCACCACCAATGCCGACGGCCGTGGTGAAGCCGATGTCGCGCAACTCGAACATCATTTGATACGTCAGCGTGCCGGACTTCGACACGAGTCCGATCTTGCCTGCACCGGTGATGTTCGCGGGGGTGATGCCCACGTTGGACTGGCCGGGAGAGATAAGGCCGGGGCAGTTCGGGCCGATGATCTGCGTGCCCTTCTCGGTCGCGTAGGTAAAGAACTCAGCGGTGTCCTTGACGGGCACGCCCTCGGTGATGATGACCGCGAGCGGCATGCCGGCGTCGACAGCCTCAACCACGGCGGTCTTGGTGAAGGGCGGCGGGACGAACAAAACCGACACGTTCGCGCCGGTCTCTGCCATAGCATCGGCTACCGTTCCGTAAACCGGAATCGAGACGGTGTCGCCGTTGACCTCGAAGTCGACGGAAGTGCCAGCCTTGCGGGGGTTCACGCCGCCCACAATCTTGGTGCCCGATGCGAGCATGCGGGCGGTGTGCTTCTGACCCTCGGAACCGGTCATGCCCTGGACGATGACCAAGGAGTCGGAGTTGATGAAGATTGCCATTGGTAGACGTCCTTTACGCGTTGGCCAGCTCGGCGGCCTTAGCCGCTGCGCCGTCCATGGTCTCGATGATGGTCACGAGCGGGTGGTTGGCGGCGGCGAGAATCTCGCGGCCCTCTTCCACCGAGTTGCCGTCGAGGCGAACCACGAGCGGCTTGCTTGCGGTGTCGCCGAGGCTCTGAAGCGCGCCGACGATGCCGTTGGCCACCTCGATGCAGCTGGTGATACCGCCGAACACGTTGACGAACACGCTCTTGACCTGCGGGTCGTTGAGAATCACGTCTAGCCCGTTGGCCATCACGGTGGCCGATGCTCCGCCCCCGATGTCCAGAAAGTTCGCCGGCTTGACGCCGCCGTGGCTTTCGCCGGCGTACGCGACCACGTCGAGCGTGGACATGACCAGCCCGGCGCCGTTGCCGATGATGCCGACGGAGCCGTCGAGCTTCACGTAGTTGAGCCCCAGCGCCTTGGCCTTGGCCTCGAGCGGGTCCGTGGCTTCCTTGTCTTCGAGCGCCGCGTGGCCCTCTTGACGGAAGTAGGCGTTCTCGTCGATGGTGACCTTGCCGTCGAGCGCGATGATCTTGCCATCGGCCGTCTTAACCAAGGGGTTGACCTCGACCAGCGTCGCGTCCTCCTCCTTGTAAACGGTCCAGAGCTTCTGGATCGCATCGGCGACGGGGCCCGCGAGGTCATCGGGGAAGCCCGCCTCAGCGACGATCTGCGCGGCCTTGGCGGCGTCAATCCCGACGATCGGGTCGACTGCTACCCGGGCGAGGGCCTCGGGGCGCTCGACGGCGAGCACCTCAATCTCCACGCCGCCCTCGACGGAGCACATGGCCAGGTAGCGGCGCTCGGAGCGGTCCAGCAGCACCGAGAAGTAGAACTCCTGCTCGATCTGGGCGCCCTGCGCGATCATCACGCGGTGCACGGTGTGGCCCTTGATGTCCATGCCGAGGATCGCCTTCGCGTGCTCCTCGGCCTCCCGCGGGGACTTGGCGAGTTTGACGCCGCCCGCCTTGCCGCGGCCTCCGACCTTGACCTGGGCCTTGACGACAACGACGCCGCCGCCCAGCTTCTCGGCCGCGGCGCGTGCCTCGGCGGGGGTGGTCGCAACGATGCCGCCAAGCACGGGGACGCCGTGCTTCTCGAACATGTCACGTGCCTGGTACTCGTACAGGTCCATGTGAGTCCTTATGTGCCGGCGCGCGCGAGAGTCAGCGCGCGGTGTGAATCGGTGGTGCTAACAGACTAACGCGGGCGCAACCGCGCGGAGTCACGCGGGCGCCCCCACTGCTGTCTACGTCCGCACCACAAATCGCGTGTGCGCGGATCACAGTGAGCACAAACTCTGTGACGCAGGGTCGATTTGTGGTGCGGACGTAGAGATCAGCAGACGCGGAACTCAGGGGACGTAGGGCTCAGGGGACGTAGGGCTCAGGGGACGTAGGGCTCAGCTAACGCCAAACTTCTCAGCAGTAGCCCTGATTGAGCGCGCGGATTCGGCCAAGGCCTCGGTCTCTTGCGGGTCCAACGGGATCGGCACCGCGTGGGTGATGCCGGCGCGTCCCACCACCGTGGGTAGCGACATGCAGACCTCACCCACGCCGGGGAAGTCGATCAGCGTCGACACCGGGAGAATGCGGTTCTGATCGCCCAGGATCGCCTCGACGATCCGGGCCCCGGCAACGCCGATCGCGTAGTTCGTCGCGCCCTTGCCCTCGATGATCTGGTAGGCGGACTGCACCACGTCGCGGTGAATGCGCTCCCGTACGTCGCGCGTCATGACCGGGCGGCCCTCGTCGTCGTGCCACTCGCCGATGGGCACGCCACCGATGGTCGCGGAGGACCACAGCGGCACCTCTGAGTCGCCGTGCTCGCCCGCGATGTACGCGTGGACGTTACTCACCGCGACCTTGCACTCCTTGGCAACCTGGTGGCGCAACCGCGAGCTGTCGAGTACGGTACCGGAGCCGAACATTTTCTTAGGTGTAACGCCGGACATCTTGATTGCAGCGTAGGTCACCACGTCCACAGGGTTGGTGACCAGCAGGTACACGGCGTCCGGCGCGACCTCCAGTAGCGGCGGCAGCACCTTGTGCATCAACGAGATGGTGGCGCCGGCGAGGTCGAGCCGGCTCTGGCCCGGCTGCTGCTTGGCCCCCGCGGTGATCACCACGACGTCCGCGTCCGCGCAGACCTGAACGTCGGAAGACCCCAGCACGGTCGCCTCGGGCATGAACTGGATCCCCTGGGCGAGATCGAGCGCCTCGGCCTCGACCTTGGCGGTGTTGATGTCGTACAGCGCGACCGTGCGCGCAAATCCCCGCATCAGGCCGGCGTAGGCGAGCGTCGACCCCACCGCGCCAGCCCCAACGATCGCGACCTTGGACGTCTTTGACTCCTGCATTGCACCCTCCTGGGACGTGACTGGTGGTGTCAGCCTAGCGACGATGCGCGCGGCTTAGGGCCGCTTCGAGCGGCCGCGGGTCCTACCCCGGAATCGTTACGCGCTGGCCTGGCGGCGCTTGGCAAGAATCGCGTCAAGCGCGCCCACCGTCGCGGCCTCGTCTTCGCGCTGAGGCGAGAGCGGAGAACTATTAGCGGTCGATGCTGCGGGTACCGTCACCGGCGCGGTCGCCCGGGTTGCCGGGTCACCACTGGTGCGCTCGGCGACTCGGCTTGCGCGGGCGTCTATCGCCCTTTCTGCGTTGCGAGCCGATGCCGCAAGGTCCTCATCGGTGATGGGACGCGCCACCGAGCGGCGCACGGAAGCCTTAAGGGTGTACGCCGGTGCGGGGACTGCGCTCGGGGACCACTGCTCGTTGGCTCGCGCCGGCTCGTCTTCTTCCACTGCGACGCGGCCAGGAAGCTCGGGCGCCGGAACAGGCGCTGGTGCGGCAAGCGGGGCGAGGTCCTCGGTGGTCACCACGCGGATGGCCTGCGTCTCCACGTCGGACGGCTGAGTCTCGTGGCCCTCGGAGCGTTCCCGTGCCACGCGGCGCAGCGCCTGGGTCGCGGTGGCCGCGGCCTCTACCTCTCGGGCAATCAGGCGAATTTTTAGGTCGGCCGTGCGCTGAGCGGAGGCGGTACGCGCTCCGGCTACCACGACGCCGCCGAGTCCTGCAGTTGCGACCGCGCCCAAAATTGCGGGAAACCCTGTCGCAGCGACCAATACCCAGGCGACGACAGCCAAGAGAGCGAAGGCCGTCGCGACGACGCTGCGACGCCTTGCTCGCTGCGAGCGCTCCGCGAGCACCACTGCGCGGTCCGACCGTAGCGCGAGGCGCTCGCGTTGGGCGGCGGTCGCGGCACGGTCGAGCGGGCCCCAAGGGCGCGACATCTGCTCTTCACCCAGCGCGGAGATTGAGGCGCGCGCGGCGCCGGTCACGAGCAACGGCACCTCGCCGGAGTCGGACGATGGTCGCGCGGCCGCCCGGCGGGCTCGTTCGGCGGTTGACTTCACCACGCGCATCTCGGCGGAGTAGCGGTCCTCGGTACGCACCAGCGCGTAGTCAGACCGCTCCTTGATGCGCTGAGGGAGCACATACGCGAGGACCATGCCTACGGCGATGATCGCGAGCAATCCGGCTGGGGTCATGACACGACGGTACGGGCGCGCGGGCGCAAGCCCCTGGAGCGTTATCGGCGTGTCAGAATGATAGGTCCCAGAATGGGCCCTGACGGGGCTCTTGTGCGGTCAAAGCGAACACCGCATGATCCCGCCATCCGCCATCGATGTACAGATAGCGCTCGCGCACTCCCTCGGCCCGGAACCCCAGTTTCTGGGCCACTCGCAGGCTGGCGTCGTTCTCAGGACGCATCGCGATTTCCAGGCGATGCACGCCGCGCTTGAACGCATATTCGCTAAGCATCGCCACGGCCGTGGGGACGATGCCCCTGCCGGCGTGCGACGCCGCGATCCAGTAGCCGATGGACGCACCGCACTGCGCACCCCATTGGATCTCGTGAATGCTCACGCGGCCCACCAGGAGACCGTCCACCACGATCACGCAGGCAAAGGCCGCATCGTCCTTCCAACGCCGCCGCTCGCGCCACACGTACGCAGGGAAGCTTGCGCTGGGGGTTGAGCGCCCAGGTGGGGTATTGGCCTCCCACGGGCGCAACCACGACCTGTTCTCCTCGCGCAACGCCAGCCATTCACGTTCGTCGCCGCGGCGCAAGGGACGCAAGGTCACGTCACCACGCGTGAGAACTACGTCGCGCGCCACTGGGTGTCCCGCAGCATTATTTGTCCCACGGCACTATTTATCCCAAACTGTGCAGCGCAGGGAGTCGCCGCGGCTGACATTCGCGACCTCCGCGTCGACCCACGCCAGTGCGTCGGATGCGACCACGTCTGCCAGCGAGATGTGCCCCGGGGTGCCCACCGGAGTGGCAAAGTGCTGACCGGATCCGGTGGTCTCGATCGTGACCGGCACCGGCTGCACGTGGCCGACGGTCGAGGACCAGGACCCGATGGAGCGCACGTAAATAGTTCTCCGCTCCACCTCTGCCCGCCCGCACATGACGCGCAGCGCGGGGCGAACATATGCTTCGAACGCGACGAGCGCCGCCACCGGGCTGCCGGGAAGCGCGATGACCGGGATGGGGCGCTCTTGCTCGCTCGCGCTCACGTGACCAAAACCGTGTCGCTTGCCTGGCCACAGGCCAATTTCACCGACGCGCACCTCACCCATGTCACGCAGCACGGCCGCGACCGTGTCGTTGCGAGCATCTGAGAGCCCACCCGTCGTGAGCACTACGTCAGCGCGCACCAACTGATCCTCGATGGTTGCGCGTAGTCCCGCGCGGTCGTCCGGCACCACACCCACGCGGTAGGCCTTGGCGCCGGTCTCGCGCACCAGCGCGCTCAGCATGTGCGCGTTCGACTCCGACACCCGCGACCCAGGGCGGCCAGCACCCGGCTCCTCGAGCTCCGAGCCCACGGACAGGATCACCACGCGCGGCACAGGGCTCACCGTCAGCCGCGGTTTGCCGAGCGCCGCCGCGAGCGCAATGCGGCGCGCGTCGAGTCGCGCTCCCCGCGGCACCGATACGGTTCCGGCGGACGCCTCGTCACCGGCCGGGCGTACGTTTTCCCCCGGTGCGACCGGTGCCAAGACCCGGACGCGCGCAACCCCGCCGTCCGTGGACGCGGCGGGGACCACGGCATCGGCGCCCAGCGGGATGGGTGCGCCCGAAGTAATCCGCGCCGCGGCGCCGCGGATGTGACGGCGAGGGGCGCGCGCATCAAACGACACGTCGTGGGACACGGTGAGCGGGACCGGGTGCTCGGGGGAAGCCTCTGCGACGTCGCAGGACTGCACGGCGTAACCGTTGCACGTCGCAACGTCGGTCGCGGGGAGCGCGTAGGTCGCGATCACCGGCTCGACGAGGGTCGCGCCTGCGGCATCCGCGACCAAGACGTCGAGCGGTGGCAGGGGACGTAGCCCCGCCGTCACCTCCGCGCGGTGCTCCGCAAGGCTCGTCGGGTTCATCTACGCATTCTCGCGCGCGGACACGAATCCCTGCAACCAAGCCGTGAAGTCGGGTCCCAGGTCGGGTCGCTTGGCGGCGAGTTGCACCACGGCCTTCAGGTATTCGAGCTTGTCGCCCGTGTCATAACGGTGGCCGCGGAACACGACTCCGTAGACCCCGCCGCCGTCCTCGGGAGGCATCGACGCGAGGGTAGAGATCGCATCGGTCAGCTGAATCTCCCCACCGCGACCAGGGGGCGTGTTCTCCAAAACCCCTAGCACTGCGGGGTTAAAAACGTAGCGCCCGATCACGGCCAGGTTGGAGTACTCCTGGCCCGGCGCGGGCTTCTCGTTTAGGCGGACGATGCGCTTGATTTCAAGGCCGTCCGGCACGTCTCCCTCTCCCGGGAGATCTGCGGCGTCGACGTCAATGGGGTCTACCGACCCGTACATCTGAATCATGGCCGAGTCCACCTCGAGCAACAAGATGACCGAGCCGCCGGTGCGCTCCTGAATGCGGCACATCGCGTCCAACACGTAGTCGTCGGCATCCAGGAAGTCGTCGCCGAGCAAGACCGCGAACGGTTCGCCGTCTACCCACTGTGCGGCCTTGCCGACCGCGTGTCCCAGGCCGAACGGTTCGCCCTGGTTCACGAACGTGATTTTGCCCTTGGATGAGGTTTCGAGCACGGCGTCGAGGCGAGCCTGGTCACCCTTGCGAGCCAAGGCTGCCTCAAGCTCCGGGGCCGGCGCGAAGTGGCGCTCCATGGCTTCCTTGCCGGGGTTGGTGATGAGGCAGATCTGGTCTAAGCCGGCCGCGATTGCCTCGTCCACGACGTACTGGATCGCGGGCTTGTCGACCACTGGAATCATTTCCTTGGGGATGGCCTTGGAGGCGGGAAGGAAGCGGGTTCCGAGTCCAGCCGCGGGCACAACTGCTTTGCGCACGTGAGCGTTCATGACACGACACTAACGGGTGGGGTTTGTCACATCGGCCCGTCGATGTGAACTGCCTACCAAACTTTGACACAATGGACGCATGACACAGCAGTCAATTACCCCTCAGCGCCCGCTCGAACCGGAAGACGCGAAGGCGAAATTGCGCTCAACTATTCGCAGGGCTCGCGCGGATCGCAGCGAGCGCCGCCTGCAGGAACACGCGGAGGCGCTGCGCGATCACGTGCTGGCGCTTCCCGCAGTCACCAGCGCGACCTGCGTCTCCGTTTACGCGTCGCGCCGCTTCGAGCCCGGCACGTTGCCGCTGATCGAGGCGCTACATCAGCGTGGCGTCAAGGTGCTGATCCCCATGCTCGGCGACGGGCTGAAGAGGGGGTGGGGCGTATACCAGGGCGTCGACGATCTGATTGAGCGAGCGCCTGGTCGGCCCCCCGAACCCTCCGGCGAGTTCCTCATCGGAGAAGCCCTGCACGAGGCGAACGTCGTGGTGGTACCGGCGCTCGCAGTCGATTCCGCTGGAACGCGCCTGGGGCAAGGCGGCGGCTGGTACGACCGGGCGTTGTGCGACGCAGCGCCTGATTCCCCCATCATCGCGCTCACCTTCGCTGGGGAGTTGCGGGACGACGAGCATGCGCTTCCCCATGAGGATCACGACATCACGGTGCACGCCGTCATCACACCGCAAGGAGTGACGCGGCTCCCGGCGTAATATACGTGCATGCCTACTTACACCTACGCGTGCTCCGCGTGCCAGCACCGATTTGATGAGGTGCAGTCGATTCACGCCGACGCGCGCACAGTTTGCCCCAACTGTGGCGGTGCGCTGCGAAAGGTCTTCGGCTCCGTGGGAGTGAGCTTCAAAGGCTCAGGGTTCTACCGCACCGACTCACGCGAGGCCAGGAAGCGTGTGCCCAGCGGTAGTAGCTCAGGCTCCGGCAGCAGTTCTGGCAACAGCAACTCCAGCAGCGGAGGTTCCAGCGGCAGCGGTGGCAGTGGCGGTAGCTCCAGCAGCGGCTCCGGCAGCAGTGGGTCGAACTCGAACAACTCTGGCAGCGGCAGCGGAAGTTCCAGCTCGTCCTAGCTCGCCACCCCGCCTGCCAGCGCCTTCACCCGGCCTCCGCGCTAGCGGTCCAAAAATGCTCGTTTTGGGTCGAAAATAAATCCTCGCGGTCCGCAAATGCACGCATGCGGGACTAAGCGTGAATTTTTACCAATGCGGCGGCTTGTCTCGCCTGATCTCGTCGTCGCGGGAACTTCCGCCGCGAGAACCTCCCCAAGCCTCGTCCACGTCTTCCCACGCCCGCGTGGGGATTAGCGGCCGGTCGGCGCCTCGATGCCGCGCCTTGACGTCCGACTCTGGTGTCTTCTTCGCTGGCTTCTCTGTGGCGGCCTCGCTTGCTAATGCGTCCGCATTGGCGGCATCCGTATCGGCATCGGCATCCGTATCAGTCGAGCCATCGGTATTACCCTCACCGCCACCGTCGGTTTCACTGTCGGTTTCACCGCCACCGTCGGCATCCATCTCGGTTGAGTCGTCGGACTCAGCGTCACTGTCACTGTCACTGTCGGCTTCACCTGCAGCCGCAGCCTCCGCGTCTACCTCTACCTCAGCCTGGGGAGTTGAGCCCCCAACTATCCGGCTTGACGGCTCGGGCAACGCGAGCTTTGGCACCCCGAAGCCCATGCTGTATGAGGGCGCAGGGCTAGGTTCCGAGTCCGTTACCGGCTGTTCCTCAGACTCCCGCACCCCGTTCATTCCAGGTACACCTACCGATACGGTCTGAGCAGCTGGGTCTTCGACGACAGGCTCAAGCTCGGGCGCCGGCTCTGGCTCTGGCTCTGGCTCAGACTTCGCCTCCAGCTCGGGCTGCGACTCAGTTTCAGGCGTAGTCTCCACCGCACTCTCCGGCGCACTCTCCGGCGCAGCATCCGTGTCCGGCCGGTCCTGAACCGAGGCATCGGGGGCACCGCCAATTTGCTCGTCGATGAGCGCGGAAATTCCAAGCGTCTGCGGGTGAGGCTCATCGGCCGGCTGGGTCGACGCATCAACGGTGTCCCGAGCAGGGGGCGACGCCTCCCCCCGGAGGTCAGCAATCGCGAACGGATTGCCGTCCCCACGCGCGGCTTCGAGGGCACGGTCTTCAGCGCCCTCTTCACTCACCAACTCGACGTGCTCTACCTCAATATCGAACGCGGGCTGAATCACCTTAGGGGCAACGCCCACCCCAGCAACTCCGTCGGGCCCGTCTTCCGGACGGGATTCCCCGAGCGCGGCGAGCACCTGTTCGATGGCAGCATCGGGATCCATGAAGACGTCGAGAGTCCACAGCGAAACTACGGTCCACCCGAGGGCCTCGAGCGTCGAGTACTGCCATCGGACGCGGTCACGCAGGCTCGCGGCTCCGACCGCGGAGGCCTCGTCCGTGACCACTGCTACGTGATAATTGCGGTCATGTCGTCCACCCACCACCATCGCGATGGTGTCGGCGCCAATTCCGTAGCGCAGTCGCACCGCTAGGCCGTGGCGACGCAGGCGGCCAGCAATGTCTGCAAGCAGCCAGTCACTGGGGCCCGGGTCTGGCCTTTCGGGGGAGACAGCAGGCAGGTCGACGGAAGAGATCAGATCGCGGAACTCATCCAGGCCGTGGCCCTCGTCACCATGACTTGCGGCACCGGCTAGCTGATCGAGCCCCAGCGAGCTGAACACTGTCACGCGCTCGGTCGCCGCCACCAACGCCTGAATCAGCGCCTGCCGGCCCCACGACTCGGACAAAGCCCCAAACCTTGTGGGCGTGACGCCTCGAGCATCGGCTGCGTATCCGAGCGTGAGCACCACGTCGTCGACTACTACCCCTGCGGCGTCGCCAAGGGTCACAACGCTCACGGCGGCAGCCAACCGCGGGTCCCGCTCGGTGAGTAGGTCCGCGATGCGCGACGCATGCAGATCGTTTCCGGCCACCACCGCGAGCTCGCGCCGCGGGAGCGAGTCACGCACGCGGGCGACGTGGTCGACTACGGCGCTCGCCTCCGCGCGGGTGGATTCGACGTCGGTCGCGCCAGCCACCGGGGCGCCCACGGACTCGAGGATGGTCACTGCGAGATCGCCGCGAGCATCGGCTGCAGGTAGCGCCGACAGCGATCGGCCGTAGGCTGCACCTGCCAGGACCGACGTCACGCGCGGGTCGCGCGGCTGCGGAACAGCATGCATCACGATGTGCGGGAGCAGGCTCGCGAGCGCGGCCACCCCTGAGCGGGTCGCGGTCTGCGAGTCGCCAAGGACAACTACCTGGCGGGCGCGCGCGAGCGTCGACACGAGTTCCGCGAGCGCGAGCGACTCCCCCGCGACGATGACGGCAAGGTCGATGCAGCGGCTGGCTGGCGACATCCGCGCGACTTGCTCGGCGCCTGCCAGAACCACGGGGCGCAGGGCCGTGACCAGCGGCGCATAGTCGCGCCATAGTTCCTTGAGCGAGCCATCATCACCCTGGACGAGCGACGCGAACAGGTCACGGGCATGGTCCGGGTGCCGTGCAATCGCGGTCCGCCTGCGCTCCGCCACCGCGCGCATGAGCGGGCCCACCCTGGACGCGGCGAAGGACGCATCTCGGTCCAAGAACGCGTCCACAGCGTCGCCCAGTGCGCCGGTCTCGGTGAGCGCCGCATCGGTCGTCACAATCGAGTCGAACGCCGCGGCCCACCACGAGAACTCGAGGTCGCGGCGCACCTGTGCGGGGGAGGCCCCCCGCGCGCGCAAGTCAGCCAACAGTTCCGCGAAGCCAACGGCCTCGATGTCGGCCTCGATCGGCACCGACTCGAGATGCTCAAGCGCTCCGGGGATTCCCTCCGCGAGCCGGTCCAGAACCGCGATCATGGCCTCCCACGGCTGCTCGGCGAGTTTATCCTCGCCGGACGCTTGCTCGACCGCGGTGACGATCATTCCCCAC
>Ga0314772_1000864_pt1 | contig 14920 bp, 12 predicted proteins | sample MetaGCBIW2018_FD_204520 | JGI IMG/M metagenome (GOLD analysis project Ga0314772, IMG submission 204520) | Cryopeg brine microbial communities from Beaufort Sea near Barrow, Alaska, United States - CBIW 2018 | ecosystem: Environmental > Aquatic > Marine > Coastal | place: USA: Alaska | collected... | reverse complement strand
CAAGTGGTGTCGCCCTACGCACTCGAACTCGCCAACGGCGGCGGAGTGATCAGCGATTCGTTCTACCACGAAGATCAGCGACTTACGCTTGCTGGTGCGCTTGTAGAGTCCTCGAACACCGCAATCGCCCAATACACAGACCTGTTGGATGCGTCGAGCAGGCACGACTATTTGCAGAAATTTGGTCTGGGGGAGACGACTGCCGTCGACTTCCTCGGTGAATCCACCGGACGACTGTACGAGGCCAGTGAGTGGGACCCACGCACTAACTATGCTGTGCAGTTCGGCCAAGGACTCAGCACAACGTCGATCCAGATGGCGAGCGCGTATCAAGCACTAGCCAACGATGGCGTTCGACTGCCTGCGACCCTTGTCGAGGGCTGCTACTGGCCTGACGGCAGCATCACAGACACCCCGTCCAAGGACGGCACGCGGGTAGTCTCCAAAGCCGCATCCGAGCAGACTCTGCAAATGATGGAAATGGTGTACAGCTCAAGCGGCTCGGCACCCAACCTTCAGATTCCCGGATATCGAGTGGCCGTAAAGAGTGGAACTGCGCAGGTTGCCGAGGACGGCGGGTACGGAGGCAGCGTCGTTATCTCGTACGCAGGCATCGCTCCGGCAGAGAACCCTGAATACGTTGTCATCGCAACGGCAGGCATCCCGGATAGCATATATTCGGGCGCGATTGCCTCGACTTTCCGAGACATCATGGCCCAAACGCTTACCAGCTACCGTGTCATTCCCTCAAGTTCTTCGGGACCGGATCTGCCTCTACGCTGGTGAGTTCTTGCTGCGTTGACCCAACCTTGGAGCACACCACGTGATCGAACTGAGCATCTCTGAGATTGCAGCCGCTGTTGGCGGAAAGCTTATCGACGGCGTCGATGCTGAACAGCGCATCCCTGCTGTCGCGGTGCAGACCGACTCGAGACTGAGCACAGCAGGGTCCATCTTCGTAGCGCTGCGTGGCGAAACCACCGATGGTCATCTCTTCGCGCATTCCGCTGTCGAGAACGGCGCGACACTCGTAATTGCCGAGCACGCACTCGAAGTCGACGCCGTGCAGATCATCGTGGACGACAGCCTGACGGCGCTTCAGGCCCTCGCACGCACCGTTGTCGCCCGAGTTCGTGACCGCGGCCGCCTCAAGGTCGTAGCCGTAACCGGATCGAACGGCAAGACCACAACCAAAAATATGCTGCGGAGCATTCTGGAGCTAGATGGTGAAACCATCGCACCCCAGGGCTCGTTCAACAATGATGTTGGTGCGCCGATCACGATGCTTGGCGTCACTAACGACTCAAAATATTTGGTCGTAGAGATGGGCGCAGACGGCATCGGCGACATTTCACGCCTGCAGTCGATCGTGATGCCCGACGTGGGAATTGTGCTCATGGTTGGACTTGCGCACATCGGAAAGTTCGGCGACGCAGCAACCACAGCATTGGCAAAATCCGAAATGGTGAGCGCTTTGCCCCCACACGCCACTGCGGTACTCAACCATGACGATGGTCGAGTTAGGGCAATGGCCAAGCAGACCAAGGCAACCGTCAACTTCTTCGGTCTTGATTCGAACGCGGATGTGTGGGCCGACGAGATTGAAACAAGCGCACGGGGAACTTCATTTGAGCTGCACGTTGGCGACACAGTCATCCCAGCGCAATTGCGGATTCTGGGCGAACACCACGTCACGAATGCCCTCGCTGCAATTACGGCAGCCCGCGCTCTCGGCATCGCACCCGAGCGTTCCGTAGCCGCACTCGAATCGATCGAACGCGCCGAACGCTGGCGAATGGAACTACTCGAAGCGCCAGGCGGCATCACCGTTATCAACGATGCCTACAACGCGAGCCCAGATTCGATGGCCGCCGCATTGAAGACTCTTGTGCAGGTCGTCGGGCCAGACAATCGATCCGTCGCTGTGCTCGGCGAGATCGCCGAGCTTGGCGACTATGCCGACGAGGAACACGACAGAATCGGTCGCCTCATCGTGCGTTTGAACGTGCAGAAGTTGATTGTTGTTGGCCACGCCGCCCGCCATATCCACAACGCTGCCGGTCTCGAAGGTTCGTGGGATGGAGAGTCGGTACTCGTCGATAGCATCGAAGAGGCATACGCTGTCCTGCGTGAGGAACTCCGAGGGGGCGATGTTGTGTTGGTAAAATCGTCGAACTCCGCTGGTCTTCGACACCTCGGTGACCGGATTGCCGGGGTGACCGTATGATCGCACTCCTCATTGCCGCGGGCTTCTCACTCATGTTTACCCTGCTGCTGACGCCACTGTTCATCAAGCTCTTTGTGCGCTTGAAGTGGGGGCAATTCATACGTGACGATGGGCCGGAGAGCCATCACACCAAGCGCGGAACACCCACTATGGGTGGGATCGTGTTCATCCTAGGAGCTACCGCCGGATACTTTGTCGGCCACTGGGTGGCGCAGGAAACCGTGACCCTGTCTGGCGTTCTCGTAATTTATCTCATGGTCGGCCTTGGACTCATCGGCTTCATCGACGACTTCATGAAGACCCGCAAGCAGCGAAGCCTCGGTCTCGGTGGCTGGTCCAAGATTGCTGGCCAAGTCATCATTGCTGCCGGTTTTGCTGCGTTGGCGCTCAACTTTCCAGACCCCGGTGGTCTCACGCCAGCGTCATCCATGATCTCAGCGGTCCGCGACATCTCGTGGCTCGACCTCGCAACCTTTGGCGTTGTTGCTGGCGCCGTACTGTTTGCGATCTGGGTGACCCTCATCATCGTGAGCACATCAAATGGAGTAAACGTGGCTGACGGCCTCGACGGTCTGGCTACCGGGTCCGCGATCTTCGCGATCTCGTCGTACATCTTCATCGGGTTCTGGCAGAACAACCAGTCGTGCAGCAACTCCGGAATTGACCGTGAAGTGCTGTACAAGTGTTACGACGTTCGGGACCCCCTAGACCTTGCGATCATCGCTGCCGCTATCGCCGGTGCTCTCATTGGTTTCCTCTGGTGGAACACCTCACCAGCACACGTCTTCATGGGTGACACCGGTTCACTCGGACTCGGTGGCGCACTTGCGGCCCTCGCCATCATGAGCCGAACCGAACTGCTGCTCGTTCTGATTGGCGGACTATTCCTTATTGTCACCGGCTCGGTGATCCTGCAACGTGCATACTTCAAAATCTCCGGCGGTAAACGCATCTTCCTGATGAGTCCGCTCCATCATCATTTTGAGCTAAAAGGATGGGCAGAAGTTACGGTTGTTGTGCGGTTCTGGCTCATCGCGGCCATGTTCGTTGCCGCAGGCGTCGGACTCTTCTACCTCGAATGGATTAACCAGTAGCTGTGCGCGACCTCGACTCTCTCACCAGCTGGAAATCACCGTGGAGCGACCTGAAAGTCGCAGTACTCGGGCTGGGGGCGACCGGATTCTCTGCGGCAGACACCCTCGCCGAGCTCAGAGCGGATGTGCTCGTGATCGCGGATTCGGCATCCGACAACCGCATCGAGATGGCAAATGTCATCGGCGCGACCCTCGCCATCGGCGGCACAAGTGAGGAACAAGTAGCAGCGCTCGACGCTCACTCTCCCGACGTCGTCATTGTTTCGCCCGGCTACCCACTCGATCACCCGCTGCTCGAGTGGTGCCGAACAGCGAACGTTGCGATGTGGACCGAAATCGAGCTGGCCTGGCGCCTGCGCGACAAGACCGGAACGCCCGCCGAATGGATTGCGATCACCGGCACCAATGGCAAGACAACCACCGCCCAATTGACGGCGCACATCCTCACCACCGCAGGATTCAGGGCTGGCGCTGTCGGCAACATAGGAATTCCGGTGCTTGATGCGATTCGCTACCCGGATGGATTCGACTTTCTTGTCGTCGAGCTCTCAAGTTTTCAATTGCACGGGATGCCAAGGCAGGGAGTCGGAGCGATCTCACCGCTTGCCAGCGTGTGCCTCAATATTGCCGATGACCACCTCGACTGGCACGGCTCGCGTGCGGCATACGCGCAAGCGAAAGCTACCGTCTACGCCAACACTAAAGTCGCAGCCGTGTACAACCGTGCCGTACCCGCAACAGTGACGATGGTAGAAGACGCGGATGTCATCGAAGGCTGTCGTGCGATAGGTTTCGGGCTTGATACTCCGGGGCCGAGTGATTTTGGGATCGTGAGCGATTTGCTTGCCGACCGTGCCTTCGGGGATGACCGCCACAACGCCGCTATCGAACTCTTCACCCTCGACGAGCTTCGCCAAGCCGGTCTCGCCGCCCCACACATGCTCGCGAACACTTTGGCGGCCAGCGCGCTCACTCGCGCCGCCGGCGTCAGTGTTGAAGCCCTCAGAGCTGGCGTCGCCAGCTTCGAAGTTGATGCGCATCGAAATCAGCTTGTGCTTCTCAGCGGGGGAGTGTTCTGGGTCAACGACTCCAAAGCCACAAACTCGCATGCGGCAAGCGCCTCACTTTCGGCAGTCGACCCCGTCGTCTGGATTGTGGGCGGGCTGCTCAAGGGCGTGGATGTCGCACCCCTCGTGCAGCAGCATGCTCAGCGACTCAAAGCGGTAATCATCATCGGCGCAGACCGGCTGCCAATCCTCGCGGCATTCGAGCGACACGCGCCCCAGATTCCGGTCTTCGAGGTTGACTCGACTGACACTGAACACGTGATGCCGCGCGTCGTTGAAATGGCGCACGGAATTGCGACAGAAGGTGACACGGTCCTGTTGGCGCCGGCAGCGGCATCCATGGATCAATTTACTAGCTATGCCGATCGCGGAGACAAATTTGCGGCCGCAGTGCGCGAGCGAGTAGGAGGGAGCGACCATGACGCCTCCTCAACGACCCCAGCGTCCGAGTAGGCAGGCGCAGCAAGCGCCCGAAACACGGTCGACACCGGCCGCATCACGTGGGCAGCGTCCGACGAAACCAGGGCGGGCCGCGCAGCCCGAAACCGCATCGACTTCTCGGTCGAAGGATTCCAAGAACAACCGCGAGTCAGCCGCGCCACAGACCGCCGATCCTGTCGCCGCCCGCGTACCGGTCAAACGGATCTTCTCGGCAGAGTCGAGCAACTTCTTTCTCCTGCTCGGCACGACACTTTTTCTCGTAATCTTCGGACTCGTGATGGTCCTCTCCTCATCGTCGGTGGAATCTTTCACCGCCGACGAAGGATTCTTCGGACGATTCTTGCGTCAGGGAATGTTCGCCGTGATCGGTATCCCGCTTATGCTGATCGCTTCACGGGCTCCGACCAGGTTCTGGAAGAGATGGGCTTGGCCAGGACTCGTCCTTGGTGGCGTGCTTCAGCTGCTCGTATTTATTCCCGGCATCGGCTACGGCTATGGCGGAAACCAAAACTGGATTCGTTTCGGATCGTTCACCGCCCAACCCTCTGAGTTCGTCAAAGTTGCGGTAATCGTGTGGGTGGCTTGGGTGCTGGCAAGCAAACAAGATCTGCTTTCTGACTGGCGTCACGTGTTGCTGCCGGTCGGCCCGGTCGCCGGGGCCGCCATCGGATTTGTTCTCATCGGAAACGACTTAGGAACAGCATCCATCATGCTGCTGATCGTATTCGGCTGCCTCTTTTTCGCAGGTGTCCGATTGCGTTTCCTCGGATTAGCCCTGTCTGTCGTAGCAGTTGGCGCGCTTCTGTTTGCGGGTACTAGTGGTTCCCGAAGCAACCGAATCAGCGTGTGGATCAATGGATGCACCGAGCTCGACTATCAGGACGCGTGCTGGCAGATCGACCACGCCTATTGGGCTTTAGCTGGCGGTGGAATCTTCGGAACGGGTCTCGGCAACTCTGTCGCTAAACGTGGTTGGCTTCCGCACGCGGACAACGACTACATTTTTGCAATTATTGGCGAAGAGCTTGGCCTTATCGGCGCGGTCGTTGTTTTGCTGTTATTCGTGGTCTTGGCGATCGCGTTTATTCGCATCATTCGTTCAACCAACGACAGTTTCGTGAGGATCGCTACGGCGGGCGTGATGATCTGGACGGTGGGGCAGGCCTTCGTCAATTTCGCGGTCGTGCTCGGAGTACTTCCCGTGCTTGGTGTTCCGCTTCCGCTCATTTCTACGGGCGGCTCCGCCCTGATTGCGACCTTGCTCGCTATTGGAATTGTGCTGTCATTTGCGCGAGCAGGTAATCGCACACCACCGCAGCCAACCGCTGCTGCGCCCACTATGCCCCCGGCGCAAACTGCCGCAGACCGTTCACGGATGCTTGCAGCCGATCGAGCTCAAGGACGACGATGACAACCTATTTACTTGCCGGTGGGGGAACTGCCGGCCACGTTAACCCGCTACTCGCCGTCGCGGAGCGAATCCGGGTTCGTGAACCGGAGTCCGAAGTTCTCGTTCTCGGCACCGAGGAGGGCCTTGAGGCACGCTTGGTACCCGAGCGTGGCTTTGAGCTGCTCACGATCGACAAGCTCCCATTTCCTCGACGGCCTAATCGCGCGGCCCTGTCGTTTCCTGGGCGGTTGCGCGACACCATCGACGAGGTCGCCGAGCTCATCACCGAACGCGGCGTGGATGTCGTGGTTGGTTTCGGCGGCTATGTTTCGGCTCCCGCGTACTTGGGCGCCCGCAAGGCGGGGGTCCCGATCGTAATCCACGAAGCAAACAGTAGGCCAGGAATTGCCAATCGACTTGGTTCGTTCTTCACGTCCTTCGTCGGCACAGCTTTCGATCGCACACCGATTCGAGGTGGCGTTGTTGTTGGAATGCCGCTTCGAGCGGAGATCGAAACGCTTGATCGTTTTGCCGCACGCGCGGAAGCAGATGTTTTCTTCGGTCTCGATCCGAAAAAGCCGACACTTTTGGTGACCGGCGGATCGTCGGGAGCGAAAAGAATCAATGACACTATTGCGGGTTCGGTGACCAGAATTTTGGGCGCGGGCTGGCAGGTCGTGCACATCACTGGTGAATATCGAGATGCGGTTGAGGACCCTCAACTGCCGGGCTACGTTGTCGTGAAATATTGCGACCGCATGGAGCTTGCGCTTGCCGCGGCTGACTTGGCGATCGCTCGCGCTGGAACATCGACCGTTACCGAACTGACCGGACTCGGCATCCCCGCAATCTATGTTCCGTATCCTGTCGGCAACGGTGAGCAAAAATATAACGCTCGAACTGCTGTCGATGCTGGGGCCGCTGTGCTCGTCGCCGACTCGCAATTCACTGCTCAGTGGGTGACAGGCGAACTTGTTCCGATGCTTCGTATGCGCGCCGTAATCGCCGACATGGCAGCGCGCGCATCGACCATTGGGTCGCTCGATGGCACCGACCGAATGATTGAACTCGTCGATCGGGCGCTCGGTCGCGATCTACCATTGACATCATGATCTTTCCTGATCTGTCTATGCCGCTTCCTGGCCCGTTGAGCTCCGCCCACTTTGTTGGCGTTGGCGGTTCAGGCATGAGTGGCATTGCTCAGATGTTCTTGGATGCTGGCATCACTGTTACTGGTTCAGATCGTGCAACGAACGCGAACATTGATTCGCTGCGCGCAGCTGGCGCAACGATCAGCATCGGCCATGACGCTGCTCATCTGGGTGATGCGGATGCGTTGGTGTACACGGGCGCACTCTGGCCAGATAACCCCGAATATCTTGCTGCGGTTGAGCGGGGAATCCCGGTCTTGCATCGTTCGCAAGCACTAGCGTGGCTTGTCGGTGACACTCGCCTCGTAGCGGTCGCTGGTGCTCACGGCAAGACAACGTCCGCGGGCATGATCATTACTGGTCTTCGCGAGTTGGGTACTTCGCCGAGTTTCGTTAACGGTGGCGTCATTCAGGGGTTGGGCACGAGTTCCGGCTCTGGAGTCGATGATCTTTTTGTCATTGAGGCGGACGAGTCTGACGGTTCGTTTCTGTTGTATTCGACGGCGATCGCGCTGATTACGAATGTCGATGCTGACCACTTGGACCATTACGGTTCGCATGAAGCGTTCGATGATGCGTTCGTTGAATTTGCTTCGCGTGCTTCCGAAGCGGTCGTCGTCTCGAGCGATGATCCTGGAGCGATCCGTGTCACTCAGCGGTTGACTCACGCAAACATTGTCACTTTCGGTGAGGCCGAGGATGCAACGGTGCGCATCCATTCGATCACGAGCGAAGGCCCGGTGGCATTCTCCATCGTCGTCGATGGTCGCGACGAACGAGTGCAGCTCTCGATTCCTGGGCATCACAACGCCGTAAACGCTGCCGGTGCGATTGCTGTGCTGGTGGGGCTCGGACACGAGCTTGGTGCGGCCATTGACGCTGTTTCCACTTTCGCTGGCACTCAACGCCGTTTTGAATTGCACGCAATAACTGATGGTGTGAGCGTCTACGACGACTACGCCCACCACCCCACTGAGGTTGAGGCAGCGCTCAGTGGCGCTCGAAGCGTTCTCGGCACTGGCAAGCTAATTGCTGTTCACCAACCGCATCTTTTCAGCCGCACGCGGGATATGGCAACGCAGTTTGCCGAGGTCTATGAGCGACTTGCAGATCACACAGTCGTCCTTGATGTCTTCGGCGCGCGCGAGGATCCGATCCCTGGTGTCACCGGCGAGCTGGTTTCTTCGAATTTCGCTGATTCCACGCGTGTTGACTTCGTGCCGGATTGGCAGTTGGCGGCGAATCGCGTTGCGGAAATTGCCGGCAAGGGCGACATCGTCATGACTCTGAGTTGTGGGGACGTCTATCGCATCATCCCGCAAATTATTGCGGCGATAGAGAGCCGAAATTCGTCAATCGCAACAGCGGAGTCTTCCGCAGATCAGGTGCCGAGTGAAGAGGCCTGAGGGTTTCGATAAGCCGGTTGCTGATTCGAGCGCTCAGAGCGCGAAGCCACGACGCAAGCGTGGAGACGGCGCACAGCAGCCGCACGCGAATAAGCCAAGCGCGACGCCGAAATCGAAGCGCCCAGGTGCAGGTGCCGGTGCAAGTCCAGGTGCACGCGCCGCGTCAGGAAATGTGCCTTCGACAGGTAAGCCGGCTGGGGCAGCGCGTCGCCCTGAAACCGAGTCGCCCGAGCGCGCCGCCACCAGCTCGTCCGCGCGCAAGCCCCGGCCGCAGCGTTCCGAGCGGCCGCAGCCTCGATTGCGTGGGCGTGAGCCGAACCCGGACGCCCTAGCAAAGAAACAACTTCGCCAGGCTGCCCGAGCGCGAAAGCGTGCAGAACGGGCGGAGCTGCGCCGCTTTACCCGGCGTGCGCGCAACCGCAAGCTCGTTCTCGTGTCTATGGCTGGGGTGGTTGCCGTGCTCCTCGGTCTGATTGCAGTCGCCGTATTTTCGCCCATTTTGGCGCTGCGCACGGTCGTGGTTGACGGCGCTAACCGCATTGACCCCGCCGAAATTCAGAGTGCGGTTGAGAAGCAAATGGGTACGCCGCTTGCGCTACTCAACTTCGATTCAATCACCGAAGAACTCTCGGTGTTTCCTTTGATTCGGAGTTACGTTACGGAGATTGTTCCTCCCGATACGTTGCTCGTGCATATTGTGGAGCGCGAGCCCATTGGTTCGATCAAAATCGACGGCGTGTTTCGACTTGTCGATCCTGCCGGGATCACGATCGAGGAGTCCGCTGATCGAATTGCTGGCGTTGCGCTGATCGACGTCGGTGGGGCGGATGCCTCAAGTCCTGCGTTCGCCGCAGTCACAGAGGTGCTCCTCTCGTTGCCGCCAGCTCTTCGAGCGCAGGTTGAAAGCGTTACGGCGAGTACGAAAGATGACGTGTCATTCGTGTTGGCTGGAGTCGGCCAACGCGTGGTGTGGGGCAGCGCGAGCGATTCTGCTCGAAAGGCAGCGTTGTTGGCGTCATTGATTTCGATTACGGATGCAGGCAAGGCGGGGGAGTTTGACGTTTCCGCTCCCAGCAATGGCATCTTCCGCCCCAGCTAGCCGGTGGTAGCGGTGAGATTTCCGCTAATTGCCCAAACACTTTCCGACACGCGGTTCGCGCTGCATCTTTGTGGGGTGCTTCCCGCATATTCTCAACAAAAGAAATACATACTGAGCATAACTTTAAACCTCAAGTCGAGGTTGATAGTTTCCAGTGGAGGCCGAAAGTGACATCAAACCAGAACTACCTCGCCGTCATCAAGGTAGTCGGCATCGGTGGTGGCGGAGTTAACGCCGTCAACCGAATGATCGAGCTCGGCCTGCGAGGCGTCGAGTTTATTGCGATCAATACCGACGCCCAGGCGCTGCTTATGAGCGACGCCGACGTCAAGCTCGACGTGGGTCGCGAACTGACCCGCGGACTCGGTGCAGGTGCTGACCCCGAGGTTGGCCGACGCGCTGCAGAAGACCATGCTGAAGAGATCGAAGAAGCACTTGCTGGCGCCGACATGGTGTTTGTCACTGCAGGTGAAGGTGGTGGAACCGGAACCGGTGGCGCCCCCGTCGTCGCGCGAATCGCCAAGTCAATTGGCGCGCTCACGATCGGTGTTGTCACCAAGCCATTTGGCTTCGAAGGAAAACGCCGATCGTCACAAGCAGAAATCGGTGTCGAGACTCTTAAGAATGAGGTCGACACGCTCATCGTCGTGCCCAATGATCGCCTCTTGGAGATCAGCGATCGCGGCATCAGCATGCTCGAAGCGTTCACCACCGCCGACCAAGTTCTCCTTGCCGGTGTTCAGGGCATCACCGACCTGATCACGACTCCCGGCCTCATTAACCTCGACTTCGCCGACGTCAAGTCTGTTATGCAGGGTGCCGGTTCTGCCCTGATGGGTATTGGCTCATCACGCGGGGCCGACCGGGCCATAAAAGCGGCTGAGCTTGCCGTGGCGTCACCGCTGCTCGAAGCCAGCATCGACGGTGCGCACGGCGTTCTGCTGTCGATCCAGGGCGGATCCAATCTCGGAATCTTCGAGATCAACGATGCAGCGCGACTTGTCCAAGAGGCAGTGCATCCGGAAGCAAACATCATTTTCGGAGCCGTCATCGACGACACCCTCGGCGACGAGGTTCGCGTAACGGTCATCGCTGCAGGATTCGACGGGGGAGAGCCATCGTCTAAGCCCGTTGAAGGTCGACGCACCAACTACGTCGTGCCTGAGGCGCCGGCAGAGCATATTGCTGCCGCTGAAACGTCGACGGACAAAGAAGCAGAGTGGAAGTCGCAGCTGGCTGTAGTTCCGGCCGCGACTCTTGATCGCAACTTTGACGACGACAATGACAACGATCTCGACGTTCCCGACTTCTTGAAGTAACAGCGATGGCTGACGCAACACCGTTGGGCCAACGACTCGCAGACATCGACGGGCAGATCGCGGATGCCGCACGCGCGGCATCCCGCGATCTCTCGTCGATCACGCGAATCGTCATCACTAAGTTTCATCCGGCGAGTCTTGTTCGTGAGCTTTATGCACTTGGGGTGCGTGACTTTGGTGAGAGTCGTCATCAGGAGGCGCAGCCCAAGATTGCTGAGCTCGCGGATCTCGATGCTCGATGGAGTTTCGTGGGTCAGCTGCAAAGTAAGAAGGCGCGTCAGGTGCGCGCCTATTGCCACGCGATCCATTCTGTAGATCGCGACTCCTTGATTTCCGCTCTCGAGAGCGACGACTCTGCGACTCCGGTCGACGTTTTCGTTCAGGTAAATCTCACCGACGATGCCGGGCGAGGTGGAGTGATTCCCCGCGAACTCGATGCTTTCGTCGATCGAGTCGCGAACGCCTCAGGAATTCGACTGAGAGGCCTCATGGGCGTCGCACCCTTAGGCGAAGACCCGCGACCTGCGTTCGCCGCCCTACGGTCACTTTCTGAGCGGGTTGGGGCACAGCATCCGAACGCTCAGGCACTCTCGATGGGAATGTCGGAAGACTTTACCGACGCGATTGCCGAAGGCGCGACACACCTTCGAATTGGCACGGCAATCACGGGAAAACGACCCGACCATGGTTAATCTCGAAGCAGAAGCTTCACCATTCGGAGGATTATCATGGCCAACCCACTGCGCAAGACAATGGTCTACCTCGGCCTCGCCGATGAAGACTACGAATACGACCAGGCGCCGGTTGCTCCGGTTGCCCCTGTTGCAGCAGCACAGGCACCAGCGAGCTCTAACCGCGCGCCAGTCACTCCTTTGCGTCGCGCTGCACCCAGCACTGCGGAGGCAGAGATGAACGAGATTTTGACCGTGCACCCGCGCCAGTACAAAGACGCCCAGCTCATCGCCGAGAACTTCCGTGAGGGCATTCCGGTGATCATCAACCTTTCACAAATGAGTGAGCCGGATGCTCGTCGTCTCGTCGACTTCGCAAGCGGACTCTCGCTTGGCCTGTACGGCAAGATCGAGCGCGTCACCAGCAAGGTATTTTTGCTGTCGCCCGCGCACGTCGCAGTCAGCGGCGAGCAGGCCGAAGTCGAATCCGACGTTGAAGCTTCGTTTTTCGCTCAGTAATCGCAGTGCACAGTGCGCGCCATTCTGACCGGTAACCTAGAGGGGTGAATCCGGTTTCTATTGTCGCCACGGTGGCTTACTTCGCCATAACCCTTTTTATGTTTGCGATGTGGGCTCGGTTTATCCTTGATCTTGTCGTCGTATTTGCGAGGGGCTGGCGACCAAGTGGCGTAGGACTCGTGCTTTCTGAGGCGGTCTTGACGGTCACGGACCCGCCGATTAAGGCGGTCCGCAAGGTTGTACCGACAATTCGAATCGGCAATGGTGCGCTTGATTTGTCGTGGATGCTCGTGATGCTCGCGTGCATAATTCTTACCTCCCTATTGCGGGGCTTCCTGATATAGCTTGGACAGATGTACTCTTATCGAAAGCATGCGGTAACTAGTCAGGTTTCGTGGTTACGCTGTGGCACGAACATTGAACGTTATGTATACGTTGAAAGAAAGTTTTAGAGGTGGCGGCAATGGCTTTGACTCCAGAAGATGTGGTTAACAAGCGGTTTGAATCAACAAAATTCCGCGAGGGATACGACCAGGATGACGTCGATGATTTTCTCGACGAGGTCGTTGTTGAGTTGCGTCGACTTAATCAGGAGAACGACGAGCTGCGTCAGCGTTTGACCGCTGCCGAGTCGGGTTCCAGCGCACCGCAACGGTCGGAGAGCAGCCTCGCCTCGGCTCCCGCACCAGTAGCTGCGTCAGCGCCTGCGGCAATAGAGAGCGCACCGGCACCTGCCGAGCCCGCTCCGACTCCTGAGCCTGCTTCGTCGGTGCTCGACGATGCCAGTGGCACGAACAACTTGCTTCAGCTTGCACGCCGTCTACACGAAGAGCACGTTCGTGACGGCTTGCAGAAGCGCGATGCGCTCATCGCTGAGGGTCAAGCATCCGCTGCAGAGATCGTTGCCGAGGCAGAATCCCAGCAACGCGCTCAGCTCGGTTCACTTGAGCAAGAGCGCGAAGAGATCGAGACCCGCATCGAGTCGCTGCGAAGCTTCGAGCGTGAGTACCGCGAGAAGCTTAAGAGCTACATTGAAGACCAGTTGCAAGAGCTTGACTCAACGAGTCTCGTCTCAGTTGCAGCACCTTCCGGTCAAGAGTCAACTCAGCAGGGTGCAGAATCCGCCGCACAGCCTGCTGGCCAGTTGTCAACCGAAGACTTCGCCGCGCCGCAGTCGGCCCAGCAGCCTCCGGCAAGCTTCACCGGATTCTCCGGCAGCTAGTTTTTCGCACAAGCCGTCAGCACGTCGGTGAGAGCTTCGGCTCCGCTGCTGCTGGCGGCTTTTGCTATGCAAGCGGTTCGCTGTGCGAGCGAACCGAGCGTCATCACATTTCGTCAGTAGGCAAGACAAACCCAAGGAGCAATTGTGGAAACCCGTAGTATGCCGGTTCCTGAGGGGCTCGTTGGCCAGCGCGTCGACGCAGCGTTGGCGAAGCTGTTGGGCTTCTCGCGAACCTTTGCCGCCGAGGTTGCCGCAGCGGGTGGTGTGACGATGGATGGCGCCGCTGTTGGCAAATCCGACCGTCTTGCCGACGGCGCCTGGCTCGAAGTTTCTTGGGTATCGAAGATTGAACCGCAGATCGTTCCCGTCGTTCTTGACACGCTCGGGATCGTTTACGACGACGAACACATCATTGTGATTGACAAACCAGCCGGTGTCGCAGCTCATCCCTCTGTCGGATGGGATGGTGTGACCGTCCTGGGAGCTCTTGCTGGTGCGGGCTACCGCATCTCGACCTCCGGCGCAGCAGAGCGTGCTGGCATTGTGCACCGTCTCGATGCGGGAACGAGTGGGCTCATGGTTGTCGCGAAGTCAGAACTCGCGTACACGCAGCTCAAACGCGCATTCCATGATCGTGAAGTGAACAAGATCTACCATTCGATCGTGCAGGGCCACCCCGACCCGCTTTCAGGAACCATCGATGCTCCAATCGGTCGGCATCCCGGCTCAAGTTGGAAATTTGCTGTCGTCGCTGGCGGCAAAGATTCGATCACTCACTACGAAACGCTTGAGGCGTTTCCCTCAGCAGCCCTCGTCGAAGTTCAGCTGGAGACCGGACGCACCCACCAAATCCGGGTGCACATGGCTGCTCAGCGCCATCCCTGTGTCGGCGACAGCATGTACGGCGCAGACCCGACGATTTCAGCCAAGCTTGGCCTGACTCGCCAGTGGTTGCACGCCCACAAGCTCGGCTTCGTGCATCCGGCAACCAACGAGCCCGTGACGTTTGAGTCGCCATATCCGGCCGACCTTCAGGCAGCACTTGAGGTGCTTCGGGCCGACTAGGGCGCGTCAGTTAGAGTCTGTTCCCGGTGCTGGCTTAGGCTGGATTTCGAAAGAATTCGGAGTGTCTGTGGCTGAGAAAAACGACTCGTTTGTGCACTTGCACGTACATAGCGAGTACTCGATGCTCGATGGTGCGGCGCGCGTTGGTCCGCTGCTTGACGCTGCTGTTGAGCAGGGCATGCCGGCGATTGCGATCACCGACCACGGCAACATGTTCGGTGCCTACGACTTCTGGAAATCGGCCACGGC
>Ga0314772_1000859_pt1 | contig 14979 bp, 11 predicted proteins | sample MetaGCBIW2018_FD_204520 | JGI IMG/M metagenome (GOLD analysis project Ga0314772, IMG submission 204520) | Cryopeg brine microbial communities from Beaufort Sea near Barrow, Alaska, United States - CBIW 2018 | ecosystem: Environmental > Aquatic > Marine > Coastal | place: USA: Alaska | collected... | reverse complement strand
TTTCCGGGTGGGAACCGTCACGGTCTTCGCTAACGTCGACGGAGAGCCGATGCCCGTCCCCACCGGAGAGGTCCTCGCGAGCTCCGCCCCCATTGGCGATATGCTTCCCGCAGACACCACCGTCTGGATGCGTGCCTAGTGGCCGTGCTCGCGCGCCTTACTTAGGATCAAAATGACCAAAATCCAAATGGTTGCGGAACTCGCGGGAGTTTCAACTGCGACGGTGTCACGCGCTCTGGCCGGGAAGTCCTCAGTGTCCCCCGCCACGCGCGTGCGTGTCGAGTCCGCCGCCAAGGAACTCGGCTATGTGGTGTCTGCTGCGGCGTCGAGCCTCGCTTCCGGCCGCACCCGCAACGTGGGAGTCGTCACCCCATTTCTCAACAGCTGGTTTTTCACCACTGTGCTGAAGGGTGCGCAGCGCGCGCTCGCTGACGCTGGATATGACCTCACGCTCTACCACCTGGACACTGATCAGGGTAGCGACCTTCCCCACGCCGCGAATCCCCGGCGGCGGCAACTTTTCGAAGACTTCTTACAACGCAAACGCGTCGACGCACTCATCGCGGTCACCCTGGAAATCGGGCAAGATGAGCTCGCGTACATGCGCCGGCTCGGAAAACCTGTGGTGGGTCTTGGCGGCCCATTGACCGGAGTGCCGACTCTGAGCGTGGATGACAGGGCGATCGCACACCTTGCAACCGACCACCTCATCGCGCTTGGTCACACTCAGATCGCCTACATCGGGGGTGACCTCGTGTTCGAGATGGACTTCAACCTCCCCTCCAACCGTAGGGACGGTTACGAAAAGGCGCTCACCGAAGCTGGGTTTAGCCTGGAACCGCTGTTGGTAAGGTCGGCGAATTTCACGATTCCCGGCGGATACGCTGCCACGCTGCAATTGCTGAAGGACCCCCTTGTGCATCCCACCGCGATTTTCGCCGCGTCAGACGAGATGGCCATAGGGGCAATCTTGGCCGCACGGGACCTCGGCAAGTCAGTGCCAGAGGACCTCTCCATCATCGGAATCGATGGGCATGATCTGAGCGAGTTTTTTGGACTCACGACGATCGACCAGCACCCCGAGTCACAGGGTCGCCTGGCTGTGGAGCGGCTGCTGAACGAACTCGAATCCGGCGTGGCTGCTCCCCACCCAGACAACACATACCTTCCCCACGACCTGGTGGTGCGCCGGTCCACCGCTCCACCCGCGCAGCCCGACTCTGCCGCCCTGCGCTAAATCGCTTCGGCGTCGGAGCCCCGCCGCCCCGGCCAGGGTGCGCGAGAATTTCGTCTTCGGGCTCCAGGACGTTGGCGGCTCGCAATTAAAAATTACGCTACTTCTTTTTGGATTTTAAACCGGCTCCAACGAGCGCGAAGATCGCTGATCCCGCCAGCGCTACGGCACCCCACCAGAGCATGCGCTGAGCGATGACCGGCGCGGACTGCGCGACAAGTGCCTGCACGACCACCGAGCTCACGGCGCTGTCGGAGCCTCCCGACAGCAATCCAGCGGTGGTCTCCGGCGCCGTGAACGTGAGCGTCGCCCAAAGCGCGAGCGACATCACTCCCACGGCGAGCAACATCTTGGCGCCGAACCATCGCCGGCGGCCCGAGACCAGCAACCCGACCCCTAACAATCCAATGCCGATCCACAAGAACCATGTGGCGGCGAGCTCCATCAACCCGTAGGCGGTACGTGCGTCGTCCATGGTGTCCGCGCTCGCCACCTCGACTGGGATGGGTGCAAGGCTGAGGTCAGGAACGAGTTCGCCAATGAGCGGGATGTCGTTGATCCTGTCGTTCACGAGGAATGAGGCGTCCATCATGAGCACCAGCGGTCCCTGCTCACGTGCGTCGTCGGTCAGCGCATCGGCGAATTTCTCCTGTGACACTGTGACCTGCCGCTCCACCTCCGCAGCAAAAATTTCAGAATTTACCAGACCTGCTACCTCGTCCCGGATGGCGCCACCCAACCCAAGCGCCTCCACATCAACGGGGCCGTCACTCATTGACTTGAGCACTGAGTCGCCTATTTCGCCGCTCAAATTCGATCGTGCGGCTGGCGATTCAAGGATGATCGCGGTGATACTCGACAGCGCACTCCCGTCCTGCACGGTTTTGACGGCAACCTGGCTCACTCCCCACCCCGCGATCAACAGGGCACCAAGCACGATGGTGATCGCGGAGACAATTGTCCTAAGTACCATCGTCAGACCTCGCGCCAGTCGAAAAAGACACGCTCCGTCACGAGGCGCGCGCGGCGCGATGCGCGCGAGTATTGTTCGTCCAGCTCGGACCCAGTGAGCCGCACATTCATGATGTCTGACAGCACTTTCATCTGACGTACGTCGCGCGGCAGCACGTCAGTACGCTTGCCAACTCCGCGCAGCGCGAGGGCGCCGCGGATATCAGTGGCAAAGGTCCACGCCTCCGCCAACACCTCAGCATCGTTAATCTCTATGAGTCCGGCGTCAGCAGCAGCGGACAGCGCGTCCAGGGTCACGGGCGTTCGCAAAGCGGGGTGAGCATGTGCGTGTCGCAACTGCAGCAGCTGGACGCTCCACTCAACGTCGGAAAGACCGCCGGGCCCGAGTTTGACGTGGCGATGCGGGTCAACGCCACGCGGAAGCCTTTCATTCTCCATCCGTGCTTTCAGCCTACGCATCTGCTTGAGCGCCGACTCCTTAAGCTCTGCTGGGTAGCGCACCGGGTCAATCATCTCGATAAACCTCGAGCGCAAGAGCTGGTCCCCGGCGCACGGCCGCGCACGCAACAGCGCCTGTGCCTCCCATGGATCCGACCAGCGCCCGTAGTACTCGCGGCAGCTTTCTAAACTCCGGGCGAGCGGCCCGTTCTTTCCCTCGGGCCTTAGATCGGCGTCAATCTCTAACCCGGGTTGGGTCCCGACCGACTGGAGCGCTTTGCGCAGTTCCGTCGCGACCTGCTGCGCAAACGCCTGCGCTGCTTGCCCTTCGCCGTCGAACACGAACTGGACGTCCGCATCGGAGTTATAACCCATCTCCTGTCCGCCGTAGCGACCCATCGCGACCACGGCCATCGTGATAGGGGGACTATCAAGCCCTTTGTCGTGCGTCACAGTCTGCATCGCAATTCTCAATGCGCCGTCGATGAGGACGTCGGCGACGGTGGTCACCGTCTTGGCAGCCTCGACGGAAGTCAACATGCCCAGTACGTCCGCCGCGGACGCGCGCGCCAACTCTCGTCGGCGCATGCCGCGCAGTGCGGTAATGCACCGTTCAGGGTCATCGGCGCGAGTCATGATCGCGTCCGCTTCGACCCACAGTCGCTGTGGGTCGCGCGGCAGCAGGTCGTCGTCGTTGTCCAGCCACGTGATGTCTTGCGCGGACGCCAACAGCGCCTTGGTAACGTAGCCGGAGGTCGATAACAGTCGAGCCAACCGCTCAGCTGCCGTGCGCGAATCCCGTAGTAACTTCAGGTACCACGGTGCGTTCTCCAGTTGCTCCGATAGTTGGCGGAATGCGAGCAGTCCGCTGTCGGGATCAGCTCCCTGGGCGAACCAGCCGATCATCGCGGGAAGCAACTGACGTTGGATGGAAGCCCTGCGACTCATGCCATCGGTCAGCGCCGCGATGTGGCGCAGAGCGCCAGTGGGGTCGCCGTACCCCACCGCGGCCAAGCGGGCGCGCGCCGCCACATCGTCGAGCGCAGCCTCGTCAGCGCTAAGCCGCGCCACGACCGGCAATATGGGGCGATAGAACATCTCAAGGTGCATCGCGCGCACCTCACGGCGGATGTCGTGCCACACCTCTTCCATGTATTCGACGGTCGCAAATCCCGATGCCCGGGCGAGGACTCGCTTTCCCGCATCGGTGGACGGCATCAGGTGGGTGCGGCTCATTTTGCGCATCTGGAGGCGGTGCTCCCACACCCTCAGCTGGCGATACGACCGCTCCATCGTCGCCGCCTGAACGCGCCCCACGAACCCGCCCGACCGTAGCGCACGGAGCGCCTCTAACGTGTTACGGGATCGCAACTTGTCGTCGGAGCGCCCGTGCACCAGTTGCAGGAGTTGCACCGTGAACTCCACGTCCCGCAGTCCGCCTGGCCCCAACTTGATTTGCCGCTCCGCCTCTCCCTGGGGAACGTTTTGCTCCACGCGGCGACGCATCACCTGCGCGCTTTCAACGAAACCATCCCGCTCTACCGCACTCCACACCAACGGTTCCATCGCGTCCATATACTGTTGGCCAACCTGGAGATCTCCGGCGATTGGCCGAGCCTTGAGCAGTGCTTGGAACTCCCAGGTTTGTGCCCACCGGTCGTAATAAGCACGATGCGAGGCAACGTTACGGACGAGCGCACCGTCACTACCCTCGGGGCGCAAGTTGGCGTCGACCTCCCACAGCGCGGGCTCGATGCCCGCGCTGTCGCATGCCCGCGCCGCGTGGTTGGCAAGACGTCCCGCAACTCGCAGCGACTCTTCATCCGTGTGACCTGCGGTGGGTTCCGCGACGAAAATCACGTCCACATCAGACACGTAGTTGAGCTCGCGTGCTCCGCACTTCCCCATCCCGATGATGCACAGCCGCGTCGCCACGTGATCGGGAGACTCCGCGCGCGCTAGCGCGAGGCCAGCGTCGAGTGCCGCGCCAGCGAGATCGGCAAGCACGCTGCCCACCTCGTCCATGATCGCCGTCGGCGTATCCGCAAAAAGATCCTCAGCCGCGATTCGCATGAGCACCCGGTAATAGGTGACGCGCATTGCCGCCTGGCCTGCGGCTCCCGTGAGAGTCGCGACCGGGGTGTCAGCGTCAGGGTCCGCGCCTACGCCCTCAAGCACGATTCGTCGGACAGGGATATCAGCAAACCGCTCCCCCACCGGCAGGTTTCCAAAGTCGGCCACGAGGTCCGGGTGGTGAATCAGAAAGTCGCCCAGCGCCAGCGAGCCACCCAGCAAGACGGCCAACTTGGCGCCGCCATCCGTGCCTCTCAAGCTCACGAGCGCGTCGAGGTTTCCAGTGTCTCGAGCCGCCTCGGCGAGCCGCAGCAACTGCAGCACGCCCGCATCGGGGTCCGCGAGGTACGACAGCGCGTGAGCAGGATCCGCCAGATACGTGCCGGTGATCTCGTTGATCTGCTCAATTTGTGCCTGGACCCGGGCGGCGTCAAGTACGCCGGCGCGGCGAAGTCGCGTCGCAAACGAGACTTCGCGGGTACTCATGTGTCCACCCTAAGGTTGAGGTGATGAGTACGGATTAAAGGACCGGCAGGTACTGCTCGATCTCGTAAGGCGTCACCTGGTTGCGGTACGCCTCCCACTCGGCACGCTTGTTGCGCAGGACAAAGTCAAAGACCCGCTCGCCAAGGGTCTCGGCAACGAGTTCTGAATGCTCCATGACGTCCACAGCGTCAGACAACGATGCCGGGAGTGGTTCGTAGCCCATGGCGCGACGCTCGGAACTGGACAACTCCCACACGTCATCCTCCGCGCCGTCCGGCAGAACGAGGGAGTCCTCGATGCCCTTGAGCCCCGCGGCCAACAACACCGCAAAACTCAAATACGGGTTTGCCGCGGAATCCATCGCGCGGTACTCGACGCGTGTCGACTGACCCTTGCCGGGTTTATGAGTCGGAATGCGCACCAGTGCACTGCGGTTATTGGAGCCCCAGCACACATAGGACGGCGCCTCGGAGCCACCCCACAGGCGCTTGTATGAGTTCACGTACTGGTTGGTGATCGCGGTGATCTCAGGCGCGTGCTTGAGCAAACCGGCCATGAACTGGCGCGCCACGGGGGATAGCTCGTGCGAGGCGCCGGCCTCGTAGAAAGCGTTGCGGTCACCTTCGAAGAGACTTAGATGGGTGTGCATTCCTGACCCGGGACCGTTGACCAGTGGCTTGGGCATGAATGACGCGAACACGCCCTGCTCGAGCGCAACCTCTTTGATCACCATGCGGAACGTCATGATGTTGTCCGCCATTTGCAGCGCGTCCGCGTACCGCAGGTCTATCTCGTTTTGACCCGGCCCCGCCTCGTGGTGGCTGAACTCGACAGAGATCCCCATGTTCTCCAGCATCGTGATGGCGGTGCGACGGAACTCGTGAGCGGTGCCGCGCGGCACGTTGTCGAAGTATCCGGCCTGGTCGATGGGCTTGGGAAGTTTGCCTTCCTTGAGCGGCTTGAACAGGTAGAACTCGATCTCGGGATGGGTATAGAAACTAAAGCCCAGCTTGGACGCCTTATCGAGGGTGCGCTTGAGTACCTGGCGTGGGTCGGACAACGCTGGCTCGCCATCGGGGGTGTAGATGTCGCAGAACATGCGCGCGGCACCTTGACGCTCTCCGCGCCACGGCAGAATCTGAAAGGTGGATGGGTCCGGCTTAGCGAGCATGTCCGACTCATACACTCGTGTCAGGCCTTCGACGGCGCTGCCATCAAAGCCGATGCCCTCCTCGAAAGCGTTCTCGAGTTCTGCCGGCGCGATCGCCACTGACTTGAGGATTCCGAGCACATCGGTGAACCACAGGCGGATGAATCGAATGTCGCGCTCTTCGACGCTGCGAAGAACGTACTCTTGCTGCTTATCCATGGGGCCTATCCTGCCCTATCCACATGTCAATCGTGTGACATCGCTCCTCAGGCGCCGATGCGCTGGATGACGGGGAACCTCACTCACCAGATTGCGTGCGCAGGTAACGCTCGAAGGTGGCCCGGGTACGCTCCCACATCGCCGGCGTCAACTCGTGCCCCGCGCCGGGCTCCACGAAGGCCGTGAAGTGGCCGGGGGCATGGGCGGCCTCGTACGCGAGGGCAATAGTTTCGATGCCGGGGAGAACCCCGCTCATGGGGCTACCAGAGTCGCGCTCGCCAAAATTAAGGTGGAGCGGGGTGGGGGCGATGAGGCCCGCGATGTCGGGGGTGTCGGGGAGATCAGGAGTGTCAGCGATGCCAACAGCCTCACAGGCGTCTTCCTGACGCTGCCAGCCGGGGACAAAAGTGGTGTGACAGTGCGTGAGATGGTGCTCCTGGATTGCGGCGTAAGTGGGGAGGCAGCAGTTGCCTACGATTGCCTTGAGCCTGGGCTCGAACGGGCCCGTCAGCCACGCGATGGTCGAGCCCATCGAATGGCCGTATGCGCCTAGCCGGTCGGTATCAACCTCCGGGAGCGAGGTGAGGAGGTCCACGGCGCGGCGGGCGTCGAGGATGTTCTTCCACGCGAGGCTGGTACCTCGCGTGAGGTAGCGCATGGCCTCGAACTCTTCGTAGCGTGCGCCTGGAAGATGCGGGCTGGCGCGGTCCTCGAAGCACAGCGCGTCGGGGCACAGCACCACATAACCCTCGCGGGCCAGCGCGGCGCCCGTGTGATGCATCGGGTTCCCTGCCAGGCCGGCGGGTTCCGACTTACCTAGGCCCCACTGACCGTTGTGCTGGTGCAACGCAAGGATTGCCGGAGCCGGGTGCGCGGCGCTCACGCCCTCTGGGATCAGTAGCAACGCCGGAACGCGGTCGTCTGGCTCGGCGAGGTAGCTGACGTGCTCAATTCGGTAGCCCTCGTGATGAGTTCTCCGAGCCGTGAAGCGCAACTTGAGGTCGCCGGGCGGAGGCCACGGGCCGCCCAGACACCGCTGGAGGTGCGCGCGTAGTGCGTCGGGGGCGATCGCCATGGTTCCAGTGTGCCTCGCTGACGCCAAGTAGGCTGACGCCATGTCCTCACTTAGAATCGCGCTCGCTCAGATCAACACCTGTGTAGGTGACATCGCTGGTAACACCGCGCTTGTCATCGACCGATGCCGTGCGGCACATGCGCTTGGCGCTCACCTGATCGCGTTCCCCGAGATGACGACTACCGGCTACCCAGTCGAGGACCTGGCTCTGCGCGAGAGCTTCCAGCGCGCCGCCGCACGTGCCGTCGAGACAATCGCGGTCACGCTCAACGATGAGGGCCTGGGCGCTCTCACGGTGGTGCTCGGGACCCTGGGAGTCAGCAAGCAGGCGCGCCCCTTTAACCAGGCCGCGGTGATCCAGCACGGCAGCGTGAGTAAGCGCTACAACAAGCACCACCTACCCAACTACGGTGTGTTCGACGAGCGCCGCATCTTTGCGGCTGGCGAGGAAAGCTGCGTTATCGAGGTGGGCGGCAAGCGTGTGGGGGTCGTGATTTGCGAGGACATCTGGCAAGACGGCGGCCCCGTTTCCCAGATGGACGATGCTGATATTCAGTTGCTCGTGGTGCTCAACGGGTCGCCGTTTGAAGAAGGTAAGGGACACATCCGCACCGAGCTAGCGCAGCGCCGGGCCGCCGAGGTGGCTGCTCCGGTCGCGTACGTCAACCTATGGGGCGGGCAAGACGATCTGGTGTTCGACGGCCACAGCTTCATCGTGGGCGCCGACGGTCGCCTGCTCGCGGGCGCGCCAGGATTCGCCGACGCGATGATCGTCTGGGACGTGCCCGAGGACCACGAGACTCCGCCCGCATCGGAGGTCACGGCGCCGCTCAGCGAGGATGCGAAGACCTACTGGGCGTGCGTGACGGGCCTGCGGGACTACGTCCTCAAGAACGGCATGTCCAAGGTGGTGCTCGGCTTCTCAGGGGGCATCGACTCGGCGCTGGTGGCAGCAATCGCTGCCGATGCGCTGGGCGGCAACAACGTGATCGGCGTCTCCATGCCGTCCAAGTTCTCCTCCAACCACTCAAAGTCGGACGCCCAGGTTCTGGCCGAGAACATCGGCGCGGACTACCGCGTGCAGCCCATTGAGCCGATGGTCTCGGTCTTCGAGTCTGAGCTGGGACTTAACGGCGTCGCGGCGGAGAACATCCAGGCGCGAGTGCGCGGCATGATCCTGATGAGCATATCCAACGCGGAAGGTGTGTTCGCGCTCGCGACCGGTAACAAGAGCGAGCTAGCCGTGGGCTACTCGACTGTCTACGGCGACGCGGTGGGAGCGTACGCTCCCATCAAGGACCTCGACAAGACCCGGGTGTGGGACCTGTCGCGCTGGCGCAACGCGGATGCGGTCGCGCGCGGCAAGATCCCCCCCATACCGGAGGGCTCGATCACCAAACCCCCCAGCGCCGAACTGCGTCCCGGCCAGGTGGATCAGGATTCTCTGCCGCCCTACGAACTTCTGGACGAGGTGCTGGACGCCTATGTGGAACACGCTGAGGGCCGCGCAGAGTTGCTGGCGCGTGGCTACGACGAGGCCGTGGTGGACAAGGTGCTGTCCCTGGTGGACCGCGCCGAATGGAAGCGGCGGCAGTATCCTCCTGGCCCCAAGGTGACATCGCTTGCGTTCGGGCGCGACCGCAGGCTTCCCATCACCAGCCGCTGGCGTGAAAGGATAGAACCATGAGCGAACGCAAAAAGGTCCGCATCCACCACCTTGGCGAGATGAAGGCTCGGGCTGAGAAAATCACGATGCTCACCGCCTACGACTTCCCCACCGCGCGTGCGTTCGATGCCGCCGGCGTGGACGTCCTGCTAGTGGGCGATTCGATGGGTGACAACATCCTCGGCTACGACTCCACCGTCCCCCTGACGCTGGACGAGATGATCCCTTTCGCCCGTGCTGTCTCGCGCGGAGCGAGCCACGCGTTCGTGGTCGCCGACCTACCCTTCGGCTCGTACGAGGTCTCCCCCGAGCAGGCCGTCGAGTCCTCGATCCGCATGATGAAGCTTGGCTCGCCCAATGCGATCAAGTTTGAGGGCGGCCAGCGGATCGCGCGTCACGTCAGGGCGGTGACCGATGCTGGGATCCCGTTCATGGGCCACCTAGGTTTTACGCCGCAGAGCGAGAACTCGCTGGGTGGGCGCCGCATCCAGGGCCGTGGCGAGGGCGCCTACGAGGAGATACTCGCAGATGCGCTCGCGTTGCAAGAGGCAGGAGCGTTCGCGATCGTGCTCGAGATGGTGATCGAGCCGGTCGCCACTAAATTGACCGCCGCTCTTGAAGTCCCCACCATCGGGATCGGTGCCGGACCTCACACGGATGGCCAGGTGCTCGTGTGGCTGGACGCGCTCGGAGTGGGCGACTGGCACCCCTCATTCTCCAAGCAGTTCGGCGCCGTAGGCGCCGTCATGGAGCAGGGTGCCGCACGCTACGTCCAGGAAGTAAAGACCGGCTCGTTTCCATCCGCAGAGCACACCTTCGACGCATAGCCAGCCCCGGCATCGGCGTCGCGGGAACAAAAGGACGCGCGCCGTACCGAACTTAGGAGCCGCCGCCGCGCCAACTCGCATCGTCGTCGTCCCACGAATCGCTTCGCTTCTTCGCGGTCTCCAGCGCCCTCTGCGCCTCCTCACGAGTGGAATAAGGACCCATCAGGTCTTCCCATGAGCTGAGCTGGCCCTTTTCCACTGCCTTCGTGCGGGTATTGAAGAAGTACTCGACCTCGTCGTGCGAATCTGCTGACATGTGCATCGCCTCCACCCATAGACTGCCAGGTATGGCACCTGGACGCGAAACCATCAGCAAAGGCGTGGTGTCTCCACTACGCACCGTACCTAAGGGCATTGCCCGGCCAGATTACGTCGGTAAGAAGCGCGCGGCACGTTGGGCGGGCGGCGACATCCACACCCCCGAGGTGATCGAGCGCATCCGCATCAGCTCGCAGATTGCTGCGCAGGCGCTCGCGGAGGTCGGCAAACACGTGATCCCGGGCGTCACCACTGACGAACTAGACCGCATAGGTCACGACTTCATCCTCGATCACGGAGCTTACCCATCGACCCTCGGCTATCCTGGATCCGCGGGTCGGCCCCCCTTCCCCAAGTCTCTGTGCACCTCGGTCAACGAGGTCATCTGCCACGGAATCCCGGACTCGACGGTGATCGAGGAGGGCGACGTCGTCAAGGTCGACATCACTGCCTATAAAAACCACATGCATGGCGATAACTGCGGGACGTTCATCGCGGGCGAGGGGTCCGAGCGTAGTCGCCGGCTGGTCGAGGTCACTCAGGAAGCCATGATGCGCGGCATCAAAGCCGCCCGGCCGGGACGCGAGGTCAACGTGATTGGCCGGGTCATCCAGAAATATGCCTCACGATTCGGGTTTGAGTCCGTTCAGAGTTACACGGGACATGGCGTGGGGCCCGCGTTTCACACTGGCCTGGTGATCCCCCATTACGACGCGGCGCCTCAACACGACGATGTGATTGTGCCCGGCATGGTCTTTACCGTGGAGCCCATGCTCGTCGACGGCTCCGAGGCGAACCGCGAGTGGAACGACGGCTGGACTGTCGTCACGAACTCCGGCGCGTGGGTCGCGCAGTTTGAACACACCATAGTGATCACCGATTCAGGCCCGGAGGTACTGACGCTCCCATGAGCAAACACATCGCACTCGGAATAGACGTTGGCGGAAGCGGCATCAAGGGCGCCCCCGTGAACCTCAAGACCGGCGAACTCACCGAGGATCGCTTTCGCATTCCCACCCCCGACCCCTCAACGCCCGATGCCGTGGCTCAGACGGTGGCGCAGGTGATCAACCGCTTTAAGCCTTCCAAGAAGACACCGGTCGGCGTCACATTTCCTGGTGTGATCCAGGACGGAGTTGTGCGGACCGCCGCAAATGTTGACGATCAGTGGATCGGCGCCGACATCCGCCAGATCATTCGCGATCATTCGGGTCACGACGTGGTGGTGTTGAACGACGCGGACGCCGCCGGCTACGGCGAATTTAAGTACGGCGCCGCGCATCAGCAGGACGGCGTGGTCCTGCTGACGACACTTGGCACTGGCATCGGGACCGCGCTTATTGTGGACGGAACTCTGGTGAGAAACACAGAGTTCGGCCACGTCCAAATCGACGGGCACGACGCGGAGGAGTTTGCAGCCGAGTCGGCCCGCGAACGCCACAACCTGTCCATGGACCAGTGGATAGAGCGGCTACAGGCGTACTACACGGAGATGGAGAAACTGCTGTGGCCGGATCTCATCATTGTGGGCGGTGGGATTTCGAAGCATTCGGAAGAGTTCCTACCCAAGTTGCGGTTGCGCGCACCAATAGTGCCCGCCGAGCTGCTCAACCAAGCGGGGATCGTTGGCGCAGCCGCACACGCGGATAACGTCAATCGACGGGCCGCGGAGGTGGCAAAGAGCGCAGGGAAAGAAGCTCATAAGAAGGCCGACAAGCACTCCGAGCATTGACCTTATGCCCGTATCGGGCCAACGCCACCTCGGTGTGGAGGCAGGCGTGCCTAGCGAAGCTACGGCGCGTCGGGCCGCATAGATCCGCTGCCAGGCGCGGGCGGGTCCTCTTCTGGCCTCGTGACGAACTCCTTGGTGAGGCTGCCGTCGACGATGCGGGGGTCGTCGATCATGAGTGGAATCCGGTCCGAATGCGCGCGTGGCGGAGTGGCACGCCATAGCGCCATGTCGGGCTGGCTATGGGTTCCCGTGCGAGTGATAAACGGTGATTCGAGCGTGAGTGCTATCCCTCGCGGGACCATCAGCACCAGCGCGACCAGCAGGAACCAGCCTCCCTCGACGAGCAGCCGAGACTCGGTGAAAGCCTGCAAAACTAGGGTCGCAGTCAGAAGCGCCCACCCGAGGGGAATGTAGGAGTCACCGCGCGTGCTGTGTTGGACGATCCGCCACGAACGCACTGCCAAAAAGACGACGATCGCGATCAAGCAAAGTGCTCCCGCAATACCGAGTTGGAGCCACGCGTCGAGGAAGGCGTTGTGCGCGTGCGTGGCACGTAGCGTGGTGTTGCGGACTACAGAGGCATACGGCTCTTCCCACACTGGCCAGTACCCCACGTATCCCCATCCCTGGGGTCGCTGTGACGCAAGGGCCGTTACGTTCTCCCAGATGCCTGTGCGGTTGGTGAGATCCGTATCGCGGTCAAAAAGCGCGAGCACAGTCTTGTATGAGTGCGCCGCGACGGCGAGCGAGAAGAGGCCGAACATCCCCACTCCCAAGGTGACGAGGCGACTTTCCTCGCGGCCAAGGCGCCTGATCACGAAAGCTGCGGCCACGAGCAGTGCTAAACACACCGTGATGGCGATCACTGTTGCCGAACGAGTGAGCGCATGCGTCAGTACTGAGCAGGCGATCGTCGTGGCCGCGTCCATACGTCGCACGCGCCCATCCAGCAGCATCACGACAGCGACGATGCCGGCGAGTAGCGCGATAGCCGCGAAGGGGTTGCGGTTGCCCACGAAACCCTGGATGGGCCCACCCTGGAACAGCAAGTTATTCGACCACGTAAACGGAGACGACTTCTGATCGATCCCCGCGAGTTTGTCCAAGTCGCCAACTAACGGCTGGAGCGGGTGGCGCACCACCAAGGCCACGAGCAACTCAAAAACAAGCCCGCCGATGAGGCTGATCTGCAGACCGCGATAAAGCAGTCGCATGAATCGGAATGTCCCAGACGCCTGGACCGTGACAGCGGCAAGAAATGTCGTGGCGATGAGCACGATGACGGCAAGCGCCGAGACGACGGGGGTGGCGGACCAGACGAGCGTGAGCGCCGCTAGGGCGATAAACCCGGAGATCAGCAAAGGAACCTTGATGCGCGCTACGGTGTCGCGGAATCCCATGATGACGGCCACGAGCGTGGTCACGCTCAGTAACGAGTACAGGGGGAGGCCTAGCAGGTAGCGAAAGCCCTGTCCCGACATCATGAGCACCACCACCCACACCGTGAGGGCGTCGCGTCCGACGGATGAGGACAGCGCGCGACTCACGTTGTCGCGACTGAGACTCAGTCTTTGCATGCGCTCTCCCCACCAAGCAATCGATATCACTGGTCGTGGCGAGGCTACGTTGACTGCTCAATGGCTGACTTGGATTCAGCATGACCTACTCGGATACTACAGGGAGCGGACTCACAAGCCTAGGTTTTCCCGCTACATTCGTGGGTGTGAACGTTACTACTCCGCCCGTCGCAGCACGCGAAAATACCGTCGAGAGCTTTACGCGCGAGTTCCTGCGCGAGCTCAACTTTGGTCAGGGGGTGGATCTGGACCGTGCATCGGCAAATGATAAATATCTTGCGCTGGCTCGAACCGTCCGCCACTACCTAATGACTCGTTGGCTCGAAACGACGCGCAATCAGTACCGTGACCAGGCCAAAACGGTCGCCTACTTGTCCGCCGAGTTCCTGCTGGGACCTCAACTCGAAAACAATCTGCTCGCCACCGACCTCGACGGAATTGCTCAAAAGGCGCTGTCCGACCTCGGCATCAAGATGGGCGACCTGTGTGGTGTTGAGATCGAGCCGGGCCTGGGCAACGGCGGGCTGGGACGCCTCGCTGCGTGCTTCATCGACTCACTGGCTACCAAGAACGTTCCCTCCATCGGGTACGGCATCCGGTACGAATACGGAATCTTTGAGCAGACCTTTGTCGACGGACGCCAAGTGGAAAAGCCCGACAACTGGTTACGCCTGGGCTCCCCATGGGAGCTCCCGCACCCTGAGAACGCGGTCGAGGTCTCATTCGGCGGTCGCACCGAATCGTTACGGGACGGTAGCGACGGCGCCCGTCGCTGGGTACCTAACTGGACGGTCACCGGAGTCCCGTACAACTACATGGTCCCGGGCTACCGCAACGGCCGCGTCAACACGCTGCGCTTGTGGAGCGCCCAGGCCACCAACGCGTTCGACCTGCAGATCTTCAACTCCGGAGATTACGTCGAGGCCGTGCGCGCGCAGACCTTCGCAGAGAACATCTCCAAGGTCCTCTACCCCGAGGACTCCACTCCCCAGGGCAAGGAACTGCGCCTGCAGCAGCAATACTTTTTTGTCGCGTGCTCGCTACGCGACTTTATTGAGAAGGTGCTGCCGCCCGACTTTGACCTAAACAAACTCCCCGAACGCATCGTCTACCAGCTCAACGACACCCACCCGGTCATCGCTGTACCAGAGCTGATGCGGCTGCTAGTGGACGAGCGCAACTTTGAATGGGAAGCCGCATGGGCGATCACTCAGAAGGTCTTCGCGTACACCTGTCACACACTCCTCCCGGAGGCCCTCGAGGTGTGGCCGG
>Ga0314772_1000858_pt1 | contig 14986 bp, 17 predicted proteins | sample MetaGCBIW2018_FD_204520 | JGI IMG/M metagenome (GOLD analysis project Ga0314772, IMG submission 204520) | Cryopeg brine microbial communities from Beaufort Sea near Barrow, Alaska, United States - CBIW 2018 | ecosystem: Environmental > Aquatic > Marine > Coastal | place: USA: Alaska | collected... | reverse complement strand
GCGTCTATCAATTTTTCGATGCCGTCCCAATCGATCAGCCCATTTATTTGACCAAAAAACATTGTCTTTATCTTTCTTGCCCGCAGATCACAGATTGTGTCTGCCAGGGTGGGCTGTTTCTGTAGTTCCATACATTAAAAATATGACTTAAATATCTGAAAAACAAGAATTTAAACTCTTTTTTGATGCTCATTTATTTAGTTTTACCTTGCAACGGTCTTGAATTGAAACTTTGGTTGTCCTAAATCCATAAGTTTTATGGCATTTGGTTGATCCGTTATTTCACCATAAAACACAAAAAACCCGACTTTTAGTCGGGTTTTTTCATTAGCGGAATGATTATTTAATCAGGCGTCAGCCCTTATTTTACTTTTTTTACGATAGCTTCAAAAGCATCTGGATGATTCATTGCGAGGTCAGCAAGCACTTTACGGTTTAAGGTAATGTCTGCTTTCTTCACGCTGCCCATAAACTGGGAATATGACATCCCGTGTAAGCGGGCACCCGCATTGATACGAGTGATCCAAAGTGATCTAAAGTTTCTCTTTTTCTGGCGGCGGTCACGGTATGCATAAAGCATAGCCTTTTCCACTGCGTTTTTAGCCACGGTATAAACGTTTTTACGACGTCCAAAATAACCTTTGGCTTGTTTGATGATTTTTTTTCTGCGTGCTCTAGAAGCAACCGCGTTTACTGATCTTGGCATAATTTTAATTTTTTTGTAGTGGGCGACTCAAAAATTCTGATTTGAATTTTGAATTCTTTTAAGGCCCAACTCCAGGGTTTGTGAATAATTTTAACCGGTTGCGCGATTACTTAAGACGCAACATGATTTTTACGTTGTTTTCGTCAGCCTTATGAACTAAAGTGTCTTGAGTAAGGTTACGCTTACGTTTTTTTGACTTTTTAGTTAAGATGTGACTCTTAAACGCATGCTTTCTTTTGATTTTACCAGTTCCTGTAAGCTTAAAACGCTTCTTGGCACTGGATTTTGTTTTTAATTTTGGCATGTTCCTTAATTTATTTGTTATTCCGCTTTTTATTGTATTCGAGAGTTTCTAAAAACAATTCGTAACGTCAATATGAATTTATTCCGATAGCTATCGGAACAGTATCACATCTATAATTATCAGTTAAATGATAACCTGAAACAATCTCGTGATATTTCGAGACCGCTTGACGATCGAAGACCTTTTAAGCAGTCTCGTTTCTTTTATTTTGTCTTTTTGGGCGCCAAGAACATAATCATGCGCTTTCCTTCGAGTTTTGGCATTTGTTCTACTTTACCATATTCCTCTAGATCTTGCGCGAGTCTTAAAAGTAAGATTTGACCTTGATCTTTATAGATTATAGAACGCCCTTTAAAGAAAACGTATGCTTTCAGTTTAGAACCTTCGTCTAGAAACTTGATTGCGTGCTTCTTTTTAAAATCGTAATCGTGGTCGTCTGTATTGGGACCAAAACGGATTTCTTTTACGGTTACTTTAGAAGCTTTTGCTTTAATGACTTTTTCCCGCTTCTTTTGTTCGTAAACAAATTTCTTGTAATCCATGATCTTACACACGGGTGGCTCTGCATCTGGTGAAATTTCCACGAGGTCAAGCCCCATTTCATCGGCCATTTCCAGCGCATTTGTAGTGGTGTAGATATCCATCTTTACATTGTCACCTACTAGACGTACCTCACGGGCACGTATCTTGCGGTTGATGTTGTGCTGATCTTTTTTTTCTATCCTTGCCGGGCCTCTTGATCTTTTTCTACGTATTGCTATGACTATAATTTTTTAATTAAACTTCAAATTTTTTGAGGGTCTTATCAATGTTCTGGTTGATGATGCCGGAAAATTCTGTAACCGTCATTGTCCCCAGGTCTTCTCCACCGTGTTTACGTACAGAAACCGTACCATCATTGGCTTCCGTTTCACCAATTATGAGCATGTAGGGGGTTTTCTTTATTTCGGCCTCCCTAATTTTTTTGCCCATGGTTTCTCCACGATCATCTATGAGGGCACGAATTTCGTTATTTTCAAGCGAATTCAAAACATTTTGTGCATATTTTTCATACTTCTCACTGAGCGTTAATACCATAGCTTGAACGGGCACTAGCCAAAGGGGGAAATCACCTCCAGTATGTTCTAAAAGTATGGCTACGAAGCGTTCCATACTGCCAAAGGGCGCGCGGTGAATCATTACCGGGCGGTGCAGTTCATTGTCGCTGCCCTTATAGGTGAGCTCAAAGCGTTCTGGCAGGTTGTAATCTACCTGAATGGTGCCCAGTTGCCAGTTGCGACCTAGGGCGTCTTTCACCATAAAGTCAAGTTTTGGCCCATAGAATGCAGCTTCGCCGGTTTCCACTACGTAATTAAGTCCCTTGTCTATCGCGGCATTGATTATCGCAGTTTCGGCCTTTTCCCAATTTTCATCGCTACCTATATATTTCTTTTTGTCTTCAGGATCGCGAAGCGAGACCTGAGCGGTAAAATTCTCAAAACCAAGTGATCCAAATACATAAAGCACAAGATCGATCACTTTTTTAAACTCGTCATCCAGCTGATCTGGAGTACAAAAAATGTGCGCATCATCTTGAGTAAAGCCGCGTACGCGCGTAAGGCCATGCAGTTCACCGCTCTGCTCATAGCGGTAAACGGTACCAAATTCTGCAAAACGCTTAGGTAGATCGCGGTAACTCCAAGAAGTGGCATTATAAATCTCGCAGTGATGCGGACAGTTCATGGGTTTGAGCAAAAATTCCTCGCCTTCATTAGGTGTGGTGATAACCCCGAAACTGTCGGCGCCATATTTTTCATAATGTCCCGAAGTAACGTATAGTTCTTTCTGGCCTATATGCGGTGTAATCACCATCTCGTAACCCGCTTTTTTCTGCGCTGCCTTCAAGAAATTTTCTAATCTTTCGCGCAACGCGGCACCTTTTGGTAGCCATAATGGCAGACCTTGACCTACTTTTTGTGAGAAAGTGAACAGTTCCAGTTCTTTCCCCAATTTGCGATGATCCCTTTTTTTAGCCTCTTCAAGAAGTTCGAGGTATTCTGTAAGTTCTTTTTGTTTAGGAAAAGAAATCCCGTAAATGCGGGTGAGCTGCGTATTGTTTTCGTCACCGCGCCAATAAGCGCCGGCAACTTTCATCAGTTTTATCGCTTTAACGATTCCGGTATTGGGAATATGACCGCCGCGGCAGAGATCTGTAAAAGTATCATGGTCACAAAAAGTGATCGTACCATCTTCCAGATTTTCAATCAGTTCGACTTTATACTCGTTACCCTGATTTTTGTACATGTTCAGCGCGTCTTCTTTAGATACACTGTGTAGGTTAAAATTATGTTTTCCACGGGCAATCTCTAGCATTTTATCTTCAATCGCCTTAAAATCGTGCTCGCTAAGGGTGTTTTCGCCCATATCCACATCATAGTAAAAACCTTTTTCAATGGCGGGGCCAATTGTGAGTTTTACACCAGGATATAACTCTTGTAGGGCTTGCGCCAAAATGTGTGCACTGGAATGCCAGAATGCTTTTTTGCCTTCATCATCATTCCATGTAAAGAGAACTAAACTACCACTTTCGGTGAGTGGGGTAGAAGTTTCTACGATCGTATCGTTATATTTTGCCGAAATAACGTTTCGAGCTAGACCCGCGCTGATACTATTTGCAACATCCATTGGGGTTGTTCCTTTTTCCACCTTTTTCACACTGCCGTCTGGCAAGGTAACTTCAATCATTCCTGTTTTGTTTAGGGATGCAAATATAGGAAGTTTTGTAATTGCAATGAACAATTAGCGATGAACAATTAGCAAGTAACAGTAAACAATTTTGAATTCTGAATTTTGAATGGAAAGTGTAAAATGTATACTGTATAATGAAAAACTGTAAAATGTAGCTTGGGTTTATGAAGAATCTGCAAGGGTGTTGCTGCAGGCCTCCTTGTAGGTTTGATGTCCTCGAAAACTGTAAAATGTATACTGTATAATGAAAAACTGTAAAATTTAGCTTGAATTATGATGAACCTGCAAAATATTTCCGAAGGTTTATTTGTAGTTTAATTCACCTTAAAAATCCACCTGCTTTGCAGGTGGTCATGTCCTGATGGCTATGCCTGTATTTACAGCTTGATTTCGATTTGCTTTTTTGTTGCATAATTGAATCTGGTCGATTTTTAGAACAGGCCCCTGTCGCCCCCTATGGGGGCTAGCCAAAGCCACCTTCTAAGAAGGTGTGATTTTTACTTTCTTCTAAAAAGTGAAAAGATTAAGGGAAATGTACTTGTAAGACACGGATTAATTAAGTCTGATAGTAGGTGGCTGAGTGAATTTCTTGGAGCTCAAGCGGAAAGGAATTTGTATCGAAGCGCCGGGGAATGTTTTTGCACCTTCCTTTAAAATAAGGATAGAACCACTGAAAAGCACGCATCCACACATCCGCACATCCAGTTTACAAGATCCCCCGCGCCTTAATCTCCAAGTACTTATTAATTGTATTTACGGTAAGATCTTCTGGCGGAGTCAAAACGGTTTGTATACCATGTTTTTCAAGTTCTTTGACCATTAGTTTTTTGTCATATTCCATTTTCTGAGCGATGGTTTTATGGTAGATTTCTGGAGTGTTCTCAGCCGTTTTTTCGATAAGATGCTTGATTTCGGTATTCTCAAAGAAAATAACTACGAGCACGTGTTTTTTTGAAAGTGCCTTGAGATAGGGGAGCTGGCGCTGCAGCGCGCTGATGTGCTCAAAGTTTGTGTAAAGCAAAAGCAAACTCCGGTGGTTAATCTTGCGTTTTACTTCCGCATATAAGCGGTCATAATCACTGTCCAGAAAGCGTGTGTTAATACTGTACAATACTTCAAGAATGGTATTGATGTGTGTTTTCTTACTGCTTGCGGCCAGATGATTTTGTATAGTATTTGAGAAGGTGAGCAAACCGGTTTTGTCACCTTTTTTTAGCGCTACATTGCTAAACGCCAACGTGCTGTTTATTGCATAATCCAATAATGTAAGTCCGTTAAAGGGCATTTTCATCACTCGGCTCGCATCGATAATGCTATAAATAGGCTGTGATTTCTCATCTTGGTATTGATTGACCATCAAGTTGGCCGCTTTGGCGGTAGCTTTCCAGTTAATGGTACGCACATCATCGCCGGTTACATATTCCTTGATCTGCTCAAATTCCATGGTGTGGCCAATGCGACGGATTTTCTTGAGACCGTATTGTGACAATTTGTTATCAATGGCTAGAAAGGCGTATTTTTTCATCTGAATAAATGATGGGTACACCTTCACCTGTTGGTCTTTTTTAAAAGTGTAGCGCCTAACCGCAAGATTCCATCGGGTATTCACGTAAAGATTTAAGTTGCCGAAAACATAATTACCACGTTCTACAGGGCGCAGTTCGTATTCAAATCGCGTTACCGAACGCCCTTCAATCTCCACATACTTGCTAAAATCCCGTTTTTGAAACTGCACTGGGATCTCATCAATAGCTTTGATCCAAATTTTAAAAGGATAACTGCTACTTATTTTTACAGGAATAGTATTTAAATCGCTGTTGGAAAATTTTTCGGGCAATAAACGGTCTGCTTTTAAGGCGTTTTTAGGCCGAAAAAGGGCGATTATATCCACTAAAAGTAACGTAGATAAAGCTAAAACGCAAAGCCAACCCACCGGATAAAAGAAGTGAAACCAGTAGGAAAACAAGAAAAGCACTGCAATGACCGCAAGCGCGTAAAAAACGCGTTTGGTTAAATAAAGGGATGCTATGAATCTGATAATATTCACTTAGCGGGGTATTTCTACAGCCTGTACCAGCATATCGATCACTGTTTCTGGGGTCATTCCTTCCATCTCGCGCTCAGGGGAAAGAATAATTCTGTGGCCCATAACAGGTTTTACCACTTTTTTCACATCTTCAGGCGTGACAAAATCCCTTCCGTTTATGGCGGCAAATGCTTTTGAAGCGTTCATAATTGCCAGCGATGCGCGCGGAGATCCACCCAAAAATAAATGAGGGTGCGTTCTTGATTTTACGACGATTTCGGCAATATAATTGAGTATTTTTTCTTCAATGATCACCGCTTTAGTTTGTTCTTTAAAGGTAGCCAGCTGCTCCGCATTGAGCACTGCATTTATAAGCTGCAGTGGCTGTTTTTTACGTTCGTGGTGCGTTTTTAAAATAGCCACTTCGTCTTCCATTGTAGGGTAATCTACTTTGATTTTAAATAGAAAACGGTCCAGCTGTGCTTCGGGCAGGGCGTAGGTTCCTTCTTGATCAATGGGGTTTTGCGTTGCCAGTACCATAAAGGGCGGCTGCATGGCGTATTCGTGTCCATCTATGGTAATCTGACGCTCCTCCATAACTTCAAAAAGTGCAGCCTGCGTCTTTGCCGGGGCGCGGTTGATCTCATCTATAAGAACTATGTTTGAGAAGATGGGACCTTGTTTAAACTCAAACGTACTGCTTTTCATATTGAGTATAGAAGTTCCCAAAACATCACTGGGCATAAGGTCTGGCGTAAATTGAATTCGGCTGAAAGCGGTATTCAGCGTGCGCGCAAAAAGTTTTGCGGTAATGGTTTTTGCGATACCGGGAACGCCTTCTATAAGAACGTGCCCGTCTGCTAGAAGTGCCACGATGAGAAGTTCTATAAATTCATGCTGGCCTACGATTACCTTGGCGAGTTCACTTTTTAGCTGTTCTACCGTTTGATAAAGTTCCTCTAGCGGAATGCGGTTTTTAAAATCAATATCGGTGTTTTCATCGGTAGAATTTTCAGCAGAATTCGGCTCCATTTCTTGTAGATTTTCAGGTATATTTACCTGATTTTCCACATTTTCAGGCTGATTTTCAGACAGATCTACTGGATTTTCTTGCTGTTCCTGCTTTTGGTTTTCTGTGTTTTTAGGTTCTTCTTCCATTAGTTTTTCGCTTTAAATTTTTCGATCAGCGTATTGAGGTTGATGAGTTCTTGTTCTGAGATTTCGGCCTTTTGGCGTATTGTTATAATCGTATCGACCAACTGTTTCACATTTGATCGTGATTCTTCACTTTTACTGGCAATCGTGCTTATAAAATCGTCGTTGAGCTGCGCCGTGGGCGTATTGTATGTACTGCGCAGATAATCCAGAAAATGATTGATCTGGTGCTGGGCGATCTGTTTGTGGTCTTTATTTTCAAGATACATGCCGGCAATGGTGCGCGTAAAATCAAGGGTCTGGTTGGCTACTGGTTTCACGATCGGGATACTGCGCTGCTTTCGTTTTCCTTCAAAATAAACCCAGAGCACCGCAATGATGAGCAGCAGATAATAGGCCCATTTCAGATATTTATTGCTAAAAATCAAGAAAAGCGGTGAGGTATTAAACGATTTTCCGGTTTTGTAATATTGATCGATATAGAGGGTTTTTTCTTTCGAAAGATACCCCAATAATCCTGCTGTATACTTACTGTTATTGCCTTCCAACATAAAAAAGTTTGAAAATGCCTGCGGAAACAGATGCAGGTACACATATCCTTTTTCAAAGGGAACTTTTACAAAGTTGACCTTGGGGTCTTGAATTTTAGTTGAATCGCTGTCCCGCATCATATCGTAAACCCCGAGCACGGTAGTATTTGCGGTATCAATTGATTTAAAATACGACGATCCTAAATCTTTGTTCATAAGATAAGGCTGCTCGCGTTTAAGGCTGGGATTGCTTAGGTTCAACAAAGGTTTTCTAGTCAGACTTGTTTGCTCATAAAACGTGGCCTGTTCCAGATTTAAGGTATCCAGTAATTTGTGGCTCTGGTAAGTTGCCGAAACAAAAAGTGTATTGCCACGGCCTACCCATTTTAAAAGTTTTTTTGTTTCCGAAGGATCAAAGGAGACTTCATTGTTTACAAAAAAATAGGTGCCATGACCTACACTATCCGATAGAAATTCAAAGGGTGGAATTTTTATTTCTTGCGTGGATTGCGGGTCTATTTTTTTCTTTAACTGATCATAAAAAACATAGGTTCCCAGAGGGATTTTAGCTTTGGCGCTGTAGCTGGGAAACCAGTTGAGCTCCTCAGACTTTGCAGATTCCATTACTACGAGCAGGGCGATGAACAGCAGCAGAATCCCGGCCATGATTTTATAGCGCGTGTTCATATCCCTTTGTTTACGTTTAAAAATTCCTGTTGCGCTTTCGCGAAAGCGCTTTCATTCACTTCAAAATTGCCGTACCAGATAAAATCATAAATCCGCGTGAGCTTACTGAATTGTCCACGTAACGCAGTATCCTGAATCTCATATACGTAGTCATGGTTGGTCTTTTGCGCCTGCCATTCTATAAGCTGTTTTTTGCTCAGGTTTTGTAAAACAAGTAAATAATAGTAGCGTATCGCCAGCCTGTAATTATTATCTTTTACCGCCTCTTCCACGAGTGCCTGTAGATCTTCATGCTGTATGAGCTGCTCTTCACTATTGAGGATGACCTTGTTTGGCGAACTGCCCAGCAAAAGCGAGCCGCCCATATCTATCCTTATAAAAAGCCAAATGATAAAAGCGAGCACACCGCCTATAATAAGGTAGGGCAGGGCCTGCAGAAAAAACTTAAGTATACCCTGCGCTTCTTTTCCACCCAGAATCCATTGTATAAAGGAGCTATAGAGGTCATTGAGCCAGGTGTTAAAGCGTGTCCACCAGTTATCTTGCGGAATGGCTTCGGTATAATCAAAAGTTTTGTCGTTTTTATAGGCTTTTAGATCGTTTTGACTGATTTCTACTGGATTTATAGCACTTTCATCATAACGCAATTTAAGCTTTGCCGTAGTACTATCTGCTTGCTGCTCTGAGACGGAAAGGAAAATGGGCCAAAACAGTAATAAAATAGGTATATGTAGATTGGTTTTCAGCATTAATGGTCGCCACCTATGGTATTAATTTGCTCAAACGTACCAGTCTGATTTTTCTTTTCGTTCAGGTGAAAATAGACAAAGGCCGATGCGATAACAATGATTCCATAAAACAGATATGATGCGGCAGAGGCAATGACGGAGAGTGTAATATAAATCCAGTCAAAGATCTGGCTCATATCACCGCCAGAAACTTCTTGTGACTGTGTGAACGCTTTTAGAAAGGTGTAAATAAGCGCAGGAATCTGAAAAACCATACCGATTAAGTACACGATAACATAAATGACAACAAAAGTGAAAAAGGAAGACCACCATTCGTTTTTCACGAGATTAAAACTTTCTGTGATCGAATCGCCTACACCTAAATTCATAAAAACATAGATTGAAAACACCAGCGCCAGCGGTACCGAAAGATAAACCATAGGGAAAAAGCAAAGAAAAAGTCCTACCATGAGCATTAGTGCTGTAAGGATAGAAAGGCCTATGATGCCGCCCAGCGAACTTCTTACTTTTTGACTTATGCTATCCTGGTCAACAACGCCATTATTCTCACTATACTGTTTTATATAATGCAATATGGAACCAAACATAAAACCGAAGTAAAAAACCTGAGCAAGTCCTACAAAGGATAAGCTGACAAGAAAACCTGCTGCGGAAAAAATACCACCAGTGGTTATAAAGCTTAGATCTGTAGCGGTAGCTGCATAATATCCAGAAGCCCCCAGCAGCAGTAAAAAAGGGATCGCCGCGTTGCGCATCAAGGCAGTAAAAAGCCCTTTATATTCCAGACGTATGAATTTAAAAGTGTCGGAAAGGATTTCTCCTATCTCGCGTTGCCTTTTAAAGTTGATCTTCTGGTCGTTCATTAATGGTTTGATTTACGTGTTGTTTATAAACAATTCTGGGGAAAATTACGTAATAAAATAGAATAAGAGACAGGGATGAGACGATGATAAGCACGGCGAGCCAATCTGGCATTTCGGTGTGGCGGGTGACAAAACCTTCCAGAAAACCGGCAATAATAAAGAAAGGTATGGTACTCGCCACGATTTTAAGTCCGTTTTTCATGCTTCGCTTAAAGGATTCCAGACGCGTATAGGTTCCGGGGAAAAGGATGCCATTTCCTAAGACAATTCCGGCGCAGCCTGCAACAATAATCACCGAGATTTCAATAGTGCCGTGAATCCATATCGTTCGGGCAGATTCCCATAATAAACCTTTATCATAAAAGAAATATTGAAAAGAGCCCAGCATGATCCCATTTTGCATCATAAAAAACAACGAACCTATACTCACAACAATGCCAAAAACAAAAGCCATAAGCGCCACTTTGATATTATTAACGGTGATGCCCAGGAACATTTCGGCCTCGTTCATCTGTTTGTAGACGGCCATAGGATCATTATTACCTATATTTTCAAGCGTCATATTCACATAGCCATCGCCCATAATGGTGCGTACGTAAGCGCCATCTGTCGCCGCACTGTAGGCGCCAATGATGCAGAAAAGTGCAAAGGTGCCAAAAGCAAGCAAGAGTTGTTTCTGATAATTATAAAACAGTAACGGGAACTCTTCGGTAAAAAAGGTGATAAAGCGCCGGGAAGATTCCCTTTTTGACTTATAAATCTTCTGGTGTGAATGGCTGGCGAGTTGATTGAGGTAGTCCGCTGTTTTGCTGCCAGGGTAAAAAGTCTGCGCGTAACTTAAATGGTCTGTAACCTCAATATAAAGCCCAGATAATTCGTCTGGTGACAATCTTGGCTCATTATTGAGCAGAACGTTTTCAAATTTTAACCATTTAGCTTTATTTTGCTTCACAAAGGCAGCCTCGCGCATCGTCTTTTTCTTAGAAGTGTAAAGAAAAGTAATTCATGGACAATTTTCAAATAGAAACGGCCCAAAATGTAAGCATACAACAAAATGTGGCGGGAATAGGGGAGCGCCTACTTGGTTATCTGATAGATATGCTTATACTAGCGGCTTATTGGCTGGCATCTATTTTTGCCCTCGCCGGTTTTGGTATACATACTGATTCTGGCAGTGTAATGGTATTTTACATGGTTTTGGGAATTCCTACCTTTCTCTATTTCTTGCTGTTTGAAACCTTGTGGGATGGCCGTACGCCAGGCAAGGCCGCGCTCAACTTGCGCGTGGTAAAACTGGATGGATCAAAACCGGGTTTTGGCAGTTTTTTTGTACGGTGGATCATGCGTATCATAGATATCACACTCACTAGCGGGGGAGTTGCCGTTTTTACTATTTTATTGAACGGAAAAGGCCAGCGCCTGGGTGATATGGCCGCGGGTACGACAGTGATCGATGAGAAGAAAAAAGTAAGCCTGAGCCAAACGCTGCTGGTGGACATTCCCGAGGATTATGTGCCAAAATATCCGCAGGTGACCGTATTTTCAGATAAGGATATGCAGACCGTAAAAAGTGTTTATGATACCGCACGCCGCAATGGGAACCACAATGTTATTCTTAAACTTTCCGAAAGGCTCAAAGCGCAGATGCATGTGAATCCGGATGAAAACCCAATGCCCTTTATAAATAAAGTGCTTGAGGATTATAATTTTTACACCCAGCAATAAAGTCAGTGGGCAGTTGCAGGTAGGGCAGTTTAAAGTGGTTTACAAGGAAAACGCTTCTCAAAATAAAATAATAATGAATATAGAAATGAAAAAACATTGACTGATCTTACCGAAATTATTGACGTTTTAGGAACCGTTGCCTTTGCTATTTCTGGAGTTCTCGCAGCTTTAAGGAAACGCTTGGATATTTTTGGAATCTTGATCGTAGCGGCTGTAACTTCTGTTGGCGGCGGTACATTGCGCGATGTGCTCATAGGCAAAACACCGGTCACATGGATGCTTAACATCAGCTTTGTCTATTTGATTTTGGTAACGGTAGTACTGGCCGTTATTTTTAGAAAACAGTTAAAATACCTTAGGCGCAGCCTATTTTTATTTGATACGATAGGCATTGCTTTATATACTGTTACCGGTGTGCAAATTGGCCTGCAGGTTGGGCTCAATCCCGCAATTTGCGTGGCTTTGGGAACCATGACCGCCTGTTTTGGAGGTGTTATCCGCGATATTTTATGTACCGAAATACCCGTTATTTTCCGGAAGGAAATCTATGCAAGTGCCTGTATAGCCGGTGGTCTAGTATACGTATTGCTCGATTATTACCGCGTTTATCCTGAATTTATAGCCATTATAGCTGGTTCTACAGTGATTATTATCCGAATTGCCGCGGTTATATTTGAAATTAAAATGCCTGATATTTACGGGAAAGAAGATAGGGAAGTCCAGTAAGGCATTATTAAAAAAATTTGTAATTTCGACTGACAGCGGATAGAGGTATTACCTAAAAAACACATTAAAATTGGCTAAAAGCAGTCAAAACTTGTCAAAAACGAACACAAAATGGGCAAAAAACTTCCTTCCTTAAATGCAAAACTGATTCAATTTATAGCAGAACAGCACCTTTTTTTTGTAGGTACGGCGCAGGCTGAAGGCCGTGTTAATATTTCGCCGAAAGGTCTTGATACATTGCATATTTTAAATGAAAACGAACTCCTATGGCTCAACCTTACCGGGAGCGGAAATGAAACTGCAGCGCATCTGCTTTCTGAAAACCGCATGACCATTATGTGCTGTTCTTTCGACAAAAATCCGTTGATCTTAAGAATTTACGGCACCGCGGAAGCCTATCACGAACGCGATGCAGAATTTCACCAGTACATTACCTATTTTAAGGACATGCCGGAGCGCGGCAGATTTTTAAACTGCACATAGATTTAGTGCAGACATCATGTGGTTTTGGCGTTCCTTTTATGGAATTTGAAGGTTCTCGGGAAACACTTAATACCTGGGCCGAACAAAAGGGCGAAGCGGGGATCAAAAAATATTGGAAAGATAAAAACCAGACCACCATAGACGGTTTTAAAACCGGTATTTTTGAATAGAAAGCGATTTTAGGTTGATTTGGCTTTTAAAGTTTAAAGTTCAGGGTTCGGAGCTCGGAGTTTATGGTTTAATTACCTGATTAAAGTTGACCGGTTTTTGATTAATTTTTCAACATTTTTCTAAACATTTACATGGGCTTCGGTACAAATTTCTTTCCGCAAAAGCTCCAAGAAATTCACTCAGCCACCTGTTCAGTCTCAGTTTTACAATATACATTTTACAGTTTCATTCCGGTTTCCAACTTACAGTCCATTTTTCAGCTGATTAAATTCTGGTCTCAAATCTACAAGGAGATCTCGTTCCTGACAATATCTTGCAGGTTGCATTTTGAACCTCTGATCTTTCTCTTTTTGCCAACTTCCCCTTTCTCTTTTCATTCAGCATTCAAAATTATTTTACATCAGTTCCTTGTCAATGTATATATTTTCGGCTAAAAATTGGCCAAAACCCCTCAAAAACAGTTGAAAAACGAGTAAAAATACGTTGTTTAATGGCTAAATTAATTCAGATTATAGATGAAAGAATCTCTTTCTTATGGTTATGGAACAAACTACAGGTCACGTCAATAAAACCGGCATTTTGTGAATATGTTCATGCGGTTTTAAGAAGCATTGGTGTTGGTTTTTTCTACTTCGATTCCATATCAATATGTGTAGTTTTTTGAAATTTCAGAACTTCAAAAAAGCCATTGATAGCTTCAGAATACAAGTTCGCTTCAGAACGACTATTTTCCTAAAATATCACCTGTTTTTGACAGAACCAATTTGGGTATTTTGGATAGTATGATTTTAAAGTCCGTTTTCATTTGTTTGTCTGTGCTTAAATTTACAATTAGCTCAATCGAGCCGCATAAAGACAAAAACCAATGGCTCATAACCAGGTTTTGCTCTATCGCGATCAATTCTATCCCCATTGGGAATTTCCTCAAGGGTCAAGGTTGTAGCATTTATTTGCATAATCCTATATTTCGTGATAGGCGGAAAAGGACTATCTTGATATGGACTACTATCTGCCAAATCAACATTTAAAATCTTATCATCCAGATGGTACCGCCCAATTGAGTAATGATGTATTATACAGTTTTCATCGTACCAACGCAGGGATATTTTATGATCGGAGGAAAAATGCAATCGATCCGGCTCCTTATCACACACATTCTTATAATTGGTTAGACGATTATTTCCCATTATGGTCAATGTACCGGTTTTTATAAAAGTCCAGTTTCCCCAAAGACTACCGGGAAGTGGCTGTTGGAGAGTTATACAACCCAAGGTCAAATAGCAAACAAGCAATACTAAAATTATACTACTGAATTTTAAGCTTTTCATAGTTTAAATTTTATTAATGTTCATATAGCTTGTCTTCCATTATACTATGTCGCACGTCCCAATGTCATAAGTCCTTTTCCGAGAAATTCAATATAATTTATTCATAAGAATCGTGGTAGAAACTCAAAAAATATCCACCACTCATCATTTTTTCTTTTGGATATTGAACTTCCCCCTGATAACAGCCTTTTTATGGCTTTTTGAATAAAGGGTTCCCGTGAAAGTACCCTCTGTGTGATTTTCTCCACGGTAAGTGACTGTAATTTTAGTCTCGCCCTCTTGCCCGTTCTCGTTCTTATAATAGTAAGAGCGATACTCTTCATCGATTGGCCCGTCTTTGGTTACATTCTTTAACGTGATATCCGCGTCCGGATCTTCATAATCTTTCTCTTCTATGGGAGTATCTCTAGAGCGCAATCTAAGTATGACAAGTAAACTGTAATCTGTCATATTAACGTTTAAAATATTTGGGGATCTCGCGTTTCCCCACTGTTTTTTTACTTTCATCTCAAGCGTGCTTCCATCATCAAGATCAACGGTGACATACGTATCGTTTTGTTTTTCTGTTTTCAGCGAAGTATTATTAGCTGTGGATTCATCCTTTTTTGAATTGTCCTTACAACCTATCAGAATGAGTCCGAAAATTCCTAAGAGCAACCATGAGCGTATTGTTTTTAACATACCTTAAATCCGCAAGTCGTTAATTTGTTGTTTTAAAATCTATTTTGTAGGGTAAACTTAACGTTTTTGAAGACTATTCTGGTTGTATTTTCGTTGATTTTCCTGTTTTTGTTTTATCACTTCCT
>Ga0314772_1000847_pt1 | contig 15126 bp, 15 predicted proteins | sample MetaGCBIW2018_FD_204520 | JGI IMG/M metagenome (GOLD analysis project Ga0314772, IMG submission 204520) | Cryopeg brine microbial communities from Beaufort Sea near Barrow, Alaska, United States - CBIW 2018 | ecosystem: Environmental > Aquatic > Marine > Coastal | place: USA: Alaska | collected... | reverse complement strand
TGGCTATAGCGAGTTGATTGAATTCGACCTGTTTCATTATAAACCTCCGACAATCGCTGGGGGTTCCTATAGTTTAGTACAGGATCAACAGCTAAGCCGAACATAGCCGATACCATCGAAGTCTGGGGCAGCGATTTTTGCGAGATAGGGGCGAAGCTTTCCATAAAGAATATGCTTAGAGGTAAACTTAAATTTCGAGCTCTTTAATTCCCCATCATCAACAACTTGAATGCCGGTAATAGCCCCACCTGATTGGATATTTTCAAGCCCAAGGTATGAGGTTCCAGCTTCGATTCTATCTGGACTCAGAGAAGATCGATCGATGCGAGCTATCTCGCTCAATTTGGCAGTCTCCACCATCATCCCAGCATCCCCTCCAGCTCCTTGTGTCCCTTGGCGATCTCCTCCTCCAGCTTCGCGAGCCGTTGGAGAATATCTTTCGGAGAGTCATGCTCGATCGTCTCGTATTTCACCTCCTTGTAGCGATTGATGGAGAGGTCGTAGTCATTGCCCACGATCTCGGCCTTGGGCACGAGGAAGCTGCGATCGGTGCGCTTACGCGTATGTTCTAATGCCCAGGTTCGCCAGCGGGTGAGGATGTCGGGAAGGTCGCTTTTGTCCGGCTGCGGCGTGCGCTTGTCGTCGAGGGAAAAACCATCGGCCTGCATGTCATAGAACCAGACCTGGTCGGTGCCGCCAGAGTTGGTCTTGGTGAAGAGCAGGATGGCCGTGGATACACCCGCGTAAGGCTTGAAGACACCGGACGGCATGGAGATGATGGCGTCGAGCTTCTGATCCTCGACCAGGATCTTGCGCAGGGTCTTGTGCGCCTTGCCGGAACCGAACAGCACGCCGTCAGGCACGATGATGGCAGCGCGTCCACCAGTCTTGAGCAGGCGCAGGAAAAGTGCCAGGAACAGTAGCTCGGTCTTCTTGGTCTTGACGGTCTGCAGCAGATCCTTGGCGGTGGACTCGTAGTCCAGGCTCCCCGCGAAAGGAGAGTTAGCCAGGATCAGGGTATATTGCTCCGCATCGTTCTCATCGGCCTGGGCTAGCGAGTCCTTGTAGCGGATGTCGGGGTTCTCCACGCCGTGCAGCAGCATGTTCATGCTACCGATCCGGAGCATGGTGGAGTCGAAGTCGTAGCCGTGGAAGGTGCCTTCATTGAAGCGCCGGCGAGAGGCCTCGTCACGGTAGATCTCGCCACTGTGGTGTTCTCGCAGGTACTCGGAGGCGGCGATCAGGAAGCCCGCTGTGCCACAGGCCGGGTCACAGATCACGTCCTTGGGGGTCGGTGCGGTCATCTCCACCATCAGCTTGATGATGTGACGCGGGGTACGGAACTGACCATTCTGCCCGGCGCTGGCGATCTTGCCGAGCATGTATTCGTAGAGGTCGCCCTTGGTGTCGGCATCGCTCATGTCGATGCTGTCGAGCTGGTCCACTACGTTAGCCAGCACCCTCGGGGCCGGCATCAGGAACAGGGCGTCCCTCATGTGGTGGGTATAGGTCGATCCCCCTTCGCCATCGTTATCGCCCTTCTGGCCAAGCGTCTTGATGAACGGGAACACCCCATCGCGGACGGTGGTGAACATCTGCTCGGGCGCGGTCTCACTGAAGCGCGACCAGCGCAGGTAATCCTGGCCAGGCTCGAAGATGGGCTCCTCTATGCTCGCCCCGGTACGCGCCGCCTTGCGCTCCTTGAGCGTATGCAGCTCATCTAGGCGCTTGATGAACAGCAGATAGGTCAGCTGCTCGATGACGGTGAGAGGGTTCGAGACCCCACCCGACCGCATCGTGTCCCAGATGCGATCTACCTTGGATTTCAGTTCGCCCGTGATCATGACAGTCCTTTTCTAAATATAAGTAGTGTGCCTGACAGAAGCATGTGCTGTCAGATAGCCCAGTGCTGCTGGGAGAGTTCTTCGATCTTGGCCTGATGCGCCCTGATGGCCTCGTGCTCTTCCATGATCTGGCGGTGAACGCCGATCACGCGCTCCTGCTCCTCCCGGCCAGGAACCGGTACAGGGAGGGTTTTGATGTCACTGGCCTTGAGGATAGGGATTCCTGCCCCGCTGGCGATCTCGTCCAGGTACTTCTGCACCATGGGGGAGGCCAGGTAGCGATAGAGGTATTCGGGCTTCACCAGGCCGCGCTCCTGGGTTCGGAGGATCAGGAAGACCTGGCCGGCCACCCAGTTATCGCCACAGTCATCCCCCACCAGGGCGACTCGCCCGATGCTGCCCTTGCTGATAAGCAGCACGTCGCCTGGCCGTAGCTGCTGTTGCTCTGCGCGCTTGCGCGTGCGCCCAGCTACCTGGAGCTCCTTACGAGGCTTCTCGATGCGGATCTGCCCGCTATCGTCGTCGATGTCGCGGCCGCCGATCTCGATGAAGAGCATGCCATCCTCCCCCTCCTCGCCCTTGAGGGTTTGGGCCCGCACGATCTCAGCCACTTCATTAAGTGGGCGAGCGTTCTCCAGGTAGCTGATCTTCCGAGTCGCATCGCCCACGATGTAGCGGTTCACCGAGAGATCGAAGTCGTTGCCCTCGATTTCAGCTTGACTGACCTGCCGGGAAGCTGGGCCTGACGAGGGTTCCATCACGAGCTGGCTCAGCGCTTCCCAGAACTCCGAGTTCTGATGGAGCGGCCTGCTGCGCTGCCTGGTGTTGTCTGGCAACAACCGAGAGGCATCCACGAAGGTGGTGGGCGCTCCCTGCTCCCGCTGATGATCCAACACGACCAAGACAGGCGGAACGTTGGTGTTCCAGAGAGTCTGGCCGGGCAGCTGAATGATCATGTTGATGGCGTTGTCACGGACCAGCCCCTCTCTCAGCCCGTACTCGGCCATATCGAAAAGCGTACCAGCAAGCATCAGGACGACAGACCGGCCGGTCGAGTGCTCCCAGGCCTCCTGGAGGCCAACAGCCTCAGATCGGCGGCTACGTCGCTTGCCGGCCCCATTCGGGTCAAGAACCTTGGCCCCCATCGGGGGAACGGACAACACCACATCGGCATGCGGCACCGTGGCCCCACGGCCTTGCGGCACCACCGTCGCGTCACAGATAAGAACCAAGGCCTCGGACAGCAAGGAGTGCGAAGTAGTGGCATAGGTGCGCTCTGCAGCCTCACCCGCCAGAGCCATTGGCAGATCACTCATGGGGTAGGCCGCAAGGACCCGCTGCCCGGTCGTCCGGCCCAGCGTCACCATCAGCTTGGCCAGCTCCAGGGGGAGCGGAGACAGGTATGCCTGTTGCCCCAAGGCCTGCTCGGCCAGGCTCGCGAGCGCTGCTACGAGGCTCTCGGCATCAGGCCAATCCAGGGCGGCCACCGTGTCCTGCAGATCCTGAACGGTCCGGCCGGTGCAGTTCATCTCCAGGAAGTCGGGGGCCATGTTCGACGAGCCCTCGGCAGTTGCCAGCGCCGTCCTCATCGCCTGCATGGCCACAGTGATGCCGGGGCGATCCTTGGGATCAGGTAGACCGAGCTCTGGCCGGTGGCGGAAACACCAGGCCCAGGCAGCCAGCAGAGAGGCATGCTGGACGATGAAGTCACTCTTCAGGCCCTCGCTCCTCAGCGTGTCCACCAGCAGTCCGAGCATGCGGGTTGGCTCAGTGCTTTGCATAGGTGACCTGCTTCTTCGGGTTGTAGCTGTCGATGCGATACGTGGTGATCTGGGTCTCGCCATTCTCGACAACGACCAGCCCGCCCTTATCGCGGATCTTGATCAGATCCTTACGTAAGGCATCCATTCCAGCCAGCAGCTCCTCGACGTTCTTGCGATCCAACACAACGCGGTCGCCGCTCTCTGTGCCGTACTGGCTGGTCAGGTCCACCAGGCGGCTGGTGACGCCGCGCTGCCCCATACGCTGATGCATGTGTCGTGTACGTGCCATAAGGAGGTTCCTCCATCGTGATGGAAACCATCATGGACCAGCTCTCTCCTTATGTAAAGTATTGGCCTTACTTTTTGTGTACGGTTTTTACGTCATGGGATTTGAATTACCTCGATGGTGTGTGCCTTACGATAGCCATCGCACGGATTTTCTCGGCAGCTACCAAGAGGGCGGGGATAGGCACCTTCACTAAATAGTGAAGGCCTGATGGAGGCTGTTTTCCCCAAGGGTAGAGAAGACCTGATGCTGGCAGGGCTGATGGCCGGCCTCATTTTCCCAACGTTGGGAATAAGGCTCTGCTCGAGGCGGCGCCGTGTGTCACGGCCTTGGGGCTGGTCTCGCGCCGCTGAGGAGGCCCCCGGGTCGCCGCAACAGCTCAAGGTGCTGCGCGAGGCCCTGGCCGAACGGCCCCACATTACCGAAAGCCTGGCCGAGCTTTTCAAGCGCAAGCCGCGCAAGTCCGTCGAGGACGGGCTGCTGTCGCTCGTCGCCGTTGGTCGCGCCGAGTACGAACAGGAAACCGGCACCTGGTATGCCGTTGGATGATGGATGTTGCTGCATCGTCTTTATCATGACCCGGCGAGAACAGCCCCAGGACCGCGCACAAGGGGTGCTCGCCTTAGGCGCTGCCAATCCCAGGGGCATGTGGAAATCGCCCGGCAGGAAGCCGCAGCGTCGGCTGTTGACGTATACCGCGTCCAGAGACTCCAAAGGGTGTCGGAATCACCTTCGGAATGGTCGGTGGAACCCAGGCTCTTATCGTCCATTACCTTCCGAATGGGGTCTCTCAGAGGCGGCGCCTGGCGTATCCGTTCGGCCAGAGAGGGGGCCCTTCAACGTCAACATTTCTCAACCATTCCAAACGATCGAATATTAGGTTTTTTCAGGTTCTCATGGGGTTTAGACTAGATCACCCCCTTCAATGACCGCGGAATTGCGGCGGTAGGCAGTGTCAGACTACCAATACCAAACGACTTTTTGGCGTATGTCGTGAAGGGGTATTCCTTGGCGACGCAAGATCTCCCGGAACTCGGGGTCCTCCATTGGATCGTAAGGCGGCTCCACCCTTGGCGGCTCCGGGCGCTTCGCCTTTGGTCCTGACTTCGGCCCGGTCGATGGTCCACCATGAAGGCGGCAGCGGCCCGATGCGTACAGATCGCGGCGCTTACACGGTGTTCCGGCCCTCGTCCTGGCACCACAGCGTAGGTCGCGACACGCCTCGGGGAAGGGCAGGCGCTCGCCTCTATCGTAGGCCCTGACCCATGCGCGGTATCGTTTGCGCAGCTCGGCTTGATCATCCATCGGTGGTCCTCCTCGACCCTCGCGGGTGTACTGGTCCGAAAGCTCAGCAAGGCCTCTAGATGCGCACACCATCAACTATCTCACCATGGCATCCAACCTGCTGGACCAACCTCGAGAAGGGGAGGCTATGGACCCAGGGCAGGTCGGGTCCATGAGGGACTGCCTAGACGGCTTCCTGGAAGACCTGGAAGCCTCGGCTATGAGTGAGGAGAGTAAGACGGTAATCAGTCACCATGTCCGCCAGGTGCTGAGTGCGCTGGACGAGCGCGGTATTAATAGCCGTGAAGCGGTCGAGGATGCCGTTCACATGACTATGGGAAAAGCAGCCATGGATGAGGAGGTGCGAAAGGATCTGACCACTTCAGGTATGGGAACGCGGCTAAGCGAAACGATGGTGTTCGTCTATCAGACCATTGGCGCTGCCAAGGACGCGTTGTTGTTGGCAAAAACGATCGGGGGGTTCTTGGCGGACAAGTAACGCTTTAACGCAATAACGCCAGGAGGAAAGGGGCTGCCGCCGGCGCCCGTCGAGATGCCCTGACCATCACCCTGCGCTGTACCAGGTGCCGGTTCCCTCTTCATACTCGGCGCGACCCACGGCGACGAGCGACAGCAGCCCGTCCTCGACGGACTTCCGCGGCTTACGCTTGAACAGCTCGGCCAGGCTTTCGGTGGTATGGGGATGTTCCGCCAGGGCTTCGCGCAACACGCGCAACTGCTCGGGCATGGCCTTTGGGAAGGGTGCCTTGCCCTTGGCGGGTGCTGCTGCGGTCATCTTCCGACAAAGATTCTGTTACCGCTCGATGATTGCATCTAACAGCAGCATACAAGACTGTATGCGATACCAGTCAGAATAACGACGCAACGATCACTATCGTAACCTCGTTCGGTAAGTAGTTCTTAATTGATTCTGGAAAGCAACATATGTAGCGTAAAGCGGCCTGATGGGTGATAAGTCCTTGTAACAATGAAGATATCTTCCATTTCATCGAAATATTGCCGAACGACCTTTAACGCTGATGAGGCAGGCTTGACACCCAACACCCCAGCTCGGGACTGCGGCATTTCGATCGCGCTGATGCTTTGCTTCACCATAACGGCACGACGCCGGTAACGTTCTTCGATTATACTGCACATTAAAGTGCTCGTCTGCTCTTTGATAATGGTTCCAAGTTCTTGATAAAGGGGATCAACGTAGCTATCAGTCCAGCAGACGGGTACTCGCGGATCACTTTCTTCATCCCACCGCACAGAACCAATCCACAGCCATTTCGAGCCAGGCGAACACCCCAGCTCTCGCGCCGTTTCGATATCAAGGACAGTGTTCTCGACTAGTTCGACCCTCCGATTATGGCTTTTTCCAAACTGTACTAGGTCATCTATGGAATCCAGCGTCTGTCTGTATCCGCTGGTAGTGTCGACAGATTCGACGCGCGTGCCAATGCCAACCCGGCGCGAGACCATGCCGTACTTTTGGAGCTGTTTCAATGCTTCGCGCACGGTATGGCGACTCACGCCGTACTGATCGGCTATTTGTAGCTCAGTCGGCAGCAGCGAGCCGATCGGGTGCCGACCCTCATGTATCGTCTTCATTAAGCTCTGTGCAACCTGCATATATCGTGGTTTAACCATTTTCCTGAATCCGTGAGCTCGAAGCTGAAATCTTCCCTGCGTCTCCCGCCGAGCAATTTTTGATCACCGGCACCCCCTTTTTTGGTCCCGGTGATGACTGGCAAGGACGATATCGGCCTCCTTGTGCCCTGTTGACGACCTGTTTCCCCCTTGTTTCATTCCCACTTTCGGCAGCCAGGTACGCCTTACCCGCCGGCCAGCGTGGCAGCGTCTGTTCCCTGATAATCCGACAGGATCGCCCGGTCAGCATGGTGGGGGACGGGGATATCGCAATCGGCGTCGCAGGGTGGTCAGCACCGTCATGCGCCCGATGTCCTGGCCGACGTCGAGAATGACCTGCCGCGCCTTGTGGATAACCAGCGCCGCGCGATGCACCAGCTCTTGCAGCACCGTGCGCAGCCGGCGGCGTTTCGCCGGGTGGCGCACCGGACTGAGCTCGCCGGTCATGCCGAGCTGCCCCATCAGCCGCAGGATGTTGTAGGCCAGCTGCGCCAGATGCAGGATCAGCTCGTTGGTGGCGAACTTGCCCGAGGGCAGCCGCTCCAGGTCGAGATCGGTCTTGATCTCGCTGTGGAACTGCTCGTGGGTGGCATGCGCCTGGTAGCGCCGGATCACCGCCGTCGGGGTGGCATCCAGGCTGGTCCACCAGCCTTCCAGCTCATAGTCGGGCTCGAGCAGGAACTGGCCGTCCGGCTGTGTCGTCCGCTCCACCAGGCGCATGACCCGCTTGACCTCGTACTCGACCGTGTCGTGCACGATCGAGACGCGCTGCGTCCACAGGGCCTGGCGCTTGCCGGGGCGTAGTTCCTCCCAGTAGTCCTCGGCACAGGCCTGGCGTTGCTGTTCCAGCAGCGCCAGATGCGCCTGACTGTCGAAGCCACTGTCTTCGCGCACCAGCAGCGGGGCATCGGTCAGATGATAGGCACGCGGCAGCACGCGCTCGAGGAAGGCGTTGCTCTCCTTCATGGTGTGCTGCTTGCCGGGACGCAACTCCAGGCCCAGGCACCAGCCCTCGTTGCCCAGATACGCGGCAATGGGCGTGTAGCCGTCGACCTGCTGGTAGGTCCGCGTCACGCCCTCCTTGCGGGAGTTGCTGTTGTCCATCACGAAGGTGTCGATATCCAGGCAGACATGGCCCTTGTCCGCGGTGATCGGCGCCTCGGCCAGCGACAGCAGGGTCGTTGACCACTCCGCCGTGCGGGCCTGGAGGTCGTTGGCGGCAAGCTTCTCCAGGCGTTGGCGCAGCGTGGCGGTGCTGGGCACCTTCTGCAGGTTGAGCAGCTGCTTGAAGGGCTTGTCCTGGCGGAAATTCTCGATGGCATCGAAGTCACTCATGCCGAGGCACAGCAACCCCAGATAGGCCTTGACGATGTCGCTGGCCCGGACCCCCTGGGAGGTGGGGAAGCGACCATCGAGGCTGTCGATGCCGGCCATATCGACGCACTGGCCGATGATCGAGAGGCCGGCATGGCTGGTGAAGGTGCGACCACTGGCGCGGAATTTGGCGTTGGGCATGGTAGGCTACGGGTGAAGGGCTGATTTGGTTACATTACCATGCACGCCAGCGGGTTAGCAGCACTTCGGGGTGCCGGGTTCACGGATTCAGGATGAGCTCCTCCATTGCCTCTAACTTTAGGCTTGTTGTCGTTTGAGCTTTAACTGGACTGCTTCAATAGGTTGATGCAAACACTAATGAATACTTTACTCGTGTGAACACAATTTTGTCTACCAACAGAAAAGCAAAATCTCTGTTGGAAGGTCGATTCTGACAGAGCCACGAGCCGAGCAAAAGTGCATTCAGTCACGGTAGATGGCAAGGAGTCGTTTGTGGCAACGATAGGAACCACATTCTTGTTGACAAGATTGTTATCATCCGGTATTTTTATGATTCGGAGGAGGCCTATTGTTTGGTGCTTGCCAGACCTTTTTTTTGGCTTAACGGCATTGGACCATCAGGGCGACGCCATTTCTGCTGAGGAAGGAGCGATAAAATGACAAAAATGAGTGGCGGCCGTGCCGCGGTAGAAGCGTTAAGATCAAATGGGGTTGATATAGTATTCGGATTGATTGGTTCGGCTACTATGGAAATGTTCGATGCTCTTTATGATGCCGAAGATATTCGCTTCATTGGAGTTAGGGATGAGCGCTCTGGTACTCACATGGCGGATGGCTATGCTCGTGCCAGTGGCAAGGCTGGAATCTTTTTGGCCGGACAGAATGGTCCGGGCGCAACTAACCTAGTAACAGCCTTAGCCCAAGCTAGGGCGGCATACTCACCCGTCATCGCCCTTGCGGGTTCGCTAGCCACGGGTCATGTCCACCGAGATGCCTTTCAGGAGGTGGATCAACAGCAACTGTTTACCTCTATTACCAAGAAGACCTATATGGTCAATAGTGCCGGTAGGGTACCTGAGTTCATAAATGAAGGTTTCCGCAATGCCCTTTCTCCCCGTCAGGGGCCGGTTCTCCTCAATTTACCTCGTGACGTGCTTGCCGCCGAAGCTGAATTCGAGACTATCCGTGGAGCGATGGATGGTGATATGCGTACTGGAGTACGTGCTAATGCGGAGCAAATTGAGAAGGCAGCGAAACTACTGATTGGAGCCAATCGTCCGCTGATTATTGCAGGCGGAGGTATCAAAAACACGAGGGCTCATGAGGTTGTCATCGATCTCGCCGAGTCTCTGGGGGTGCCGGTAGTGACCTCGCCAGGTCATGGTGATGCGATGCCGTTCGACCATCCTCTGAATGGAGGTCAGATGGGCCCGCGGGGCAACGACGTGGCTTCGCGGCTAGCTCGTGAGGCGGATGTTATCCTGGCATTAGGCACGCGGCTCGGCTTCAATTCGACCTTCTACACTTATGATAATCTCAGTCGCGATGCTGCCATTATCCAGGTGGAGATTGAGCCTACTGCTTTAGGGCGCTTTTTCCCCGTAGAAATAGCTATCTGGGGCGATGCCCCTTCGGTAGCCCAGGATCTTCGTGAGGCAATACGAGGAAACGAGCGTGAAGGCGGTGTTTGGCTTTCCGAGTTTAAGGAACAGCGCAAGCGTTACTTGGCGACGCTTGATGATATTAACGATGAACAGTCACCAATCAGTCCGGAGTTTTTGTTCAAAGCCCTGCGTCAGGTGGCACCTCGCGACACTATGTATACTATGGACGCTGGCACACTGTGCTTGCAGGCCACCGATAAACTGGCTTATTGGCAGCCACCGGCACTTTTCACGCCGCTCGATTTCGGGCTGGTCGGTTTCTCCTTTTCCTGTGGCCTAGGTGTCAAGCTAGCTTGCCCTGAGCGCACCGTCATAAGCTTGATGGGGGACGGAGGGTTTGGCATGACGGTGTCTGAACTCTCAACTGCAGTCGAATATGGTGTTAACACTGTGACGGTGGTAATGAATAACCAGTGTTGGGGTGCAGAAAAGGCCTATCAGCGCGATTTTTTCGGAGAGCGCTATATCGGAGCGAACCTTCAGAACCCACCCTATGACAAGCTTGCGGAGCTCTATGGTGCACGTGGGTTCCGGGTTGAGCAGCCAAGTGACCTGAAAACGACATTGGCGAAAGCTATTGCTTGTGGCAAGCCTGCTGTAGTGGATGTACAGATTGATCCAGCAGCTCTCTACAGCTTCCGCCGCGACTCTTTCAAACATCGCGCAGGTTCCAAGTCATGATGGTTGGCAATAGTAGCCAAGAGACCTTCGACTACATCGTGATTGGTGCGGGTTCGGCAGGCTGTGTCTTGGCTGAAAGACTATCAGAAGATCACAAACATTCCGTGCTCCTGCTGGAGGCCGGTGGTTGGCCGATCAACCCGTGGATTCGAATTCCTCTGGGTGTCGGCAAGTTACTGCAAAATCCTAAATATGCCTGGCCGTTTCACACGGATCCAGAGCCTACCTTGAATTATAAATCCATCTACTGGCCGCGGGGTAAGGTGGTAGGCGGCTCAAGTGCCATCAACGGTATGGTTTATGTGCGTGGCGACCCTATAGAATATGACGAGTGGCAGCGATTGGGGAACGAAGGCTGGGGCTACAGTGATGTGTCTGCCTACTTCAAGCGCATGGAATGCTATCCTGACGGTGATCCAGCACTGCGTGGCCATGATGGCCCGATGCATATTATTAACCGTGGCCATTGGGATCCCGATCCTCTTTCTACCGCCTTCAGGGACGCCTGTGCCGAAGCTGGTGTACCGCGTGTCGATGACTATAATGACGGCACCTTCGAGGGTGCTAGCTACCTTCAGCAGACGGGGTATCGGGGACGTCGTTGGAGTGCAGCAGACGGGTATATCACGCGATCTCGTGGCCGCGCCAACCTTACAATTAGAACCCAGGCGCTGACAGTGAAGGTCCTGTTCGAGGGAAAGCGTGCTGTAGGGGCCGAGTACATCAAGGATGGCAAGCGCTATCAAGCTCTTGCCCAACAAGAGGTTCTGCTAAGCGCGGGGGCAATTCAGTCCCCTCAGATACTGGAACGCTCCGGGGTGGGAGGCGATGATCACCTAGCTAATTTAGGTGTGCCATTAGTCACCCATCTTCCCGGTGTTGGCGAAAACCTTCAAGACCACCTGCAAGTTCGCTTGACCTACGAGTGCACCGAGCCGCTGACGATCAACGATATTATTGGCAGCAAGTGGTGTAGCATGAAGCATGGTTTGAACTACATTTTTAGGCGACGGGGCCTGATGAGCAGCACCTCATCGACGGTCCACGCTATAGCCAAGACCCGCCCAGAACTGGAGCGCCCAGACGTCAAGATCCAATTGGCCCTGATTAGCGGCCAGGACCGGTATTCGCGTAGCAAAGAAATGGGAATCGACACTTTTCCGGGTTTTTCCCTGGGGGCCTTCATGCTTCGGCCCCTATCACGTGGATCTGTTCATGCTACCAGCGTCGATCCTGAGCAACAGCCCCGGATGATCGCTAACTACCTCTCACACGAAGAAGAGCGTCGGACATATCTTGATGCGCTCAAGTTGATCCGCGAGATAGCTGTGCAGCCAGCACTCAGCCGACTGCTGCGCCGAGAGACCCGGCCGGGTCCAGAGGTTACCGATGAAACGGAACTAATGGATTACATGCGTAAGACTGGTCAAACCTCCTGGCACCCCATCGGTAGCTGTCGGATGGGTAGTGATGACATGGCGGTAGTCGATAGCGAGCTACGGGTGCATGGAGTCGAAGGTCTAAGGGTAATTGATGCTTCCATCATGCCCACCATGGCATCTTCCAATACTAATGCACCGGCTATTATGATTGGTGAAAAGGGCGCGGATCTAGTGCGTGGTATAAAGGGAGTGAAAGATCATGGTTGAGGATGGCCGTGTTGGCATCATAGGTACTGGCCAGATTGGTTCGCGCATGGCCAGACGCCTTCTTCGGGCTGGCTACCAGGTGGTTATTCATGACATTGACCCTGTAGCAATGGAGGGTATTGAAGGTGCACAAAAAGTAGATTCGTCGGCGGCTGTGGCTCGCGCCTGTGATCTGATAATCACCTGCGTAACTGACCACAACGCAGTACGTGATGTGGTGATGGGTCCTGGTGGAATACTTGAAGTTGTTCGGTCGCAGCACCTGTTAATTGAGACGACCACGTCTACTCCTGCAGTCACTAGGGAAGTTGCCGTAGCCATGCGGGAAAGTGGCGCTGACTTGGTAGATGCCCCGGTGAGTCGAGGTGTTCCTGCAGCCGAAAACGGCACTCTGTCTATCATGCTAGGTGGGCATGAAGCTTCTCGAGAGCGGGCACGACCGGTGCTCGAAGAATTGGGTACGGACATCATCCTCACAGGCAAAGTGGGAACTGGTCACATCGCTAAGGCGATGAACATGATGGTGATGGCAGTCAATTTCTCTGCCACTATGGAACTCATGCATTTGGCGAATTCTCTTGGTATCCCCAGGGAAAAGTCCATTGCTCATTTCGCATCAGGACTTGGTAGAAGTTTTTTGCTTGAACATCACTGGCCTCGCTATATACTTCCGGAGACATACAATTCGGGGTTCACGCTGGGCCTAATGTGGAAGGATCTAAGAATCGCCTGCGAAATAGCAGCTGAAATCGGTCAGGTGCCCTTGCTAGGGGAGCGAGTGACCTCCCTGTACCGCTGGGCCGCCACAACTGGGATGGCTGAGTCAGACAACACACGACTGGTGGAGTTTACTGATCAAGCCCGTGGGCCGACCCCATTGGTGCGGCAGGCCGGATCGTCTCAGGATTTGCTTGAACTCCTAACCCATGCGCTTTTCTCAGCTGTTCATCTTGGTACTTTTGAAGCCCTTGCGGTGTCCAAAGCCGCTGGGCTAGAGCCCGAGCAGCTGCTTGCTGTACTCAATGTCAGTAGTGGTGGCAGTGCCGTCAGCAATGAAGAACATGAAGGATATTGTAATTTAGAGCTGCTATACGATAAGGTCAAAGAAGTTAATCTGATGGCCCTAAAGCAAGGAGACTCCTGCTTCGTTATGAACCTAGTCCTTCAGATCCTAGCAATGGGGTTACGTGAGTTACCCCGCATTGCCTCGGATGGAGATATCATCGACTTTATGCAACGGTGTATGGGTATGGGTAAGGGTAATAGCAGCCAAAGTTGCGCTATTTCTGCAGTCGCCGATAGCAACCATTGATATAATTTGTAGACATTTATGGTTACAAAAATGTAAAATCAGTATCTGTTAAGTTGACTGACAAGAGTGGTGTGACGTGTCCGAGAAACGCAAGCAATCCAAGCGTAGCATGACCTCCGATGAGCTGGTGGAGATTCTACGTAAGCGTATAGTGGGCCATGACTTCCTCCCTGGGTCAAAACTTCGAGAAGTGGAATTAACTAGTGAGTTCGATGTGTCCCGACCCCGGATGCGAGAGGCCTTCGGCGTGCTGGAAGAGCGCGGGCTCATAGAGCGGATTCCCAACCGTGGCGCAGTGGTCACTCGCTTAGATGTCGCCCAGATTTACGATCTCTATGAGCTTCGAGAGGTACTTGAGGGCCTTGCTGTGCGTTTAGCAACAACAAAGGCGCCACCGGGCTCTTGGAGTGATCTTGTCGAACTCTTCGGTAAACCGGCCGAAGAAGCAATCAATCGTAATGATCTGGACTTCTATATTAACTGCATCATCCAGTTCCGTGAGCGCTGTGCTGAGGCTGCTGACAATGCCATGCTGAATGCCCAACTCGATGGGCTCTATGATCGCACTGGAGTGCTGATTCGTCGCTTAGTGCTGGTACCCGGCAGGGCCATGGAGGGTGTCCGTCAGCATCAGTTGGTACTTGAAGCTATGTCCAAGGGTAACGCGTCGCTGGCCGAGGAGTTGAAGCGCGAGAATATCCGTAATGCTGCCGCGGCCTTTGCCAAGTACCAAAAATATCTTCTGTAACTCGGCGGTCTCAAGTTCCAAGCGCACCGCTATTGAAGGGTGCTCGGCCCGGCGACCGATTTCTTGAGCACCTCGGCGTAGACTTCCAGCGGCGTTCGCCAGTCCAGTGTCTTGCGCGGCCGTGTATTCAGTGAGTCGGCGATCTCATCGAGTTCTTCCTGGCTGTAGACGGAGAGGTCTGTACCCTTCGGCAAGTACTGCCGCAACAGGCCATTGGTGTTCTCGTTGGACCCCCGCTGCCATGGGCTATGCGGGTCAGCGAAGTAGATCGCGGTACCGGTCTTCTGAGTGATCTCGGCATGCTTCACCATCTCTCTGCCCTGGTCGTAGGTCATGGACAGACGCAGGGCGCGCGGCACCTCATTGAGCTTGTCACTGAAGCCGACGGCCGCCGCCGTGGCCGTGGTGCCATCCACTTTCGCCAGGATCACCAATCGTGTGGTGCGCTCGACCAGCGTACCGACGGCAGAGCGATTGTTGGCGCCAATGATCAGATCTCCCTCCCAGTGGCCAGGCATCAGGCGGTCTTCGATCTCAGGCGGCCGCAGGTGGATGCTGACCAGGTCTGGAATCTGTTGCCGCCGATCCTTGCCACGGCTGCGCGGGCGCCGCTTACCTTTACCCTGTCGCAAACAAGCAATCAGCTCCTTCTTGAGCGAGCCGCGTGGCATGACGTAGAGCGCGTTGTAGATGGCTTCGTGTGAGACCTGCCGGTCAGTGTCATCAGGAAACATGCGTTTCAGTGTGCGGGCTATCTGCTCCGGTGACCAGTACTTGCGCAGCAGGTAGACCACCAGTTCGAAACCCCTCTGTCAGGATCTGTCTCTTATACACAAATAAATTATGCTCGGATTGAACTTTTCGCTGTGCGGGTGATCAGATCATTTATAAAAAAATAACAATAGAG
>Ga0314772_1000845_pt1 | contig 15158 bp, 11 predicted proteins | sample MetaGCBIW2018_FD_204520 | JGI IMG/M metagenome (GOLD analysis project Ga0314772, IMG submission 204520) | Cryopeg brine microbial communities from Beaufort Sea near Barrow, Alaska, United States - CBIW 2018 | ecosystem: Environmental > Aquatic > Marine > Coastal | place: USA: Alaska | collected... | reverse complement strand
TAGTTGCGGAAGATCAGCGTACAGATCGGTAGACCATAAATTACGTGCACAATCAGCAGGGTTGAAATATCGCTCGGTAACCCAAGCGAGGTTTTCATCTGCACGAGTGGCGTCATGATCGCCTGGTAAGGAATAAACATTCCGAACAGGATGAACGTGAATACGATGTCGGCGTACCGGAAACGCCAGCGTGCCAGCACGAATCCGTTCAGTGCTCCCAGGAACGACGAGATCAGTGCGGCAGGAATCGCCAACAGGAAGGTGCGACCGATGGATGCCGAAAGTGCGTTCCAGGCGAGCACCCAGTTGTCGAAACCGGTCGCTCCGCCCTCGAGTGCAGGCTCCCACGGCCACCGAACGGGCAGATCCCACGAGTTCGCGGGGCTGACGTCCTGCGGCGGCTTGAGGCTCGTCACGATCAGCACGTACACCGGCATCAGCACGACAATCAGGAACAGCACGAGCAACGTGTACTTCACGGTGCGGCTTACTCGCTTGCGGTTGCGAAGTGCCGACTGCCCGGGCATCTCAGTCTTGCGCGAGGGAGCCTGCTTCTTTTCGAGTTCAGTGGCAACGCTCATCGCTGCTTCCTCTCTGCGCGGGCCGTATAGACCATGTAGGGCACGATCAGCACGGCGACGAAGAGCAGCAACACTGTCGCAATCGTTGCGGACTTTGCGTAGTCGTTGGCGGTGAGGGCAACCCACAGGTAGGTTGCGGGAACCTCGGTCTGATAGATCGACTTCGTGATCGCCATGATCAGGTCGAAGACCTTCAGCGACATGTGCCCGACGATGATCAGTGCCGAAAGTGCGACGGGGCTCAGCTGGGGGAAGATCACGTAGCGGTAGAGCTTCCACTCTGTTGCGCCATCCATGCGGGCTGCTTCGCGCAGATCTGCGGGAATACCACGGAATCCGGCGAGGAACAAAGCCATGACATAGCCGGCCAGTTGCCAGATGGCGGGCAGGGCAATTGCCGCCATGCCCCAACCTGGTTCGTTCCACCAAGAGTTCTGCAGAAAGCCGAGGCCGAGATTCTCGAAGATCCGGTTGAGTCCGGATGCGCGATCGCCCTCAGCGCTGTTGAGCAACCAGCGCCAGACGACACCGGATGCCACGAACGAGATTGCCATCGGGAACAGGAAGACGGAGCGGAAGACGCCCTCAGCGGTGACACCCTTGTCGAGCATCCATGCCCACAAGAAGCCGAAGAGCATTGTTCCACCGATGAAGAAGACGGTGAAAACACCGAGGTTCTGCAGCGAATGGATGAAGCGCTCTTCAGCGAAGATAGCGAAGTAGTTTTCGAGTCCGACAAACTCGGTTGCCGGCACAAGACTGTGTCGGTTGCTGAACGAGACCGCGATGTTAGCGCCGATCAAGCCATAGACGAATATCCCAATGACGATGATCGTCGGAGAGACCAAGAGGAGCGGTGGCCCCCAGTTTTTATACCCTTTTTTCACGCGCTAGCTCCTCGGTTTGCACGGTAGTGGGTGAGGACATCGCTGTCCTCACCCACTATGTCTCGTAGTGCTAGTTAGCCCAGTGACTTGTCAGCTGCTGCGACGAGTCCGGCAAGGAGCGAGTCGGCGTCGCGGTCGGCACCGAACTTACCGATGGCGGACGAGATGTCTCCCGACCAAGCAATGCTCGCTGCTGCACCGTGTGCGAGCGAGCTCACAACGGTGTCTTCACCGAACGACTTGATTGCCGTCTGCTGGTACGCGGGGTAGTCAGCGGCAACGGTGTCTGTGCGGGCCGGGATCGAACCCTTGGCAAGGTTGAATGCCTTCTGGCCGTCAGCGGAGCTGATGGTCGTCAACCAGTCGATTGCGGCCGCTTCGTGCGGTGCGCCAACGGAGAGGGTGAACGAGTCAGCGAGGAAGTCGAATACTCCGTCAGTGCCGGGGGTGGCCCAGGTGGTGTACTCGTTGTCATACGTCCAGCCAGCCTGCTGGAATGCAGACTCGGCCCAGTCGCCCATGACGTTGTATGCGGCGTTGCCGTCAAGAACGATCTGAGTTGCGGCATCCCAATCAAGACCAGCGAAGTCGCTGTTGGTGTAGTCAAGCAGCTCGCTGTAGTGAGCGATTGCCTTCTCTACGCCAGCGTCGTCCCAAGCGGTGTCGCCGGTCCACAGTCCCGAGTAGCCATCAGCACCGAGGTCGGCAATGAGAACGTTTTCGAAGAGCTGCATCTGGGTCCACTCGGTACCAAGGGCGAGAGGAGTCTCGACGCCAGCATCCTTGAGCTTCTTCAGGTCAGCAATCCATGCGTCGAGGTCAGCGGGTGCTGCCATCGGGTCGATGCCTGCATCGGTCAGCACCTGAGTGTTGGCCCAAACGACGTTTGCACGGTGGATGTTGCTGGGTACGGAGTAGATGGCGCCATCGACGGTGAGGCGCTCTACGAGGCTCGCGGGGAAGACATCGGTGAGTCCGTTTTCTTGGTAGAACGAGCTGAGGTCTTGGAGTTGACCGGCGTTGATGTAGTCCGTGAGCTCTGCTCCGGCGTGTGCCTGGAACGTGTCTGGCGGGTTGTTGGCTTCGAGGCGTGACGCGAGTGCAGCCTTCGCGTTGGAGCCGGCGCCGCCAGCGACCGAAGCGTTGATGAACTCGTCATCGGGGTTCTGCTCTTGGAATACCTTGACGAGGGCGTCGAGGCCGACCTTTTCTGATCCTGATGCCCACCAGGTGAATACCTCAACCTGGTTTGCGTTTTCGGGGTCAGATCCCGTGTTGCTCGAGCAGCCCGCGAGAACGAGGCCTAAGGCCACCGCCCCAGCGATAATGGAAAGTGGCTTGCGCATTCTGTGTTCCTCCATTGGAAAGTGAGTGCTGTTCCGTTCAAGAAGTGAATCGGACCTTCCCCAGTAAACTGGTTCACCCTTGGGTTTGACAAGTGAACGCACCAATTATTTTCGAAATTGTTCGGTTACGATTTGGCAACAGCCGGGCGCCGCACGGGAAAACGGCCACCACGAAGGCTGCGTAAGTCTGGTCAAAAACCCCGGAAACATCGACAACTACAGGCCTGACTGGCCGTGGGGATCTATCGAATCTGCACCTCGGCGCGGACGATTTCTAGCGTCTCTTGAGTGTAGAAAAAATTCCGCGTAAGACCTCGCGCACGACCGTCTGTCCAGTTCGTGAACCCAAGACGTCCTCTAAAACGTTCGGCTGCTTACGCGTGGATGTGCGTGTTGTGGTGCGAGTCGTGCTCTTGGGAGTCGACTTCTTGGCCATGTCTTTGAGCGCGCGGTCATACTCCGCTTGCACTTTTGCTTGCTCTTTGGTTGTCGCTTTTGCGAGCTTCTCCGCATCTTCTGCGGCCTCGGCAGCGGTCTCTGCAGCCTCCGCAGCAGCATCCGCTTCGGCAGCCGCATTCATCTTGACCGCCAAGATCTCTCTCGCTGACTCACGATCTACAGCAGTGCCATAGGTAGCCATCAGCGGGGATGCTGCAACAGTCGCCGCCATCGCTGCGGCATCCGTCGGCGACATAGATCCACGCGGAGCCCGCAACCGGGTCCACGCCACCGGGGTTGGTGCGCCCTTTTCATTCATGACGGTAATGATCGCCTCGCCGATTGCGAGTGTTGTCAGCACCTCGCCAAGGTCATAGCCCGAGGTCGGATACGTCGACACTGTCGCTTTGAGCGCCTTGGCGGAATCTGGAGTGTGCGCACGCAACTGGTGCTGGAAGCGTGAACCAATTTGAGCAAGAACCTCACTCGGCACGTCCTTCGGTGTCTGAGTTACGAAGACAACACCGACCCCCTTCGAGCGAATAAGACGCACAGTCTGAGTGATCGACGCGATGAAGCCCTTCGAGGCATTGTTGAACAGCAAGTGAGCTTCGTCAAAGAAGAACACGAGCTTGGGCTTATCGATGTCGCCCACCTCGGGCAGGTCATGGAAGAGGTCGGCAAGAAGCCACATCAAGAAGGTCGAGAACAACGCAGGCTTATCGCTCACGCCCGGAATCTCTAGCAGGCTAACAATGCCTTTACCCTCGGCGTTAGTCCGCAAGAAGAGTGACGTATCAATCTCGGGTTCACCAAAGAAGGCGTCAGCGCCCTCGTTCGCAAAGCCAATAAGTTCACGCAGGATGACACCGGCCGTTGCCGAAGACAGACCGCCGAGATTCTTCAACTCGGCCTTGCCATCATCGCTCAGCAGGTATTGCACAACCGCGCGCAGATCACTGAGGTCGACGAGGGGCAACCCTGCCTGATCCGCGTAATGGAAAATCAGGCCAAGACTCGACTCTTGAGTGTCGTTCAGCCCGAGCACCTTCGAGAGAAGTAGTGGTCCAAAGCTCGACGCCGTGGCGCGAATCGGCACACCGGTGCCCCGGCCTCCCAGAGTGAAGTACTCGGTCGGGGATGCCGCGGGCTGCCAGTCCTGACCGATCGAGTCGGTACGTTCCAGTAGACGTTCGCTCGAGGTTCCCGCGGTCGCGATTCCCGAGAGGTCGCCCTTGATGTCGGCAGCGAACACGGGGACGCCAGCCGCTGAGAGCTGCTCCGCGAGCACTTGCAGCGTCTTGGTCTTGCCTGTTCCTGTTGCGCCAGCAACGAGGCCATGGCGATTGAGCATTGAGATCGGGATTCGCACCGGTACATCGGCGAGCGCATCACCGTTCACAAGTGCGCCCATCTCAAGCACTTCGCCCTCAAAGGAGTAGCCCTCGCGAACAGCACTGACTTCTTTTTCGGTGAGTGGTCCGTCAGCTGCCCGCGATGCTGTTGCGGACTTTTTTTCAACTGGCTTCGCCGCTGCCTCTGCCTCTGCGGCCGCCGCAGCCGCGGCCGCGGCCTCTGCCTCTGCCTCTGCAGAATCCGCTTCGGCAGCCGCGAGTGCGGCCTGTGCTTCCGCTAGGGCTTTCTTGGCTGCTTCTACTTGCGCTGCGGCATCCATCATTCTTCTAGCCTACGTAATTAGGGGCCGCTTAGCGCTCTTCAATTTTTCACCACAGCCCGGGATTTTCCTGATCTGACGTTAGCGTTCGTGGCGACGACTCGCTATGGCCTGAGTTTCAGCAGAGAGCTTTCGGGCGAACGGCGCCCACAGGATCACTGCGACACCGACTCCAACCAGTGCGCCACCGATCGTGTCACTCAGCCAGTGCGCGCCCAGATAGGTGCGGCTCATCATCATCAAAATCGTGTAAATGATGCCCACGATCCACACCCAGCGGTGCTGCAAGAGAATGATCAGGACGACAGCGAGCGTGGCGGCATTTGCTACATGCCCTGAGGGGAATGACCCGAGATCGGCAGTCACCAAGATCTCGCCAGGTCGCGCTCGTCCGAAGGTTGTCTTAAGTAGTTGAACGACACCAGCGCTGAGAGCTGATGCCACCAGAAAGTAGAGAGCAGCCCATCGTCGTCTGACGATGAAGAATGCAAGAGCACCACCGAGCGGCACGACAAATACGCCGAACCATCCACCGCCGATGAAGTTCAGGGCAAGCGCCGGCACCGTGAGGAAGTTCACACGGATGTTGACGAAGTCACTAAGTACCACCTGGTCGAGGCTCAGAGGACTATTTCGCGTTGCGATGAGTACGCCAAGCAGAACAGCGAGAGCTAAGGAGCCGATGCCGCTGATCAGCGGCCAATGGGATGTGATTCGGCGAGCGTCGGTGTGCGAGAGCTGAGGTTTCACAGCATTACGTTATCCGGTTGGCCTCAGGAGCCTCCGAGAAGCGCGGCTGTTTCCGCAAATCTCACCCGAAGCGTGCCGATCAGCGCGAGAGCGCGGGCACTGAGTGCGGCCGAACGACAGTCCACATTACGATGATGGAGACGATCGCGGTGCTGCCCATCACGATACCCATTGGGATGGCGTTGGTGATGCCAAACGCTCCGACGATGGGTGAGGTGAGACCGGCGAGCCCAAAGTTCACTGCTCCCAGTACCGAAGCTGCTGTGGCCGCCTCTCCCCCGTGGTTCGCGAGGGCAAGCACCTGTGTACAGGGGAACGAGAACCCACACGACATTACAAAGAAGAAGAGCGGAATCAGAACCGTGATCAGATCGCCATTAACAATATCCAGGAACACAATTGCGGACGCAGAGAGCAGCAGCATCACTCCGGATCCCGCGAGAATCCACTGCGGACCGATGTAGCGCATGAGGAACGCGCTGGTCTGAACACCGATCACAACGCCAACGGAGTTCAACGCAAAGACAATCCCGAAAGCTTGAGGGTCAAGACCATAGACGTTTTGAAGAAGGAACGGCGAGGACGCAAGGTAGGCGAATAGTCCCGAGAACGTCATCCCGGCAATGATCGCGGTGCCCACAAAGACACGGTCGGTGAAGAGCGCCTTGTAGCGCTGTCGTGCGGTGGCATGACCCAGATCCCGGCGACGGGCAGCCGGCAATGTCTCAATGATGAAGAACCAGGCCGCGAGGAGCACGAGCGCACCATAGATCGCGAGGAACACGAACATTCCGCGCCATGGTGTGATCAGCAACAGCTGCGACCCGATGAGCGGGGCCAGGATCGGCGCCAAACCCTGCACGAGGGCCAGTCGCGAAAGCATCCGCACAAGCGGCAGTCCACCGAAAAGGTCACGCACTACAGCCATCGCGACCACTGCGCCTGCCGCAGCACCCATCCCCTGCACGAGACGAAAGACGAACAACAGCTCGATGTTGCTCGCGAGCGCCACCCCAAGACTTGCAACCAAATGCACGCTGGTTGCCACGATGAGTGGACGACGCCGACCTAGGCGGTCACTTAGTGGTCCAACAATCAACTGTCCTAGGGCGAAGCCGAGAGTCGTCGCGGTGAGCGTGAGTTGAACGATTGCGGCCGTCGTGTGGAGATCTGCTTCGATCAGCGGGAACGCTGGAAGGTAGAGATCGACGGTAAAGGGGCCAAGTGCAGTCAGCGCGCCAAGCACGAGTACGTAGACGAGTCGCTGGCGTGCGGACAGCGAGTCACCGGGATGGACAACGGTAGTCACATGGATCCTTGCTAAGAAGATGCCCTGAGGGGCGCGGCAAATGTAGAGAGCCCGCAACCCCGAGGGCTTACCTAGCCTATGCCCCTCTCAGCGCCTGCCAACACGTGCCCAAGAGCGGGCAACGAAGTCTGACTATGCCTAGTCGGTGCGGTTTTGCTCCGCGTAGAGCCGCGAGTAAACGCCGCCAAGCTTGATGAGCTCTGGGTGCGTTCCCCGTTCCACGATCGATCCGCCGTTGACAACAAAGATCACGTCAGCCGAGCGCACCGTCGAAAGTCGGTGCGCGACTGCGATGGTCGTGCGGCCTCTGGCTGCGGTGTCGAGCGCCCCTTGCACGGTTCGTTCCGAGATCGAGTCCAGCGCACTCGTTGCCTCATCGAGGATGAGAACGCTCGGATCCTTCAACAGCACTCGAGCGATCGCGATGCGCTGCTTTTCACCTCCCGATAGGCGGTAGCCGCGCTCCCCCACTACCGTCGCGTAGCCCTCGGGGAACGACATGATCGTGCCGTGGATGTTGGCGGCACGCGCTGCAGCCTCGAGTTGCTCTTGGGTGGCATCCGGTCGTGCATAAGAAAGATTCTCGGCAATCGTCGCGTGAAAGAGATACGTCTCCTGACTCACGATGCCGATGTTGCGAATGAGGGAATCCTGCGTGAGATCGCGCACATCGTCGCCAGCAAAGAGCACCCGCCCATCGCTCGCCTCATGCAAACGGGGTATGAGGTACGAGACCGTAGTTTTACCCGCGCCAGACGGCCCCACGAATGCGGCGTACTGCCCTGGTTCGATTGAGAAGGAAACTGAGTCGAGCGTGGCCTTCGTGGATGCATCGGCATCCGGGTATCTAAACGTCACGCTGTCGAAAGCGACAGCTCCCAGCGCGTCGCCCCGCACCTCGTGGGCGTTGGGCTTGTCTGTGATGGCAGGCTTCAGGTCGAGGTATTCAAAGATGCGGGCGAAGAGCGCCGATGAGGTTTGTAGATCAAGCGCGACCCGCATGAGTCCGAGTAGCGGGAACATGAGTCGCGCTTGAACTGTCGTGAAGGCAACGATTGTGCCTGCGGTCACATCGACACCGCCAGTAATCAGGTATGCGGCGACGATATAGACGATTGCCGGGATGATCGAAAGGAAGATGTTGACGGTGGCAAAAAACCACTGCCCACTCATCTGCTGACGAACCTGCAAATCAATTTGCTGTTCGTTTTCGTCGGAGTATCGTTCGGTTTCGATCTCTTGCTGGTTGAAGCTTTTGGAGAGCAGGATGCCCGAGACGCTCAGTGACTCTTGCGTGATGGCCGTCATGTTGCTCAGCGACTCTTGCGTCTTGGTGGCGATTCTCGCGCGTACTTGCCCCACTCGTCGCTGAGCAATCACAATACCTGGCAGCACGATCACAGCGACGATGGTGAGCTGCCAGCTGAGCACAAGCATGCTGATGAACGCTGCGATCACAGTGACTGTGTTGCCGATGATGCTTGAAACGGTGTTGTTGAGCACTCCGGCGACGCCGCCAACGTCATTCTGGAGTCGGGATTGGATGACGCCAGTCTTGGTTCGCGTGAAGAACGCGAGTTCCATGCGCTGGAGTTGGTCAAACAACCGCACGCGAAGCGCGCCCATAACTTTGTTGCCGACAGTTGCGGTGAGATACGTCTGCCACACACCGAGGGCAGCCGATGCAATCCATAGCCCGACCATGATGCTGACGAGTTGCATCAGAACTGGAATGTTGGGTCCGCTTGACGGGAAGAGGCCTTCATCGAAGGCTTGCTTGGTCAGTAGCGGCGGAAGCACACTGATTGCGGCCCCGATGAGCACGAGTGTGATGGTGAGAGTCAGCGCGGCGCGGTGCGGCTCAAAGAGCTGGGCGATCCGCCGCAAGAGATTCGGGACTTTGGGTGCGGCGGCGTTTGCTGCTTTCTGCGCTGAATAGTCGCCACCACTAATTCGACCGCCACGATGGGGGCCACCAACTGTGCTCATAGTTCGAGACTAGTTTGCGCCCAGCGTGTTGACGGCCAATCGCACAGTGCGTGAGTGCGCTGTGCGAGAATCCGTTGAACCGAGTTCGACGGGCAACCGAAGCCACCCGCCGAACCGGCAGGTTCAGCTTCCGCGAACTACCGAACGTCGCCGCAAAACGCTGAACCCTACGAGCACCAGTCCGAGCTGCAGGAACCCGAGTCCAGCGAGTGTCGGAGTGATTGTGCTCGAGCCTGTGAAAGCAAGTGTTGGCAGGTCAATTGTCGTCGGAGGAACCGTTGTGGGTGGTTCTTCTGGCGGGAGCGGGAGGGTGGGCAGGTCGCACACCTCTAGCGTGATGTCGCCTTCAGCACTCATCGTCTTATCCGCGTTCGCGATCGAGACCGTGTAGGTCCCACCGTTGGGCACATCGGTGATCTCAAGCGCCCGAGTCGGCAGGTCGGCTTCGAAAGTGATCGGAGCGACTCCGGCAACGAGGTCCCTGGTCGACTTGGTGACGACATCGACCGTGTAGGTCTGGCCGACCACGAGATCCTTTGCAGAGACCTCAATTGTCGACGCACCGAGGATATTGCACTCAGCCTGGGCGATCATCACGATCGGGTTCCCTGGGCACGCCATCACGTGCATGTCCGCTGCGGCGGTAGCTGTCGGGCTCGACTTCGTATCGGTGACGATTACGCGGTAGGTGTTGCCTGGTCCAAGTCCGTTGAAGGTGAACTTTTGCGCGTCGCCGGTGCTGGAGTTGAGCGTCTGCGCGACGCCAACCGCAAGGTTGTTGAGCATAAGTGTGACGGTGTAGTCACGGCCAACAGCGAAGTTTGACACGGTGGCGGTGATCGCAGCAGCACCACCCGGAACGGTGCACTGTTCGGCAGCCAATTCGACCGTCGTGTCTTTGGTTGCGCAGGGCACGATCGTTGCGGTCGTGCTCGCCGTGTAACTGGGCAGGAGAGCATCGGTTGCGGTCACCGTGTAGGTTCCGTCAGCTAGTTCCGTGGCTGAAGCATCGAAGCGATCGGATGTCGCGACGAAGCCGCTCTGGGCGAGTACGGCGTTCTTGGCTGCATCGGTTACGACGATGTTGTACGTGCGGCCGGGAACGAGTCCCTCAACAGCAAGCTTCAGCGTGCCCTGAGGGCCCGTCGATACAGCGTCACACTGGGTTGCCAGCAACGTTGGCTTCGTGATCACTCCGGGGCAGGGCAGGAACGTGTGCGTGTTGCTCTTCAGCGGTGTTGCTTCCGATTCGCTCGTGTCAACAACAGTCGCGTAGTAGCTTGCCGACGGCGCTGCAGTTGCAATATACGCACCGCTGCTCGAGGTCGCGGTGAAGGGAAGGCTTTCGAGTACGTCCGGTGAGCCAACATTGACGACATCGATGCGGTACTCGCGACCGATAACAAAGTCGCTCACATTGACCTTGATCGATGAATCTTCGCCTGGAACGCTGCACTCCGTCGCGACAATCGCGATACCCGACACTGCCGGGCACGGAACCGAGTGAACGGCCTTGCTCGCGGTGAGGTCGCGGTTGGTCGTGTCGGTGATCGTCACGGTGTAGGTGGGGCCAGCAGCCGTGCCCTTCCACGTGTAGCTTCCCTTGCTCTGCGTGGGAATGTAGGTCGCCGTCTCCGTGCCACCGCTTCCATCGGCAAGGCTTACCTCGTAATCGCGGTCAGCAACCAAGTCTTCGAACGTTGCAGTGATGTCAGTGGAGCCATGGGGAATGTCACAACGAGGCGCGGTTACATCGATGATGCTTTGCGAAACACAGGGAGTGGATGTCTTGGTCCACGTGCGGTTCCAAGCACCCTTTTGTTGCTCGCTCTTTGCATCCTTCGCAATGATCGACGCAGTAAAGGTAAAGGCCTGTGTTGAGCTGGGGAACTGAAATGTCTTATCAATTGATGTCGAGAATGAAATTACCTGCTGCTTGCCGCCGGCCATCTGGAACGTCACGAAGTTTTCGCCTGGTTCGCCGCTATCGATTGCTTCGTAATACGTTCCGATGACTCGGACGCCTTCGCACGTGACTTTGATGCTCGGGGTGTGCGCCTCGGCAGCTGAAGACACTGAAACCGCAGCCAATCCGGAGCCAACCACAATGGCGAGAGCAAGAACTGCGGCAATGCCGCGAGTACCCCGAAATAGTCCGCGCGTGCTCAGCTGACCAGTGGACTTATCGAATCGGGGGCTTCGATTTGCGGCGCGCCAACGCACCAAAAATTCGTTCACTTCGAGTTTCGCTCTCGGGTAGCAAGCGACTCGGAACATATTCGAACCTGAAACGCTGGGGGCGGCTCAGACCGGCGGGTAATTCCGGGTAGCTCAATCGGGTGGTGTCACACGTTCGGGGGTCAAGAGTGGGACGTGCCCATTATGGGGGTCTTTGTGGTTTGAATGCAACCCGACGCGCTGTGCAAGGTAGTCTATTGATCTCGTGCCACCACCCGACAAGGCGAGAATCACGAACTCATCGAGGCTTCCCTCTCGAAGAGGGGGTTAACAATGGCGATAGCCGATATGAGCACTCTTGAGCGCGTTTTTTCGGCTGCGCACACTGACGAGACCTTCGCGCTTGCACTCGATGAACTCAGCACGGTATGGCCGCAACTTGTAGGCACAGCGGGTTCCCGGCTCCGCTCGATGCCACACCGCACGAGCTTTGGCACAGCGACCCCTGGCTCGTCACGTGTTACGCCGCGAGTTTCCGATCCGCGGAAGCAACGAATCGTGCAGCTGCTCTGCCCTATTTCGAGGCCGCATGCGCCTTACTGCGACCCACGACGCCCACCTTTGTTCGCGCAACACACTATGTACATCACGCTGCCGCGCTGCGCTCGCTTGGGCGTCTAGATGAGGCGCTTGCATCAATTTCGTACGCGAGCGCAATTGCTGAAGGTACCGACATCATTCCCTTGGCAAAGCGCATTCCCATCACGGCCGAAATTGCGCTTCATCGCGGCGCAATTTTCCTCCACGGCGGCGACTTTGACCGCGCTAAAACCGACTATCGACTTGCAGGTTCACTAGCCGAAACAAACTTGAGTGCTGCGGACCGACTAGACGTCTTCGGCGGACTGGCGCTCATCCAGTACTTGTTCGGAGACTTCGACCATGCCCTGAGCTACGTTGCTCGATCAGATGAGTATTTGATGCCTTGAGAGCCACCCGATCGTGCGGTTCAGAGCCACCGATCGTGCGAAAGAGAGCCAGTGGTGGTGCGACTGGGAGCCACTGGCTCTCTCCGCCGGATTGTTAGGCGCTGGTGAGGGCTGTCTGCTCCCTCATGTTGAAGGTGCCGGTCTCGACCCAGACCGTGTTGTGGATGATCCGGTCCATGATCGCGTCGGCGTGAACACCGGAGCCGAGGCGCTGGTGCCAGTCCTTCTGCGAGTACTGGGTGCAGAACACCGTTGATGTTTCGCCGTAGCGGCGTTCCATCAACTCCAGCAACATGCCGCGCATCGACTCCGTCGGCCGGTCCAGCAACCACTCGTCAATAACGAGCAACGTGAATGCGGCGTATTTGCGCAGGAACTTCCTGGCGCCGCCGGGGGTGTCTTGGGCGGCGACCCAGGCTTCCTCGAGGTCGGGCATGCGGACGTAATGTGCGCGGATGCGGTGCTCGCAGGCGCGTTTGGCGATCGCGCATCCCAGATACGACTTCCCCGACCCGGTGAACCCCTGGAAGACGACGTTCTGTTGCCGGGCCACGAACGAGCAGGTGCCGAGCTGGGTCAGCACCGGCCGGTTGAGGCTGCGCTCGTCGAGCAGGTCGATGCGGCGCAGGTCAGCGTTCGGGTAACGCAGCCCGGCCCGCCTGATCAGACCCGCGACTTTGGAGTGCGTGAAAGTGGAATAGGCGTCATCGACGACCAGCCGCACCCGCTCCTCGAACGGCAGGCCGATGCTGAGCGTCTCGTCCTGACTATCGATCGCCTCCAAGAGCTCGCCTGCATTCATCTCGCGTAGCTTCCGTTTGGTCTCCCCGTCCAGCCGGCTCATCGGGTGCCACCGGCGTAGTAAGCGCTGCCACGGACGTAGCCGCCGTCGTCAGCCTCGGGTTCATCGGGGACGTGTCCGGTTTTGTCCTGCCCGGTGTCGAGGATCGGTCGCAGGTGCGCGTAACGGGGAGAGCGGATCGGCCCGCGCAACGCCAGCTCGCAGGCGGCTTCTACCCGGGTTGGGGAGAACCGGCGCGACAGACGCAACACTGCCAGGGCCGGGTCGTAGCCGGCCTCCTCGATGGACGCTGCTTCGAAGATCTTGCCGATCACCGTCACCGTGGACGGGCCCATCCTCGCGGCCCAATCATCGATCCGGGTCCGGTCCCAGGCCTGCCAGCTGCGCCCCTCGGGAAGGTCCGCCTCGTTCGTCTGATACTGGTTCATGGTGGTTGGCGGCAGCAGGAGGTGACTGGTCAGGCGCTCGTCGCTGCGATAGATCTCCAGCATGGTGTCCGTCGTTCGGAGGTCCACGTGGGCGCCGATGTGCGTGAAGGGCACGGAATAGAAGTTCTTCGCCCAGACCACATGAGCGTTCTTGTTCACTTTGCGCCGGTAGGTCCAGGTGCTGATCTCAAACGGAATCGCCGGGAGCGACTGCATCACTGGTTTCTCCTCGGTGGTGAACACGCTCAGCCGAGACCCGTCCCGTTTCTGGAACGGTTGCCGGTTATAAGCATCGATCTGCTCAGAGATCCGCACCCGCAACTGGGGCAGGGACGTGAACTGCTCATGCCGGAGGCTCGCGATGACCCAGGTCGCGACATGGGAGACCGTGTTCTCGACGCTCGCCTTGTCTTTTGGTGCCCGGACTCTGCCCGGCAGCACCGCGGCAGAGTAATGCGCCGCCATCTCGCGGTAGGCATCGTTGAGAACGACCTCTCCATCGCGCGGGTGGGAGATCACCCCGGTCTTCAAATTATCGGGCACCAGGCGCGGGACGCTCCCGCCGAAGAAAGCAAACATCGCCGCGTGGGCCCGCAGCCACGACTCCTGGCGCATATCCAAGCACGCTTCCACGAACGCATACCGGCTGAACGGCAGGCACGCGACGAACAAATACACCTTCGAAATCTCGCCCGTCGTCGGATCCAGCAGCTGCATCGTCGGCCCCGACCAGTCGACCTCGATACTGCGGCCGGCCTTATGACTGACCCGCGACGTCGCACCCGAGACGGCGGCGTGGTCGCCATAAAGCCGGCAGAACCGGTCGTAACTCATCACCGCCTGCGCCTGACCGGATGCGTCGACGTATTCCTGGTGCAGCAGCTTCAACGTCACCCCGACCCGGGCCAGTTCGGTGTGCACCCGCACCCAATCCGGCTGCGCGAACACGGACTCATGCACTCCACGGCCGGGAAACAACGCCAAATACACCTCGGGCTCCGGCATCTCCTCGACGTCAGCCCAGCCAAGGCCGAGTCGGTCCGCCGTATTGAGCACTGCCTGGACGCTATTGCGGGCGATGCCCTGCGCCGACGCGATCGCCCTGCCCGACAAGCCTTGATTTCGTAACTGCAAGACGAGTTTCGCCTTGATCTTCCGTACCATTACCGGTACTCCTTCCACCACGTGTCCGTCACCTGGTGGAAGGATCTTTTCAGGTCGCTCTCAACCACGCCAACTGTGGCTCTGAACGACACGATTCATGGTTTGCTGCAGTGGCCTTCACCCGCACCACCCCTGGCTCCCACGGAAGCCAATATTCACCTGACAGAAAGAGAACACTGATGACCATGATTGACAAGGAAGAGCGTGAGCAGCGGCGGCGTGGCCAGCGTGAGGCAACAGATCGGTTGAAGTCCTCGGGTGCGTTGGATGATCTGTTCGCGAAGATCGATTCGGGCGAGGTCGAGCTGGACGGCCGGGATGGTCTGATCCAGCAGATGATCAAGGCCGGTCTGGAGCGTGGTTTGCGGGCGGAGCTGACCGAGCATCTCGGTTACGAACGCGGCGACGAGGAAGCGGCGCTGTTCCCGAACTCCAGGAACGGGACGTTTCCGAAGACGGTGGTCTCGAACGCCGGCGATATCGACCTTGCGATTCCCAGGGACCGGGAGGGAACCTTCACCCCGAGGCTGGTTCCGACCGGTTCCCGGCGGCTCGGCGGCCTGAACTAAAGTGTCAACTAAACCGACAGCAGTCCCGTCTCGTGACCAATCTTGGCGCTGTG
>Ga0314772_1000833_pt1 | contig 15257 bp, 7 predicted proteins | sample MetaGCBIW2018_FD_204520 | JGI IMG/M metagenome (GOLD analysis project Ga0314772, IMG submission 204520) | Cryopeg brine microbial communities from Beaufort Sea near Barrow, Alaska, United States - CBIW 2018 | ecosystem: Environmental > Aquatic > Marine > Coastal | place: USA: Alaska | collected... | reverse complement strand
GAAATAAAAATTCAAGTACAAACCTTGCCCGAAAGCCCCGGAGTTTATCAATATTACGATAAAAACGGCAGAATTTTATATGTAGGAAAAGCCAAAAACCTTAAAAAAAGGGTTACTTCTTATTTTAACAAAAAGCATGATAGTAACCGGATCGAGGTAATGGTGAAAAAGATATGCGACATCAAGCATATTGTGGTGGCCACAGAAACCGATGCATTGTTGCTGGAAAACAACCTTATTAAAAAATATCAGCCGCGGTTTAATGTCATGTTGAAGGATGGCAAGACCTACCCCTGGATATGTATAAAAAACGAACGCTTTCCCAGGGTTTTTCCCACCCGCAGAATGATAAAAGACGGCAGCGAATATTACGGGCCGTACACCAATTTTAAAACGGTGAACACTCTTTTGGAATTGATCAAAGGTTTGTACCAGCTTAGAACCTGTAACTACGATCTTTCTTTAGATAAAATAAAAAAAGACAAGTTTAAAGTATGTCTGGAGTATCATTTGGGAAATTGTAAAGGTCCTTGTGAAGCCAGGCAAACCGAGGCAGAATACAATACTAATATTGCAGCGATCCGGGAAATTGTAAAGGGGAATTTTAAGGAATCGCTTCAGCAGTTCAGGGAGCAGATGAAGGCTCATGCTGGGCGAATGGAATTTGAAGACGCGCAGCAAATCAAAAACAAAATTGATGTACTTGAAAATTATCAGGCTAAATCTACCGTGGTCAATCCAAAAATAACCGACGTAGATGTGTTCTCAATTGTGAGTGATGAAGGATATGGTTATGTCAATTTTCTTCAAATTTCCCACGGTTCGATCATCCGGTCACATACCATTGAAATGAAAAAGAAACTGGATGAAAGTGATAAGGAATTGCTCGAGTTGGGGATTATAGAAATAAGGCAGCGCTTTAATTCCACTTCAAAAGAAATATATGTGCCCTTTGAGGTAGAAGTAGGGGAACATGTGAAAATTACCGTTCCGAAGTTAGGCGATAAAAAGAAAATAATCGAATTCTCCATTCGCAATGCCAAGTATTACAGGCAAGAGCAGTTCAAGCAAATGAAAATTGTAGATCCCGACCGCCATGTAAACCGAATTATGGCACAAATGAAACTGGATTTACGTTTAAGTGAAGAGCCCCGTCATATAGAATGTTTTGACAATTCCAATATTCAGGGCACAAATCCTGTGGCGGCTTGTGTAGTATTTAAAAATGGAAAATCCAGTAAAAATGATTATCGTAAATTTAACATCAAAACCGTGGAAGGCCCAGATGATTTCGCATCAATGGAAGAAGTGGTTTTTAGGAGATATAAAAGATTGCTGAATGAAGGAGAACCTTTGCCGCAGTTAATAATTGTTGATGGAGGCAAGGGGCAACTTTCTTCCGGGTTAAAAGCCCTAGAGGAATTAGGGTTAAGGGGAAAAATAGCCATTATTGGAATAGCAAAACGCCTGGAGGAAATTTATTACCCAGGAGATTCCGTCCCGATGTACCTGGATAAAAAATCGGAAACTTTAAAAATAATTCAGCAATTGCGCAATGAAGCTCACAGATTTGGCATTACCTTTCACAGGGATAAGCGCAGTAAAATAGCCCTTAATACCGAACTTGAATCAATTCCGGGGGTGGGTGATAAAACCGTGGTTGAATTGTTAACCCATTTTAGGTCCCTAAAAAGGATAAAAGAAGTCGCTTTGGAAGATTTGACCAAGGTAATAGGTGCGGCCAGAGCTGCAAAAATTTATAATTATTATCATCAGGACTAAATGAAAAAATACTTTCTTCTCTTTCTGTTCCTTTTGCCTCTCCTTTCCTTTGCCCAGGAAAAGAAAGATGTGAAAATAGGCCTTGTTTTAAGTGGCGGCGGGGCCAAGGGTTTGGCACATATTGGAGTATTAAAAGTGATCGAGGAGGCGGGAATACAAATTGATTATATAGGCGGGAGCAGCATGGGAGCCATTGTTGGCGCCTTATACGCATCGGGATATTCTGCGGCTCAACTGGATTCCATCTTCCATGAAATCAATTTTGACATTCTTATTCAGGACGAAGTACCGCGCAGCGCGAAAACATTTTATGAAAAGGAGCAAAACGAAAAATATGCCCTCACGCTTCCTTTTGACAATTTTAAAATTTCCTTTCCCTCGGGCCTGTCCAAGGGGCAGAATATTTATAATTTGATGTCCCGGCTTACAATGCACCTGGGCAACATCCGGGATTTTAGTAAGATGCCTATCCCGTTTTTATGTATCGCTTCCAATATAGAAACAGGGGAACAGGTTATTTTGGAAAGTGGTTCCCTTGCAAAAGCTGTTTCAGCCAGTGGCGCTATCCCTTCGGTATTTAGTCCGGTAAACATAGACGGCAAATTGCTTACGGATGGAGGAGTGACCAATAATTATCCCGTGACCCAACTTCGTGAACGGGGAGCCAATATAATAATAGGAGTAGATGTACAAGATAGCCTGGCAGATCGAAAGCAGTTGAGAAGCGTATTTGATATTTTAACCCAAATAAGCAATTTCAGGACGATTAGTCATATGCGGGAAAATATAGAGCTCACAGATCTTTATATAAAACCCGACATTACGAAATTTAACGTGCTTTCCTTTGACAAAGGATCTGCAATAATTGATTCGGGCGAGGTTGCAGCCCGTAAAAAAATGGATCAGCTTAAGCTTATCGCTTCTAAACAGGATACAACTGCCCCACGTGCAAAAAAGGTAATCAGGACAGATAAAATCCGTATAAATTCCCTTTCCATTAAAGGTAATAATAGTTATCCAAGGGCCTATATTCTGGGAAAACTGCAGCTCAGATATTATTCTAAATATACCAAGGAAGATTTATACAATGGGATTAATAACCTGGCTGCTACCGGCAATTTTGACCGCATTAATTACAATTTGATCCCTAATGACAGTTCCCATACACTGGCATTGCAACTTGAGGAAAGCCCAAATAAAACTTTATTGCGAATGGCGCTGCATTATGATAACTTATATAAAAGCGGAGCATTGATCAACCTTACCAGAAAAAGCGCCTTTTTCACCAATGATGTGGCTTCAGTTGATGTGATTTTAGGGGACAATTTCAGATATAATTTTCAATATTATATAGACAAAGGTTATTACTGGAGTTACGGTATAAAATCGCGATACAACCTGTTCGAAAGAGGAGTGGCATTTGATTTTGCGCGTGAAAATGCGGATTTGGAGGATATTGGGATCAATAAAATAGAGGTAAAACATCAGGATGTTACCAACCAATTTTATGTGGAAACCCTTTTTCAACAAATATTCTCGTTTGGGTTAGGTCTAGAGCATAAATATTTAAAGATCAGTTCGGAAACCCTCGGGAATGAACTGAACAACAATTTTTCTTCCACCGTCCTTGATAAAAGTAACTATTACAGCACCTTTGGATACTTAAAACTGGACAGTTTTGATAATAAGTATTTTCCAACAAAAGGAGTTTATTTTGACGGGGATTTTCACCTGTATTTATTTTCCTCAGATTTTCATCAAAATTTTTCAGAATTTTCGATAGCCAAGGGACAATTCGGTTATGTTTTTACCCCGATAGATAAATTTACCACGCGGCTCAGTACAGAAACAGGTTTTAGGATTGGGGAGGATAATACCAATATCCTGGATTTCTTCCTTGGGGGTTACGGGAATAATTTTATAAACAATTTTGTGCCGTTTTATGGGTATGATTTCATTACCATTTCCGGAGACAGTTATATAAAAGCATTAATTGAACTGGATTACGAAATTTTCAGAAAAAACCATATTATAGCCAGCGCCAATTTTGCCAATGTGGAAAATCAACTTTATTCCACCGGGAATTGGTTATCTGCCCCAGATTATACAGGCTATGCATTGGGATATGGTTTAGAAACTTTAATAGGACCTGTGGAATTGAAGTATTCCTATTCTCCGGAGGTAAAAGAGAGTCAGTGGTTCTTTAGTTTAGGGTTCTGGTTTTAAATGAATAGGCTTCCATTTTAACACAAATCAGGCTTTTCTATGTAGCGGCCTTTTGCATTGCTGTTGCAGGATAAATTGCTTACTTTTGCCATTGTGAAATTTAGTGCGGTCATATTGTCCTTGTTATTTTTGGTACTTACTTTTGTTCCATGTGCCGATCATGGATCAAATTCTTCCGTGGAAACCGGGGAAATTGCAAAAACTCATTTGAATCATACCCATGCACCCGAAATGTGCCCTCCTTTTTGCGAATGTCAATGTTGTAACAGTCAAATAATTACTTCCAATCTGGTCGCTTTTGAGCCTGTAAATTTTGAAGTATCCAAACTTGTAGATCCTTACAAGGATAAAATCCACAAAGATATTTTTATTTCTTATCTGCAACCTCCTCAAATTTAGTTCAGCAATCCCCGGGGTCACTGTATCCTCACCTGACTGATATTTTTTTATGTCATTCACTTTTTTCCTTTAACTGAATTAAAACTGAGTCTAACAATGCTTAATAAAATTATACGGTTTTCCATAACCAACAAACTGGTCATTGGGCTGCTAACTTTCGGGTTGATGCTTTGGGGCGTTTATTCCTTAATGCAACTTCCTGTTGATGCCGTTCCCGATATTACCAACAACCAGGTACAGGTCATTACAACTTCTCCCAATCTGGCTGCCGTGGAGGTAGAACGGCTTATTACTTTTCCTGTAGAGATAACAATGGCAACCATCCCTGAAATAGAAGAAATTCGTTCCTTTTCACGTTTTGGGCTTTCTGTAGTCACTATTGTTTTTAAAGAAGATACGGACATTTACTGGGCACGTCAACAGGTTAATGAAAGACTTACCGAGGCACAGGCTCAAATTCCTCCTTCAGCAGGAAAAGCTGGTTTAGCACCTTTAACTACTGGCCTGGGAGAAATTTACCAATATGTAATCACCACCAAAGAAGGATATGAAAATGAATACGATGCCACAGAGCTCAGAACCATTCAGGATTGGATCATCAAGCGTCAATTATTGGGAACTCCCGGCATTGCTGATGTAAGTAGCTTTGGAGGGTATTTAAAGCAATATGAAATAGCCATCACGCCTGAAAAGCTAAATGCCATGGATGTTTCTATAAGTGATATTTTTACCGCTTTGGAAGCAAATAATGAGAATACCGGCGGTGCTTATATAGAAAAAGGAGATAACGCCTTGTTTATACGAAGTGAAGGCCTGGTCACCAGCCTTGAAGATATTGGTAACATTGTAGTTAAAAACAATCCCAACGGCAGCCCGGTACTAATTAAAGATGTGGCAAAGGTGCAATTTGGTAGTGCTGTAAGATATGGAGCCGCTACACGTAATGGAAAGGGTGAAGTGGTAAGTGCAATCGTCATGATGCTCAAAGGAGCAAATTCTGCCGAGGTTATTAAAAGCATCAAGCTTAAAATGGAGGATATCAAGAAAACCTTGCCGGAAGGAGTAGTGATAGAGCCATTTTTAGATAGGACAAAATTGGTAGATAATGCAACCAGCACGGTAACAACAAACTTATTGGAAGGTGCCCTTATCGTGATTTTCGTTTTACTGTTATTGTTAGGGAACCTACGAGCGGGACTAATTACAGCTTCTGTTATTCCATTAGCCCTGCTTTTTGCCTTTGGGATGATGAATGTATTTGGTGTTTCGGCAAATCTTATGAGTTTGGGGGCCATAGATTTTGGACTGATAGTAGATGGAGCCGTAATTATTGTGGAAGCTACATTGTTCCATCTGGGAGCATTAAAACTCAGCAGAAAACTTACTCAAACGGAAATGGACGAGGAAGTGTATCAATCTGCCAGTAAGATTAGAAATTCTGCGGCATTTGGGGAAATAATCATTTTAATCGTGTATTTACCAATTCTTGCTTTGGTGGGTACCGAAGGTAAAATGTTTGGTCCTATGGCGCAAACAGTAAGTTTCGCAATTTTAGGGGCGTTTATTTTGTCCTTGACCTACGTTCCTATGATGTCGGCTCTGGCTTTAAGTAAAAACACTTCTCATAAACCCAATATTTCCGATAAAATAATGGCATTTTTCTATGGCATGTATTCTCCTTTAATTAAGAAGGCAATGAATTTCCGCATAGGTGTTTTATTGATAACTACTGGATTATTTGCTCTTGCATTGATGGTTTTCAATTCTATGGGGGGTGAATTTATACCAACCTTGGAGGAAGGCGATTTCGCGGTGGAAACCCGTGTAATGAGTGGTAGCTCACTTAAAAACACCATAGCAGCAACCACGAAGGCTGAACGAATTTTGTTAGAAAATTTTCCTGAAGTTAAACAGGTTGTGTCCAAAATTGGTTCAGGAGAGATCCCTACAGATCCCATGCCTATTGAAGCTGCCGATTTGATGATCATCTTAAAAGATAAGGACGATTGGACTTCAGCCTCTTCCCGGGAAGAACTTGCCGATAAAATGAGTGAGGCTTTAGATGTTATTCCAGGGGTAACCTTTGGTTTTCAGCAACCTATTCAAATGAGGTTTAATGAACTAATGACAGGAGTACGGCAGGATGTCGCAATTAAAATTTACGGGGAAGATTTGGAAGAACTCTCAAATTATGCCCGCCAAATAGGTAGCATTGCAGAAGGTGTAGATGGTGCAGCCGATATTTATATCGAAGAGGTTACCGGAGTAGCACAAATTGTCATTAAGTTTAAAAGAGATCAAATTGCCAAATACGGTTTAAATATTAGAGCTGTAAATCAAAGTATTCAAACCGCGTTTGCCGGTGCTTCAGCCGGTTTGGTATATGAAGGAGATAGACGTTTTGATATGGTTGTGAGGCTAGATAAGCCAAACAGGAATAATCTGGAAAGTGTGCAGAACCTTTATCTCACAGCTCCGGACGGAAGGGAAATTCCGCTAAATCAAGTTGCGGGAATCACTATCGAAGATGGCCCATATCAAATTCAGCGGGATAACACACATAGAAGGATTGTGGTAGCATTTAATGTGCGTAATCGGGATGTTGAAAGTGTAGTAGAGGAGATAAGCGCGAAAATTGACGGACAAATAAAATTTGAACCGGGATATAGTGTTGGATATGGCGGGCAATTTGAAAATTTACAGGAAGCTACAAAACGCCTGAGTTATGCCGTGCCTTTGGCATTACTGCTTATTTTTATCTTGCTTTATTTCACTTTTGGCTCTATAAAACAGGGATTATTGATTTTTACCGCAATTCCACTTTCTGCTATTGGAGGAATATTCGCGCTATATTTTAGAGGTATGCCTTTTAGTATTTCTGCAGGAGTAGGTTTTATAGCACTTTTTGGAGTAGCAGTTTTAAATGGTATTGTATTAATTGCAGAATTTAACCGACTCAAAAAAGATGGTATGACCGATGTTTTTCAGCGAATTTATCAGGGAACCAAGACCAGATTACGGCCTGTTATAATGACTGCTGCTGTGGCTTCGTTCGGTTTCTTACCTATGGCAATTTCCGGATCTTCGGGAGCAGAGGTTCAACGTCCGCTTGCAACAGTTGTAATTGGAGGCTTATTATCTGCCACCTTATTAACTTTAATAGTCCTTCCTATCCTCTACTATTATTTTGAGAAAGGAATAAAAAAAACACCTAAGGCCGCTATTCTATTGTTAATTTTTGGATTAGGATTTGGGAATACTGGGTTTTCCCAAGAAGAACAACCTGTTAACGGGGATAAATCCCTGGATGAATTGATTAATACAGCTGTTGAAAACAATCCTGAGTTGCAAGCTTCAAAATATGAAACTCAGCAAGCAGTAGCATTAGAAGGCACAAGTTGGAATCTTCCCAAAACCGAATTTAATGCGGAATACGGGCAAACAAATAGTATTTATGATGATGATCTACGGCTAAGTATAAGTCAGAAGTTTGCTTTTCCAACCGTTTATACTGGGAGGAGTAAACTTAATAAAGCCCAGGTAAAGAGCAGCAAGTTTCGGGAAGCACGTACTAAAAACGAATTAATTGCCAGGGTAAAATCTACCTATTTTAATTTATTGTTCGAAAAAAGCAGGCAGGAAATATTTTTATTGCAGGACAGTATTTATAAGAATTTTAATCGTGCGGCAGAAATCCGGTTTAAAACCGGAGAAAGTAATTTGCTGGAAAGAGCTACAGCCGGTTCAAGGGTTGCGGAAATAAAAGTGCAACAGGATGAAAACAAAACGGCAATCAAAAGGTATCAAAATCAATTAATGGAACTGCTTAATGTTGAAGAAAGCGTTGAGGTTAAGGTTGTGGATTTGAAGGCTTTAGTTCAGGATAATTTGTTAATATCTGAAAGTGATAGTCTGCAGAATCCAACTTTACAATGGTACAGGCAACAAATAGAAATTTCCCGTTTGGAAAACTCGGTAGTAAAATCAAAATTATTACCAGATTTAACCCTCGGCTATTTTAATCAGTCATCTAATGGTCCCGGTCAAAATTTAGCCGGAAATCCCGTGGTTTTTGATTCTTCCGATAGGTTTTCAGGAGTGATGCTTGGATTATCCATTCCTGTTTGGGCAAAACCACAATTTTCAAGAATTAAAGCCGGGAAATTAAAAATGAAAGAAAATGCCGCTAGATATGAGGCGATGAACAATAAAATGAACACACAATTTCAAATGTTGTTGAATCGTATGGATCAACTTCAAAAAAGCATTGTTTATTATTCCGAAAATGCTATCCCTCAGGCAAAGTTAATATTTAAACAGGCTCAAAGAGGTTTCAAAGAGGGGGAAGTTGGCTACGTGGAATATATTCAGGGTCTGGACAGGGCAGCTAAAATAGAAATTGATTATTTGGAAATAATCAATCAATACAATCAAACAAAAACAGAATTAGAATTCACTACGGGGATTCTGAATAAAAAATACTAAAATGAAAAATACTCTTTTAAAAATATCGGGATTACTTCTGGTTGCAACTGTTATAGGTTGTGGCAATTCAACAGAAAAAGAAGACAATAAAGCAACGGAAACCCAACATTCCGAAGAAAATGAAAACATCATAGAACTTACTGCCGCACAACTTAAAAACACCCAGATAGAAGTTGGCCAGGCAGAATTAAGAACTTTAGGCAATGAAATAAGTGTGAATGGGATGATAGATGTGCCGCCCCAGGGAAATATTTCTATAAACATTCCTTATGGGGGTTTTCTAAAATTCACTGAAATGTTACCGGGTAGTCGTGTTAAAAAAGGGCAATTGCTCGCGGTCATTGAAAATCCTGAATTTGTGGATATTCAACAAGAATATCTGGAAAGTCTTGCGGAAGGGGACTTTTTAAAAACTGAATTCGATCGGCAGAAAACTTTGTATGAGGAACAGGTGACCTCTGCAAAAGTTTTCCAACAGGCAAAAAGTAAGTATAATTCCAATCGTGCACGAATTAGTGCTTTGGAAGAAAAATTGCGAATGATTGGTGTTAACTTAAAATCCCTTAGAACCGGTAAAATAAGTTCGGCAGTTAATATTTATTCCCCGGTAAATGGGCAGGTACGCGAGGTTTTTAGCAATATTGGAAAATACGTGGGGCCTGAGGATAAAATAATGGACCTAACCGATTCAAAAGATCTTCATGTAGAACTTACGGTTTATGAGAGTGATATAAATAAGGTGAAAAATGGTCAAAAAATTCGTTTTGCTTTAGCGAATAAACCTGATATCTGGAGAGAAGCGGAAGTGTATTTAATTGGAAGTGGTGTTAGGGAAGATCGAAGCATAACTGTTCACGGGCATCTAAAAGAGGAATATGATGACCTTTGGCCGGGAATGTTTGTGAATGCAAGAATTGAAACCGGTACATCAAAAAGTTTTACTTTGCCTGAAGATGCCGTGGTTAGATTTAATTCTAAAAACTACATTTTTATTAATAAGGGTACTACCTCAGAAGATGGCTTTGTAAAAAATAATTATGAAATGGTAGAGGTTACTACCGGTATATCAGAAATGGGAATTATTCAGGTAAATGCTGTTGAAAAAGGCTTAAATTTTGAGTCGGCCAGAATTGTGATAAAAGATGCCAATACACTTTTGGCTACGGCCAAAAACAGCGAAGATGATGGTGGACACGGGCATTAAGGTTAAGTTGATTAAAAAATTCTATTATGAAAAAAATTGAATATTTTTTAATACAAAAACAGGTAAAGCCAACCGCCATGCGTTTATTGGTCTATAAATTCCTGGAAAAGCAATTCGTAGCCACCAGCCTTACCGATATCGAGCTTGCTTTTGACAAAGCGGAAAGGACTACAATATACCGCACACTTAAAACCTTTGAAAAGAACGGATTGGTTCATAAAATAGACGATGGTTCGGGAATTGCCAAATTCGCATTGTGTGAAGAGCAATGCAATTGCGAACTGGAAACCGACCTTCACCTGCATTTTCATTGTACCAACTGCAACGAAACCCAATGTTTAACCGAACAAAAAATTCCTCATATAAATTTGCCCCCCGGCTTTAAAGCGATAGATGCAAATCTTGTGGTGAAAGGAATTTGCAACAAATGTAAGCTGGTTTAATGCACTTCTGTTGCACTGATTTTCGCCCTAATTTTGTGATAATTATTGCGACAGTTTATGAAAAAAAGTAAAATCGATTTAAAGGATTTGCAAAAAAGAAAGGCTCAGGAGGAAAATCAAAATTCTGCCAAAGCGAATTTGAAAATATACCTGCCTGCCATTTTCAGCTTTTTGATGTTGGTGGCAGGATTGGTTGTGGATAATTTTTTTAGTCTTGCTCTTTTTACAGGATGGGTTAGGGTAATTTGGTATGGCATTGCTTACCTCCCAGTGGGTACACCTGTGGTTTTAAAAGGATTGAAAAACATTTGGCAGGGTCAGTTTTTTACAGAATTCTTCCTGATGTCCATTGCGACCATTGGCGCATTTGCCATTGGGGAATATGCAGAAGGGGTTGCGGTAATGCTGTTTTATGCCGTTGGGGAACTCTTTCAGGACGCAGCGGTAAAAAGTGCTAAAAGCAATATAAAAGCGCTGTTGGAGGTTAGGCCCGATATCGCTTCGGTATGGAGGGAAAACAAATATAAAACCGTTCATCCAGAAGAAGTTGAAGTTGGAGAAAAGATCCAGGTGAAGGTTGGGGAAAAAATTCCGTTGGACGGAATCCTTTTATCTGAAAAAGCACGGTTAAACACTTCAGCATTAACCGGGGAGAGCAAACCAAAGCATATCCAAAAAGGAGTAATTGTGTTAAGTGGTTCCATAAATCAGGAAGCTGTTATAGAAATAGAGACGAACAAAATCTTCAGTGAAAGTTCGGTTTCCAGGATTATAGAATTGGTGCAAAATGCGAGTTCACGAAAATCAAAAACCGAATTGTTTATTCGGAAATTTGCCAAGGTATATACTCCAATAGTGGTTTTTTCTGCAATTGCGCTCACTTTTTTACCATACTTTTTTGTTGAAAATTATGTATTTGAAGACTGGTTATATCGCGCCCTGATATTTTTGGTAATTTCCTGTCCATGCGCATTGGTAATTTCCATTCCTCTGGGATATTTTGGGGGCTTGGGGGCAGCTTCAAAAAACGGGATCCTGTTTAAAGGTGCTTCCTATTTAGACGAGATCACCAAAATCAACACCCTGGTAATGGATAAAACAGGTACCCTGACCAAAGGCGTTTTTAAAGTGATGGAAGTTGTAACTGACCACATTGATGAAACCGAATTTTTGAAGTATTTGGTGTCCCTGGAACAAAAATCCAATCATCCCATTGCAACGGCCATTGTTGAATATGCTTCCTTAAATGATGTTTTTAAGGTTGATAAAACCGAAGAGATTTCGGGAAAGGGACTGGTCGGAATTGTAAATGGGAATCAGGTATTAGTTGGAAATTCGGGGCTGATGGATCAGTATAAGGTGAAATTTCCGAAAGGAATAAGTGAAATTGTAGATTCCATAGTTATAGTTGCAGTTGATAATGAGTATAAAGGCTATGTGACTATTGCCGATGAATTAAAAGAAAACGCCCGGAAAACTGTTGACCAACTAAAAAAAATGGGAATCACTCAAATTATGATGCTTTCCGGAGATAATGATTCCATTACCCGAAAAGTTGCCCGGGATTTGGGAATAGCCAGCGCCAAAGGGGATTTGTTGCCCGAAGATAAATTAAATGAAGTTGAGAAATTAAAAAAGGATCTGGGCAGAAAAGTTGCTTTTGTGGGCGATGGGATCAATGATGCGCCGGTATTGGCGTTAAGCGATGTTGGGATTGCTATGGGCGCGATGGGGAGCGATGTTGCCATAGAAACCGCAGATGTTGTCTTGCAATCTGATGAGCCTTCAAAAATAATCCAGGGAATCCTCATTGGGAGATCTACCCGTAAAATTGTCTGGCAAAATATCGTCCTTGCACTTGGGGTTAAAGTTGCGGTTATGATTTTGGGCGCCTGGGGCCTTGCAACTTTATGGGGCGCCGTTTTTGCCGATGTTGGAGTTGCTTTTCTGGCTATCCTAAATGCCATCCGTTTACAGAAAATGAAATGGGATTAAGTAACATACTTGTTCGGCTTATAGGTTAAATTAGCATTCATGGCAATGAATCCGGAACCGTGTAATTTTCGATTTTGAACATTCATTGGAAAGAGTGTATTTAAACCTATATCGCGAACATCCCTCTATACAGGTCAGGTGTTTTAAGGGAAGTTAAACACGAATATTTTTTTGTGATGCAACCCAAGGTTAATTGGGCCACAAAAAACTTTCCCTCTTTTTGATCTCAACAATAAACATTTTGAGGTTTCTCATTCAATCAAATCACAGGTCGCTACTGCTAAAACCGAAAATACCGGCCCTAAATTAGTCGCCTGATTACAGGTGCTAATCGACGGGGAATTGTATTTTATCATACTATTTATATTTAGTCTAAATAAAAATAGTATTTTTGGCGTCTAATTGAAAAGAGATGATGTCCGGTATATTTTTAAAAAACTTGCTTAAACTAATACTTGTTGGGATTCTTTTGATACCTGCCAATATTAAGGCTTCAGATAATGAAAAAGGAATACGTACCATAATCCACCTTCTGGATTATATTGGCAAAGATTATCCCGGCGCGGTAGAAAACGGAAAAATAAAGAGTGCCATTGAATACCAGGAAATGGCAGATTTTGCAAATACCATTAAAAAACTTGCTGAATCCGATAAAATCTTACAAAAGGATGAAATCATTATCGGGAAAATAAAGGAACTGATACAAATTATAATTCAAAAAGCTCCGCCTGTTGAAATATCCAATTTCACAAAATCCATCTCCATCCTGGTAATTAACAGGACTAATTTCAAAGCTTTTCCAAAACAATGGCCAAATTTAAATTCAGGGAAATCCCTTTTTCAAAAAAATTGTGCTTCCTGTCACGGTACAACCGGAAACGGCAACGGAGAATTGGCAAAAAATTTGAACCCGAAACCCACTAATTTTTTAAATGATTCCCTGGCCGAAAATTCAACTCCTTTTCAGGCGTATAACAGTATCAGGCTTGGAGTTTCAGGTACAGGAATGCTTGCCTTTTCAAATCTTTCAGAAGAAGAAGTTTGGGACCTCGCTTTTTATGTTAAATCACTGAACACTGCTGATTCCCTGGGGCTAAACGCAAAATTAAATGAGGAATTTAAAGAAGCCTCCAAAAACATAGACTTAAAGCAGGTTGCAACACTTACTGATATCGGGTTAAAAGAAAAGTTAGGGAATAATAAAAATGCAGGGCAGCTTTTAGCATCCTTACGATTGCATTCAGAAAACAAGAAGGTTTCAGAAAATTCCTTGAATATTGCAAAAAAAAATGTTCTGGAAGCCCTTAATGCGTATAGGAAAAAAGAGTTTAAACTTGCCCGAGAAAAAGCATTATCGGCGTATCTCGATGGTATTGAGCCTGTAGAAACACGATTACGGGCAAATGACCCTAAATTTACGGCATCCATTGAAAAACACATGTTGCTTCTGCGCTTAGAAATTGAAAACAGAGAGGCTTTAAAAGTAATAGAAAAAACAGTTGAGAAAAATATTCAACTTATTGGTAAAGCAGGGAAGATGCTTGTTGAAAATAAACTTAGTTTCTGGCTTTCACTGCTATTATCCGCTTCTATAGTCTTAAGGGAAGGGTTGGAAGCTTTTCTGATCATTGCGGTAATTCTTGCAATAATAAAAAACAGTGGAATTAAACGCGCCTTGCCCTGGCTTCACGGAGGTTGGATTGCAGCTGTTTTTATGGGCTGTCTTGGCTGGTTTCTTTCTGGTTGGATATTGCATATAAGCGGTAAAAATCGCGAGATAATGGAAGGAGTGGTGGCTTTATTTGCCGTGGTGGTATTAACCGTGGTTGGATTTTGGTTACACAACAATTCTCATGCGCGCAAATGGAAGGTTTTTATAGAAGAGCGAATCAATAAATTGTTGAATAAAGAAAGTATGTTCAGCCTTGCCGTTTTTTCCTTTATGGTCGTATTTCGTGAGGCTTTTGAAACAGTGTTGTTTCTGCAGGCCATTAGTTTGGAGACCCCGCAAGAAAATCAATTGGCAATTGGAATGGGTGTCCTCTCGGCCTTCGTGATAATCGCTTTTTTAATGATTTTGTTTATTCGTTTTTCAAAGAGCATCCCGGTGCGGCAATTATTCCGATATTCTGCCTGGATGATTACATTGCTTGCCGTGATATTAATAGGGCAGGGAGTTCATGCTATTCAGGAATCGGGGATTTTTTCAATAACAGAATTTCCCTTCAATTTTAGAATTGAATGGGCAGGGATTTACCCTACGTTTGAGACAATGTTGTCTCAAAGCCTTCTGCTTGCTGCAATTCTTTTTCTATATCACCTTCAAAACAGAAGATTAAAATTAAGAACCTAATTTTAATTGCCATTTTCATTTAAATGAAAAATTCACCAAACCTAATTCCAAAGTTTACTTTTAAACCTTTCTTAAGAAAATTTTATATTAAAAAAGCGATATTTGTTTTAACCTTTTATAAACTTCAGAATAAAGGAAAAAGAAATTTTATTCTGAAGTTTTAATCTAAAAACAGAAATCTCATGCCTTTTTACCACAAATTAGGGAGGATTCCACATAAACGACATACGATTTTCAAAAAAACCGATGGCAGTTTATACTACGAACAGCTTTTTGGAACCATAGGTTTTGATGGAATGTATTCAAACCTATATCACGAACATCGCCCAACACAAGTCAAGGAAATTAAGGGAAGTTATAGTGTAAAACC
>Ga0314772_1000827_pt1 | contig 15353 bp, 12 predicted proteins | sample MetaGCBIW2018_FD_204520 | JGI IMG/M metagenome (GOLD analysis project Ga0314772, IMG submission 204520) | Cryopeg brine microbial communities from Beaufort Sea near Barrow, Alaska, United States - CBIW 2018 | ecosystem: Environmental > Aquatic > Marine > Coastal | place: USA: Alaska | collected... | reverse complement strand
CATTTGGTGACAACTCCGTACAGCATAAAGACAAGTTGCTTCCAGGTGGTCATCGTCTTGTAATATCTGTCACTCTGGTGTTCAGACACACAGAAGTCAACAATTTGACGGGGAAGAAAAGAAAGTAACTGACAAATTACCGGTTGACCTCCAAGATTCGTATTTTTAGACATGATGTTTTTGGTATGGTAACTTCAAACATCATAAACTTTAGCGAGGTGTCAAAACCTCGCTATTGTATTTTTTCAAGATGACCAAAAACAAGAGGTGTTTTTGTCGGATGACAGTAATTTTGAATTGCTTTTTTTATATTGACCCGCATCACAAAACTGAAATTGCCATTATTATCAAAGTTCAAATCGTTATGTCGTTTACTACTATTTACGCCCAAAATATCTGAAGAAGTCCTTTCGGATTTCATGGGCAGAACCACCATATTTGACTTTACTAACTCAAAATCCTGAGTCAGCGATGCTGTGAAAAGATGTGATTCGAATCTTTCATCCTTGCTAGGAACTAAAGAATGAATCCCTAACAATTTTTTATCTTCCGATACCACTATCGAAACTGTCTGACGCAGATCTGTATTGTCTCCCGAAAAAATTAATTTTCTGGAAGCTATAGAACCGGTTTCTTTATCAATTTCTCCAATATAAATTCTGAATTTCCTTTTTCGTAGGTCGTATAACCTAAATATAATTTGCCATCTGGATTTAGATGCACGAATTCAGCTCGGTCTAGAATTCTAGGCATATGAAGCCATTCATAATAACCTTCTAAGTAAATACTATTCTTTAACTCAAAATCAGTATTGAAATAGTTAATATAGACTTCATTCATCGTCCCATACATTACTGGAGCCACCCCAGATTTTCTAAGGAGGTAGAATCCATGTTCATCAGAACCCAGAAACCCATCATAATAGTCTGTTTTGATAATATCCACCTCTTTAACAGTATAAGGAATCTTACCCACTTACGCGTAGGTTAAGTTGAGAAGAGAGGTAGCAAAAAGCAGTATTAGTAAAATTTTTTTCATCAGGATATTTTTCTTAAAACTACATCCTTTTTAGAAAGTAGTTTTAGGAAAAAGTGTTGCAAAAATTATCTCTAACTTAACCATCTAACAGTCAGATTATTAAGTAATTATAAGTTGATCCCTTTATCCGTGCCACTCGATTACATATTGATTGTATTAAGTTTGTAATATGAGAACCAAGGCCTTAAAAACTGAACTTCATCCTAAAAATGCTCATCGAGATCGATACGATTTCCCAACCCTAATCATCTCAAATCCTCTACTAGGAAGTTTTGTACATGAAAATAAATACGGAGATCTCAGCATAGCTTTTTCAGATCCCAATGCAGTCAAAGCGCTCAATAGGGCACTTCTGAACCACTATTATTCCATAAAAAATTGGGACATTCCTGCCGGTAATTTATGCCCGCCCATTCCTGGAAGAGTAGATTATCTTCATTATCTCCAGGATTTGATATTAGAAAGTAATCAGGGAAAGGAAATTCATGGAAAAAAGATGTCAGTTCTAGACATTGGAACTGGGGCTAACTGTATCTATCCATTATTGGGAAATTCTATTTTTGGCTGGAAGTTTACAGCTTCAGATGTAGACGAAAAAGCGCTCGAAGCTGCAGCGGCAAACCTCACGTCAAATCCTCAATTTGGTCTCCAAATCGAACTCAGACATCAAGGGCAGACCTCCAGGATTTTTAACGGCATCATTACCCAGAGCGAACATTTTGATTTAACGCTTTGCAATCCTCCTTTCCATACTTCTAGAGAAGCGGCTGCGGAAGGCAGCCAAAGAAAGATCAACAACCTGAGTGGAAAAGTATCGAAAAAAATCACTCTCAACTTTGGAGGTCAATCCAATGAACTCTGGTGTCAAGGTGGTGAACTGGCATTTATCCTAAAAATGATTCAAGAAAGTCAAAACTTTAAGCATCAAGTGTTTTGGTTTACCAGCTTGGTATCGAAAAAAGAAAATCTCAAATCAATCTATCAAGCCTTGACTGGGGTAGGAGTATCGAACTATAAAACAATCGAGATGGCTCAAGGAAATAAGCAAAGTCGGTTTGTTGCTTGGACGTTTTTAAATTCTAACCAAAAGGAGACTTGGAGTAAAATGAGATGGGAGAAATGAGTTTTCAATTTATTAGTCTCAGTCGTCGTGACTGACCTTGATCGAGCTTTATGTTTCTGAGAATGATAAGGCTATTTATAATGCCAGTCAGTCCAGTCAGAGTTGAGGGGTAGTATAATCGGTATTTGCAAAATTTTTAGAGGGATTCGACTACGCTCAGCCTAACACGATGATACGGACGGCCTGACCACAATAAGCTTATTTTATTGAGTTCCTGTCAACCAAAGACAGAAGTAACGTATCTCTACTATAGTTGGTTTTTACAACCAGAAATTCCTCTTACCCCCTTTTAAAAGAGAGAGTTGCCTAAATTAATCCATAAAAATTGATTCAAATGACTAACCTGCAACACACCAAACAGTTATAAATAAAAAAGTCATCCGTTTTCACAAATGACTTTTTATATACATTATAGCAAAAGTTATTACCCGTTTAAGGTACTATCAACGCTGATATCCAAATTCAAAACTTTGGATATAGGACAATTTTCTTCAGCATCTTTCACGCATTCATCAAATTTGTCCTGAGAGATTCCTTCTACCTTGGCCTTAAGTATCAAGTGAGACTTGGTCAACGAAAGATCCTTCATAGAAATCTCTGCTGTCACATGCAATTCTTGTGGAGGAAAACCTGCTTCAGTCAAATTAAGGCTGAGCTTCATAGCAAAGCAACCAGAATGAGCTGCTGCAATTAATTCCTCAGGATTGGTCCCTGTACCCTCTTCAAACCTAGAGCTGAAAGAGTATTGAGTCTTGTCTAAAATCTTGTTTGGAGTGCTGATATGTCCTTTTCCTTCTTTAATCGATCCCTGCCATACGGCTGTTGCTTTTCTGTTCATGGTTTTATTTTGGTTAAAAGTTACAGTTCAAAAAGGAAATGTAGGTATTGAAAGTTCCATCCCATCACTTCCAAGTACTTGTTTCACAAAAGCACTCATCAAGCTGTAAAAATATAGTATCTATTTTAGCTAAAACGAAAAGTGGTAGTAGTTAGCTATGATTATCAGTAGCAATGCCAGTAGCCGTATACTCTTTGCTTTAAAGGCTGAAAGACAAGTGACGTGTGACCGAAGCGGCCTTGAAACCTAGAGTGGAGCTTCCTTTATAATACTTTTAGATCGTTACTGGCAGAAAAGCGGATATACACATACTATTTCTTGGCAGCCAGTGCTTCAAACACTTCTAAATATTGAGCCGTCACGTAGTCCCAATTGTATCTTTGGGTCAATCCAGCTCTCGCTGTCGCTCGAAGCGCCTGCATTAAATCGGGATTCAATTCGGACTTCTCCACAAGATCTTTTATCGAGTCTTCCTCCCTTTGAAAGTACCATCCATGCTTGCCATTTTGCAGCATCTCTTGATTGAATGGCGTATCCAAAGCCAGGATAGCACATCCGTATCCGAGTGCCTTTAACATAGCAGGATTAGTGCCTCCGAATTCATGCCCATGAAAATAAACAAAGCTGTGACAATATAAAGAGGCCAATTCATCCGGATCGGTTACATATCCCGTGAAAACCAATCGATCATCATAGATATTTTTCAAATCATTAGCCCAGTCATCTTCAAAAGGCACGTCTCCTACAATCACAAGTTTACGCTTGGAATCAGACTTCAAGAATCCCTGAATGATCAAATCTGCGTTGTTATCAGGTACAAGTCTGCCAACAATTAAAAAGTAATCTTGAGGAGTTATCTCCCATTTTTCTAAATACTCGACACTTACTGATTCTCGCGGATTTGCTCCGTAGGCGATGACTTTTGAGTCTGCCTGAAAGAGCTCCAGATAAACTCGGCGCATTTCATCAGAATCGTTGATGAGCTGATCAAAAAACTTAGTAGCCATTTTTGATGCCCATAAAAAATACCTAGCTCCAAATCCTTTCCATTTCGGACGCAGCCATTCCAAGCCATCTACATTTATTGCCGTTGGCTTGCCAAATAGACGAGAAATCAATCCCAAAGGCCCATTTCCACCATTGACAACTAATATTACATCTACATCTGAAAAGCAGGCATGAACCATAGAGGTAAATGTATGTGTCAGCTGAGTCAGGCTTTTTCTTTCAATGGCGGGAGTGTAAATACATTCAATCCCATTTACATAGCGAGGCTTGTCCTCAAAAAGTGCCCGATGATTATAAATTCTCACGTGCACACCCTGACCTACCAGCCTTTCCCCAAGCTCCTTAATCATTGTATCGTAACCACCATATACGTATGGGTAGCCTTTGGCTCCCATGATTGCTACTTTCAATTTATCTGGATTTTTTTTTGGCACTTGTGATTAAGCAAAATTAATAAGATGATAGTCAGATTGAGGAAATTAATTTTCCGAAATTAAAAAGATACTTCTCCCGGTTAAAATGCTCAGTTACACGCAAACGTCCGGCATTTCCCATTTTTTTTCTCAATTCAGGTGAATCTATCAATTGTTGAATTGACTTGATGGCGACTTCTGGACAATCCCAAGGAATTAAAAATCCAGTTTCTCCATCAACTACCATTTCTTTTGCTCCTCCATGATTAGTAGCTATGACAGGTTTGGCCGAGGCCATTCCTTCCAAAACGGTCGTCGGAAGTGGATCAGGTAAAATACTTGGGACCACAAAGATATCCAGACCATTTAATATTTCAGCCACATCTTTTCGAAAACCTAAATCCGATACCACATCCTTTAATCCCAAGTCCTGAATATGGCTAGTTAGCTCATCGTATAAATATTCATATCCTTCAAATGCATCACCTACTAATACAAAATGAAGATGGGGGTTGTTCTTTTGGAGAAGTGCCGCAATTTCTAGAAAATAAAGTTGTCCTTTCCACTTATTGACACGGGCAATCATTCCGATTAATACCTTGTCCTGTGAAATCCCCAACTCAGCTTTCAGATCATACGTAGCTTCTTCAAATGGTTTGGTGTTGATTCCATTGTAGAGCAACTGAAGCTTTGATAGTGGAATAGAAGAAAAATTATTTCTTACCGCTTCTGATACACATAACACTTGATCTTCGGTAGACTTAATGAAGAGTTCCAAAATAGTTTTAAACCATTTTGGATGTTCTATTATTTCATGAATGTGCCAAATATGTTTTACCGGAGAAGTGAGTTTCAATAATCCACCGACAATATTAGCGTTGGAATTGGAATAAACTATGTCAATTTTCTCCTTTTTGATAAGGGTGGAGAGTTGCCGGTGTGCAGAAAATAATTGCTTGCAAAAAGTAAGCATCCCACGCGGATTGAGATTCTGGCGACGCACCACTCCATGTTCAAGAAGCATCACCTCAAACCCATCTGCCTGAATTAATTCCACCAACGGACCCTCATGTGGCAAAACAGTGATGGAGGTCCAACCTAATCTCTTAAAACCATGAAGTGAGCGTAGTAGGTTTTTGCTAGCGCCATAAAGATCAGCAGATCCATAAATCACTAAAACCCTTTTTTCTTCCATTACTGAATCAACCAAACCAAAAGTTTAAATAAAGTTGCAAAGGTAAAGGTAAATTGAAAGTGGTTTGCAGGAAAATATCAAAAAGACTGCGTAAAACACAAAATTCCCAGCTGAATCAAGGGATTTTAGCTAATTATGCAATCTGCTCAGTGATTTTTCTGCTTTTTATGAATTTGGCAGGATTCCCAGCAACAATGCTATAGGGAGCCACATCCTTGGTAACGACAGATCCTGCAGCGACCACCGAACCTTTGCCGATAGTGACCCCAGCAAGTATTACGCTGTTTGCAGCAATCCAGCAATCATCTTCAATTTTTACAAAAGAGCGAGTCACCCCCTGCTCAATCATCGGATGATCCACTTGGTCGAAATTATGGTTTTCAGAGTAAATACTTACTCTGGGGGACATCATCACATTGTCACCAATTTCGATAAGTCCTGAACATCCAATGTAACTATACGGTCCAATGCTGCTATTATTTCCTATTTTCAACCCAACACCCGCATCGCCGCCGTATAAATTAGTGGGACGAATGATCGCATAGCTTCCTATGGTTACTTTGTCTCCAAATATCAACCCGTTTTCAGATAACCCATTGATTTCGCAGTGATCCTGAGCAATAAAATTGGCTCCAACGCTAATAAAGTGCGCCTGTCGAATGGTCACTCCCTTTCCTATTAAAAACAATCCTTTTGAAGCCCCAAACCTCAGTCTTACCCACATTCCCCGCAGCCACCAAGACGCCATTCTAATAAGCAATCCAAGGGTAGAGATGTTATCCCACTCTTTTCCAAACCTAGTGCTGAGGTCCAAACCGGTAAACTTCGACGTTAATTTTGTAATCAGGCTAGCCATTCACTATTTCTTTAAAAGCTTTCTCTAAAAGTAAGAAAAACTTATCTGTTGAAAATTCAGTAAGTCGAAGTTTCCCTTTCTCTGCAAGCGAATGACGAAAAGCAGGATCAAGCAAAACGGTCTTCATAGCCTGATGAAGTGCCAAAGAAGAGTTTTCTTCCAAGACAAACCCAGCATCCCCCGCGACTTCTTTCAAGGCTCCCTGATTTGAAATAATCACGGGAAGTCCAAACGAAAAAGCTTCCAATACCGGCAATCCAAAGCCTTCATTGCTGGATGGAAAAACATAGCAAAGGGCATTTTTAAAATATCCTCTCAATTCCTCCATCGAAACATACCCAGGAAAAATCACTTTTTCTTCCAAGCCAAGTTCTCTGACCAGATCACGGATAGAATCGTAATCATCCATAGATTCTCGCGGACCTCTCTGTCCTACCAATACTAATTTCAACTGTCCAAACTGTTCTTCCCTCACCAAATCACTGAAAGATTTGACCAGCATTTTGAGATTCTTTCTCTTCTCCATTACTCCTACGTGCAGAAAGTAGTCAAAAGGAGGCTTGATTGAATTGACAGATATATCAGGTTTCAAATCTGAGGCTGGATGAATTGCAAAAATCGGAATGTCTCCAAACAATCCCAATTGATGAATTCTATCTTTAGAAAACTCGGTGATTGTCACAATGGAGCTTTTCGCGTCTAATCCTTTCTTCAAAAAAAACAGAAAATATTTAAGCCAATGACGCTGATAATGCTTGGGAGTGTCCCAGAAAAAAGTATCATAAATAACGGATACTTTTTTACCATGAGCGAATATCGGACTCATAATATCAGGACTAAACACAATATCTACTTTGTGAAAAACCGAAAGAAACGGAAGTACAAACTGCTTTCTCAAAAAGTACAAGAGTTGAAAAGTGATGTTTTTCCATTTAGCAGTTTTACCCTTGAAAAATCTACTCTTCTGTATTGCGTTAAAATCCGGTGAGATAATATATTCAAATTCGCTGGTTGGATTATTCTCAATCTGCCTACACAAAGACATCATGTAGGTCTTAATCCCGGTCTGGGCTACATGCAGGTAAAATACATCCACGAGAATCTTAGGCCTCAACATAACTTTCATCTTTTTGTTCGTAATGATTCATCGCATAGCCCACCATCCACCAGGAGATCCAACTTACATAGGCATATAAGTCTGCGTTTGCAGTAAAAAGAGGCAATAATAAGCCCACTTTGACAGCAGCTGCGGTGAAAGCTATACGTGCTGTCATCAGATTGTTGGTTGTCCGGAATACCTTTAGTGATTTAAAGATTGCAAATATCAACAGCAAAATATAAAGTAACATCCCAAGTACTCCAAGCTGAACTCCATAGATGAGGAACTGATTTTCACCACCCACTCGCACTTCATCGGTGACACTTCCCAAGTTGCCACTCATGGCCAATCCAATTCCCAGTGGCTTTGCAATCATAGAATCAATAGCTATAAGCCATTCTACAACATGTCCGACGCTAGACGCATTTTCAAAGGTAAGCGTATCCAGAACGTAATAATACAACTCATCCGTAGCGAAAAAAACCGCAAAAATTACCAAACCCATAAAAGCAACAAATCCTACAAATAAGAGTTTGTACAATCTAAATACTAAGGCTAAAAAGAAAAGCATGATAAAAAACGCGGCAAGTGCTGCTCTGGAAGATGAGTAGAAAAGACTTCCAATCGAGCAAAGCATCACCAAAATATAGAGCAGAGAAACTTCTTTTTTAGAGGTCAAAAACCATATAAGTCCTGCTGAGAAACCCATCATCACAGAACTCGCTAATTCTAGAGGATCAGAAAAAAAAGAAGCAAAGCGCTTGGTAACCAACTGAGTTTCGAAAGTCCATGAGAGACCAAAATTACCTGTTGGTTCGATGTCGTAGATTCCATGGTTAAATAATGCGTAACCCGTATAGGATTGGAGATGGGTATTTAAAACTCCTTCCAACACATTGAATCCTAACGCTAGGATGGCAACCAGAAATATAATTTGAAATAACCTCTTGACCTCCAAGTCTTTGAAATCAGTATTCCTGGCCAGAAAATAAACCAATGCCGGCATCAACATATTTTTAAAGTATATTCCTTTGCTTACAAAATTTGACTCCCCAACTGGCAAGAAGAGGAATAGAAATGCCAGTGTCAGAAATAAGAGGAAAAGAATATCCACTAGTTTCAGCTTGAACTCATATTGAGCCATTTTTCTCTGATAGAGTATAAAAAAAATCACAGCCAAAATGACAACTACATCTTTCAATAGTTGAAAAAGCATTACCAATTCTGCGGATTGTGTGGCTTGATAGGTTAGACTCAGCGTGGTGATATAAATGGGTAAAAATAAAGCTAGGAAGAAAATGAAATAGCTCCATTTTCCCTTGAACACCATCACTTGGATTGTCCAGAAAAACCCAACAATCACTGCCAATGCAATCACTATGAAAAAAATTATCGCCATGCAGGTGCGTCTTGAAGTGATAAATTCCAGCCATCTCTCATCCCTTTTGAAACCGCTTTAAATTTTTGAAAACGTCCTCTAAGACAAAAATAACCCATCCAGCCTAAAAACCGGAAGATATGGTAGCTTCCTGCAAATACAGTCTCCACAGTATTTGCCTGTGATCTGATTAGATAAAATTGATTTCTCACTAAATAGTAAAAAACGCTCGCACTCAGAGTGCCTTCAGAATTCTTTTTCTTGGATGAGGCTCCCGCTTCATGATAAATCACTGCCTCCGAGGCAAGCTCGATTTGATATTCCTTATTCCTGAATCGAAGAGACCATTCCACATCTTCAAAATAGGTGAAATAACTCTCGTTTAACAATCCAACGGCAAGCAATGCTTCTCTTCTAATCAGCATGCAACAACCCGTCGCCCAATCTAGGGTAGTATTTTCTGCTTTGAAGTTTTCTTTAAACTTCCTATCTCCTACAGTAATGGCTCGACAGAAAAACCTATTCCACTTTCCACCGGCACTCCAAATTTGATTTCGATCATGAAGAAAGAAAATTAGAGGCTGGAGGATTCCTATTTTCGGATTGTCATGGAATTTTCGAATCATCTGACCCAAAAAATCAGGTTCGACTACCGTGTCATTATTTAGCAACATCACATGCGAATAGCCATCTTCTACAGCTTTCCTTATTCCGACATTATTCCCCCCGGCAAACCCTAGATTATCTAAATTCTGGATTAATTCTATTTCCGGGAAATTAGCTTTCAACTCACCTCCCTCGGCATTTTCCGAGGCATTGTCCACCACGAAAACGGTGAAATCAGGATAGTCTACGTTTCGAAGTGAGGTCAGGCAGTCAGCCGTAAACTCATAGCCGTTCCAGTTGACCAATATAATAGCAACACAAGTTTCAGGTGTAAAAGCCATAGAATAACTTTCGATTGTTTCTATATAGCAATACTAGACAGATAAAAAAAACGGCCACCTCAGTGGAGATTATTCCAATACAAAGTCCGATCGGACCATAATAATAGGTAAGCAAGGAAGAAACGATAATCATATACACGCACATCATCCCACTTGCTTTGAACAGTAATTGCTTCAAATCTGCCACCAGCATCAAGGTGATATTCCCTACATTCAAACAGGCGAGAAAAGGAACAGCAGCAAGTACCTGTAGGTATAGCACTGATTCTTCCAACTCAGCACGAGATAGCACTTTGATAATCCAGGGAGCGGTGAAATGAGTGCATGTGGCGATGACTGCTCCAAAAATCAGAACTCTGAAATACACATTTTTGAGAAACGTATAAAATGCCTCCTCATCCTTCTTGTATAGTTTGGAGGCATTTGGGAAAATCGCCTGAATGACGAGGGAAGGGAAAAGTCTTAGCACCATTACGATTCGTTCGGCCAAACTATACATTCCAAGTGTCTCTGCCACCGAGAAAAAACTCAAGATAATCAGTCCTCCATTGATAGAAATATGGCTTGCAAGATTGCTGAAGAAGAAGAGCAAATTCTGCTTTAAACTTGTCCAAATGGCGGTGAATTGAGGGCGGTAAAATTTGATTTCCAGAAAAGTATGGATGTAAAACAGAAGCAGAATATTGATGCCCAGCCCAAAAAAACCCATGATGAAATTGACCCATTTACTTTGTTCTGGATTATGGATAAATAGCACGATGCCCATCAGAAAAAGTAATTTGCTGAAGATGTTAGCGATACTGACAAGCTTCATTTTTTCCATTCCCTGAAAAAACCACAGTGGCATGGTGGCTTCGGAGAAAAGAAGAAGAATTGAATACACCACTATAACCTGGTATTCTTTGAAAAGATTTAAGCCACATACGCTAACTAAAACAAAAACTGTCGCTAAAAAAGCGAGAAGAATTTTTCCTGAAAATACATTTGAGACTAAATGTGAGAGTGCTCTTTTATCTTGCTGATTGACCGCCACCTCTCTAGGCGCACTGAGGTTGTACCCAAATCCCACCATTATATTCAGCAGAATAATGACTGAGAGTGAAAGATTGACCAACCCAAATTGATCCACCCCAATGCTAGAAATCAGCAGAGGCATGGTGATAATTGAAATCAGAACATTGGAAGATTGTATAATCGCCAAAAAAAGAAAATTCTGAATTGACTTATTTCGGATGATGTCACCGAAAGGAAGAAGGGAGAGTTTTTCGAACATGGCAGCAGATCAGTTTAGCTTTCCTGCACATGGTTTTGATACAGCCGTCGGAAATACAAATAGAGTAATGTCAGAAATCCAACAATGATGCATCCCAGCACCATTCCTTTGACCAAACGAATCTCAGTGCGACCGAGTGGCAATCTAGGAGAATCTATGATCTGTATCAATGGCGAATTATTGCGGTGATTTACTTTGGCTATTTCCAGATTTTTGACAATCTCCTGATATACTGCTCCGTTAGCTTGCACATCTATTTGTCGTTTTTTGGTTTCGACCACTGCGGTGGATAAAAGTGGATTTACATTGGGCACCTTATCGGTCGCCCGTGCGTAGGCGCCGATACTCTGATCTAAAATAGTCCTGACAGAATCTGCCTGAGATTGAAGAATAGAAAGATTTTCACCCGTTTTTTTGGTTTTTGTTTCCAAATAAAAGGAATTGACATTCTCTACCAATCGCTCATTAAAGGCCTTGGCAAACGCTTCATCTTTGGAAGAAATAGTCACCTGAATAATGCTGAGTTTGCGATCTGGCTTGGTGACGGAAAGCTGGTTTTCCCGAATAAGCTTGGCTACTTCTTTTACCACAGAATCTTGGGAAACCGTAAACTGACTTCTGTCTAATGAAAAATCCATCGCAGAAATATCCACCTTACTTTTCCATTTTTCATCCAATCTCTCAAACCTCACAAACCGATTAATCAGTAACTCATCCTTATCAAAAGAGCTAAGAAGCGACTCATCCATCATGCGGTCAGAGCGATAAAGCTCCATAATATTATCGCCTTGAAAAAGCCCGCTTGTGCCACCAAGCGATCCGATATTAACACCAACTAATGAAGCCAATCCAGACATCTGCCCCATTCCACCCGCATCACTTTCTTCTAATACAAAAGAAGTCTCGGCATGGAAAATTGGCTTTTTGAAAATAGAAACTAAAGCACCTAACCCAAGTCCAATAATTCCGGCAAGGATCAGAATTTTCCATTGTGAAAAAAAATAACTAACCCAACGGCTGATATTTTGGACAAGTTCTTTGAACGTAAACTGGCTGTCGGAAAAGTGTTTCGATCCAGCCATTACCAGTTAATTTGAGAAATCACCAGTCCCAAGGTGGCTAATCCGGTAGTAATCCCGACCACCTCTCCTAATCGGAGGGGAATTCTCGGTCCTTTTGTGGGCACAATCACTTCTGCTCCAGGCTCTACAGGAGGGTAACTTCTTATTCCCAAAAATCCTTTGGTCCTCTTTACCGCTCCATTTGCATAGATTACGTAAGTCTGCTTGCGATTGGCGCGACGCTCAAACCCGCCAGCGCCATTAATGTAATGTTTCAAAGTCCGGCCTGACTCATGTCTCAGCGTGGTCGGATAAACCACGTCTCCTCTCATCCTAACTGTTTGGAGTAGCTTAGGCACTGACAATATATCTCCTTCCTCCAGCAACAAGTCCTCTTCCGACCCTGGCCAGGTCATAATCGATTCGAGATTAATGGCCACAGCTTCAGTTTCTTTGAGCTTCACTGCAAAACCGGGAGTTTCGGCAGCGATTTGATCCAGAGATTCTTTCTTGGTCTTAGCCAATTGACTTTCTACTGGAGAGGCTACTTTGGGCAGGTCTTTAAATAATCGCTGTAGCAATTCTGATTGAGCTTCAGAATTATTTGGGTCTTCTTCCAATCTCATACGGAGATTTTCGAGATTTCTCTGGGCTCGAAGTTGCTCAGATTCAGAATTGAAAAATTCGGTCCTTCTAATCAACGTGGCTCCTTTTGGATAAGCAAATTGATTGAGGCCTCCAGCTCTTTTCACCAAATCAGAAATACGCTCGCCACTACTCTCGATGGCAAAAATACCCGGAGAATTCACCTGACCTTCTACCTCCATTAATTTCTGCATGGTAAAACTCGCACGCTTCCGTACAATCACGTTGTCATAAGGAAGCAAAGACGGAGAATCGGGATTGAAACTCAAATCTGTATTCACCTGAGTTGGGATAATATCCGAGAGGGTTCCAAGATCTGAATCTTCCAGTCTTCGAGCAATTTCTATATCCTGCGAATTGGCAGATTCCTGAAAACCACCAGCCATCACAATCAATTCCTCCACCTTCATTGATTCAGAAAATGGATATACACCGGGCTTTTTCACCTCACCGAGTATCTGCACATATTGTTCATTGCGAATATCATAGATGCTAGCAATACGGACTACATCTTCCCTTTTGAGGGGAATATCCGGAACCGTACCATCCAAAACTTCCTTAAGATTGACCTGAATCATTTCCGTACTTAGATCTTCTTTTGTCCTCAGGATACTTGCCTGAGCAGTGTATGCATCACCCCGCAGCCCTTCGGCATTTTTAATTAATTGGCTAATCGTCAAGCCATCGCTTAAGGCAAAAGTACCCTGCCTATAAACAGCTCCCTTGATTTGTACCCGATTGGAATAGCGCTCCAATATTTTACCCACCGTAATTTCGTCGCCACCTTTGAGGGTAAATATGTTGAATTGATTTTGGTAGACATCTGACACTGAGCGCTGGTTGCCCGTAATTCTGGATATGGCTACCCGATCCTTGAATGCTTCATCAGTAAAGCCACCTGCATAGCTAAGTAAATCTTGAAAAGTATCACTTTCTAACGCTTCAAAAGTCATTTTTCTTTTTACCTCACCGTTGACTTTTACATGTGAGATAAATGGTGGCACCAGCACTACATCTTGATCCTGAAGTTGCATGTCCAGATTTGCAGTCCCTTTGATCAGCATTTCATAGACATCAATCTCTGCGATTAGTTTGTTATTGCGCAAGAGTTTGATTGCCCTCATTGTACCATTTTCGTTTGGCCCGCCTGCAGCGTAAAGTGCGTTGAAGACTGTCGAAAAAGCACTTAAAGTGAACGTTCCGGGAAGTCTTACTTCGCCCAAAATATTGACTTGAATCGTGCGGACATTCCCTAAAGTCACTTTCAGAAAAGTATTAGGATTGGTCCCGGAAAGTCCTGTATAGAATTTTGACACGCGGTTTTTGATTATTCCTGTAGCTTCCTCGATGGACTTTCCTGAAACTGAAACTGGACCAATATTATCCAAAAGCACAAAGCCGTCCGGATTAACGGTTGCCTCATAATACTGCTCCGATTGGCCGTAAATATCAACATAAACCATATCTCCGGGCCCAAGAATGTAACTTTGGGGAGTAGCTTGATTCAAGCTGGGTTCGAAAGATAGCTTCCTGTTTTTGGAGAAAAAAAGTGATCCGCCAAAGATTTGTGATCCTTGGAGATCAAGTTCCAAATCCATCTGTGGCTGATAGATTCCCTGAGTGATCTGATTAAAATTTGCCTGCTGACGTGGATCTCGTTTTGAAACCGAGGTATTTCTATTGGATCCTTTGCTGCTTGGATCTAACTGAGAAACCCTGTTTTTCAATTTTTCGACTTCTTCAGAGGGCATGCCTCGAAGTTGCGCCATTTCTATAAATTGGTCTGTAGAAAGCCCCGCCTGTTGAGCCCTATTGATCAATTCCTGGATCTGATCATCGGTGAGATCATCCACCTTAACCTGCGAAACATCTATATTCTGCTGCGCAAAAGACTGAGGTATCACTAGCGTAACAAATGCTAGAAATATAAAAAAATGGCAAAATCGTTTCTTTATAATCATGCTGGAAATGCGGTATTCCGATTAACCCGGGTGAATGTCGGACAAATATGAGGATTAAAAATCTGTGAATTTCTTAATTCTACCAAATATAGTTCCAAAAACCTGAGTTTGTTTCATTCCAAATAATGCCTCACTCTGTACAATTTCGGCAAATTTCAATCTGAGTTCGGTCTACCAAAAGTTGCACTCTAAATTTTTGATATAGCTCTGATGTCATACAGAAGCTAGTATTTGCTTGCCCAATTCCCCCATTACATGTGATGCATCCTTATCAAAGCAACATGGAACCACTCTTCCATCCCAAGTCACTACGGCTCCTTGCCACATCCGCCAACATTTATTTTCCAACTTCTTCTTTAGCCTCCATTTATCCTCACCAATAGGCACATATTTGGCAGCAATTATTCAACTATTTTTAAAGTGTAGACCAATTAAGGAAAAACATTCGATGCGCCAACGATTCTCCCGGCAACAAACTCTGGGTATTATTCCCATATCAGAAGTAGCTATCCCCAAAA
>Ga0314772_1000819_pt1 | contig 15457 bp, 10 predicted proteins | sample MetaGCBIW2018_FD_204520 | JGI IMG/M metagenome (GOLD analysis project Ga0314772, IMG submission 204520) | Cryopeg brine microbial communities from Beaufort Sea near Barrow, Alaska, United States - CBIW 2018 | ecosystem: Environmental > Aquatic > Marine > Coastal | place: USA: Alaska | collected... | reverse complement strand
GCCCTCGAAAATATCTGGGCGATAGGAGGAAATCGCGGTTGGTATTATGCAGATCTACTATGGAAAATTCGTGGTTTTATGGATAAAATGATAGGCGGCGTAGGCTTGAGGCGCGGCCGTACGCACGGCCATGAGATTTCCGAAGGCGACGCGCTCGATTTCTGGCGTGTGATCCTGGCCGATAAAAATAAAAAACGCCTTCTTCTTTTTGCCGAAATGAAAGTGCCCGGCGAAGCGTGGCTGGAATGGGAAATCGATGAAAATAATGTACTCCACCAGACGGCTACTTTTAGGCCAAAAGGACTGCTGGGCCGGTTGTACTGGTACACAATGCTCCCTTTTCATTATTTTATTTTTGATGGAATGATACGTAATATTGCCAATTATGATCCCAAAAGCCCGCGCGTATTAAATTCCTGAACCTCATTAAAAACAATATATTATTGACCATCCCACTGGCGATTCTAGTGGTATGCTGTATTCCTTTTTATTTCTATACTAAAGCAAGTTACGATGTTATCGAGATGGCTTCGCTCTGGGTACGTACTTATTTTGGCACTTTTTATTTATATCTGGGATTGGGCTGCGTTTTATTGTTGGTTGTCGTTGCCTGCTCCCGCTGGGGAACTTATAAACTGGGCAAACCGGATGATAAACCCGCATTTACACGCCTAGAATGGATCTCGATGCTCTACAGCGCCGGCATGGGCGCCGGCATTTTATTGCGGGCGGTGCAGGAGCCGGTTTATATGCAGCAAAATCCGCCCTTAACTAGTGACGCTTCCGCGGAAATCATAGCGCTAGAATTCACTTTTTATCAGTGGGGCTTTACCGCATGGGCGTTTTATGCCATTTTTGCCCTCGCCATTGGTTACGCCATTTTTAAACGGAAACTTCCCGTGGCTACCAGCAGTAGTTTCGCCCGACTTTTTAACCACAAAAACCAAAACGTGGCGGGACGTTTTTTTACCGGCGTGGACGTTTTGACCATCCTTACCACCGTTTTTGGACTGGTGGCTGCCGTGGGACTGGGTGCTTCCCAAATAAAAGGTGGACTCACTCATTTGCTGGGCTACCAGCTCGATTATACCGTGATTATCCTACTGGTCATTATCATAGGTATTCTAGCGCTTTTATCCGCGCTGAGCGGTGTTGATAAAGGTATTAAGAATATTTCTACTCTAAATATTTATCTCACCGTGGCCTTGCTCCTTTTTGTGCTGCTGCAAAGTGATATATTGACCATTTCTGAGCAGTTTTTTATCGCTTTTTACCGTTATATCGTTGATTTTATTCCGATGAGCCTCGCCGCTGGAAACTATAATCCCGGGGAGGCATTTCTAACCGACTGGACGTATTATTACTGGGCCTTCTGGATAGCCTGGGCGCCGTTTACCGGTATTTTTATCGCAAGGATTTCCCAGGGGAGAACGCTGCGCGAAATTATTATAGGCGTGTTGCTTATCCCGTCGCTGGGGACATTTTTTTGGTTCACTACATTTGGCACGTCGGCATTTCAGTTGATACAGGAATGGGGAAGTTATAATGGCGAATTTGATAATGTATTCACCTCTATTTTTAAGTTTTTGGAACACTATCCATTTCAAGCGGTCATAAACAGTGTAGTTATTCTACTATTGGTGAGTTTTCTGGTTACTTCGGTAGATTCTGCGATTTATGTGCTCAGCATGTTTACCGATAAACGCCCGGAACCCAGCAAAACGCACCGCACGCTCTGGGGTGTCGCGCTTATGATCTTTTCGGTAGCAATTGTTTTATTGGGCCAGGCGCGCGCGGATAGCGATGTACTTACCGCGATGCAAAAACTGCTGATCATCACCTCGCTTCCGCTGAGTTTACTTATGGTGCTTATGATCGTTTTATGGCTTATTGATCTTTGGTATTGGAAAAGCGATACTGAAAAACGGGCGCAACTCCCGAAGTAAATACTGCTTAAACCCTTAGAAATTGAGCTTTTAAGCCAATAAATGGCATTAAAAACCGAAAAAATTACCCGTTTAAGTATATTGCTCTTTTCAACTTTATTTTTGGTTCCCAAATCTCAATTTATTTTATAAATTTTTATATGAAAATACGCTACCTCTTTTTATGCTTATTCTTCTTTGTACTTGTTGCCGAAGCCCAAATCACTTTTGAAAAAGGATATTATATTACAAATACTGGGGATACCATACATGGACTGCTTGAAAATCGAGATTGGAAAGATAATCCCGCCCAATTTGAATTCAAAGAATCAGAAAATGCAACTGTAAAAACCGTTACATTAAAATACGCACGGGAATTTGGTTTTAAAAACGGTTCTAAATATATAAGGGCCACTGTGAACATAGATCATTCTAGCGTACAACTGAACAAACTTAGCGACAAGCGAAGTCCGGAATTTATTAAAAAAAGGTTGTTTTTAAAAGTGCTCGTACTGGGCGAGGCAGGACTCTATCGCTATGAAGAAGGCAACATGACCAGGTATTTTTACAGCAACGGCGATATGGCCATAGAACAATTGATCTATAAACAATATCTAGATGAAAACCAAAACCTTAAAACCAATACACGATATAAACAGCAACTTTTCAGCAACTTAAAATGTATTTCTGTTTCTAGGAAAAATATTGAAAAACTACACTACCAAAGTTCGTCATTAGTGCCATTTTTTACAGCTTACAATGGCTGTAAAAATCCCAATTATACAAATAGTGTAGTTGAAAAATCCCGCAAGTTTTTTCATTTGAACATTCGGCCAGGTGGAAAGAATGCCCATTTGGATCTGGAACGTTTTTCGACCATTGGTCTCGCTTCCCAAAAATCTAGTCTTGATGATGCGTGGAGTATAAGGCTAGGCCTGGAAGCTGAATTTATATTGCCGTTCAATAGGGATAAATGGTCCATAATTGTGGAACCTACATATCAAAATTATAAATCGGAAACTGACGCAAATGAGGAGAAGACCTCTGTTGACTATAAGTCCATTGAATTACCGCTGGGCGTACGGCATTATTTCTTTTTGAATAAGCGCTCTAAGTTGTTTGTAAATGCCGCCCTTGTGATTGATTTTAGTTTAAATTCCACTATTACCTATAGAGGCCGCAACCTACTTGAAGCAAGGAGCAGAAATAACATTGCCCTGGGTGCCGGTTTTAAATATGACGATAGGTACAGCTTTGAGTTCAGATACGATATGGATCGCAACTTGCTAGGCATCTATCCCTATTATACTGCAGAGTATGGCGGTTTTTCATTGATTTTTGGCTATTCGCTGTTTTAATCCCACCAGTGGGTTTTACCAGCTGAAAACTTTAAAAAAGCATAATCAAATCTTCGGCAAAAAGATTTCGGCCATCATACAGCGCGCGCTTCCGCCGCCGCAGGTTTCAATAGTTGATAGATCGGTGCTGATGATCTTACTATATTTTTCAATGGTTTTGACCTGATCGGAAGAAAGGCTTTGATGTGCGTCATTGCTCATTATCAAAAATTTTTCGCCCTTATCGTTGATGGCCTGTAACATATTGCCGGCAAAATGCTGTAATTGCCCTTCAGTGATCGCAATGATTTCCTTGTCAGAATCCTTTAAGTGCTACCACTTTTTGGCACTCCTGTTGAAATGTACAAAAAAGACGGCTGTTGGTATTATATCCAAACTCCTGAAGGCTATCTTGCCTGGGTGGATTATGGCAGATTGACTCCTTTTCAGACAATGATTTTTATACGTGGAAAGCTGCAGACAAGGTGATTTATCCGGAAACTTTCGGCTTTGCTTTGGAAAAAGCCAGTACTGATTCTCAGGTAATATCAGATCTCGTTGCCAGCAATATTCTGGAACTGTTAGGAGAAGAAAATGGATTCTATAAGATAAAGTATCCGCAGGGAAAAATTGGATATATAGAACAAACCAAAGCACAGCCTTATGAGCAATGCCTTTCGGCTTTAAAACCTTCCGGAGAAAGCTTGGTTGAAACTTCAAAAACTTTGATGGGAATTCCTTACCTGTGGGGAGGAACTTCCCCCAAAGGTGTAGACTGTAGCGGTTTCACAAAAACATATTCTTTCTTAACGGAATTATAATTCCACGGGGTGCTTCTCAACAAATACAAACCGGCATTAAGGTTGACACCGAACGGGATTTTGAAAACCTGATACCTGGGGATCTTTTATTCTTTGGAAGAAAAGCAACAAACAATAAAGCCGAAAGTGTAATTCACGTAGGAATGTGGATTGGAGATAATAAATTCATTCTAAGGGAGATGTTCATATAAGTACTATGGATTTCAATGTCGAAGATTTTGACGAATACAATTGTAATAGGTATTTAAGAACGAAAAGAATAGTAGCACTATTTGACTGAGGGAATAGATTCTGTGTTTATTCCCTCAGTTTGTATGTATAATATCCTCCTCCTTTATCCCAGCTACAAAATATCAATGTTTTGCCATCTGGGGAAACTCCAATTCCTCTTGGTTCGGCGCCATTCACTTCAGGGAGTTCCAAGGTCCACATTTTTTGTTCCCCTTTATTTCTAAAGTGGAAGGTAGAGGGAGAAATTCCGCTGGATCTTGTGGCTAAATAAATGGAATTCCCTACAATTTGGATTGCGCTGGAACCGGCACTAAGGCTGGAGATATCTTTTTCTTTCCTGTAATTTATCCCGTCTTCGCTGATAAAATGCTGAACGAGCGGACTTCCGGGATCTGGGAAATAAAGATTTTTACCATCGCCAGTCATATCAAATGTGCGTGAAAGATTTCTTCCTTCTAATTTGATGGTTCGTAACAAATCAAAAGTAGAGGGATTTTTTTCGTTTTGCTCTAAAACATAATTTCCGTCCTCGGCAAAAAGGGACATTGCATAGATTTCCCCCGAAGTTGAAGCCCGGGGAGACGTGATCGCTCTTTTTCCTTCAGGGACCTCCCAGACAGCAATTCCCTTTCCGGTTTTGGCGTTGATCTTGATTAAATTCCTGTTTCTGCCCACCAGTATATTTCCATCGTTATCTACTCCAATGCCATTAACCGGACTCAGACTGTAAGTTTCCCCATTAATATCCACAGTGGTAAGCGGGGAAAAGGTGGCTTCCTCCCCATTCTTATCTTTAATGATAAGTCCGCGGTTATAATCAGCAAGCCATAACTTTCCATCTTTATCCCATTCCGCGCCGTAGCCGGCCCCGTCAACATCTTCTATTTTTCCATTGAAAACATATTGCGGTGCAGGGATTTCAATGAAATCATCAAGAGGCTCGTTTGTTTTCATCAGCTGGAGCAGTGCAGGGGAAGAACCGGTTAAATTGCTGCCATCTGTCGCGATTACCCTTTGAAAGAATTTCACGGTTTCTCCTTCCGGCACATCGCCAAGGAATTTATACCAATCCCGCTCGGTCATTTTAAAATTTGTATTCCTTCCAGTCTTTTTCTGAAATACCAGCTGCTCAAAATTCTCATCTTTTGCCAGCTGATAGATGTATGAAACAAAATCCCCTTCTTCATCACGGGCGGCTTTCCATTCAATTTCGTATAAAGCTTCAAGATCCCTAATCCCGTAAATATTGCGGCTATTATGGGAAACGATCTGCGGGGAAGTAGGACTATGATTTGATTTGGGGTAAAGATGTGCTCGAAGTGCCCCATTTGGATTTTGCTGCGTGTTTATTTGAACGTATAGCGCACCGATAGATAGAAATTCCAGAAGATCATTTGTTAGTGCGATTTTACCTTCAAATGATCCTGAATTTTTCTTTGAGCGAATCTTCAAATTGGATACTAATTTTCCTGTTTCAGTATTCCTTCCTTTGTATAAAGCAATAGCACTGTTTTTTGTGAGTTTTCCGCTCAAATTTGAAAATTCCCCCGAAAACAATAAGTGATCATTTATAACTTTTGCTGAAACATTTCCTGTTCCCTTTTCATCTGAATTTTCAGGAATATTAACTGCAGAAAGATTTCCAGCAGCAGATCTTGCAGGGACGATATCCCTCCTCAACATATGCCCATTCACCCCAAACATTGCAGAAGGCAGTTCTTTTTGATCGAACAACTGCATATCTGCAGCGTTTTTTTCCTTGATACTATACGTGCTGTAAACAATGGTATCCCTATGGTGGAAAATATCCATAATGGTCACAGTGTTTACGGGCTTTTTATTCAGTGTAAGCCATGATCGCTCTCCAGAACCTGCAGCACCTGTGTTGAGCAATTCAAGATTTCCCCGTCTTGCAGGATAATAGGCGTGCTGATGTCCACTTATGTACGTATGTACCTTATTCTCCTCTAATATTCTTCTCAATTCTTCGGGATTTGCCAAAACATTACCACTGGAGTCCCGTTCCTGGGCACTGCTGTATAGCGGCATGTGACCCATTACAAATCTCAGTTTTACATTTTTAGCGGCATCTGTTTTGAATTGTTCCTTCATCCACTTCAGGTTTTCCTGAGTAATTTCAGGAGAGGAAGCTTCCCAGGACACGAAGAATATATCATCTTTTATAAAGGAATAATAATTGGGAAAGTGAGTTGCATCCACAAAATTAAGTTTCGGTTTGTTTTCAGGTTTGTTCCAGTAATTCCTGGTAAAATCCCGTTCAACAGGATAAGAGCGCGGCCCATCGTGGTTGCCCAAAGTAAAAGCAAAAGGAATAGCGGCATTTCTAAGAGGCGCGGCAATGTGTCTGTCAAATCCGTTCCACATTTTTTGAAGCTGCAGCGTATCATTAATTCCCATTCCCGCGACCAAATCCCCTCCCGAGATCACCAGATCCGGTTTCCAGATTCTGGGAATTCGATTTATTATACTGTCCACCTGCCACTCATAATCTGCCGCACCAAGACCCGAGTTTAGGTCACTTATTACAGCTATCCGAACATCGCCTCTTTGAGGGAGTTCAGGACAATTATTTGCAGCCACGATCCTAATGGCGTCGGTTACAAGCTTTCCTTCTCCACCACCACTCAGAATCTCCAATCCGTCGTTTTCATTGAGCAGGTAATTTCCCAAAACCTGCCATTTCCCAGTGTGGGAGAGGTTGGATTGATCAAAGACTACGGTATCTGTAGTTGCGCTGTGATGTACCACATATATGGCTTGCGGAGTATTTTCAGCAGAGTTTACAGTAAACCAGGCTGCCAACTGATAATTTTTCTGCGGAATATCATCAAATTTATATTCAGCTTTGTTCAAGCTATTTGCTGTCGCTATCCGTGAGGGAGTTTTCCCATAATAATTCGGCTGATTGCTGCTTTTCCATACCCCTGTTTCCAAATAGGAAGCGCCATCGGTATCAAAATAGGAAATTTCAGGATCTTTAGAATTGGAAATTTCAGAAAAGATCAAAGCGCTCGCATTGTTCCTCAGGCTGTTCCTGTCACCTCCGGGAACATCAGCGGGGACATTCACAACTTCTCCGGCAGCCACCATCGCGGATGAACCACCGCCATCAAGATTTAATGCCTCTTTTGCGCCAATATTTGCCATTAATTCAGCTAGTTCATATAAAGTAACCCCAACACTTGCCAGCTGGCGACCATCTACAACCATAAAAAGCAGGGTGTTTTTATCTTTATAACCTATAGCGGTACGCGGATGCCGTTGAAGATGACTTCCCCCAAAACCTTCTTCGCGGGAGGAAACATGTATTTTCCCATTTTTAACCAATACAGGGCCGCCACCAACAGCCTGTTCGGGATCCCAAATCTCATTTTCTGAAGAAATTTGCGGAGAATTATATTTATATGGCACAGGACTGTTTTTTGAATTGGTCCAGACAATTTCTGGTTCTCCCCGAACCATTCCAAAAGCCCCACGGGGTTCTTTTGTTGAATTTCCTGTGGAAACAACTTCTCCATCTGAAACCAGCACACTTACCGAGGAAGTATCCGAAAAATAGCCGCCATTGATTGCTAGAATTCCATGGAATTGTTCATTAGCTTCGAAAGTAGTCTGTCTTTTTTTATTGCTTCCGTGGGCCCGCAGTTTTAGATTTTTATCCCTAAGATCTACTTCGGCATACATTGCCCTTACCCGTTCTCCATCGGCGAGTTTTCCGTAGGTGTCATAAATTTTTATGGAGTTGGGAAGTAGGATATTCAGGTCTTTTCTCGGCTCCCATTTTACTTTTACTTCCTGGGAAATTGATATTCCTGAAGTAAGAAGGGCAAGGAATAGGAGCAAAATTTTTAAACGAAATCTCATGATCTTATTTTTGTTTGGGCAAGAGCTCAAGAACGACCAGAACCGCACAGTGATCTGAAGCTACTTTATCACACAGCACTTCTTTTTCCACCACTTTCCATCTGTTTTTTGGATAGAACATGATGTAATCGATTTTTTTCCGCGGTGCATGCGACGGAAATGTAGGTTGGGGATCTTTTGGGTCATACGATGAACCCCAGTGCGCTTCAAGTATCTTTATAGTATCACTACCAGGGATATCATTGAGATCTCCGGCCAATATAGTTGGAATAGTATCATTCAAAAATCGACGATTCAGTTCCTCTGCTTGTTCGATTCTTTCAGCGCCGTCTTTTTGATGATCGAGATGGATGCCCACAAAACGTATGGTATCTCCGGCAGGCAGGATCATTAAAGATTTTATGGCTATTCGTTGTTCGTTTCCTTTATGGGTTGGAAGCTCAATTTTTCCGGTTTTTAAGAACGTGTATTTAGAGAGCAGTGCCTGCCCATATTCCCCGCCGTCCCAATCCACAGCTTTGGCAAAAATGGAAACCATTTCAGTTCTCTTGGCGATCTCTGCACTGACATCAAGATGATTTGCCCGATTGGTCCTGTAATCCATTTCCTGTAAGGCCGCAATATCGGGATCGGCATTTTCGATAGCCCGGGCCACCACATCCAGATCGTTGTCGTTGTTGGTAGTAGCTCCATGAAGGATATTATAAGAAAGAACACGGATCAAAGTTCGGTTTTCCCCCGGATCATTCTGAGCATTCGCTGCACCAGAAAGGAAAATGAAAACAAGAAAAAGGAAGGGTTTAAATTTTTTCATTTTTAATTGAATTTACTTCAGGTAGCAATTTAATAGAGCAAATAAGGTTTTCTCTTATTTCTGAATTTTTCTTCTGCTTCATCCCACTGCCGCACAATTTTTTCGGGGTCAACGCCTGCCTGTAATTGTTCTCTTACTTTGGTTGTTCCCAATAAACCATCCATTCGGGCATTACGCCATTCGAATTTATCGGGATATAATTCCAGCAGTGCGTGGAGAATATACACTCCCGCTTTAGCCGATTCCAGATTATTGCGATCTGTAATTATGATTTCAACTCCTTTAACTTTTTCTCCAAGGAATTTGGGAGGATAGATCTTAATTCCGTCAACGATACTGTCGGGCACAAAAGTTTTTGGTTTAAACATTATCCCTTTCAGGTTATAGGCATTCAATTTTTCGGCTAATTTTTTTCCATTTACCCATGGAGCACCTAACACTTCAAAAGGTTCCATTGTTCCCCTTCCTTCCGAATAATTGGTTCCTTCCAATAAACAGGTGGCAGGATAAAGGATAGCAGTTTTTAAATTGAGCATATTTGGGGAAGGCTTTACCCAAGGTAATCCGGTGTGGTCGTACCATTGGTCGCGTTTATAATTTTTCAAAGGGATAACAGTAAGTTCAGCAGTGGGAAGACCTTTTTCCTTTCGTTCCCCATTGAACATTTTGGCCAATTCCCCAACTGTCATGCCATGTGTGATTGGAATATTCCCAATCCCAGAAACGGATTCTAAAGGTTTTCCCATTGGTCCATCCACATAATCACCGGTAATTGGATTGGGCCTGTCAAGAACGATATAGGGAACTCCTTCTTCCGCAGCAGCTTCGAGAACATTCAGCATTGTTTTGATATACGTATAATAACGGGCACCGATATCTTGAATATCAAAAATGAGCACGTCTACCTTATCCAGCATTTCCTTGGTTGGTTTCCGCAGCTTTCCGTAGAGAGAAATTATAGGTAAACCGGTTTTTTTATCCACTCCATTTGCAACGTGAGCGTCCTCTTCTCCCCTCAATCCGTGTTCGGGGCCAAATAGTAAAGTAAGTTCCACATCTTTATGACCGTTTAAAACATCGATCAAATGGGTTCCGTCAGGTAAAAGTCCGGTGTGATTTGTAACCAGGCCAACACGTTTTCCTTTGATGAGCTTTTCATATTCAGGAGAAAATAATTGTTCCGCGCCAATTACCACCCTGGGATTTTCCAAAGTTGCCACCTTTTCCCTTAGCTGTGGAAGGAGTTTATACAGATCTTCCCCAGGGCAGGTAGTTTCAGCCTGATCTTTATGTCCAGAAATTTCTTCAGCAGAAACTTTATACTTTTTTGCCAGGATAATTACCAGCTGTTCCAATTTCTCATACTGAATATCCTTTATTTGTTCTTTCTGAAAATTCCCTTCCACTACAATTAACGCGTGGCCGGTTAAATCATAATCTGTATTGGAATCTCCTTCATACTGAATTTCCCTGCCTTCAGCAACCGTTCCGTCCACCGCAATGTAATAGTGATAAGGTACATCGGCCCAAGGTTTTTTTGGAGTTACCCCGTCCCCCAGAACTCCTTCGGTATAGGAGAATCTTTGCAGAGCCTGAAGTTTTTCCGCAGTAGATCTGTCAGGGTTCTGGTTCGTGCCGGTATGGTGTATAGTTATATATTTGGGAATATGCCATTTTAAACCCGCTCTTGCCGGTTGAGCATTCCATGCTTCTCTAGACATTATTTCCATTTCTTCAATTTCCTGAGCAAATGCAGAAATGGTAAACAGAAAACCGGTAATCAGCAAAATTAAAAGGTGTCTCATAGTGATAAGAATTACATATGTTTTTTGTACAAATTATAGAGGATTTTTAAATCCTGACCTGTGAGGGATTCCATTGACTTCTACAGCGTCATCTTCATACATCTTGAGCGAGTTGCCAAAGAATAGGGTTTCGAATAAAGTGAAAGCGTCAATCTGCCTTGATTTAGGAGATTTTCTGAACATTTAATGTGCTTTTTAGGCGTTCAAAAAGTTACAAAATCAGTAGGTAAAAGCATTTAATAAATTGATAGTTAGTTGATTGTAACTTATTTGAATTTTTCGGAATAGGCTCATATTAAATATTTAAACTGGCTTCCTTACCTTTTAATAAATACAAACCCAGACAGGTAATGGCAGCATTTACAATTAATATTTCAAATCCGAATATATAGCCATTGAGCCATGCTGCGGAATTGTAATCGAGAATTACGGAGATTATAGGGGATAGAATCACCACATAGGGGACTAATTTGTCATATACCGGTCGTCGAGAAAGTAATCCAAAAGCAAACAACCCCAAAAGTGGGCCATACGTAAATCCGGCAACTTTAAATACCGCATTGACCACGCTACTATCATTGAGACTATTGAAAACAATTATTACGCAGAACATTAATAAGGTAAAACCTATATGTACCCAAACCCTTGTTCTATGCTGATTTTTAACCTCTCTTTTTTTAATATTCAAAATGTCTACACAAAATGAAGTGGTAAGCGCTGTTAAGGCAGAATCGGCACTGGAAAATGCGGCAGCGATTATTCCCAAAAGAAACACTATTCCCGCTACCGCCCCAAAATGATCAAGCGCCAACATAGGATAAAGCTCGTCCGATCTTTCTGGAATCTCTATACCTTGAACCATCGCGTACTGATATAATAACACACCCAGGGAAAGAAATAAAACCGTGGCAATAAAGAAAGTTATTGAGAACCAAAGAATATTTTTTTGGGCGTCACTTTTATTGCTAATGGTAAGGTTCTTTTGCATAATGTTCTGGTCAAGTCCGTTCATTGCAATAGTGATAAAAATTCCTGCTAAAAAGGTCTTAAAGAAATTTTGTCCCGATCTCCAGTCCCATTCAAATATTGTTGAAAGTTCACTCTCACTGATCACCGTAAAAACCTGGGGAACATTCAGGTTCAAATGGTCAATGATTATGATGATACTCACCACTACAGCAAGTAAAAGAAAAGTGGTTTGAAGGGTATCTGTCCAAATAATAGTTTTGATGCCACCCCTATAGGTGTAAAGCCAGATAAGGGTTATTGTGGTAAAAACCGTTACATAAAATGGTATCCCAAAGGCATCAAAAAATGCAAGCTGAAGTACCAAGGCCGCTAAAAATAATCTGAAGGAAGCTCCAATTGTTTGGGAGATAAGAAAGAAAGACGCGCCTGATAAATAGGAATTCTGCCCAAAACGATCCCGTAAATATTCATAAATGGACACCAATTTTAAACGGTAAAAAAGGGGGATCAAAACTAAAGCTATTACGGCATATCCCACCATATTCCCCATAACAAACTGGAGATACGTCCAATTCGTGTTCCCTACTTCTCCTGGAACCGAAATAAATGTAACCCCTGAAAGAGTAGCCCCGACCATCCCGAATGCCACAAGGAACCATGGAGCTTTCCTGTCGGCAGTGAAGAAGGTGTCGTTATCCGCTTTTCGCGAAGTAAAATAACTTATTACCATCAGTAAAATAAAGTATGAAGCTATTACGCCGAATACCAATAAGGGGCTCATCATAATCCTGAAAATTATTTTATTTCGATCTCTTTGAAATCACTTTCATTCCCGGTCCTGTTAACCGCGGTTACTGCAATATGAGTTAGGGTTGTATTTATTTCCTCCTGCACTTTTGGGAGTTCTACTGCCCTTTCATTTTTACTTAGGATCTTATATTGCCAAGGCCCATCGGTGTAACGGAAATATACCACCCATCTAAAAACTTCCATTGCATTATCATGTGTCCAGGTAATATTGAGCTTATCTGAAACAGTCTGAGAGGCGACCACTGGAACAGCGGAAACTTCAGTATTCAGCCAAGGGCTTGCAGGGACCAATGCTGGGTTTTTATAAGGGCCTTCTAGTAAAGCTTTTGAAAGTTCGGGGTGGTTTAGCAAAGCGCCAATACTCCAGTGGACTGCACCTTTGCTATCCGGTAACATCCCGCGGGTAATCATAATCTGGTTAATAACCTCATCACTGTTCTCTTCATCTCCACCCAAACCCACATTCATACCGGGCCAAAGGTGACGGTTTTTTGTGTTTTCACCTTCCCACCAGCCCAACAATACCGGAAAACTCTGCGGGATCTGATTGATCTTCCAATAAAGTTGTGGTGTAAAATAATCTATCCAGCCTTCATTTAACCATAGCTTGGCATCGGCATATAATTTGGCATACTGATCATAGCCTGTGGTAAATTTGGGAAATCCCGATCTCCAAATACCGAAAGGACTGAGTCCAAATTTCACGTGGGGCTTCTCTGCCTTGATCTCATTATAGATACGTTTAATAAAAGTATTCACACTTTCCCTTCTCCAGTCTCCTCTGGTCAACGCGCCTCCATCCTTCTGATATTTCTTCCAACTTACATCATCGGGAAAATCTTCTCCATCATTATAAGAATCATAGGGATAAAAATAATCATCAAAGTGAACCCCATCAATGTCATACCGTTTCACAATATCCATTACTACAGCACTTGATCTATCTTGAGTTCCTTTTTGGGCAGGATCCATCCAATATTGTCCATCTTTGAGTTTAATCACAAGTTCAGGATTGGTGTTTATTATGGATTTTTCACTTAATTCACCTTGTGTAGAATGATGGGCGCGATAGGGGTTTAACCAAACATGCATTTCTATTCCGCGATTATGGGCTTCTTTTGTCCAGAACCTAAGAGGGTCATAATAGGGCTGCGGGGCTTTCCCTTGCTGGCCGGTCAAATAATAGGACCAGGGTTCAATGTCGCTTTGGTATAGCGCATCGGCCTGTGGCCTGATCTGGAATATTACTGCGTTAAAATTATGTTCTTTTAAAAGATCCAGAAGTTTAATTGCCTCTTTTTGTTGGTCGGCAGTGCTTAAATCGGGTGTGCTCGGCCAGTTAATATTTGCAACAGTTGCCACCCAAGCAGCACGAAATTCTCTCATCACTGGAGTTTTTGGCCGGGTTAAGTACTCTCTTATTTCTTGTGGACCAGGCGCAGGAGCGGGAAGAGGGCTTATAAGTGGAGCCTTTTTCACAATAACAATCTCAGGAACTTGTTTAGATACTTCTTCTTGAGGTAAAGGTGCTGGTTCTTCAGATTTTTTTAAAGACGAACATCCAGAAATGAAAATCAGAACAGAGAAAAATAACAATAGGGATCTTATTCGGAATGACATAGTGTTGAGCTAAATATTAATTATAATATTGGGGTTTATTATAGGTCACTTCTAAAAACCCAACATCAGATGCTAGCTTGTCCTTTTGCCAGCTACTTCGCCTGCCTGTCGTGCCTTGGCAGGCAGGTTTTCTGAATAGTTCTGCTAAGCCTGTCGAAGTACTCATTTAGCAGTGCTAAACTCCGTTTTTGACGCCTCGTTTCTGAAAAAAATTACTGCGACATCATTCCAAACTGCATTATTAAAGGTACCCTAAAGAAAATACTGATAAGTAAATAGGAAAGAGCCACAAAATGTGCCTCTTTCTTACTTTAATTTAATGTTTAAATGAACTTCTAACGGTCTCTCCAGAAATCGATCTTGCCGGATCCAATTGGGTCAGAATACGTTCCTCTTATTTGAGTCGTATAAATTCTTCCTAAAGTACCAACATTCAAAGAATGTTGGATAAAACCAGGTGAAGTTAATGGATCATTATCCTCATTAGAATTGAAGATTTTAAAAGTATAACTTCCGGGAATCAGTCAACATAATCACCTCCCTCTTTAAAATCAATATTCATCCCCAGTGATATTACCTGCGCTGGTTGCGCAGGAGCGTCGTCCGTTTCTGGAACAGCATCTCTAACTGCATAAGCATCCACAGTAAAAGGAATTTCTGCCATGGTATTTACAAACCTCCAATAGATCTTAACATTATCGGATGGAGGGAGATTATCTTCCATTGTAAAAACTTCATAACTTCCCTGATTTCCAACCAGATATATTGAATAATTTTTACCGGTTGTTAATGTGGCCTGAGTAGCCGCGATTATACTGCCTCCAATATCACGGACGCTAATTTCAACACTTCCCGCTGGTACAATGGCGTATGCGTTGGAAGGGTAAACACTTTTATAATCAGAACCTTGTTCTTCATCGTCAGTATTTGAATTAACCGCGCTTACTTTCTCATCATTTATAAAGAAATTTGCACTGGTTGCATCATCGGCATGAAAAAAGAACTTTGCCTGTGCCCCCTGATCGGAATCTAATGGAACCGTAAGTTCTGGAATAGCATTTTTATTACATCCAGTAAAAACAAAACTTACTGCTAATAAAAAGATTAATTTATTTCCTTAAATCCGCAAGTTTCAATTAAAAAGAAAAGGAAAAGCCACTAAACCCAAAGGTTAAAAGGCTTTTCCAATTCGAATATTTTCACCAATTTAGGTGAAAACATCGTTGCAGATGAAAATTAC
>Ga0314772_1000809_pt1 | contig 15553 bp, 8 predicted proteins | sample MetaGCBIW2018_FD_204520 | JGI IMG/M metagenome (GOLD analysis project Ga0314772, IMG submission 204520) | Cryopeg brine microbial communities from Beaufort Sea near Barrow, Alaska, United States - CBIW 2018 | ecosystem: Environmental > Aquatic > Marine > Coastal | place: USA: Alaska | collected... | reverse complement strand
AAATAGGTTACAAGTACTTCGGGAAGTAATAAATTGGTTATTGTTAGTAATGAATCTGAGGGCATCGAAATCTTTATTTCAAAGTTCCCTCATTTTTAGTTACTCCACAACTTTTTGTGTTGAGCCCAGATCGCGTGAAATTCTGAAGGAATTTTGTGTCAAGAATTGCAATTTCCGAATGAAAGATGTCTTTTCTCGATACGATTTTTTATGAAAATCACTCGAAATGACCTCTTTCAGTGCCACAAAATACTATATCGAACTCAGGTTTTAACTTGCGATTATGTAATTTACAATCAAGATCTTCTTTTAAATACGAGTCTTTAATGCGGAAAATAAATTACCCATTTTAATTAATACTGATTTCTAAAGGAATAAATATATTGCATTGAACTGTATAGACTTTGATGACGAATATGAGATTTCATAGGCAATCACTCTTTTCAACAAAATAAAACGCCTTATCATTACCAAATAAACATATAACTGTATATCCGTTAAGTGTCTTAATAAACGTCACCCTGAATTTATTTCAGGGTCACACAAGGGGCTAAAATGTTTTAAGTCCGTATTTGCTTAGATTAGCAGCGGGGAAAGTGTGATGCTGAAACGAGTTCAGCATGACGAAACCAGTTTTAGGGACAATTCCAGACATATAAACAGATCAACAAATAAACAGTTCAACAGATTTAACAAACAGATCCCCAATGCAATTATCCCCCTTGAAACCTAGAAAAGCCATAAACAAAGCTTATCTAAAAGTAAAACCGATCCGTTCGGAAATTGAATGTTTCAAGACTAATTTGATTCAACTGCTTGACCGAACCAACGATATTGAGTCAGAGGAATTTCATAAAAATCTGGTTTCTGATTTTCTTAAGAAAACCTATTATGAGCCAAATCATTTTATAAATACCAAAGGCAGGAATGACCTTGTAATCCACAACGGCAACAAGGCAAAAAGTGCTGTCGGGGTCATTATTGAAGCAAAAAAGCCGACCAATAAGGCCGAAATGCTCACCAATGATAAGATCAATGTAAAAGCATTTCAAGAATTGCTACTTTACTATCTCCGGGAACGGATCACCCATAAAAACCTGGAGGTCAAATATCTAATTGCAACCAATATAAACGAGTGGTTTATCTTTGATGCGCAGGTGTTTGAAAACCTATTTGCACAGAACAAAGGATTGGTCAAACAGTTCACCGATTTTGAAAATGGAAGATTGGCAGGAACCACAACCGATTTCTTTTACAGGGAAATTGCAGCGCCTTTTATAAGCGGTTTAAAACAGGATCTTGAATATACCTTTTTTGACATCCGCGATTATGAAAAGCCACTGCGCAACAATAACCCGAAAGACGACAATACCTTAATTTCCCTTTTCAAACTCCTGTCGCCCGAGCATTTATTAAAACTTCCCTTTACAAATGACAGCAATAGCCTGAATAAACGATTTTATGGCGAATTGTTGCATATTATTGGCCTTTCTGAGACTAAAAACGGAAGTAAAAAACTAATTGGAAGGAAGATAAAAGGAGAAAGAAATACAGGTTCCTTTCTTGAAAATGCCATAATTCAGCTGGATAGTTTGGACAAGATCAACAGACTTGACAATCCCGGTCATTTTGGAACCTCCCAAGAGGAACGTTTGTTCAATGTTGGTCTGGAACTGAGTATTACGTGGATAAACAGGATACTATTCCTTAAACTCTTGGAGGCGCAATTGAAAACCTATCATAAGGGCGACACCTCTTATGAATTTTTAAGCATCGATAAAATTCAGAACTACGATGATCTGAACAGTCTTTTCTTTCAAGTTCTTGCGAAACAACAATCGGAAAGAAACGATGACGTAATCGAACTTTTTGCAAAAGTCCCTTACTTGAACAGTTCGCTTTTTGAACCCACAGGAATTGAACACGGGACTATATTCATCAGCAATTTACGGGATGAGAAAACAATTCCAATCTATGCCGCGACCGTTTTAAAAAGCGAGAACGGGAAAAAACGTTCGGGCAGTTTAAGCGCGCTGGAATATTTATTGGAGTTTCTGAATGCGTATGATTTTAGCAGTGAAGGTTCAGAAACGATACAAGAAGACAATAAAACCTTGATCAATGCTTCCGTTCTTGGACTTATTTTCGAGAAGATCAATGGGTATAAAGACGGCTCGTTTTTTACGCCAGGTTTTATCACCATGTACATGTGCCGGGAAACCATTAGAAAAGCAGTGGTTCAAAAATTCAACGAAACCAAAGATTGGAACTGCAAAGAAATTGATTCCCTCTACGATAAAATCGAAGACCGACAGGAAGCGAACGACATTATAAACAGTCTTAAAATATGTGATCCGGCAGTTGGTTCCGGGCATTTTCTGGTTTCTGCGCTCAATGAAATAATCTCCATTAAAAACGACCTGAAAATTTTACAGGACAGGGATGGTAAACGACTCAAGGAATATGTATTTGAAGTTGTAAATGACGAGCTGATCGTAACGGATGAAGAAGGCGAATTATTTGAGTACAATCCCAACAGCAAAGAGAGCCAACGTATACAAGAAGCGCTCTTTCACGAGAAGCAAACTATTATAGAAAACTGCCTTTTTGGGGTGGATATCAACCCAAATTCGGTTAAAATCTGTCGGTTGCGCCTTTGGATCGAACTGCTTAAAAATGCCTATTACAAAAATGAAAGTGAACTGGAAACCCTTCCAAATATCGACATTAACATTAAATGCGGCAATTCGCTCATCAGTCGGTTTGAACTGGATGCTGACCTTAAAAAGGCTTTAAAAAGCAGTAAATGGACTATTGATAGTTATAGAATTGCCGTTGATACGTATCGTAATGCTCAAAACAAAGAGCAAAAAAGAGCGATGGAAAAAGTGATCAATGACATTAAAAGTAACTTTAGAAGTGAAATATCGCTCAATGACCCTAAAGTCAAAAGGCTAAATAAACTCCAGGGCGAAATATTTGGGATGACTAAACAAACGCAAATGTTTGAACTGACCAAAAGAGAAAAGACCGCTTGGAACAAAAAACTAAAACAACTTTCGGAGGCTTCTAAAAAATTAGAAATCACAATAGCAGAAATCAAAAACAACAAAATCTACGAAGAAGCTTTTGAATGGCGCTTTGAGTTTCCGGAGGTTTTAGATGATAATGGGGATTTTATTGGTTTTGATGTGGTGATTGGGAATCCGCCATACGTTTATAGGAATGCAGAAATAACTAACCAAAAAGATTATTACAGAGCCAATTATTTTAATACAACAGGCAACTTCGATTTATATAAATTTTTTATTGAATTAGGTGTGAGATTAAATAAAGAAAATGGTCTCAATTCATTAATTACGAACTCTTCGTTTCTCTTACAAACATCTTTCGAGAAAACCAGAGAATTTGTTTTAAATAATTCAACTATTGAATCATTGATTCCTCTTGGTGGTAACGTTTTCGATGAAGCTACTGTGGATTCAGTAATCTATATTTTAAGAAAGAGGGAATCGAAAAATAAAACAAAAATCATTGTTTCTAGCAAACCAATCGAAATAAATGAGTCGGAACCTTATTTTGTAGACTCTGAAAGATTTAAAGCTAACGAATTTCTTGTCTTTGATTATCTTTTGACCGACAAAGAATATCAAATTGTAAATCGCCTTATTACCAAATTCCCGAAGATTGAATCAGGTTTTAATTCACCTTAAAAATCCACCTGCTTTGCAGGTGGTCATGTCCTGATGGCTATGCCTGTATTTACAGCTTGATTTCGATTTGCTTTTTTGTTGCATAATTGAATCTGGTCGATTTTTAGAACAGGCCCCTGTCGCCCCCTATGGGGGCTAGCCAAAGCCACCTTCTAAGAAGGTGTGATTTTTACTTTTGGTGTAGGTATAAATACAGGTTACATTAAATCTGAATTAACTGCTGATTCAAAAATAAATAGTAGTTATCATCCTATGGTTCCGGGTACAGGAGTATCAAAATATGGAAATGTCAGTACAGATGGATATATTATGTACGACAAAAAATTTGTTCAAAGTAAAGGTAAATTAGGTCGAACCTTACCAGATGAAAAACTATTTATAGAACCGAAAATACTTGTTGTTAGAACTAGGAATATTTCTATTAAAGAGAGAATTGTTGCAACTATAGATTATGAGAAAAAATATAATCTCAATAGAATATCTAATATAATAGCAAAGCCGGCAAACAGTTTAGAAGGATTATTAGGCATTATCAATTCTAAACTTTTTAACTGGTTGTATTCAAAAAGATATTTTGATTATGAAATTAAGCCAATTTATCTGAGAAACTCACCCTTAGCTGAAACAAATAATTTAGAATTAATAGCAAAAGTTAATGAAATGCTTTCGTTGAAAAATGAAACTGATAATTTGACAAAACCGAAACTAATTGCTGATATAGACGAAATCGTATTTGACTTATACGACCTAACAGAAGAAGAAATAAAGATCATAGAAGAAGCCACTTTATAGCGTCAGACAAAGATCGCCCGCGTAAAGTCTAAAATCCGCAAATAAAATGCTGGTAAAGAAAGCTTCCGGCAGTAACAATTTTCAGAACAAACCAATAAAGACGTGGCATTAGCATTATAAAGCGCTACAGACCCAAAAAGTAAAAGAGTGCATTTTTCATCAAAGGAATCTTACAAAAATCATCCAAAATCCCTCAAAAACAGCTAAAAAGCCCCAAAATCAACCGATTTTGGGGCTTTTTAGCTGTTTTTCAAGCTTATCAACTGTATGATTTGGTAATGAATTTTAAATGCGATCCAGAGGAGCGAGCAATAAAACCCACTATTAGAATTTAATTTCTTGGCGTCTTGTTACCATCTGATTTTGAGCCTACGCGTGACATTGCGTTTCTAAAACCTATATCATCTGTTGCCATGGTTTGTGGCAAATAGCGACGCTGGGCGGGGTCTAACCAGTATTCCCTATCTTTCCAAGAACCACCTTTGTATACACGAACTTCATTGTCTATAAGTGTCGTACGGCTGTTTGTTTTATCGTAGTTGCGCACCATTTCACCATTTTCACTGCTCACTTTGTTCACCGGCGAGTTATACATGCGGTCTCCATTATCTGCATAACTTTGGTAGTCACGTGATGATTGTTTGTCGCCATCTCTAAAATCACGGTTATCGCTTTGCGTAAACTGCGTTCTCATATACGTGTCATTTTCGTCTATGGGTACTTGCAAAATCTGACCAGGGAGATCACGCGCCACAATTTTTCCATTTTCTAGAGTGTCATAAACGATCTCGCTGGTAGTCAATACTTTTACTGTCCCATCTTCATTAATGGCATTCTTAGTATAAACGTTTCCACGGAAATAATTAAAATCGTTGAATTCGTCATCTATGATAGGGCGATACACATCGGCGACCCATTCAGAAACGTTTCCTGCCATATCATATAGACCGTAATCGTTTGGCGCGTATGATTTAATTTCAGCAGTAATATCTGCATTATCATCAGACCAACCCGCTATTCCGCCATAATCACCGGCACCTTGCTTAAAGTTGGCTAATTGATCACCACGTGTGCGGCGGTTTCCAGAGCGCGTATAGGCGCCATCCCATGGGTATTTTTTACGGCCACGGTATACATTGTATTCCCGAAGGCCTACAAGGCCAAGGGCTGCGTATTCCCATTCTGCTTCAGTAGGTAGTCTGTATTTTGTGGTAGAGATGATCCCATCGCTCATTCTGACATAAAGGTCATGCACGCCTGAAGAATCCGCTTCATTTTCAGCATTTCTTGGAGTGTTCATCTTTTCACGACGCTCAGATTCTCTTCCGCCACGTATGATAGAGTCATTACCACCATAGGTTAAGCTAGGTGCTTGAAGATAAGTATCTGTGTCAAATGTTTTTTCTGCGTCATAAATATATTTTGCGCCTTTTTCGGTATAGCCTTCAGTCTCTAAGATAAGTTCATTGTATCTATTTGTTCTCCAATTGCTAAATTCTACAGCCTGGATCCAGCTTACGCCTACCACGGGATATTCACGATAAGCCGGGTGACGCAGGTAGTTTTCGGTCATGGTTTCATTAAAACCAAGACGGTTACGCCATACTAACGTATCTGGCAGGGCACCGTAATAAATGTTTCTGTAATTCGCTTCTGTGGGAGGGAATACTCTTTTTAGATAATCCAGATACTCGAGATACATCAGGTTAGTGACCTCGGTTTCATCCATATAGAAAGACTGCACATGCTGCTGGGTGGGGCTGTTGTTCCAATCGTGCATCACGTCATCCTGAACGCGGCCCATGGTAAACGTGCCACCTTCTATAAAAACCAGACCTGGTGCTGCTTCTTGTTCTTTATAATCTGTATTGGCCTGAAAGCCGCCATCCTTATTATTAATACCCCAGCCAGTTGCGCGTGAGCTATTTTTATAATCGTTTTTGCGACCGCAAGCTATGAATAAAAGCGCCGTAAGGCTTACAAGCAGCGTTCTTTGCACAAGATTTTTGTTCATCTTTTAAGTTCTTTTTTAAGCAAATTTGGGTCTGCAATATACTAATTAACAAGAAATAATCAAGCAAATATAGTTTTTTGCAGTCGGTCACCATATGGTACTCTGCTCTAAAAACGATAGAATCACTTCTTTAGTATTACATATAACTATTTTTGGGGGATCCCTATTTTATACTTTGCTTTGCATAATCACGTTATGATCTCAATGAGGAAAAAAATACTTCTTTTACTATTAGTGCTTACAACCTGCGTGATTCATGCACAAAACAAACGTTTTGTAATTAATTGGGAAGACCGGGTAAACGTGTCTACAGATGCAAAACCTGTTTTTGTTCCGGGTTTTGAGACGCCCAATTTCTCTTATGATCCCGTGCAGGGCATTCGGTTTTATGCAGAATGGGAAGCTACTGGTGGTTTGAGTAATCCAAAAATTACAGGTATTGTAAGTGAGCCCATCACGAGCAGTGCGCTGCTGGATTTGGATGCGGCCAGTATACCCGAGGGAATAAATTTTACATACGGTCAATCTCGTGCACGCGGCGTTGCGAATGTATGGGTAGGTATCGCTCCTATATATAAGGACAATGGCATTTTAAAACGCGTTACTTCTTTCAGTATTACTTCTTCCGCGCAGCGTAGTAGTCAGTCACAGGTCTTGAATACCTTAAATGTGACCAATTCTGTTTTTGCCAGCGGTGATTTTTTTAAGTTTTATATCGATAAAACGGGGATTTTTAAGCTAGATAGGCGGTTTTTAGAAAGTCTGGGCATGAATGTGGGTTCTGTAGATCCCAGCACGCTAAAAATCTATGGCAATGGCGGTGAAATGCTGCCTTTGTTGAATATGGACAACGGTATTTTTGATCCACAGGAAAACAGTATCAAGGTTGTGGGCGGCGAAGATGGATCTTTTGATACTGGAGATTATATCCTCTTTTACGGAGTGGGAACGCGCGGTTTTTCCGAAGAGAGCCTTACCCATATCAATGCGTATGACGACCGTTCTTATTATTTTATTACCGCAAGCGGAAGCACGGGAAAGCGTGTAACTACTTTACAGCAACCGCTGGGAGCGGCCACGCAACAGATCACTACTTTTGACGATTATCAATTTCATGAGGAAGATAATGAAAACCTGGTGCGTCTGGGCCGCAGGTGGTTTGGTGAGCGTTTTGATTTTGAGAACGAACAAGATTTCAGTTTTGAATTTCCGAATCTGGTGGCCGGCCAACCGATCAAAGCACGTGTTTATGTCGCTGCAATATCAGAATCACCCACGAGTATGACCGTTACCATTAACGGCCAGAACCTTACAACATTTAATTTTTCGCCCATAAGTGAATCCATTTTAGCGCAGGGGAGAACCTATGATTCCTTTTATAATCCTGCGGGCAACCCAGGAGTGGCGGTTTCTTCGCCGGCGGTTACCGTAAACCTTAGCTATTCAAATGGCGGAAATCCTTCCAGCAAGGCGTATCTCGATTTTATCGCTTTGGAGGCAGAACGCGAACTCCGAGGCGCTGGAGGTCAGCTTGCTTTTCAGAAAAATAGTAGTGCAAATGCTTCCGGCGTAGCCGAATATAGCATTCAAGATGCCGCCCAATTTTCAGAAATATGGGAAATAACCGACCTTTTTGCCATAAAAACGGTCGAAAATACCGGTAAATCGGCTGTTTTTAGCTTTAAATCGGCGTTGGGTACACTGCGGAAATTTGTCGCCATAAATCCTGATGATTTATATGTTCCGCTGCGCGAAAATGGGAACACGAGGCTCACCAATCAAGACCTAAAAGGAACGATCTTTAATGGAAGCGGCGGTTTTCAGGACGTAGATTACTTGATGATTACGAATGATTTGCTTCGGCCGCAGGCAGAAAGACTCGCCCAGCATAACCGTGATTTCAGGGGACTTAATGTAAAAGTGGTTACCATTGAAGAAATCTACAACGAGTTCAGTTCGGGCCATGCCGATATAGGCGCTATCCGTAATTTTGTGCGCTACGTTTACGGGAACGCTTCTTCTGACGCTAACCGATTAAGATATTTGTGCCTTTTTGGAGATACTTCCATAGACTACAAAAACCGCTTGCCAGGCAATAATAATATCGTCCCTACTTTTAATACCTATAATAGTTTCTCGCAGTCCACCAGTTATATGAGCGACGATTATTTTGGTTCCCTAGATCCATTTGAAGGCATTATAGAAGATGGGAGTCCCTTAGGCAGCGGTGGCCGTGACCGTCTCGATCTGGCGGTGGGTAGGATCATTGCAGATACGCCACAGTTGGCCAATCAAGTGGTGACGAAAATCATTAATTACGACCTTGATGAATCTTATGGCCGCTGGCGCAACAACTTTGTACTCGTTTCTGATGATGTGGATGTGGACTGGGAATTCAGTGCGCTAGAAAGCACGCTAGATGCGCTGGGCGATGATATACAGCGCGAAAAACCATTTGTGAATGTGATAAAAATTCATAGCGACAGTTACCAGCAGCAATCCTCTGCCGGGGGCGACCGCTATCCAGAGGTTAATGTGGCCATTGCAGACGCGCTTGAAGTGGGAACGCTGGTGCTCACATATCTTGGCCACGGCGGTGAAGATACCCTAGCCTCGGAATTTATCTTTACACGGGCCAATGCGCAGGCGCTCAATAATGGCGAAAAACTGCCTGTAATTGTTACTGTGACCTGTGAATTTACCCGTTTTGATAATCCTACACGTCCAGCCGCCGGGGAAGAATTATTTTGGAATCCTGACGGCGGTGCGGTAGGATTGGTAGCTACCACACGGCAGATTTCGGTACGGCTGGGAGTTAATTTTAATCAAGCGCTTGCGGGAAACCTCTTTTCCTTCGGTACAGATAATATACGCAGCGTGGCCGAAAATCTTCGGGAGACCAAAAACAGGATCAATGATTCAAAAAGAAGGGTCATCTTTTATATTGGCGACCCTGCCATGAAACTCGCCTTTCCTGCTCCCAGTATCCGGCTTACCACCATAAACGATAAACCTATAGGCCAGGCAGCAGATACCTTAAAGGCGCTAAGCACCATAAAACTGGGCGGCGAGGTCATTAATGCCGGTGGCCAGCGTATTCCTAATTATAATGGTACCTTATCTGCTACCGTTTACGATAAATATATAGACCGGCAGACACTGGGCAACGACGGTACGCGCGGTAGCAATGGTAATCTTCTGATTCTCGATTTTAAAACTTTGGGAACGATTTTGTACCGGGGGCAGGCATCTATAGAAAATGGCAGCTTTGATTTTGATTTTGTGGTGCCAAAAGATGCGCTTATTCCCATTGGTAATGGTAGGGTGAGTTTTTACGCGAAGCGGGAAGGCCAACTGGAAGACCAGACGGGTGCAGACCAGCAGTTGGTGGTAGGTGGCCTCAATGAAGATGCACCAGAAGATAATACCGGCCCGCTCATTAACCTGTACATGAACGATGAGAGTTTTGTAAATGGTGGTATTACCAATACATCACCGTTTTTGCTAGTAAAGCTTGAAGATCTTAATGGTATAAATACCGCAAGCGGAATAGGTCACGACCTGGTCGCCATTATTGATGGGAACGAGACCGAACCTATTGTACTTAATGATTTTTATGAGAGTGATGTTGATAATTTTAACCTGGGGCAGGCACTCAGAAAACTACGGGATCTAGAACCGGGCATGCATACCGTAACTGTAAAAGCCTGGGATACCTATAACAATTCATCTACCGCAGACTTACAGTTTGTGGTTGCCGGTGATGACGACATTCAGCTTGAAAATGTATTGAATTATCCCAATCCATTTGTGAACTATACGGAATTCTGGTTTAATCATAACCGTCCTTATGAACCGCTTGATGTACAAGTTCAGATATTTACCATAAGTGGAAAAGTCGTCAAAACCATAAACAGAAACATAATGACCACCGGATTTTTATCACGAGAAATCACTTGGGATGGTCGGGACGATTTTGGCGATAGAATAGGAAAAGGTGTATATGTATATAAGATTACCGTTAAATCGACGTTAACCAATAAAAAGGTCGAAAAATTTGAGAAACTTGTAATCCTTTAATCATTAATTGTTCTTAAAATTTATATTTGTCAAAAATCATTTACCACGCATGAAAAAATCGCTATTACTTTTAGCCGTTATCGGTATATTTGGTGTTAAACCTTCTAATGCTCAGGAAATTCAAGGCCGCCGTGTTATTACAACAGGTGTTCCCTTCTTAATGATAGCTGCAGATGCACGTGCCGCAGGTATGGGTGATCAGGGCGTTGCTACCGGCCCAGATGCTTATTCCCAACAATGGAACCCTGCCAAGTATGCTTTTATTGAACGACAGCAAGGTATAGGCGTAAACTATACTCCGTATTTGAGCCAGCTGGTCAATGATATTTTTCTGGGCCAGGTTACCTATTACAACAGGATGGATGAGCGTAGTGCCATAGGTGCGAGTTTTAGATATTTTAGCCTAGGTGAGATTGAAGCCAGGCAGAACCCTGATGAGTTGGGCCTATTGTTAAAACCTAACGAGTTTACCCTTGACCTATCTTACGCATTAAAATTAAGTGAGCGTTTTTCCCTGGCCGTTGCCGGGCGTTACCTACGCAGTGACCTTAAATTGCAGGTAGATAGTGAAGATGCAAGTGCGGCAGGCTCTTTTGGTGTGGACATCGCAGGATATTATCAATCTCAAGAGGTTCCGGTAAGTGATTTTTATGGCCGCTGGAAAGGTGGTTTCAATATTTCGAACATCGGTCCTAAAATTAAATATGACGATTCTGGTCAGGAAAACTTTATCCCCACGAATATGAAACTGGGCGCTGGCTTTGATTTTATTTTAGATCCCTACAATACCGTAAGTGTAGGTTTGGAGCTAAATAAATTACTGGTGCCTTCTCCACAAGATTTCAACGGTGATGGCAAGATAAATGGTGATGATGCATCAGAGTATAACGACATCGGTTTTTTGAGTGGTATTTTTCAATCTTTTGGAGATGCTCCAGACGGTTTCAGTGAAGAAGTAAAAGAAGTTACCTGGTCGCTGGGGGCAGAGTATGTGTATGATGACGCTTTTAGCCTACGTACCGGTTATTTTAATGAGAGTGATCTTAAGGGTTCCCGTAAGTTCGCCACGTTAGGTCTGGGCTTTAGGTACACAACTATAGATATTGACGTATCCTATTTATTTTCTACATCAAGTGTGCGCAACCCGCTTGAAAATACGCTTCGTTTCGGTATAACCTTTGGGTTTGGCAACGAATATTCAGAGTATTAAACCTGCTGATGAAAACAATTGAGATTGTCACCACCTTAGCTGTTTATGAAACGGTAAAAGAACTTCCTGAAGATATTCAACAACTGATGAAAAGTGCCTTTTCCGCAAGGGATAATGCGTATGCGCCGTATTCCAATTTTTATGTGGGAGCGGCGATTTTAATGGATAACGGTGAGATTATCACTGGCAGCAATCAGGAAAATGCGGCTTATCCTTCCGGACTGTGTGCAGAACGAACCGCTATTTATTATGCTGGGGCAAAATATCCCAAAAGTGGTATAAAAACCATGGCAATTTCGGCTAAAGCATCAAAGAAAGGAATGACCAACCCTGTGCCACCATGTGGAGCTTGCCGGCAAGCCATTGCAGAATATGAGGTCAAGCAAAAACAGCCCATTGCACTCTACTTTATGGGCGACTCTGGGCAGGTTTTTAAAAGTGAATCTCTAGAAAATCTGCTTCCCTTGCTATTTACGCAAGATTATCTGTGAAATTAAGCCGTTATTAGCCATTTCTAGGCGATTTTTCTGAAATTGGGCTAAAAAACGGCTTTTCGTAATTTTACGATAAAGGGTTTCAGGTTTGCCCTTTAATATATTATTTTTGTTATCCGTTATGAAAATTCGCTTTGCGGATGAATGATGGATAAATTTTTATTTAAACGGAAAATCAGTTTAGGTTCGGGCTTCTTTAATTTCCGAACTCAATTCTCATAATATTTTATAATGAAACAAATAACAAAAGAAGTTTATCTTGACTGGTACGAGCAAATGTATTTCTGGCGCAAGTTTGAAGATAAATTGGCACAAGTTTATATTCAGCAAAAAGTAAGGGGTTTTCTCCATCTTTATAATGGTCAGGAAGCGGTGCTTGCTGGTGCTTTGCATGCTATGGATCTTACCAAAGACAGGATGATTACTGCATATCGTAACCATGTGCAGCCTATAGGTATGGGTGTAGATCCCAAACGTGTAATGGCTGAGCTCTATGGTAAAAAGACGGGTACTTCAATGGGAATGGGTGGTTCTATGCACATTTTTTCTAAAGAACACCGCTTTTACGGTGGTCACGGAATTGTGGGCGGGCAAATCCCACTGGGTGCCGGCCTTGCCTTTGCAGATAAATATTTTAAAAGGGATGCGGTGACACTTACATTCTTTGGTGATGGGGCAGCCCGACAAGGCTCGTTGCATGAGACCTTCAATATGGCGATGAACTGGAAGTTACCAGTTGTTTTTTGTGTTGAAAATAACGGTTACGCTATGGGTACTTCGGTTAAACGTACGGCAAACCACGAGGATATCTGGAAACTGGGACTTGGTTATGAAATGCCCTGTGGACCGGTAGATGCCATGAATCCCATCGCGGTCGCAGAGGCACTTGATGAAGCGATAGAACGTGCAAGACGTGGAGATGGCCCCACCTTTTTAGAGATGAAGACCTATAGATACCGTGGCCACTCCATGAGTGACGCGCAGAAATACCGTACCAAGGATGAGGTGAAGGAATATCAGAAAATCGATCCTATAACCCAGATCAAAGATATTATCCTTAAAGAAAAATTCGCGACCGAAGATGATCTTAAAGCGATAGATAAAAAGGTTAAAAAACGCGTTTCAGAATGTGAGAAATTCGCTGAAGAAAGTGATTATCCTGAAAAAGAACAGATGTACGATATGGTATATGAACAAGAAGATTATCCATTTTTACAACATAAACCAGTATAGACATGGCAGAAGTAATTAAAATGCCCCGATTGAGCGACACGATGGAAGAAGGAACCGTCGCTTCATGGCTCAAGAAAAAAGGGGACAAAGTGGAAGAAGGCGATATCCTGGCAGAAATAGAAACCGATAAAGCCACTATGGAGTTTGAATCCTTTTCAGAGGGCACGCTTCTATATATAGGTATCCAAGAAGGTGAAACCGCGAAAGTAGATAAACTTCTTGCCATTATAGGTGAAGAAGGTGAAGATATATCAAGTCTTATCGACGGCGGTGATGCAGATGACGATGCCGTTGATGAAGAAGACGTGGATAAAGATGATGCGGATGAAGATGATGCAGAGGAAAGCGATAATGAGGATTCCGATGATGACGCTGAAGATTCCGAGGAAGATGACGACGACGATTCTGAAGATGAGAAAGACGACAGTGACGAAAAGGCTTCAGGAGAGATCCCTGACGATGTGGAAGTTGTCAATATGCCCCGATTGAGCGATACAATGGAAGAAGGTACCGTTGCTGCATGGCTTAAGAAAAAAGGCGATAAAGTGGCTGAAGGTGATATCCTGGCAGAAATCGAGACCGATAAGGCCACGATGGAATTTGAATCATTCTATGCTGGCACGCTACTTCATATAGGGATTCAAGAAGGCGAGACTGCAAAAGTTGACTCTTTGCTTGCGATCATAGGCCCAGAGGGAACTGATGTTTCCGGAATTGTTTCCGGAGGAAAATCTGGAAGTTCTAAAAAGTCTGCTGATAAGAAAAAGTCAAAAGCGGTAGATAAGGATCCGAAAGAGGACAAGAAACAGGATTCCAAAGAAAAAGAGAGCAAGAAAGGAGAGGCCGATAAAGAGACCCAGAAAAAAGAAGCTAAGGACGAAAAATATAAGGACGATCTTAAGAACAAGGACACTGATGTATCTTATGGTGGTGCTAACAAAGCGGCCTCCACAAGTGATGGTCGTATTTTTGCTTCTCCTTTGGCCAAAAAAATGGCGGAAGACAAAGGTATTGACCTGAACAAAGTAAAAGGTTCTGGTGATAATGGACGTGTGGTGCGTAAAGATATTGAGAATTATACCCCTGCCGCCTCCTCTGGCGCCGGAGTTCAGCAATTTGTCGCTACCGGTGAAGAGGATTATGAAGAGGTTGAGAACTCACAAATGCGCAAGGCCATTGCAAAAGGTCTTGGCAAATCTAAATTCAGCGCGCCAGATTATACGCTTAATGTGGAGTTTGATATGGAAAACGCAATTGCTTTCCGTGGTCAGTTCAATCAGTTGCCAGATACCAAGATCTCTTACAATGATATAGTTATTAAGGCGGTGGCCTTAGCATTGAAGCAGCATCCTCAGGTGAACTCACAATGGTTTGACGATAAGATGCGACTCAATCACCATGTACACATGGGAGTTGCGGTCGCTGTGCCTGATGGTCTTGTAGTTCCCGTTGTAAAATTTGCCAATGAAAAGACACTGCAGCAAATCAACGCCGAGGTCAAGGAACTTGCCGGTAAAGCAAGAAATAAAAAACTCAAACCTGAAGAAATGCAAGGAAGCACCTTTACGGTGTCTAACTTGGGTATGTTTGGTATTACAAGTTTTACTTCTATTATCAATCAGCCCAACTCGGCAATTCTTTCTATAGGTACAATTGTTGAAAAGCCGGTGGTAAAAGAAGGGGAGTTGGTCGTGGGCAACACAATGGCACTTTCTCTTACCTGCGATCACCGTACGGTAGATGGAGCGACTGGAGCTCAGTTTTTACAGACTTTAAAAACCTACATAGAAAACCCTATTTTAATGCTGGTTTAAGGTGTTTTTGATAGGAAATCATTTAAATCCCATTGATTTTTCGGTGGGATTTTACATTAAATATAAATTAAAATGTTTGAGCTATACATTTAAGTGCCATATTCAATTTGGGACTGAAATCGGGGCTTTGCCCTTACCATTCTCATGATATTGTTGTGGAAAATAGTCTGTTTAGCCTGTGAACGGTTGAGGCGGTAGGAATA
>Ga0314772_1000806_pt1 | contig 15591 bp, 13 predicted proteins | sample MetaGCBIW2018_FD_204520 | JGI IMG/M metagenome (GOLD analysis project Ga0314772, IMG submission 204520) | Cryopeg brine microbial communities from Beaufort Sea near Barrow, Alaska, United States - CBIW 2018 | ecosystem: Environmental > Aquatic > Marine > Coastal | place: USA: Alaska | collected... | reverse complement strand
TTCGGTAATGGCAGCGTCGATTACTTGTCCTTTGCCTGATTGATTGCGCTCGTTCAATGCAGCCAACATTCCCATCACCAGAAATAAACTACCACCGGCGTAATCTCCAACGAGATTTAGTGGCGGGATGGGCTTTTCTTTGCTACCAATAGAGCCGAGCGCACCGGCAATCGAAATATAATTGATATCGTGGCCTGCAACCTTTGCCAATGGGCCAGTTTGTCCCCAACCGGTAATGCGACCAAAGATAAGTCGTGGATTTCTAGCGTGGCATATTTTCGGTCCAAACCCTAACCGTTCGGTAACGCCGGGGCGAAAACCTTCGATTAGCATATCAGCACTTTCGACTAGCTTTAGGAGTATTTCTACACCTTCAGGATGTTTAAGGTTTAAGGAAATAGAATTTTTCCCGCGGGAATTGATATCTTTTTCGGAAGGGTTGGCGATACCGCTGGATTGCCTTGAGCGTTCTATAACAATGACTTCAGCGCCCATATCAGCGAGTAGCATACCCGCGTAAGGTCCTGGGCCAATCCCTTTTAACTCTATGACTTTGATACCCGCTAAAGGACCCATTTTTACCTCCTTAATTACATATATAGAGATTTGTTACCGACTATCAAAAGATAGCTTGGGAAAACGAATTTTTTCTTATAAAGATATATCTTAACTATTCAGCTGGTTTGATTTAAAACGATCGTGTCATTACCCGCACCCCCGCCATGAACGGCAGCACACTCCCCTCGAACAAATACATCAGGGCGTTCGAGGCAGATACGTTCTGCTTACGCGCCGTCGACAGATAACTGCGCACGTGACAGAAGATCTCGGCTCCTTCAAAGGACCGAAAGCAACCCGATATTTTCTGCTGCTCTTTGAACATGCGGATGTCCCGCTCACCTTGGTTGTTGGTAAACGGTACCTCTGGATTGTCGAGGAGGCGTAGCACATCCGATTCGTAGTCGATCAACCGTTCCAGCAGGTTGCGTGTCCGCGTGCGTTTGCCTTGGCGCAGGCTTTCATCCGGTGGCGGGCACTCTTTTTGCGCTTTTGCCAGGCAGCGTCGGTACACCTTGCGCCACTGTTGCGCTTTGTCCGGTGGCAGGCAGCCGGCGTCGTCGACGCTGTCGGTCATGATGTTCAGTAGAGTTTGCATCCGTTGAGCCCACACCTGTTTATCCTGCTCCCAGGCGCGCTGAAGTTCTCGCAGGTGGTGCGCAGTGCACAGAGAGTGCAAGCATGAATAACGGTAATACGGCTTCCAAAGATCATGACAGAGCACACCGTTGAAACGCGGCAGGATGCCGGTCGCATCCATCGCTTTCTGGCCTCGTTGTGCATGGGGCGCAAGCGAGGTCAGTCGGTCATTCGATGCGCCGTGCAGCCAGTGACGTTTACCACCGATGTTCACGCCTGTTTCATCGACGTGAACCACCGACGCCTCGGCCAGGCGATCCTTGACCCACGGCTCAAATTCAGCGGCCTTATTGAAAGCGTCCTGATTGACGTTGAACAGTGAGCCGACACTCAGTGGGATGCCGACCTGGTCTTCGAAGTACTCGCGGATGCGATCATAGGGCAGGAGCTGGTATTGCGACAGATAGACCGCGTGGGACTTCAGCTGCGGGCCGTACTGAACCGAGCGTTCTACACCGACCGGAAAAGGCGCCACAAAACGTTGACCCTGGGCATTTTCCAGGATCTCGGCCTGGTACTCGGTGACAAAACGGCGGATGTCTAGATCAACGACCTGACGTTTCTCGACGCCCACAACCCGAAATGCGCCGCCTTTGGGTAAGGTGCGTCGATCCACTTTAACCCGCTGGATGGCATCCGGATCCGCCACCGGTTGCAGCGTCTTGCCAATGCGGCCGGGCTGCCCGCCCGGCTTGCGCCCGCTCTTCAAACAGTTCTGTCTGGGGCGGTTCGGATCCGGAGACGGCGGCGTACTGCTGTTGGCACTGTGGGTGTTAATCCGCCCACTCAGTATCTGGACCAGCACAATCAGCAACTCGATGGCCGTCCGCATGGAAGGCGCGACGGTTGTGTCTGCTTGGAGTTGGTGTCTGACGTTCGCCAGCGCGGCCTCGACATCAATGTTGCTGATCTTCATGAGTCTGAGTACCGCCGAGCAAAGGGTTATTATTGCACGCCTTTTTCAGGCCGAATTTTTCGCCCTGAGCGCAGATTTGACAGGGTTTTTCAAATCGACGTCGCCCCGGGCGATGGATAGCAAAACGAAAGGGGCGTAAAGGGCTCTTGAAGGCTTTGCGCGCCGCTTTATAGGTTTGCGTTGAGTGCGGCCTGAATTCATAAAATTGGGGCCAAAACTCTGTCAAGAACTTTTTTAGAAAATTTGAGCTGAATAGTTACGATATATCACCAAAAGCTGATGGAGTTCAGGATGCGAACACCCTCAATGATTTATTATAACCTAGTAATTATTCGGTCATGGTACTGAAGTTTAATTCGGGGAAACCGGCGTCAACGGAATCACGTAGTTTGTCGTAATAAACGTTTGCGCCACCGAAATAGACAAGTACTCGAGACTCGTGATTTTCGATATTGGCACCCATCATCCAAGAGTGAACCTGATCACCTTGGTTCATCAAGGTTTGGACGTGAACCTCAGCAACATGAGATGACCACTCATCCTCAGCTTGTTGTCTCGGAGTGCATAAGTTATGACCTTCTATCTTCATTTTTTTAACGCAGTCGGTCACCCATATCGCATTTTGTTCGATAGAGGTTGGCAGATTGGCAAATGGCGCTTGGGGCCCAGTGATAGTAAACATATTTGGGAAGTCGGCGACACATACTCCCATGATCGACTTGGACGTTTTATACCATTTTTCTGCCAGCGTTTGACCGCTCTCGCCACGAATAGTGAGTGCCTCTAACGAACCGGTATAAGCTCTAAAACCAGTCGCAAAAATGATGATGTCAAATTCAAATTCATTTTCCGTAGTGCGGATACCGGTCTCGGTGATATCAACGATAGGTTCACGATTTTTGATATCAACTAGGTTAACGTTGTCGCGGCTATAGGCCTCAAGATAACCGTGATCGAGTGGTGGTCGCTTAGCAAACAGTGGATACTCACCTAACGCAGGGCATAGTATTTTGGCGAGTTCTGGATCACTAATACGTTCTTTCATCTTGTTGATGACGAACTCTGAGGCCATTCTGTTGGCATCGGCATCAGTGAGTAAGTCATCGAATGTTTCAAATACCCAACGGAAACTCCCGTTCCATTTATCTTCGAAAATCTTTTGACGTTCTGCTTCAGGTGTGTCCACGGCATTGCGGCCTACTGGGCTATCAAAGGCCATTCCAAAAGCGTGGTTGCGACACTTAGCAGTAATGTCGTCGTAATTATCTTTGATGTCTTTTTCCCATTCGGGGGTCATCGGTTTCTGCATGGCAGGTAGAATAAAGCTTGGTGTACGATGAAAGACAGTTACACTCGCAGCTTCTTTAGCGATGACAGGCAACATCTGAATAGTGGTGGCGCCGGCACCGATAATTCCGATGCGCTTGCCAGCATATTCTAAGCCTTCAGGCCAGCGTGCAGAGTGGAAATGGACACCTTTAAAGGTGTCCATACCTTTGATTTTTGGAATCACTGGATCAGAGATCATACCCATGGCACTGACAAAATATTTGCAGCTTGACTGTTTTCCGTCACCGGTTGTGATTAGCCAAGTACCACTATTTTTTTGATATTCAGCGTTGGTAACTTCGGTGTTTAATTGGATGTGGGGCCACATATCGCATTCATCGGCAACAAAATGCAGATAACGATGCGTTTCTTCCCAAGCTGGGTAGCGCTTTGACCAAGACCATTTCTGCAAAAGCTTTTTAGAGAACGTTAAGCAGTAGTAATATCCTTCACTATCAGTCATTGCACCAGGGTAGCGATTCCATGTCCAAGTGCCGCCGATGTCGGCTGCTTTATCGAAGACCCTTACCGACAAGCCTGCCTCCCGCAGATAGTGAATTAGCGCAAGGCCGGCAAAGCCGGAGCCTACGACAATGGCATCAAAGTCTGTGTTTTTATTTTCAATCATACCTTTAGTTCCGTCGGCTCAGTGTTGTTTGTCGTCATTGTTATTTATTGGCAGACAATAAGTGCCCGTATTTTTTCATCGCCAGTTCACGTTGGGTATGAGTGTGGTAAGAAGGAAATAGTCCTGGCGCGGCGGCGTATTCTCGAAGAACTGCCTTCGCCACGGTTACCTTGTGAACTTCGGTAGGTCCGTCGACCATGCCTAACTCAGGAATATTTGCCCACATCGTCATCAGCGGTGTCTCGTCAGAAACGCCGATACTGCCATGAAGTTGCATAGCGCAGTATATGACATTCTGCAGTACTTTCGGTGTTGCAGCTTTGATAGCAGCAATCTCTTTACGTACTTCGCGGTTATATTCTTTGTGTTTGTCGATCAGCCAAGCAGTGTATAGAACGTGTAGACGGTATTGCACAACTTGAGTGTAACAGTCGGCAATTTTGTCTTGTGTCATCTGTTTGCTCGCTAGTAGTTCGCCTTTAGTGGAGCGGCTTAATACTCGTTCGCACATCATGTCCATGGCTTTTTTTAGCACACCTACGGTGCGCATAGCGTGATGAACGCGACCGCCACCCAAGCGAGTTTGGGCAACCAGAAAGCCTTGGCCTTCCTCGCCCAGAAGATGATCTGCTGGAACCCGACAATCGGTAAAACGGATATAGCCGTGTACTCCGTCGCCTTGCTCGACATAAGGACCGACAGCGCTATTGCGCAAGATTTCCATTCCGGGCGTACCCTTTTCTACCAGAATAATTGATGCGCCCTCGTGAATCGGTACATTCGGGTTGGTGACCAACATGACCAATAAAAACTCCGAAAAACGGGCATGAGAAGCAAACCATTTCTCGCCATTAATCACCCATTCCTCGCCATCCCGCGTTGCTACACACGTAAATTGTGCTGGGTCCGAGCCCGCTTGGGGTTCTGTCATTGAATAACAGGAGGCGATTTTTCCATCGAGTAAAGGCTGCAAATATTTTTGTTTTTGTTGGATGGTGCCAAAGTGGGCGAGGATTTCAGCATTACCTGAATCTGGAGCTTGACAGCCAAACACGCTGGGTCCAAAACGACTGCGGCCCAGGATTTCATTCATCAGACCAAGATTAACCTGACCATAACCTTCGCCACCTAGATCTGGACCGATGTGACAGGCCCACAGATTTTTATCTTTAACAATGGTTCGAAGTGGTGCCATAGCAGCTGCAGCTGGCGACTCCGGATCCCAAGGGTCACCGGGTCCTCGGAATATCAGGTCCAGTGGCTCGATTTCCTCACGGGTGAATTTATCGATCCAGTCTAATTTTTCCTGAAAATTTTTGTCTGTCTCAAAACTCCAGCTCATTGGATGCACTCTTCATTGATGATGTAGTTATATTTAGAATAACTTGCTAGACTCAAGCAAGCAAGTCTTGAATCAAACTCAAAAAAAATGAAGGAGAATCCACCCATGTCGGAGAAAAAGGTCTGGTTAGTGACGGGAGCTTCAAGGGGAATCGGTCTGGAAGTTGCCCGGCGTGTTATAGCTGCAGGTGAACGTGTGATTCTACTTGCTCGTGGTGAGGCAGTGTTGGTCGTAGCTCAAGATCTGGGTGAAAACGCTTTAGGTTTGCAAGCAGATGTCTCCGATAGTGCGTCTGTAGAGTCGGCCGTCGATAAAATATTGGGGCATTGGGGACGCATAGATTTTATTGTTAACAATGCCGGCTTACATCGCGGTGGTAGGGTTGGTATGTTGACTCTTGAGGATTGGCAAGCAGTTCTCAATACGAATCTAACTGGCGCGCTTAATGTTATCAGTGCTGCGCGCGAAAGCCTTTCAGAAGGTAGTTCAATTGTTAATGTGGGTGCTGTTGTTGGTTTTCGAGGCTTTCCTGGCGATGCAGCTTATGCGGCATCGAAGGCCGGCCTAGCGGGGTTGACGCGTGCGCTGGCGATCGAGCTGGCGGGTAAAGGTATTTGTGTTAACTTGGTAATTCCTGGGCTGGTACTTACTGAAATGACCGATGCGCTTTCAGACAAGGCATTGGAATCTATGCGCAAAATTATTCCCATGGGACGTTATGGTGAGGCTCAGGAGGTCGCCGAAGTGATTGAATGGGTGGCACGCTCTCGCTATATGACTGGCGCTTTTGTACCGGTAGATGGTGGTCTTATGTCCAGCTTTGGTGTTCCTCAATGACCTTGCAAGCAGAAAAATTCCAGCGCTGGGCCGAAGCCGAACTAGGTGTCGTTGGTGCGCGTATCGAAAAGGAAATCAGCGGCGGTAATTCCAATTTAACTCAGTTGATGGTCCACGATAGAGGGCAGCTGGTGATTCGTTCTGCTCAGGTTAATACGATTTCTCCCAAGGCGCATCTCGGTGTACAACGCGAAGCAATATTTATGGCGGCGCTGGCCGGCCATGCTCCCGTGCCCAACGTGCTTTACTGGTGTGACGACACTGACGTATTGGGTTATCCCTTTGCGGTGATTGAGTATATCGATGGTGTGGCCATTACCGAGAAATTACCCGCTATTTATGACAATGTTGACGCGTTAAATAACCTCGGTCGGCAATTGGCGTGTGCATTGGGCAAGATCGCTCGTGCACCATGGCAAGAGCTTGGCCTCGCAGAGATGGGGCATCCTGAGAATTTTTTACGACGGCAAATTGAGCGTTGGCTGCAGGTTCGCGAAAGTCAGCCCACTCGGGATTTGCCTGAAATTCAACGGCTGGGTCATTGGTTGCTAGAGAATCTGCCGAAAGACGGTCCTGTAGGAATTTTCCATGGTGACTATCATTTGGACAACACACTTTGCCACCGTGAACGCCCAGAGCTATTGGTAGTGATTGATTGGGAAATGGCCACTATCGGCGACCCTCTGGCTGATCTGGGTTTGCTACTTATGTTTTGGGGACCCCGCGCAGTTTCCCCACCGGGTTTTGCGCATATCCAAATGGTCACTCGAAAAGAAGGTGTTATCAACCGGCGTGAATTAGTGAAGTCTTGGCGTGAGGCCAGCGGGATTGAACCACGCAATCTGGAATTTTATTTGTGCTTCGCGTTTTGGCGTCTGGCCGTCATTGTCGAAGGCGCTTACGCGCTTTACCTCGATGGTAAAGTCGATACGGATTATGCTGAGGGCCTTGAATATAATGTTCCCACACTGCTAAAAGAGGCCGCACTGGCGGCGAAAGGACAATGGTAATGACGACGATGATGCAATCAACCATGATGCATACGCCAATGACGGTACAGATGATTATGGACCGCGGCCGCGATGTGTTTCCCGAGTCACGAGTGGGAGTTTTTGATGGTGAATCCATGCACCACAGCAGCTACCGGGAAATAGCGAATAACGCGGCGCGCCTTGCAGCATCTCTTCAGTCTTTAGGTATTGCGTCTGGCGATCGTGTTGCGACATTTAGCTGGAATAACATCCCGCATATGGAAGCTTATTTGGGCATACCTTCGATGGGCGCGATTATACATACAGTGAATATTCGTCTTTCGTCAGAGCATATTGCTTATGTTATTAATCATGCCCAGAGTCGTGTCGTGTTGCTTGATGCTAGTTTGATCGAAGTCTTTACCCCTGTGCTATCTTTACTAGAGTGTGTAGAACATATCCTGCTGATCGGCGATGGTAAGCTTGACACTAATATCAATACGCTAGATTACCGCGAACACTTGGCGGCGCATGAGCCTGTACAGAACTGGCCAGAGTTGGATGAAACATCAGCGGCTGCGATCTGTTATACCAGTGGTACTACTGGTAATCCCAAAGGGGTTGTATATAGTCATCGCACCACTTTTGTTCACTCTCTGGCCTCTCTAGCTACAGATACTTTTGGTATTTCTGAGCGGGATCGAATCCTACTTTTACCGGCTATGTTTCACGCCAATGCCTGGGGCTTGCCCTATAGCGGCTGGTTCAGCGGCAGTGATTTTACATTGCCAGGACCACACCTTCAGCCAGACGCGATTAAACGAATGATTGCCATTGAGAGACCCACTATAACAGCAACGGTACCGACGATTCTTGGTGATTTATTACATACAGATTCCAGAGATTTGGATATGAGCTGTTTCCGCCTGCTAATATGTGGTGGTTCTGCTGTTTCGCCAGCTATGATCGATTCGGTAAGGGAAAACTGGGGTGTACCCGTACTTCAAGGCTGGGGTATGACTGAAACCAGTCCCTTGTGTGCGCTATCTCATCCGCCAAGAGATTTTGAGGGCGCTGCTGAAACGCAGTGGCGTACCAAGAGCGGACGACCGGTTGCGGGTATGCAAGTTCGGGTCGTCGATGACGAAGATAGGCGGTTACCCCATGATGGTGAATCCATTGGCGAACTTCAATTGCGTGGCCCCTGGGTCACCCGTGGATATCACAAATTGGAGTCCCCGGAATCCTTTAGCGATGATGGTTGGTTGCGAACGGGTGATGTAGGCCATATTGATGAACATTACTTTGTGCAGCTTACCGACCGGACTAAAGATGTGATCAAATCAGGCGGTGAATGGATATCTTCTGTAGAGTTGGAAAATGTTTTGGCCGGTCATCCTAGTGTGCGCGAGGTCGTTATCATTGCCACCGCAGATGAGCGTTGGCAGGAGCGACCACTAGCTATTGTGGTGGTTGAAAAATATGTTGGTGCTCAGCAATTAAGGGAATTTCTAAACGGCAAGGTTGCTCGTTTCTGGATACCAGAATATTGGAGCTTTGTTCAAGATATAGCAAAAACCAGTGTCGGTAAAATTGATAAAAAACGTCTGCGGTATTTGAATGAAACGGGTCAGATCAAGATTGAGGTAGTGCGCTAATGATTCGTCATAAGTCAGTAAAGTCTGATAGCGGTCGCATAACACAAATAGAGCGTACCGCGCTGTCAGATAAAAGAATGTTCGATGCCACTGTTAAGTTAATTAACGAGCGTGGTACTCAAAAAACCACATTAAAAGAGATCTCTGAGCATGCTGGTTATAGCCGCGGACTAGCCAATTATCGTTTCGGTTGTAAAGACAATTTGATGTTGGAATTATTTATGCGCTTTGATTCTCAGTGGAAGCGACACTTGCGAGACTACGTAGGTAATACTCATGGCTTACAGGCGGTCCGACAAGCTTCAATAGCTTTACGCGATTTTTTAAAGAAAGAGTCAGGTTACTTGCGCGCTATGTACCTGCTCTGGTACGAGAGTCTCAGTCATGAGAGTGATATACGTCGCTTACTTTCTGAGCATCACGAAGTTTACCGTCACGACGCCCGACGCTGGATCGAGCTTGGTATCCAGTCAGGTGAAATAAAAGCGGATACTGATGCAGTCCAATTTGCGGCACAGTATTGTGCATTTATTTTTGGCACGGTTTATCAGTGGTTGGTTAATCCTGCGGCGCTGGATCTCGACGCTGTATTTGATAATTATATTGAAAATATGATTGTTTTATTGGCCAATCCCGGTAATAAAAAAGAGGGAGTATTATGAGTCATATGTTGAGAGAAGATGGCAAATCGATTTACTATGAAGATTATGGTACTGGTCACAGTGCCGTGGTGTTAGTTCATGGTTGGGGCGCGAGTGTCCGTGCTTGGGACTACACCTTGCCTGGTCTTGCGGCGGCAGGACATAGAGTTGTATTACTCGATCATCGCGGTTGTGGTCAGTCTAGTAAAGATTTTTTCGACATGAGTATTGAGGCGATTGCGAGTGATATTGTTGCACTGGTTGAGCATCTCAATTTGAGTAGTGTTGTTCTAAATGGCTGGTCTCTGGGGGGCGCTGTAGTGGTTGCTGCCGCAACCGAATTAGGCGAGTGTTGCAAAGGAGTTGTGCTTACCTGTGGAGCAACACCTTGTTACGTGCAGAAGCCTGATTATCCTTGTGGAGGGACTGATGAACTATTAGCCGAAACATTGGCTACCATGGCTGCCGATCGAGTTAATTTTCTCGCCAAATTATCAGCAGGTGTTTTTGCTAGTGAGGTAAGTCCACAAGTGGTGGACTGGCTGTGGCAGATGTTCCTACAGTCTTCGCCCTTGGCGGCAAAATCATTGAGGGCCTTAGGTCCACTTGATCAACGTGCTGAATTGGCAGCGTTACGAGTGCCGATTCTAAGTTTTATTGGTGGTCTTGATGCGATAGTTGACCCCGCCGTTTGCCGCTCGATAAGCGATTACGCCAAGGATGTCACTTTGGTGGAGTGCGCAGCGTCAGGACATGCACCCTTTATAGAACAAAGCGAGCTCTACCACTCAGAGCTTTATAACTTTATTGCGAAACGACTATAAATAATTGGTTTATGAGCAACGTTAATTACGGCTTGTGGTACGACTTTTATAATCCTGTTCAACGGCGCCAGCCTTTCGAGGAATTTTATGCGGAGCGTTTAACACAGACAGCCCATGCCGAGACTTTAGGCTTTGGTTCTTGTTGACTGACAAAGCACCACTTTTGTGAGGATGGTTATACTCCATCGCCACTGATGTTAACGGCCGCCATTGCGGCTCGTACTGAGAAGATGCAGTCAGGCACCAATATTATGTTTCTGCCATTGTATGATCCAGTCAGAGTGGCTGAGGACGCGGGTGGCTACGACGAGAATATCGGTAAAAGCAGGGCTGGCAACACATCCAAGGTGCATATATCGGTGAATGCTTACGGCCTGCCAGAGGTATTTACCATTACAGGCGGTCACATCAATGACTGCACTGAAGCGCCAACACTCATCGAAATAATTGACGCCGCGCAGGTGCTGACATCGGATAAAGGCTACGACAGCCAGATAATACGTGACGAGGGAGAAGCCCTCGAAATGAGCGTTATTATCCCCAGAAGGAAAACTCAATAAAGGGAAACAAGGGGCTCGATCGGCATTTGTATAAACTCAGACACTTGGTCGAGAATGCGTTTGCCAGACTCAAGCACTATCGTTCCGTTGCCACCCGATATGACAAGCTGGCGCGAAATTATGAGAGCATTGTGTCTCTGGCTTGCGCATTTCTCTGGCTTGCGCATTTCTCTGGCTACCAATGTGAATTGTCAACAGACTCTAGTATTCGTACACTTATTATATTTAAATAATCGCGTACCTCCAAAAGAAAGGTGCGACAATATTACTAATAACAATATTAAGAGGTAAAGCATGTTCGATAACAGCGATGCACTGGCTGCGCTCACAGCAAGAATCGATGAACTCGAAAGCCGTCAGGCGATTATTGACCTCACTTCGGAATACTGCCACGGCTTTGACAAGCGCGATTTTGACCGTTTTCTCGCCATATGGAGTGACGACTGTGTGTGGAACATAGGCCCGCCATTTGGTTCTTTTTCGGGCCACGAGGGTATTCGTGAAGCTGTGCAAGACGTACTCTGGCCAGCTTGGAAAGAGTCTCATCATCTTGCCACCAACCATACAGTGTCGTTCCAGAGCCCCGATATCGCTAGTTGTGTGTGCGATGTTGATTGCGTCGGTACGCTAACCGGAGACACCGATGCCCAGATTGTCGGCGCTACTTACACGGACACCGCCAAGCGCTGCAATGGCCGCTGGGAGATTACCCAGCGGGATGTAGAGATTCACTATTTCAACCCCATACCCGGCGCCAGGCTGCAATCTCCCGGGGGCTGAGAGAAGGGGCTGAAAATAAAAGGTCCCTGTTGCACGCCGTTAATACCGATAGGGTCAGGTTTCGCATTGTAGCATTTGCCCAATCGGGCAAATGCTACAATGCGAAACCTGACCCTAGGCTTTTATGACCCCAAGGCTTTACTGGACCCAGTCAGCGCGGTGGTGGGATAAATCACCGACCAAATCGGGGGATATTACCCGCGATTTGAAGTACCACTCGCCGTTTTCACACAAGAACTCGTCCTGGTAACTGCCACAGAAAATCGGCTGTAACGGAAGTAGGGAAGGGACCGCTTGCATCACCGTAATATAGCAACGCGCTGAGGCGGATCCGGGTGTCTGGTTGTTCAAGGTGATCGAGACATTGCTCATCACGTGTTTTGTCCCAGGCGAGCCGTCGTACAAAATAACGTTATCGAGCACAGCCATTGCGGCGGCTGCACCCTCGGCCATAATATCACCGGCCATTCCCCAGCTGCCCTGCGCGAACAATTCGGAGCACGCTTGCAGGGCACCGTCGTCAATGGTGAAGCAATATTCGGTCATCAGTTGGTAAATGGCTTGGGCGTCTCCGGTGTACATGGGCATTCCTCAATAATCGATCGGGGGGATTAACTGTTAATCATCCAGACCGTGTTTTCCAGCCTCCCTTTGCATTGGTTTGTACTCTGCAAAGCGTGGCGGCCCGGCGACGGAGCCGGTAGTGATGCCGGCGTCAGTGGTCAATGTGTGCCCACTGGTATAGCCCGACTCGTCACTGGCCAGCCACAGTGCCGCATTGGCAACATCATCGGCTGTTCCGGCCCGCTGTTTCAGCGGCGACTCGTCGGCTAGCATCTGCATGGTCCGGTCAATATCGGTGTGATCAGCAAGATAGGCGTCTGCCACCATGGGTGTTGCCATGCTATAGGGCGCTATTGCATTCACTCTTACCCCATACGCCCCCACTTCGGCCGCTACGTTCTTGGTCAAACCGACCACCGCATGCTTTGCTGCGGCGTAGGCATGTGGGCCCAGCCCGCCGGTAACACCGGCCACGCTGGACATGCTAATGATAGACCCGCTGCCCTGTGGTTTCATGATTCTGGTCGCATGCTTCATACCGTAGAAAACACCGTTGAGAAGTATATCCAAGGTCTTTTTCCACTCGTTTTCGGGGGTTAGCTCAATCGGGCCTATAGCGCCCACGATGCCGGCGTTGTTGAACATGATATCAAGCTGTCCGAAGTGGGAGACCGCCGTGTCAACGAGTTTGGCAACATCGGACTCGATAGTCACGTTGCAGTGTACGAACAGGGCGTTGTCGCCAATTTCGGCTGCGAGTGCCTCGCCTTCCTTCTGCTGGATATCACCTATTACTACCCTGCAGCCGTGGGCGGCAAATTTTCTCGCGGTAGCCGCTCCAATACCACTTGCCGCGCCAGTAATGGCAGCGACTTTTCCTTTCAGTCTTTGACTCATAAGTACTCCGGTTCAGATTTTTATGGATGGGGTTTTATAACGTTATACACATGATCATGCGACGCATCCTGAACCTATCAATGGGCCGACTACACTACGATCTGTGATCCGGCAAGTAACGGTTTCAGAGTGTCCAAGTGACGACAATAAAGCGTCATACCATTACTCCTCGACGTACCTTATTATTATTTAAAAAAATCTGGCGCTCTGTTTTGAGGAGCACCAACAAAGTTGCTTGTCCGAAACAGGTTTTTTTATTCTGAATCTGAAGTCAAGATCAATCGAAATTTTTCGTTACGACGGCTGCCTGCGATGTCGTCTCCGCCGGCCCGGGTAGCTCAAACACATACAGTGCCTGGCCACCGGTCGGCTGATACACATCCGGGCTGACCACGGCGGTCATCGCCCGGAACACGCCGATACCGGTGGGGACCGCAATGTATTGTTTGCCGTTTACCGCATAGGTAATGGGGTAGCCGTGCAGGGGCGCACCCAGCCGGGTCTGCCAGCGCAGCTCGCCGGTATTCACATCAAACGCCTTGAAGTAGCGATCCAGGTCGCCAATGAACACCAGGCCACCGCCAGTGGTGAGTGCGCCGGTAAGAAACAGGGCGCGCTGCTGGTGTGCCCAGCGCTCTTCCAGGGTGCGCACATCCCAGGCGGCCAGCCGGCCCAGCATGCCGTTTACCCCCGGCATCTCGTAGGTGCGCGAGTCGGCACCGTAGCCTCCGGAGCCGGGTTCCTGGGCTACTTCCCGGCCCACCATATCTGAGCACAGCTGGTGCAGCGGAATAATCAGTGCCCCGGCCTCCGGGCTGTAGGCCGAGGCCTGCCAGTTATGGCCGCCGTAAATACTTGGGCAGGCACTCACCGTATCGCCCACACCGGCGGCGATGATGTCATCCCGGTAGCGCACCGTGCCCCTAATTTTATCCACTTCGGTATAAATGGTTTGTGGCAGAGTTTCTACCACGTTCACGTAATCGCCGGTGGCGCTGTCCAGTTGCCATAGCAGGCCGTCTTTGCCCACGGTGTAGAGCATGGCCTTGCCATCAACGTTAATGAGCACCCGTTCAAAACCCACTTCCATATCGATGGTTTCCCCGGGAATGTGCTGAAAATACCAGGCCATTTCGCCGGTGTCCGGGCGCAGGGCCAAAGTGGAATTGGTATAGAGCGCCTCGTCCGTGGCGGACATGCCGCGGCTCGCCGCCACCCAGGGCTTGGCCTGGGAAGTGCCCAAGAAAAACAGTTTCAGGTTGGGGTCATAAGAGCCGGCAATCCAGTTGTCGCTGCCGGCGCGCATCTCTGCGGGTAAGCCCGCCCAGGTGTCGCCACCGGGGGTGTCGGGCAGGGCGATGGTGGAGGTGCGCCACAGTTCCTCGCCGGTGTCGGCATCGTGGCCGGTGATGAAACAGCCTTCTTTCTTGTACCACTCGCAGCCGTTGATACCGCTGAGCACTACACCACCACCAATGATCGGCCCGGCAGTATGGGTATAGCCCAGCTCGTAGTCCGCCTTGCGGGTACGCCACACTTCCTTGCCGGTGGCCGCGTTGATGGCCACGATGGCGGCGTCATAGGTGGCCATGTACAGCTTGTCCCCGTACAGAGCAATATTACGGGTGGGCCCACCCAGAGTGCGCGAGGCCTCGGGGAAGGTATAGTGGTACTCCCAGATCAGTTCGCCGGTGTCAGCCTCGATGGCCTGAATAACATTGCCCGGGTGGGTCAGGTACATTATCCCGTTGTGCACCAGCGGCGTACCCTGGTTGCTGCCCTCGTTCATGGTCAGCACCCAGGCCAGCTTCAGATCAGCTACGTTGGCCCCGGTTACCTGGTCCAGAGGGCTGTAGCCCTGACCATCCAAGGTGCGACGCCAGCTCAGCCAGTCCGCGGCGGGCGGCGTTTGCAGCAGAGCGTCGGTAACTGGTGTGAAGCCTTCCACCTTCCGGTTTTGAAAGCCGCCGCTGCTGCGGGCGGCTTCGTCAATAGTGCCGGCTTCGCCCCAGTTTTCCCATTGCACCTGCTGCTCGCCACTGACTGCTTTGGCCAGCGCACCGGTGCTGGCAAACAGTGGACTGCTCGCGACCTCGGTACTGTAATTTTCGGCAATCAGATAGGCGGCAACAGCGGCATGTTGGGGATCACTCAGTGCGGCACTGTCGCCCGGGGGCATATTGGTCCGATTGTAGGCAAGCAACACCATGGCGTCCTGCTGTTGCCACTTATCCAGAAACCCAGCGCCGCGCAAGATATTGCCGTGGGCCGAGCCGCGCAGGCTCAGGCTGCTAGTGCCCACGCCAGTGAGCGGCGGTGACGATTTGCCAACCGGAAAACAGCTGTGTTCATGCGCTGTAACCTCCATCAACTCCGATCACCTGCCCATTGATATAGGCGGCGGCATCACTTAGCAGGAAAGCGACCAGTGCCGAAATCTCTTCGGG
>Ga0314772_1000804_pt1 | contig 15608 bp, 16 predicted proteins | sample MetaGCBIW2018_FD_204520 | JGI IMG/M metagenome (GOLD analysis project Ga0314772, IMG submission 204520) | Cryopeg brine microbial communities from Beaufort Sea near Barrow, Alaska, United States - CBIW 2018 | ecosystem: Environmental > Aquatic > Marine > Coastal | place: USA: Alaska | collected... | reverse complement strand
AGTCCTCGTCACTCATCCGCATTAGCAGCCCGTCGCGGGTGATCCCCGCGTTGGCGACCAGCACTCGCACGCGACCGTGCGTCGCCTCGAGCTCATCGAAGGCCGCGTTAACAGCGTCGGTATCCGTGATGTCTGCGACGGCGCCGGTGACGCCAGCGGGAAGGTCGCCGCCGCGGTAAATCGTGCTGACGGTATCTCCCTGAGCTACGAATGCCTCCGCGATCGCCCTGCCGATTCCGCGAGCCGCGCCGGTTACCACCACGTGTCGAGTCATAGCCGCAACGGTAGCGGAAGCCACGTCGACGCGAAAACCCCTAGCCACCGACATCGGTCCATATGTCGCTGCCCCCGGAGGGCTTGCGCGATGCCCCTCTAGCGCGCGATTACCATCGAGGGGTGACAACATCTCCTGCCGACGAGTATCCGATGTGGGTGCGCATCACGGGGATTATCGCCTTCGCCTTGGCCGTGAGTGCCGCCGCAGTGTTTCTCGGTCACTGGCAATACCACCGCTACGAGGTGCGCGCGGAGGCACTGTACCAATACGAGCTGGGTCAGCAAGAGGACCCCCGTCCGATCAATGATCTGATCCCGCCTGTGTCAGTAGACCTTCCGGCACACACCCAATGGCGCGAGGCGGTACTCGTGGGCCAGTTCGAGCCGGAGTCGACTACCGTGCTCCGCAACCGGCCCGTGGACCGGCGCCCCTCGTGGCAGTACCTCGCATGGTTCGACACCACGGACGAGCGGTCGATGCTAATAAACCTCGGCTGGATCCCGTTGCCCGGACCCGACGACGACCCCGCACCGCCGCCCTATCCGACGTCCGAGACCACCATCACTGTCATTACCCGCACGTGGGAGGACGATGACGGCAAACGGGGGGATGGCGCTACCAGGGTCACTCCGGAACAGGTGCCAGCGTCCACCTACAACTCGGTCCCCGGATACGGAATGTTGCGCCAAGTGTGCGCCGACGGCCAATGCGCGAACGTGGTGGTGGGCGAGCAGACTCCGTTACCGTCGCTCAGCACCGGCCCGCACCTGTCGTACGCGTGGCAGTGGTGGGTACTCGCCGCCATGGCGCCGGTAGGAGCGGTTATCATGATTCGGCGCGAGCGCGCGGACGACGCCGACGGAGACGCAGTTGACCGTGACGCTGCAGAGCCTGAACTCGACTCAGGCGGTGTCGGCGCATCCGGCCGCGTGAATCCAAGGGTCGGTGAGGCCGCCATCAGAGCCACTCCCCCATCCGCCTCACGAAGGCGGTCGAACCGGAGGCTCAGCGACGAAGAAGTAGAGGACGCGCTCTAACCTCGACTCCGCTACGTCCGCACCGTAAATCTTAACTGCCGCGGGCGTCGCGTGCGTAGACTCCGCACCGCACACTCGATTTACGGTGCGGACGTAGCGGCAGAGGCGATGATCGGGCTACGCGGCCAGTGGCCTATCGGCTCGTAGCGCCGCGGTTCGCGGACCGTCACTGACACAGCGGAGATTCGCCACCGGCGTGTCGACCGCGGCGCGCCGACGCCCACCGCGCAACTGTGTCAGGCACGGTTCGTAAAAACGGAGATCCTGCACGCCGTTGGCGTTCGTGAGGTGGTACCGATGCCAGCGGTGCTTAAGCGAGAGAGATAAGGTCGCGGTACGACGCGTTCCAGAGGTCCTCGACCGCATCGGGTAGTAATAGCACCCGCTCGGGTTCGAGCGCGTCCACTGCGCCCTCGTCGTGAGTGACCATTACTACGGCACCCTCGTAATTGCTGAGCGCACCCAGGATCTCGGCACGTGACGCGGGGTCGAGGTTGTTGGTGGGCTCGTCGAGTAGCAACACGTTCGCCTGGCTCACCACGAGCGTCGCGAGCGCGAGTCGCGTCTTCTCTCCGCCGGACAGCACCTTGGTGGGCTTGAACGCGTCATCACCTGAGAACAGGAACGAGCCGAGCACCTTGCGGACGTCCGTGTCGGACAGGTTGGGCGAGGCGTGGCGCAGGTTCTCGAGCACAGTGGCGTCCATATCGAGCGTGTCATGCTCCTGCGCGAAGTAACCGAGCTTGAGCCCGTGCCCGGCGTCGATGGTCCCCGTATCAGGCTTCTCCACCCCCGCGAGGAGTCGCAGCAGCGTGGTCTTGCCCGCGCCGTTGAGGCCCAGAATGACCACGCGCGACCCGCGGTCGATCGCGAGCTCCACGTCCGTGAAAATCTCGAGCGAGCCGTACGACTTGGACAGCTCCGATGCGGTCAGCGGGGTTTTGCCGCACGGCGCCGGGGCCGGGAAGCGCAGCGCTGCGACCTTGTCGTGCGCACGCTCGGCGTCAAGGCCGGACATCAACCGCTCCGCGCGCTTGGCCATGTTCTGGGCAGCCGTGGCCTTGCTCGCCTTCGCGCGCATCTTGTCCGCCTGCGCCATCAAAATGGTGGCCTTCTTCTGCGCGTTGTCGCGTTCGCGGCGACGGCCACGCTCGTCGGTCTCCCGCTGCTTGAGGTAAAGATCCCAATTCAAGTTGTACTGATCCATCTCGCCCCGGTTGGCGTCAAGGTGGAACACCTTGGTGACGGTGGCGCGCAGTAGCTCCACGTCGTGGGAGATCACGACGAGTCCGCCGCTAAAGCTCGAGAGGAAGCCGCGCAGCCAGACGATCGAGTCAGCGTCCAGGTGGTTGGTGGGTTCGTCCAGGAGCAACGTCTGCGCATCGGAGAATAGGATGCGCGACAACTCCACGCGTCGGCGCTGGCCGCCGGACAGGGTGCCGATGGGCTGGTCGAGCACGCGAGCGTCCAGGCCAAGGTTGGCCGCGATACGCGAAGCCTCGGACTCCGCGGCGTACCCACCAGCCGCCCTGAATTGCTCCTCTATCCGCGAGTAGCGGTTCATCGCCTTCTCCTGCACAACTGGGTCCTCGCTTGCCATGCCCTCTTCCGTCTCCCGCAACTTGCGGATCACGGTCGCCAGGTCGCGCGCCTCCAGGATGCGGTCCATGGCACGCTGCTCCAGGTCGCCGGTGCGCGGGTCCTGGGGAAGGTAACCCACCGAGGACTTATAGGAGACGGTGCCGCCGGTCGCTTGGGTCTCCCTCGCCAAAATTTTGGTGAGCGTGGTCTTACCGGCTCCGTTGCGGCCCACCAGACCCACGCGGTCACCAGGCGCGATCTGGAAACTTGCAGGGTGAAGCAGGACGCGTGCGCCAATACGTATCTCGAGGTTGTTAGCCACAATCACGGAATTCTCCTCGCCGTCCCGCACCGATCTTTATAGGCAATCCACAGCGTTTTGCCAGGAATCGGGGCTACGGGGCCCTCGTCTTTATAGGACAGGTAGTGTTTCCGCCAGGCCAAACATTAGGGGAGGCGCCATGTCGCTACACAAGTATTTTACTGGAACGAACGTTGCGCTTATTGCAGTGTTCGCTGGGCTCATCGCAGTGTCAACAATTGTCCCTGAAATCACCCTTATCTCGGGCGTGCCGATTTCGCTACAAACGTTCTCCACCGTCCTCGCGGCTCTGGTCCTCGGGCCCTGGCGCGGCGCATCGGCGATTGCGCTCTACATCTTCGTCGGGCTGACGGGCGTGCCCATCTTTGCCAACGGGGTCGCGGGCTTCGAGATTTTCGCCCGGCCCACATGGGGCTACCTGTTGGGGATGCTGGTGGCCGCGGTTCCCTTAGGACTGATCGTCCGCACGCTGCGTCGGCGCGGTGCGTTGAGCTTTGCGAGCCTGCTGGGCGCTGGCCTGATCTCCATGCCGATCGTTTACGCATTCGGCGTTCCCGTCCTTTCCAATAAGCTCGGCCTCAACATCTTCACGTTGCCTGCCGGGTGCGAGGGGGTCGGCGACTTTGCCTCGGGCTGCGTCACTGGGGTGACGGTGGGTACCGTGCCATTCCTGCCGGGGGACCTGGTGAAGATCTTCGCGGCCGCGGCGGTGGCTGCCGCCATCCACCGCGCATATCCGTGGGTATTGGCCACCCGCGCCAACGCGAAGCGGGCGACGCGCTCTGAGACGGTGGAGGACCAAGCGTCCGTCCCGAGCGTCTAACCTAGTGAGATGATCGAATTCAAGGACGCGGCCGTCACCGCGCCCGATTCCGGCGTGTCCATCTTGGAGCCCACCACGCTGACGCTCACCGAGCAGCGGATTAGCATCATCGGTGCGAACGGCTCCGGCAAGTCCACCCTGGCGCGGCTCATCAACGGGCTGGTACTGCCGATTACCGGCTCGGTCACCGTCGACGGGCTCGACACCGTGAAGGATGGCGCCAAGGTGCGCCGTAAGGTGGGCTACCTCTTCACGGACCCCACGTCGCAGCTCATCATGCCGACCGCGGTGGAAGACGTGACGCTCTCGCTGCGACGGATCATCGGCAACAAAAACGAGCGGACCGAGGCCGCGCTGACGGCACTCGAAGAGATCGGCCTAGGCGGCAAGGGGGACGTGTCAGTCAACGCGCTCTCCGGCGGGCAACGCCAACTCCTGGCTCTGGCCGGGGTCCTGGCGGTCACCCCCGAGGTGATCGTCGCGGACGAACCCACGACACTTCTGGACTTGCGCTGGCGTGCCCACGTCGGAGCGCTACTACGCACTCTTCCGCTCCAGGTCATCGAGGTGACTCACGACCTTGACGCGGCTTCCCGCGCGCAACGCACCATCGTGATCGACAGCGGCACCGTAGCTTTCGACGGCGACCCGGCGGAGGCCGTGAAGTTCTACCGCGATCTCATGTTCGGGCGGCCCACCCGCGCGGCCGACGCGTGATCTCGCTCCTCGGGATATACCGCCCCGGCACGACACCACTTCATCGCGCATCCGCCGCGCTCAAGTCCGCGCTACTCCTGCTGACCGTAGTGGCCACCATGCTCGTGTCCGATCCCGTCACCAGCATCGGGGTCATGTGTGCCTGCCTGCTCCTGCTTGTCAGCACCGCGCCTCCGGCGAAGCCAACGCTACGGGCGATGGGCATCATCATGGTGGTCGCGGTCGCAACCGTGAGCTTCCAGCTCCTACGAGGCGATGTTTCCCGGGCCATCGATGTGGCCGCGGACCTGACGGCCATTGCTGCCCTCGCGCTAGCCGTCAGTTGTTCCACGCCCATGGAGGCCATGCTGGACCTAGTGTCGCGCATCGTCCGACCGTTCGGCCGAATCCTGCCGCCAGAAACCATCGGCCTCATGTTTGCGCTGACCCTGCGCGCGATCCCCGAGGCAGCGAGAATATTCATTGACGCGCGCACTGCGGCGCGGGCGCGCGGACTGGAGCGTGACCCTCGGGCCGTGCTCATTCCGGGCGCGACGCGTACGGTGGGTTTTGCGCTGCAACTCGGGCAGGCGCTGCACGCGCGGGGAATCTCCGAGGAAGCCAAGCCCGAGCGCAAACCGCGACTTTCTCGCGAGATGCGGCGCAAAGCCAAGTCCCAAACGGCGGCCGATGCTGAGGCCACCGAGGGGGCCGACCTCACCTAGAGGCCGGCTCCTCAGCAGATTTCTAGACGTTGAAGCCGAGCGCGCGCAACTGCTCGCGGCCGTCATCCGTAATCTTGTCCGGACCCCACGGCGGCATCCACACCCAGTTGATGCGGAATCCGTCGACGATTCCCTCGAGCGCCTGACCGGTCTGGTCTTCGAGCACGTCGGTCAGCGGGCAGGCCGCCGAGGTCAGCGTCATGTCGATCACCGCGTGGCGGTTCTCGTCGATCGAGACACCGTAAATGAGTCCGAGGTCCACGACGTTGATCCCCAACTCGGGGTCAATCACGTCGCGCAGGGCCTCTTCCACGTCTGCCGCGTTGGCGGGTGCTTGCGTTGTCTCCGTCATGCTGGGGCTCCTTTCTGAGCCTGAATAATCGCATCCTTGAGGGCCATCCAGCCCAGGAGCGCACACTTAATTCGGGCGGGGTACTTGCCCACCCCCACAAAGGCGGTGGCGTCGCCGAGCATGTCTTCGCGCTGCTCGTCGATCCCCGCGCCCTTGGCCTGCATCAGCGCCTTGAACGCCTCGATGGTCTCCCCTGCCATCTCTAGGTCCTCACCCTCAACCAACTCGGTGAGCATCGAGATTGAGGCCTGCGAGATCGAGCAGCCCTGACCTTCCCAGCTTATTGACTTCACGGTGTCACCATCTAAGGCAACCCGCAGGCGCACCTCGTCGCCGCACGTCGTGTTGACCTGGTGTGACTCCCCTACGGCCGACAGCCCGAGATCTACGAGCCCACGCCCGTGCGCCTCGCGTGCGTGATCCATAATCACCTGTTGATACATCTGTTCGATTGCGCTCACGCGGCTACTCCAAAGAATGCTCGTACGTCTTGCAGCGCCGCGAGGAACGCGTCAATATCCTCGGGCCGCGTGTATACATGAGAAGAGGCCCTCGTGGAGCCAGCGATTCCAAAATGACGGTGCAGCGGCTGGTTGCAGTGGTGTCCGACGCGCACGGCAATGCCGCTGTCATCCAGCACCTGGCCCACGTCGTGGGTGTGCACGCCGTCGACCACCACGGCCGCAATCGCCAACATGTCGCTTGCGGCGCCATCATCTACGGGTCCTAGCAGGCGGACCCCCGGCACATCTGCGACACCTTGGCGGAGCATTGCCGCGAGTTCGCGATCGTGCGCTGCTACCGCGTCCATTCCTAGTTCGCTCAAGTATCGGACGGCGGCGCCCATGCCAATGGCTTGGGCGACCGGCTGCGAACCGGCCTCGAAGCGCAACGGCGAGTCGAGCCAAGTGGTCGTTTCCATGGTGACGACCTTGACCGTCGAGCCGCCAAACTGTGACGGCGGGAGCGCGTCAAGCAGCTCCTTTCGACCATACAGCGCGCCGATGCCAGTTGGTCCAAGCATCTTGTGCGCGCTCATGACCAAGAAGTCCACGTCGAGCGCTTTGACGTTGACCGGAAGGTGCGGAACCGACTGGCACGCGTCGAGCACGGTGAGTGCCCCCACCTGCTTGGCTCGCGCGACGAGGACGTCGACGCGGGAGATGATCCCAGTCACGTTGCTCGCATGCGTAAATGCCAACACCTTGCAGCGTTCAGTCACCACCGACTCGAGGTCATCGAGGATCATGCGGCCCTCGTCGTCGACCGCGATCCACTTCAGCGTCGCGCCGGTCTTGGCCGCGAGCATCTGCCACGGGATGAGGTTCGCGTGGTGCTCGGTTTGCGTCACCACGATCTCGTCACCAGGACCTACGCGAAAACGCGCCGAGTCGGTACCGCCAATGCCGACGGAGGCATTGGCCATCCCGTTTGCCACCAGATTGATGGCATGCGTCGCGTTCTCCGTCCACACGATCTCATCCGGCAGGGCGCCCACGAACTCCGCGACCGATGCACGCGCCGACTCGTACAGATCCGTCGCCTCCTCGGCCAGCAGGTGCGCGCCACGCTGCACCGCGCCATTGTGGAACTGATACAAATCCGCCTCGGCATTCAGCACCGAATGCGGCTTCTGCGCGGTCGCCGCCGAATCCAGGTACACCAACGGCTTCCCGTTCCGCACTGTGCGTGCAAGGAGCGGGAAGTCGGGGCGCAGGTCCGGAAGCAACGGCATCGGCAGGATTACGCCTTCGTGAGGTAGCGGTCGTAGCCCTCGGCCTCGAGACGGTCGGCCAGCTCTGGGCCACCCTGCTCGGCGACGCGGCCGTCTATGAAGACGTGGACGAAGTCTGGCGTGATGTACTGCAGGATGCGCGTGTAGTGGGTGATCAGCAGCACGCCCACGTCGGTCTTTTCCTTAGCGCGGTTGACGCCCTCGGAGACAATCCGCAGCGCGTCGACATCGAGACCGGAGTCGGTTTCGTCGAGGATCGCAATCTTGGGCTGCAGGAGTTCCATCTGCAGGATCTCGTGACGCTTCTTCTCGCCGCCAGAGAAACCTTCGTTGACGTTGCGCTCAGCGAACTCGGGGTCCATGCGCAGGTCGGCCATGGCGGTCTTGACTTCCTTGACCCAGGTACGAAGCTTGGGAGCCTCGCCGTCGACGGCGGTCTTGGCCGTACGCAGGAAGTTGGTGACGGACACGCCGGGAACCTCTACTGGGTACTGCATGGCCAAGAAGATCCCCGCCTTCGCGCGCTCGTCGACGCTCATCGCGAGCACATCCTCGCCGTCCAGCGTCACGGTTCCTGACGTGATCTGATATTTGGGGTGTCCGGCGATCGAATAGGCCAGCGTGGACTTGCCGGAGCCGTTGGGCCCCATGATGGCGTGCACGTGACCTGAGTCGATCGTGAGGTTAACGCCACGCAAGATCTCCTTGGTGCCTTCGGGGGTCTCGACGCTGACGTGCAGTTCGCTGATTACCAGGGTTGACATTTAGTTCTCCTTCATCGCAGCTACGGGGGCATCCACGTCGACGACAATGTTGCCGTCAACGATGGACACGGAATACACGGGGACCGGCTCCATGGCCGGGAGTTCGGTGGCGGCACCAGTGCGGATGCTGAAACGGCCACCGTGGGCCCAGCACTCCACTTCGTCGCCGTCGACTTCACCCTCGCCCAACGAGACTTCGCCGTGCGTGCAGGTGTCGCCGATGGCATAGACGTCGCCGGCTGACTCGCGCACCAGCGCGACCGGCACCGACTCGCCGGCCTCATTGATGATGTGAACCGTCTTGGCGGTCGCGGGGGCGAGCTCGGCGAGAGCCAGCACTACTTGGTTACTCATAGTCGGCCTCAACCATGTCTAGTTCGAGCTCAATTGCGTTCATCAGGCCAACCTCGACCTCGGGCACGCCAATTTCGCGGATAAGGTCAGCGAAGAACCCACGGACCACGAGCTTGCGGGCCAGGATCTCGGGGATTCCACGCGAGCGCAGGTAGAACATCTGCTCGTCATCGAAACGCCCGGTGGCAGATGCGTGTCCCGCACCGTCAATCAGTCCGGTCTCGATCTCGAGGTTGGGCACTGAGTCGGCGCGCGCACCGTCCGTGAGGATCAAGTTGCGGTTGAGCTCGTACGTATCGGTTCCCTCGGCCTCCTTGCGAATCAGCACGTCGCCGATCCACACGGTACGGGCCGATGCGCCGGCCAGGGCGCCCTTGTACGTCACCCTTGAGCGGCATTTGGGGACCATGTGGTCCACGAACAGCTGGTGCTCCTGGTGCTGGCCCGAGTCGGCGAAGTACAGGCCGAACAGGTCGACGGAGGCGCCCACGCCAGCGAGTGATGCCGTTGTATTCAGCCGCACGACCTTGCCGCCGAGAGTGACCACGGAACCACGCAGGCGGGCGTCGCGGGAGAGCCGTGCGTGCACCTCGCCCGAGTGAATGGCGTCGTCTTCCCACGTCTGGAGAAGCACGAGGTTGAGCCCCGCGTTCTGGCCCACGTTGACGGAGATGAACTCCGAATACGTGGCGCTACCGGTGCGCTCAATGACTACAGAGGCTTCAGAGTTGGCGCCCGACTCCACGAGCAGGTGCCCGCGAACGTCCGTGCCGGTACCGTGCATCGTGATGGTCACGGGCGACTCGACAACGGTGCCGGGAGCCACGGTGAGAGCCATGGCGCCACCCGAGTGTGCGGCAGCAATGGCGGACGCGCGGTCCCCCGGTGCGGAGACGGAACGCTTGCGCGCCTCGTCCACGCTGATTTCGGTCAGCGTCACGCCGGCCGGAAGCTCGCTCGTGGTCCAGTCGAGGTGACCCTCGACGGCACGGTCGACGAACAGCGGCGCGAGGTCACGCATCGCCGAGAACCGCCACTGCTCCTCGCGCCCGGTGGGCACGGGGAACACGTCGAGGTCAAACGACTTAGGTCGGTCGGCTCGAGACGAGTTGGGCGGGGTAGAGGCGAGACCGTGGGAGTGGGTACCGTCGGCCTTCGCGCGCGAGTGGTCTGTGGTCAAGTCAGTGGTGGTCAACCGACGGATCCTTCCATCTGAAGTTCAATAAGACGGTTGAGCTCGAGCGCGTACTCCATGGGTAGTTCGCGCGCGATGGGCTCAACGAACCCGCGCACGATCATGGCCATTGCCTCGAACTCGTTCATCCCTCGGGACATGAGGTAGAACAGCTGCTCTTCGCTGATGCGAGAGACCGTTGCCTCGTGACCCATCGACACGTCGTCCTCACGGACGTCGACGTACGGGTACGTGTCCGAGCGCGAAATCTGGTCGACGAGCAGCGCGTCGCAGAGCACGTTGGACTTGGAACCCTTGGCACCCTCAAGCACCTGGACCAGTCCGCGGTAGGACGAGCGACCACCACCACGGGCCACCGACTTGCTGACGACGTTCGACGTGGTGTTGGGGGCTGCGTGGACCATCTTGGAGCCCGCATCTTGGTGCTGGCCCTCGCCGGAAAACGCGACCGACAGGGTCTCGCCGTGAGCGTGCTCGCCCATCAGGTAGATAGCCGGGTACTTCATGGTGACCTTGGAGCCGATGTTGCCGTCGATCCATTCCATGGTCGCACCCTCTTCAGCCACGGCACGCTTGGTGACGAGGTTGTAGACGTTGTTGGACCAGTTCTGGATAGTCGTGTAGCGAACGCGGGCGTTCTTCTTCACGATGATCTCGACGACCGCGGAGTGCAGCGAGTCAGACGAGTACACCGGTGCGGTGCAACCCTCGACGTAGTGAACTGAAGAACCCTCGTCGGCGATGATCAGCGTGCGCTCGAACTGACCCATGTTCTCCGTGTTAATACGGAAGTAGGCCTGCAAGGGGATGTCCACGTGGATTCCCGGGGGTACGTAAACGAATGAACCACCGGACCAAACGGACGTGTTCAGTGCGGCGAACTTGTTGTCGCCCACCGGAATGACAGTGCCGAAGTACTGCTCGAAGATCTCGGGGTGCTCGCGCAACGCGGTGTCAGTGTCGAGGAACAAGACGCCCTGTTCCTCAAGGTCCTCGCGGATCTGGTGATAGACCACTTCGGACTCGTACTGCGCGGCGACACCTGCGACCAGGCGCTGCTTCTCTGCCTCGGGGATACCTAGGCGGTCATACGTGTTCTTAATGTCGTCCGGAAGGTCTTCCCACGAGGTGGCCTGCTTCTCGGTGGAGCGCACAAAGTACTTGATGTTGTCGAAGTCAATCCCCCTGAGGTCTGCACCCCATGTCGGCATCGGCTTCTTGCCGAACAACTTAAGTCCCTTGAGCCGCAGTTCGAGCATCCACGCGGGCTCGTTCTTAAGCCCCGAGATGTTCCGCACGACGTCCTCGTTGAGGCCACGTCGGGCGTTAGTGCCCGCGTCATCGGCGTCGTGCCAGCCGAACGCGTAGTTACCCAGCGAGGCGATGGCCTCATCTTGGGTGAGTTGCCCGGTGCCGGGCGCATTCTCCGTAGGAGCGCTCATGGTCGTCCTTCCTTTGTGCCCGCAACTGCGAGCGGGATGGTAGTGGTGCACACGTGAGCGCCACCCGCGAGGGTGGAGAGTCGCTGTACGTGGACGTCTAATATGCGCGAGAATGCGCGCGCCTCGGCCTCGCACCATTCGGGCGCAGCTTCCGCGATGGATTGCACAGGGCAGTGGCCCTGGCAGAGCTGGACGGTATAGCCACCCGGTCCGGGCCGCACCGACGTGGCGTAGCCCTGCTCGCCTAGCGCCTTGGACAGCGCGTCGACCCGCTCTCCTATGGTGCCATCGGACGGGACCGATGCCGCCAGGGTCTTTTCGAGTTCGGCGGACTTGGCCTCGATAAACTCGTCCATCCCCCCGTGCTCCCGCATGAACGCCAGCGCGTCAACCGCCACTCCCGTATAGGCCGATGCGAGGGCCTGCTGTCCCTCGTTGGTCGCCACATAAGACCGCGACGGCCTTCCCCGACCACGGTTCACGGGGCCCGGTTGGTCGTGTTCGGCGATGAAGCCCGCTTCCGTCAATGACGTGAGGTGGCGACGAATTCCAGCCGAGGTGAGGCTGAGTTCACCCGCCAGCATGAGCGCGGTGATAGGGCCGGAGGAGGCGATGAGGCCTAGCACGCGTTCGCGCGTGGTGTCCGCACTCATGGAGCCTCCTCATGTTGCCGCAAGGCAATGGGTAACGCGACCGCTCTTGGGGCCACGTAATACATAACATTGTCGTTGTCTAATCTGTTCCTGGCAAGCAAGGCGGTCCTTACTTGGGCCAACTGGAGCCCCCGGTGGAGGCGCTTACTTGAGGGTCCCGGTACGCGCATAGGATGAATGCGTGAACATCGCCACTATCGTCCGACCCATCCCGCGCGGGGTCTCTGCGGGTGCCAACTTCCTGGGTCGCCGCGTCCACGGACTCGCGATGGCCAACGTAGCCGCACAAATCGGAATTATTGTCACCGGCGGGCTCGTGCGCCTCACCGATTCGGGACTTGGATGCTCGGACTGGCCACACTGCGAACCAGGCGCGTTCACCCCCGAATACCACGCGGCGGCGGGCATCCACGGCTTTATCGAATTCGGCAACCGTATGCTCACCTTCATTTTGGTGATCATCGCCGCGCTCCTCGCAATCGCGATCTGGCGCGCGCGGCCGCAGTTCAAGTGGCTAGGAATCGTCCCCGGACTGGGCATCATCGCGCAGGCGGTTCTCGGCGGCATCGTCGTACTGCTGGATTTGAACCCCCTGCTGGTGGGCCTGCACATGTTCATTTCCGCTGGCCTCGTGTGGATTTCGGTGCAAATCGCCCTCAAAGTACGTGAGGCTCCCGGACGCGATGGGCTGCCGATGCCGGGACTGTTGGGCGCGTCGCGAGCGCTCCTCATGGCCATCGTCGTGCTCGGGGTGCTCACCACCGGCGCAGGACCTCACTCGGGCGACGCGAATGCCACCGAGCGGCTGGCACTCGACCCAGCGATCATCGCACGCGTGCACGGTGTGGCTGTAGCGCTGTATTTGCTGGTAGTCATCTGGATCATCTACCGCGTGCGTGCGGACCGCAGCATCGGAGACCGTGACGAGGTTCGCAAGGCTTGGATCGTGGTGCTGGTTGTCACCCTCGCGCAGGGTGTCGTGGGCATCACGCAGTACTTCACGGGACTTCCAGAGCTCCTGGTCGGCGTTCATATGCTCGGAATCGGGCTCCTGGTCGCCGCACAAGCCGCCGCCAACCACCTGCTACGTAGCGATCTGCGCAATAATCTGCACAGCAACGAGCGCGCGCGCACACCACACCCGACTGAATAAGTGAGATTCGGTCGAAATCCAGGATTTTTCGAACAGAACTTACTTTTTCGGGATTGTAAATCGCCCCAGCTACTCAGCCGCTCGCACAGCGCACCGAACGGGACACACTGTCAGGCTCGTATCCACGGCGCATCAGCGCTGCGGAGCTTTGTCCATTCTGAGCGTCGAGCGGCGTCGAGCGCGAAGGCACCCACCAGCAATGGCGGACCGGCAACGTCGCCGCGGGCGATTGCGGCGAGGACCTCGTCTAGTGCGACCCAACGTCCAGACATGTCGGCCTCCTCGTCCTCACGGACGTGACGTTCAGGCACAGGGACCACCGAGATGTCACGCGCGAGGAAGATGCGAATCGCCTCGGAGCTGCCGCCCGGCGACGTGTAGAAGTCGGCGAGAGTGTGCCACGTCGCGGCGCGCAGATCCGCTTCCTCGTACAGCTCGCGCGCAGCCGCAACCTGCAGTGGCTCTCCGGGCACATCGAGCAACCCTGCCGGCGGCTCCCACAACTCGCTGCGCACCGGGTGGCGGTACTGGTGAACCAAGTAGATCTCGCCTTCCTCGTTGAGTGCGATGATCGCGACAGCGCCCGGGTGGACCACGTAGTCACGGGTGACGTGCCCAGCCTCCCCCAGGTCAATATCGTCTGAGGCCACGTTCCACACGCGACCCTCGAATACAGTCGAGGTGCTCGTGACGCCCCGCGGCGCGCGCACGTCCGCCAGCCGGAAATCACCCTGAGACACCGGCTCGTTGCTCAAGCGTCCTGCTCGACTGTCGCATCGTCGTGGCTGGCGACCTTGGCTGCCGACTGGCGCTCGATCGCGGCGCTGATGAGTCCAGAGAACAGCGGGTGGGCCTTGGTAGGGCGAGACAGGAACTCGGGGTGTGCCTGTGTTGACACGTAGTACGGGTGCGCCTCGCGCGGCAGTTCGACGAACTCGACTAGCGAGCCGTCGGGAGACGTGCCGGACACGACTAGCCCGGCTTCTTCTAATTGGGAACGGTACTGGTTGTTGACCTCGTAGCGGTGGCGGTGCCGCTCGCCCACCGTCGTCGCTCCATAGGTCTCTGCGACCACGGAGCCGGGGGTGAGGACCGCCTGGTACACACCGAGGCGCATCGTGCCACCCAGGTCTCCCTTGCCGTCAACGATGTCGAGCTGCTCCTCCATCGTCGCCACCACGGGGTGCTCGGGATTGTCGTCAAATTCAGAGCTAGAGGCGCCCTCGAGCCCCAGCACGTTACGCGCATATTCGATCACCATGCACTGCATCCCAAGGCAGATGCCCAGCGTCGGAACCTTGTTCTCGCGCGCCCAGCGCAACGCACCAAGTTTGCCCTCGATTCCACGGATGCCGAAGCCACCGGGCACCAGCACCGCGTCGGCGCCGCCCAACGCCTGCTGCGCGCCCTCGGGGGTCGCACAGCGGTCCGAGGCTACCCAGCGAACATTGACCCGCGCCTCATGCTTGAAGCCGCCCGCACGCAGGGCCTCAATCACCGATAGATACGCGTCGGGAAGGTCGATGTACTTGCCCACCAACGCAACCTCGACGATCGACTTTGGCTGGTGAACGCGGTTCAACAAGTCATCCCACGCGCCCCACTTGACATCGTGGAACGGCAGGTCGAGGCGGCGGACCACATATGCGTCCAGCCCCTCAGAGTGCAGGACTTTGGGGATATCGTAGATGCTCGGCGAGTCTTTCGCGGTGACGACTGCCTGAATGTCGACGTCGCACATGAGCGCAATCTTGTTCTTCACGGACTGCGGAATATCACGGTCGGCGCGGCACACCACTGCGTCAGGCTGAATGCCGATGCTGCGCAGAGCGGCGACGGAGTGCTGGGTCGGTTTAGTCTTTAGTTCGCCCGACGGGCCGATGAACGGCACCAGCGAGACGTGAAGGAAAAACACGTGTTCGCGTCCCACCTCATGACGAACCTGACGGGCCGCCTCGAGGAATGGCTGCGACTCAATGTCGCCCACGGTGCCGCCCACCTCGGTGATGATGACATCGACGTCGGGGCTGGCCTGGGCGCGCATACGGCGCTTGATCTCGTCGGTGATGTGCGGAATGACCTGCACGGTGTCGCCCAGGTATTCGCCGCGGCGCTCCTTGGCGATGACCTGTGAATACACCTGACCGGTCGTGACGTTGGAACTCGCCGAGAGGTGCACGTCGAGGAATCGCTCGTAGTGCCCGATGTCCAGGTCCATCTCCGCGCCGTCGTCGGTCACGAAGACCTCGCCGTGCTGGAACGGATTCATGGTGCCCGGATCCACGTTCAGATACGGGTCCAGTTTTTGCATGGTCACCCGCAATCCGCGGGACCGGAGCAACCGGCCGAGGCTCGAAGCCGTCAGACCCTTTCCGAGGGAGGAAACAACGCCTCCCGTAACAAAGATGTGACGGGTGACATGGTCCGATCCGGACGAAAATCTAGTTCTCTCCACGGGCTTTAACGCTATCACCGCGAGGCGTCCCGCGATGACTCAGC
>Ga0314772_1000795_pt1 | contig 15727 bp, 14 predicted proteins | sample MetaGCBIW2018_FD_204520 | JGI IMG/M metagenome (GOLD analysis project Ga0314772, IMG submission 204520) | Cryopeg brine microbial communities from Beaufort Sea near Barrow, Alaska, United States - CBIW 2018 | ecosystem: Environmental > Aquatic > Marine > Coastal | place: USA: Alaska | collected... | reverse complement strand
CTCTCGTTCCTGTCTTCTAGGAGTTGCGCAGAATGCGAAGGGAATCAGTCGATTGATTCACTTATCAGCAGCGTAGTACGACACTTATCCGAGGTGACCAACCGCGCAGGACATCTGCACGGACGTTCAAGGATGGGAAGCATGGAACGAGAAGAGGCCATGCTGGCCGCATCGTCGATGTATTACCTGCAAGACATCAAGATGGAGGCCATCGCCAACCACCTGCACATGTCACGATCGAGCGTCTCGCGATTGCTCCGCGATGCCCGTGACAGTGGTCTTGTCGAAATTACTCTCCGGCCCACCCCGACCCGAGGTCCAGGGCTCTCCAAGAAGATAGAAGCGTACTTCGGGGTCGAAACGCACGTTGTGCCGGTCGCCGACCTTGCCGACGAGGCCGAACGGCTCGATCACGTGGCCAGAGCGACGGCCAAGATTGTGACCGGATGGTTCGATTCAGACATGATCATGGGCGTCGCCTGGGGTACGACTTTGGCCGCAATCGCGCGTCATTTGGGCAAGAAGCCTACCCGCGGAAGTGCCATCGTGCAGCTCAATGGTGCCGCAAACGTGCGCACCTCAGGAGTCGAATATGCGGGCAACCTGATCGCACAATTTGGTGAAGCGTTTGACGCCCAAGTTCACCTTTTTCCCGTACCCGCCTTCTTCGATTTCGCGGAAACACGCAACGCAATGTGGTCGGAACGGTCGATTGTGCGCGTGCTTGAGTATCAGCGCCGCGCCGATATCGCACTGTTCTCGATCGGTGCGATTGCCGGCGAAGTGCCGAGCCACGTCTACTCGGCCGGTTACCTCGAACCCGGCGACATCCAGACCCTCGATCGAGAGGGAATCGTCGGCGATGTGTGCACCATATTTCTGCGTGAAGATGGCACCTACGAAGACTTCTCGATGAACGCACGTGCAACAGGCCCCACCCCTGCAGAGCTGCGTTTGATTCCCCGTCGCATCTGCGTTGTTGCCGGTGACAGCAAAGTCGTACCTCTGCTCGCAGCGTTGCGGGCTGGCGTAATCACCGACCTCGTTCTCGATGAACAGACGGCAACGAAGCTTGTCGAACACGTGCGTGAACTCCAGGAAGTGACTGACGTGCAGAGTGAAGCTGCGTTACCGCGGATCTAGGGGTTCTCGGGTTCTAGGGTTCTCGGGTTCTAGCCGACGATATGCATCGCACGGGCCGCATCCGTAATGCTCCCCGTCAGTGACGGGTACACGGAGAATGCGCGGGCGATCTGATCGACAGTGAGCCGGTGCTCCACGGCGAGCGCAAGCGTCATGATCAACTCAGAAGCATTCGGCGCGACGATGACACCACCGATCACAGTGCCAGAGCCGGTGCGAGCGAACAGCTTCACGAAACCGTCCTTGATGCCCATCATCTTGGCCCGCGGATTCGAGGCAAGGGGCAGCTTGTAGATGGTGCCCTGCGCGAGCCCATCTTCGATCTGCTTTTGCGACCAACCGACGGTAGCGATCTCGGGCTGAGTAAAGATGTTGGATGCAACGTTGCGCAACTCGATGGGCGTCACTCCATCTCCCATTGCGTGGAACACGGCGGTGCGTCCCTGCATGGCAGCGACAGAGGCGAGCGGGAAGAAATCGGAACAGTCGCCTGCGGCATAGATCGACGGCATCGAGGTGCGAGCGACACGGTTGACCCGGATGTGGCCGGATTCGGTCAGTTGCACTCCGGCCTCTTCGAGCCCAAGGTTTTCGGTATTGGGAAGCGAACCAACGGCCATGAGGCAGTGCGTGCCCTCGACAGTCGTGCCGTCTTGCAACGTCGCAACGACCCCATCCTTCGTAGCCTTCACGGATTCCGCACGAGACTTCGAGAGCACCGTCATGCCGTTGCGCTTGAAGACGTCTTCAATAACGCGAGCGGCATCTTCGTCTTCGCCGGGCAGCACGCGGTCGCGCGATGAAATCAGAGTGACCGTGGCGCCGAGGGCGCTGTAGGCCGAGGCGAATTCGGCTCCGGTAACACCGGAACCAACCACGATGAGGTGCTCAGGTGTTTCGTCGATTGTGTAGAGCTGAGTCCAGGTGAGGATGCGCTTGCCATCGGGCATCGCGGAGTCGAGCAGGCGAGGCCGCGCACCAACTGAAATGATCACGGTGTCGGCATCGACCTCGTCGAAGTCGGTCCCGGCCTTGCCTTTGCCGGTGGAAACCACGAGCCGCTGAGGTCCATCTAAGCGACCCTCGCCCTCGATGATGCGCACGCCTGCCTTGATGAGCTGCGACTTCATGTCATCGGACTGCTGCTGGGCCAAACGCAGGAGACGAGCGTTGACTGCGGCGAGGTTTACTGTGATGTCGGGGCGAACCACAGGGCCAGAGTCACCACGCGAATAGAACTGCACACCGAGATCGGCGGCATCGCGAATCGCGTTCGTTGCTTCCGCAGTCGCGATGAGCGTCTTCGATGGAACAACATCGGTGAGCACGGCAGCGCCACCAACACCTGCACGCTCAACGAGAGTCACCTCCGCGCCCAGTTGCGCTCCTGCCAACGCTGCTTCGTAGCCGCCGGGGCCACCACCGAGTATTGCAATACGTTGGGTGCGCTCGAACTCATAGGCCATGCGCTAATTCTCTCGTGCTTCTGCCTCAGCTACAAACCGTCATCGCGTACGTGTGCACTGCTCAGATTCGCGCCCGACACAAGGGTGTGTCGCGTGCCCCACCGTTTAGAGTGGATGCCATGTCTCAGTCCCCAACAACTAACCCCCTCGACAACCCCACTGCAGATCCGTTCGCGGTCGCGAAAGACGCTGCGGAAGCCATCGCAGAGCTCACTGGAGTCGAGAAGCACGACATTGCCCTCACCCTAGGCAGCGGCTGGGGCAAGGCAGCCGACCTCATCGGTGAGACCACGGCAACTATTCCGGCATCCGACATCCCCGGATTCTCCAAGCCCGCGCTTGAAGGCCACGTTGGCACACTGCGTTCGGTTCTTCTTCCCAGCGGCAAGCGCGCTCTCGTCATCGGCGCCCGCACCCACTATTACGAGAACCACGGCGTACGTCGAGTAGTCCACTCCGTGCGTACGGCGGCAGCCACCGGTGCAACCACCATGATCCTCACGAACGGTGCCGGAGGTATCAAAGAGACCTGGAAGCCGGGAACCCCCGTCCTCATCAGCGACCACCTCAACCTCACCGCAGACTCGCCTCTCGAGGGCGCAACCTTCATCGACCTCACCGATCTCTACAGCAAGCGGCTGCGCGAGATCGCCAAGTCGATCGACTCAAGCCTCGACGAGGGTGTGTACACCCAGTTCCGCGGCCCACACTATGAAACCCCCGCCGAAGTGCAAATGGCCAAAACCATGGGTGGCCACATCGTGGGAATGTCCACGGCGCTCGAAGCGATCGCCGCGCGCCAAGCAGGCATGGAAATCTTGGGAATGTCTCTCATCACCAACCTTGCTGCCGGCATCCAAACCACTCCCCTCAGCCACCACGAAGTCATCCAGGCAGGCAAAGACGCTGAGGCGCAGATCGGCAGCCTGCTCGCACAGATTGTGACCGCACTATGAGCGCCGAATCGCTGAGCACCGACGAATTACTCGACGCCGCAAACGCCTGGCTTGAGCAAGACCCTGATGCTGTCACCCACACTGAACTTGAAGCACTGATTACGGATGCCGGCAACGCCGATGACACTGCGATCGCTGGTCTTCATCACCGTTTCGACTCGCGGCTTGCGTTCGGCACGGCAGGGTTGCGCGGCGAGCTGGGTGCCGGCCCCAACCGTATGAACCGTGTCTTGGTCACTCAGGCGGCTGCGGGACTTGCCGCTTACCTTCTGGCCCACGAGCCGAGCCCGAGCATCGTGATCGGCTATGACGGCCGCGTGAACTCTGAGGTCTTTGCCCGTGACACCGCCATGATCATGGCGGGTGCTGGAGTGCGCGCAACACTTTTGCCTCGACTGTTGCCGACTCCCGTGCTTGCATTTGCTGTGCGCCACCTCGACGTGAGCGCTGGCGTGATGGTGACCGCAAGCCACAACCCGGCCAACGACAACGGCTACAAGGTTTACTTGGGCGGCGACAACCATGGATCACAGATTGTGTCTCCCGCTGACGCAGAAATCGCTCATGCGATTGACCTTGTCGCGAAGAGTTCAATCGTGGATCTCCCCCGCTCGACCGACTTCGTAACGACCGACGATGGAGTCGTTGATGAGTACATTGCACGAACTGCAGCTCTAGCCACATCCACAACAGACCTCGTATATACCTATACAGCTATGCACGGTGTTGGATGGGAAACCAGCCAGGCCGTGTATTCGAAAGCAGGGTTTCCTGACCCTGTTCTTATCGAAGAGCAAGCCCATCCAGACGCTGCATTCCCGACAGTTGCATTCCCTAACCCCGAAGAGCCGGGCGCCATGGATCTCAGCTTTGCGAAAGCCAGCGAAGTCGAGGCCGATGTGGCCATCGCCCACGATCCTGACGCCGACCGCCTCGCGGTTGCTGTTGCGGGTCGCGATGGACAGTGGCGCAGACTCAGCGGAAACGAAGTCGGAATTCTCCTCGGCTGGCGTGCCGCAGAACGAGCCAATGGGGTGGGTGTGCTTGCGGCATCCATTGTCTCGTCGCCTGCACTGCGCACGATTGCAGCCGAATATGGCATGGAATATCAGGACACGCTCACGGGTTTCAAGTGGATTTCACGCATCGACGGTCTCACCTTCGGCTACGAAGAAGCACTCGGCTACCTCGTTGATCCAGACAAAGTTCGCGACAAAGACGGAATCTCCGCTTCGGTAGATTTCTTGTCACTCGCTGCCGAGCTGAAAGCTGACGGTAAGACGGTTCTTGACCGACTCGACGAGTTCACCGCACGCTTTGGCGCCTTTGCCTCACGGCAGGTTTCGATGCGTTTTGACAAGATCTCCGAGATTGGCGAGACAATGACGCGCCTACGCACGGCCGCACCTACCGAGGTTGGCGGTTACCCCGTCGCGATTTTCACCGACTTCGAGAACGGTGTCGCCGGCTTTGCCCTGAACAATATTTTGCGCATGGACTTCGAGGATGGCGCTCGCATCATCGTTCGGCCGAGCGGCACTGAGCCCAAGCTCAAGTTTTACGTTGACGCGTCGAGCACGAGCGGAGACGGCGCCGAGCGCCAGGCAGCCGCAGAAGCAGTCGCCACCCAACTCGAGGCCGGGATGCGGGAGCTCTTGGTCTAACCGAGGGCGTCCTCAAGCTTTTGTTTGAGCTCCGAGGTGTCGAAGAGGTTTACGATCACGATCACATCGGCGTTTGTTTTGCCGATGTCTTTGACGAACTCTTGAGTCGTGAGAATGATTTGAGCGTCGGCAGCGACAACGCGCACCGTGCTCACATCGGCCGCGACGACGGAAGCTTCTAAGTCGAGCGCGCGAAGCGCCCGTTCCGCATTGACTTTGAGTACGCCCGAGCTGCCAATACCCGCACCACAAATAGTCACAATTTTCATGACGGCGTAACTCCCATAATTTTTTGAACTTCTGCCGCTGATGTTGCTTCAGCGAGCCGGTCAATTGCCGAGGAGTCGTTGAAAATGTTGGCGACGGCGGCTACGGCGGCGAGGTGTGCCCCGCCTTCAGCAATTGCCAGACCCAACACAACCCGAACCGGGTCGTTGTGGGCGTGACCGAAACGCACAGGCTGGGACAGCGTCACAATCGAGAGTCCACTAGCGATTACCTGAGGGCCAGGACGCGCGTGAGCCAATGCGAGCCCTGGGGCGATCACGACGTAGGGCCCGTGGTTTTCGATCATCCGAATCATCTCAGCCGCATAGCCAGGTTTCGCCGCGCCGGAGCGCACGAGCGCCTCCCCGGAGAGGGCAACAGCGGTACGCCAATCAGCGGCGAACGCGCCGATGTCGATTGCGGACTCGGGAAGTGCAGGAAGTTGCATCACTGCACACTCTCGAAGCCCGCGCTGACGGCTTCGGAAAGATCTTCGCGCTCCTCAATGGGCAAGAACGCAGCGGAAGCGGCGTTGATCTGAAAAACCTCGAGGTCCGTCAGGTCGTAGCTGAACGCTTCGCTGAGCAAGAAAAGTTCGCGACTGAGAGTCGTTGCGCTCATCAGCCGGTTGTCGGTGTTGACCGTGACGCGGAATCCGAGCTGGTAGAGCAGATCGAAGGGGTGGTCGACCATTTCGTCACCCCACTGCTCGATCGCGCCGGTCTGAAGGTTTGACGATGGGCTCAGCTCGAGCGCGATCTCGCGGTCCTTTACCCATTGGGCGAGGTCGCCAAGCGACACGTAGGTGTTCTCGTCGTCTTCACGTGCAATGGTGATGTCCTCGGCGAGACGAACTCCATGACCGAGACGGAGTGCCCGACCGTCAAAGAGTGCGCTCCGGATGCTCTCAAGACCATCCGCTTCTCCCGCATGCACCGTTGCCGGAAGATAGTTGTGGGCAAGGAGGTCGTAGGCTTCGCGATAGTTGCTTGCAGGGAACCCCGCTTCTGGTCCTGCGCTATCGAACCCGAGCACTCCGCGATCGCGGTGACGAATCGCCAGTTCAGCGATGTCTGTGCTGCGGTCGGTCTGGCGCATTGAACTGAGGAGTTGGCCGACTCGGATGCTGCGACCGCTCGCACGCACCGAATCGACACCGGCCTCGAGGCCCTCTTGAACGGCGTTGACAACCTGATCAAGGTCGAGGCCACGCTGCAGGTGCTGTTCGGGGGCCCAACGGATTTCGCCATAGATGACGCCATCGTCCGCGAGATCCTGCACGAACTCGCGCGCCACTCGGTGCAGGCCCTCCGTGGTCTGCATGACGGCAATAGTGACATCAAAGGTCTTGAGGTAGTCGACGAGTGAGCCAGAGTCGGCGTGGTCGGCAAACCAGGAGGTGAGTTTCGCTGGGTCTCGCTCGGGAACTTCGTAGCCGATCTCATCGGCAAGTTCCACGATAGTTTGCGGCCGCAATCCGCCATCGAGGTGATCGTGCAAAGAGACTTTGGGGAGCGCAGTGATATTTGCGCCGCCTCCGGGCATCAGATAATTCTCAACAGCGGCGTTCATACCCATAAATCTACCGTGCCTGTCTCTGAAAGCCCCCTGTAGTTTTGCTGACAGACGTTACGATCCTGTGAAAGCTTCTCCGCGGAGCACCTCGGAGATGTCATTCGCGGCTTTCGCGGCGAGCTGCAGAATCCGTTCGGCATCCACTTCGCTAAACGTTGTGGCGACGTAGGGCACGGTCAATGCGGCCACCGTTCCCGACGCGCTGCGCACAGGAGCAACCACATCAGTGATTCCGGGCTGAACGGTTTCTGCGCAAGTCAGGGGCTCCGCGCTGTCCGAGGTGAGCACCGATCCGGTCGCCGTAGCGGCAACATCGAACGCGGCGCCGACACGAACTCGGAATCCAAAATCTGCCGGTGACTCAACCTGCGCGACGACTCGCACTTCTGTGCCGTCAAGCACGGCGAGGTTGCACGATTGGCGAGTGTGCTCGGCAAGTTCGTGCATGATCGGCAGGGCAACGCTCACGAGCCCACGAAGCGGCGGGTGCTGGTGAGCGAGCTCAAAGAGCTTCATCGCCAGCACGTAAAGGCCTGATTGTTTGTCGCGAAATACGTAGCCTCGGCGTTCGAGAGTCGACAGCACACGGAAGATCTGACCGGTGCTTCTGCCCGTGGCATCCGCAATCTCTGACTGGCTGAGAGCGCCAGACGTCTCGGCGAGCAACTCAAGAATGTCTAGCCCTTTGTCGAGCGCAGGAGCGGCATACTCTGGAGCGGCGGACATCAGAGGTCGGCTTTCATTACAGCCAGCATCCGTCGGGCGATCTCTCGGTTGATGGTGTCTGGAACCGGTTGCGCACCCGGCTCGAGAGTCTCTGCTGCCGTCGCAATTCGCTCAAGCGACAACGCTTGGAGCAGGAAGCCGAGGTCCATCGACTCGATCGAGTTGCCTTTTGCTTCGCGCCCGGCGAGATTAATCATGCGTCCATCCCCCAGAAGCGTAATGTGGCGGCCCCCTGGAAGGTCGATGCGTTCGATCGCAGTGTCGATCACTTCGCTGCCGAGCGCTAGATCGCGCAGTGCAAGCACATCGATTTCCCACGGAAAGTGACCACAATTGACGAGCATGGCACCGTCGGCTACGACCTCGAAGAACGCCGTTCCCAAAACTTGCCGATGCCCAGTCGCTGTGATGAAAACTTCGCCCCACTCAGCGAGGTCGAGCATGTTTGCCACGCGGTAGCCGTCGAGCGCGGCTTCAAACGCCTTGATTTCATCGATTTCTACTACAGCGACTTTGCCGCCCAACGCCCGAAGGTAGTGGGCAATTCCTCGACCGCACCAGCCGTAGCCTGCAACAACGAATCTTCGCCCCGGCACCATGAGGTTGGTGATGCGCATAAAACTTTCTGCGACCGACTGCCCGACCGAGTGCTTGTCACCCAGCACGGCGAGAGGGCTGTCGTTGATCACGATCATCGGAAAATGCACAAAGTCAGCCAATTCTGCTCGCAGCCGGTAACCTCCCGAGCTGGTTTCTTCGGTTCCGCCAACGATGTGCCCGGCTTGACGTGTCTCTGCGACCAAGGCAACGAGGTCAGCTCCGTTATCAAGCAGGATGTCGGGCTCGGCAGCTGCGACGCTCAACAGGTTTTCGTGGTGCTGTTGCTGAGTGTCAGCGCGTGCGCCGAAGATTGTCATCCCTTGTTCACGCAAGAATGCCACGATGTCGTCTTGGGTTGAGCCGTGATTGCCGGTGGCAACGATTTCCGCTCCCCCGGCAGCGAGGGTTTCGAGGAGCACAGCGGTCTTCGGCTCCAGGTGCAGTGACATGCCGATGCGATGCCCGGAAAATGGTCGAGAGATGGCGAACTGCTCGCGCATTTCGGCAAGAAGGGACATTCTGGACCTGATCCACTCGAGCCGGGCGGCGGCGTTAGCGATAAGTTCACTGCTCATATCGCCACTCTACATATACAAATATCGCTTTCATATATGCTTTTTCTATGGCTGAGAAGATAATCCTCGATTGCGACCCCGGACACGACGACGCGATCGCGCTGCTGCTCGCACACGGCAGCCCCCAGATTGAGCTACTGGGCGTCACTACCGTTATGGGCAACCAGACCATCGAGAAGGTAACGCGGAACGCACTCGCTATCGCCCGAGTCGCCGGCATTACTGACGTGCCATTCGCTCGCGGCGCACACCGTCCGCTCGTACGCGAGGTCGAAGTTGCCGAGTCCATCCATGGCGAATCGGGTCTCGACGGACCGGTGCTTCCCGAATCCACCATCGAACTGGATGCCCGGCACGCCGTCGACTTCATCATCGACACTGTTATGACGCACGACCCCGGTACCGTAACGCTCGTACCGACCGGCGCCCTCACCAATATCGCCCTCGCCGTGCGCAAAGAACCACGCATCGCAGAACGAGTCAAACAGGTAGTTCTCATGGGCGGCGGAGTCAACGTCGGCAACTGGAGCGCCACGAGCGAATTCAACATCGTGATCGACCCCGAGGCCGCCCACATCGTCTTCAACGAGTGCTGGCCACTCACGATGGTGGGGCTCGACCTCACCCACGAAGCCTTAGCGACCGACGAAGTCGCGGCATCCATTGCGGCAGTAGGCACCGGGCCCGCCCGGTTTGTTGGCGAGCTGCTCGAGTTCTTCAGCGAAACCTACCGCAATACCCAGGGATTCGATCATCCGCCCGTTCACGATCCGTGTGCTGTTGCCTTCGTTATCGACCCGACCGTCATGCAGGTCATCAGGGTGCCGCTGGATGTCGAGCTCACCGGAACTCTCACGCTCGGCATGACCGTTGCCGATTTTCGCGCCCCTGCTCCCGCCGATTGCACCACTCAGGTAGCCCGCAACCTCGACCACCCCAAGTTCTGGGGAATGGTTGTCGATGCGCTTGAGCGCATCGGCGATCCCCAACTTTAGGCGCTGGCGAGCGCACGCGCACGACGCTTGCGAGCACCCAAGTCGACGACGCCAATGAACAGCGCGATCGAGAAGAACAGCGTGGTCGCGAGCATCCCCGTGCCGTATGCGTGATGGTACAGCTCAAGATTGCTGTCCGCACTGTTCCGCTCGTTGTACAGGGTGGAGTAGAACAACGACAGGGCAACCGCTGTCCCGATTGCGGTACCGATGCGTTGCCCCAGCTGGCCGACGGAGCCTGCAAGTCCCCCCTGAAGCGGCGGGATGTCGTGCAGCGTCAACGTCTGGTTGGGCGAAATAACGAGACCACCACCGGTCCCCCCGATGAGAAGCGCAGCCGCCATGACGTACGGAGTTAGCGCGGGCGGGGTCAGGATCGCAGCAGCCATGAGCACACCGAGGCCGAGCATCAGAATCGCGAGTCCGACCACGACAAGTGAGCGGCCGTAGCGTTCGACAAGGATCCCGCCTCGCCACGATGCCACCGCGCTGGTTAGTGCGAATCCGATCGTCACCATGCCAGCGAACACGGGAGCAAGCCCTAAGCCGAGTTGAAGGTAGAGCGTTGTCATCAGGAACATGGCAGGCATTGCCGCAAAGTAGACGGTTGCAAGCAAGGTTCCGTTGCGGTACGAACCGATGCGGAAGAGCGCGAGCGGCACAAGGGGTGCTCGGCCTCCGGCGGCGTAGCGACGTTCCCATGCGACAAAAGCGGCAGCAGCCAGTACAAATAGCACGAGCAGCCACCAGCGGTTGGGGTTATCCGTTGGAGCACCGGTAGTGAACAAGAACGGCGACATGAGCGCAAGCACAGTGACGCCAAAGATGGCGATGCCAATCGGGTCAAGGTCCAGACGGGAATAGCTCGACTTGGCGGTCGCGGGGAGAAGACGCCACGCCAGAATTAGAGCGATGATGCCGAGGGGAACATTCATCCAGAAGATATATCGCCAGCCGTCTTCTGCACCGCCAATGGCGATCATGAGCCCGCCAAGCGTCGGGCCGAATGCGGTCGCGACACCGATCATCGCGCCGAACAGACCAAACGCACGGCCGCGTTCGGGCCCACGAAAAAGTTGTTGGATGAGACCGATAACTTGAGGCATTTGGATTCCCGCCGCGACGCCCTGCAACAGGCGGGCGATCAGCAGGGTGTTGGCTGTCGGGGCAAGCGCACAGGCGATGCTGGCAAGGGTGAACAGTGTGAGGCCGGTCAGGAAGAGGGCCTTGCGTGAGCGCTGATCACCGAGTCGCCCTGCCGGCACCAAGATCAAGCCGAACGTCAACACGTAGCCTGAAACAATCAGCTGCAGTTGTGTCGAAGTCGCACCGAGCGCGTCCTCGATCGAGGGCAGCGCAACGTTGACCTTTGACAGATCGAGAATGGTGATCGCCGCAACCACGACGCACACCCAAAACGCACGCCACTTATCTTTGTCGCTCAGCACCTCGGGGGCACCTGTGGCGGTCTCGTCCGCTGTAGTCATTCGAACAACTTTACGTGAGCGAATGAGACCGACCGTTCAGCCACAGTGGAGCCAGCTCGCGTGCGGTCGGCTCTAGTCGATGCGCCCGGCGATCAACGGGCCACCATTGTTCACGGTGTCGCCCTCATCTCCGATGCGGTACGCGCCCTCAAGCGACTCAAGCGCGCGCTCGAAACGGGCGGGCTCATCGGCGTGCATGGTGAAGAGCGGCTCGCCCTTGCGAACGGTGTCACCGGGCTTCGCGTGCAAGTCGATACCGGCAGCGTGCTGAACGGGGTCTTGCTTGCGCGCACGACCGGCGCCAAGTCGCCAGGCGGCAATACCGAACGGCAGAGCTTCCTGCTCCACGAGAACACCATCGCGGTCGGCGGTAACAACGTGACTTTCTTTGGGCTGCGGCAGTTCGGCATCCGGGTCTCCGCCCTGAGCCTGAATCATGCCGCGCCAGGCATCCATCGCCTGACCATTGTCGAGCGCTGCTTCGACGTCAGCATCGGGGTGGCCGACTAGGGCGAGCATTTCACGCGCAAGGGCAATCGTCAGTTCGCGCACATCCGAAGGTCCGCCGCCGGCAAGAATCTCCACAGATTCGCGCACCTCGTTGGCGTTTCCGATGGTGAGACCCAGCGGGACGTTCATGTTGGTGAGCAGTGCGACAGTATTCACACCCGCGTCTTTGCCGAGCCGGACCATCGTCTCGGCGAGCTCACGGCTGCGCGCAATATCTTTCATGAACGCACCAGAGCCAAATTTCACGTCAAGCACGAGAGCGGATGTGCCTTCGGCAATCTTCTTGCTCATGATCGACGAGGCAATCAGGGGAATCGCGTCAACAGTTCCGGTGATGTCGCGAAGGGCATACAGTTTCTTGTCTGCCGGAGCGAGCTCGGCACCGGCAGCACAAATCACTCCGCCCACTCCGCGCAGCTGTGCGTAGAACTCTTCGTTTGTGAGGTCGGCACGCCAGCCCGGAATGCTCTCCAGCTTGTCGAGAGTGCCACCAGTGTGACCGAGGCCACGGCCCGAGAGCTGCGGCACGGCAACGCCGAATGATGCCACAAGGGGTGCGAGCGGCAAAGTGATCTTGTCGCCAACCCCGCCGGTGGAATGCTTGTCTGTCGTTGGCTTGCCGAGTCCTTCAAAGGTGAGGGTCTCGCCGCTGGCGATCATCGCCAGGGTGAGGTCGCGAATCTCTTCGCGCTCCATGCCATTGATGAAGATGGCCATGGTCATGGCAGCCATCTGCTCGTCGCCGACATAGCCGCGAGTGTACGCATCCACTAACCAGTTGATTTGGTCGGTGTTCAATACGCCATTGTCGCGCTTGGTGTGAATCAGGTCGACAACGTCAAAACGCTCGACGTGCTTAGCTTCTGCGCTGTTATTCACTGCGGTACTCCTCAAGGGTGCGTGGCCCGAACGCGTCGGGGATCACTTCGTCAATCGTTTTGATGCCAGACACTGTTTCGAGCAGCATGCCATCGGCGGAGTGCTCAAACAGTAATTGGCGACAGCGGCCGCAGGGCATAAGTGCGTTGCCTTTGCCATCCACACACGTGAAGGCTACGAGCTTGCCGCCACCGGTCATGTGAAGGGCCGAGACCATGGTGCATTCTGCGCACAGCGTGAGGCCGTACGAGGCGTTCTCTACGTTCGCCCCCGAAATTATCCGGCCGTCGTCAACAATGGCGGCGACGCCGACCGGAAACTTCGAATAGGGAACGTAGGCGTGACTCAGGGCATCCGTGGCGACCAGCCTCAGCGCATCCCAGTCAATTGATTGCGGCGTGATCGCCATAGCGTTACTCCTTTATATACGGTGTTCCGGATGCCGCTGGCGGCCTAGACTTTCCGACCAGTCCGGCGACGGCAACGATCGTCACGACGTACGGCAGCATGAGCATGAACTCACTCGGAACCGGCGAGCCAACAACGCTCAACGCGTTCTGCAAGTTGCTGGCGAAACCAAACAGCAGCGCAGCAAGCGTTGCCCTGATCGGGTCCCAGCGGCCAAAGATCACCGCGGCGAGCGCGATAAACCCGGCACCAGCAGTGACGTCTTTACCGAACTGACCTGTTTGGCTCAGCGTGATGAATGCGCCACCCAAACCAGCGATTGCGCCGGCGAGAGCGACGTTCCAAAATCGGGTGCGTTTCACATTGATGCCGACGGTGTCAGCAGCCTTGGGGTGCTCGCCAACGGCACGCAAGCGGAGCCCCCACCGAGTGCGGTACAGCGCGAAGGCAACAGCAGCCACGATCACATAGAGCAGATAAACGATGATGGTTTGCTGGAAGAACACCGGTCCAATGATCGGGATGCCGCTCAGGATCGGGATCGGCAGCGCCGAGAAGCCATCAGGGTTGTTGAGTTGCTCGGGGCTCTCGACGAGCCACTGCGAGTAGAGGAACCCTGTGAGGCCCGACACCAGCACGTTGATGACAACACCGACGATGATCTGGTTGACGAGGTACTTGATAGAGAACACCGAAAGCAAGAACGACACGAGCATGCCTGCGACCGCTGCGGCAAAAAGTCCAACGAACGGCGAACCCGTGATTGTTCCCACTACCGCGGATACGAAAGCACCAGCCAACAGCTGAGCTTCGATCGCGATATTGACGACACCTGCGCGCTCAGAGATCACGCCACCGAGAGCACCAAACACGAGCGGCACCGCCAAGACGAGAGCGCCAGCAAAAAGTTCAGGAACGCGAAGCGTCTCGTCTGCGGCAGCCCAGGTGAGAAACCCGACGAGGGCGAATACGGCACCGAGAACCGGAATCCAGGTTGGCACGGGGCGGTCTTGTGAAATGAGGAACGCTGACCCTACCGCGATGAGCGCAGTCAAGATGGTGACAACTACGCCCGTTGCTAGCGCCGGAAGGCTGACTTCAGGTAACTGGAACAGGTCCGTACGGGTGGAGAGGTCGAATCCGGTCGGTGCATCTTCTGCGAAGCCGATGAACAGCACGCCTGAAATGAGCGATACGAACGCGAACGCGATCGGCATCTTCCAACTGCGACGGTCAATTTTGGAGCCCGACCGGCCCAGTCCTTCAGTGATTTTGGTAAACGTCATTAGCCAACCGCCTTCATCGCTCGAACGCCGGGTTGCGGCAGACGGAATATCGCGCGCACCAGCGGTGGCGCGGCAATAAAGAGCACAATGAGCGATTGAACAACGAGAACAATGTCAATCGGGATGCTCTGTGAAGCCTGCATTGTGAAGCCACCAGCTTTGAACGCACCGAATAAGAGACCGGCGGCGAACGTTCCCCACGGGGTTGAACGGCCTAAGAGCGCAACGGTGATGGCATCGAATCCGATACCAGCATCCACCCCGGAGGTGAAGCCGCTTGTCGTCGTTCCGAGGACTTCTGTGCTGGCGGCCAGACCTGCGTAGCCACCGGCGATCAGCATTACATAAACGTAGAGGCGCTCAACCTTGATACCGGCAACACGTGCAGCGTGTGGGTTGAGGCCAACGGCGCGAAACTTGAAACCGAGGCTTGAGCGGTCAATCAACCACCACGCCAAGACAGTCGCCGCAATCACAACGATGAAACCCCAGTGCAGCCTGAAGGCATCGCCAAGAATGGGTGGCAATATCGCGGAGTCTGCGGCCGGCGGAGTCTTGGGGTTGTTCGAGCCCGGTTTCTTGAGCAGGTCAGTGCGCAGCAGGAAGCTGATCAGGTAATAGGCAACATAGTTGAGCATGATCGTCACGATCACCTCGTGGGCGCCCGTTCGCGCTTTAAGCAGTCCAGCAATTGCACCCCACAGTGCACCACCGATGATTCCCATGGTGACGGCAACTATGACGTGCAGCACGATCGGCAGATCCCAGGCGAAGCTGGCGTAGCCAGCGAATGCAGCACCGACGATGATCTGGCCGCGGCCACCGATGTTGAACAGCCCAACGCGGAACGCAATCGCTACGCCCAAGCCAGCAGCGATCAGTGGCGTTGCGAAGACGAGCGTCTGTGTCAACGGCTTGATCGCCGACAAGAAGTTGTCACGACGGAAGTCGTAGACAGATCCCTGGAATAGAGCCAAGTACGCTCCACCGACGGCGCTACCAATGGCTGCGAAAAGATCACCAGGGCGAGCGAAAAAGTACCCGGCTGCATCTTGAACATCGGAGTCGGTGAGTGCAATAAGCACACCACCGATCAGGATGGCAAGAACAATTGCGAGAACAGAGAGCAGTGCGTCGCCCGACGTGATTTCGCGAAACGCGCTCGTCCACCGAGACGTGTCCTGATTGGT
>Ga0314772_1000794_pt1 | contig 15730 bp, 15 predicted proteins | sample MetaGCBIW2018_FD_204520 | JGI IMG/M metagenome (GOLD analysis project Ga0314772, IMG submission 204520) | Cryopeg brine microbial communities from Beaufort Sea near Barrow, Alaska, United States - CBIW 2018 | ecosystem: Environmental > Aquatic > Marine > Coastal | place: USA: Alaska | collected... | reverse complement strand
TTGCCACCGAAGCCAACGAGAGCATTACCGAGCAGAGCGCTCGCAGTCTGGATCTTATTGGCCGTGTCACCACCACGCCAGCACTGAATGAAATGGTCAACCGTGCTGCGCGCCGGGTGTATGATGGTGAAAGCCGGGCCGCCGTGGTCAAGGATCTGAAACAGGAGCTATTGAGCTATGAACGAGGAACATATGGGCCGGATAGCCGACGAGATGGCAAAACACAGGGCGAGCAACCGGCTGCTAAACCAGGGCAAGAGCCGAGAGCAAGTCAACCAGTACCTAAGCCAGACACCACTGAAGCAGGTCAAGGCGGACAACCTGAAATCGGACAGCCAGAAGCAGCCCCCGACCTCGACCTAACCACCCAAACCGAAGCCAGCCTGGCCAAGCAAGCCGCAGACCGCGATGCTACCGAGAAGGCCGCTACCAAGGCCAAGCGTGACGCCGAGCAGAAAGACAAGGCCGATGCCCAAGCGGATGATTTCGTACTATCTGGCAGTGACCGGCAGGCGGATGTGGCCGAGGCGCGTGGACAGAATGATCTGCTTTCACAGGCCGCAGCAGAGACGGACACAAGCCCCACCGAAGGACAGGTAAAGGCAGATAATTATAAAAAAGGCCATATCCGCATTCAGGGCATAGAAATTGCCATTGAGAACCCGAAGGGCTCCACACGCTCAGGAACCGACCCGGATGGAAAGGCGTGGGAAAACACCATGGCTCACCATTACGGTGACATCAAAGGCACCACGGCGGCAGACGGCGACAACCTGGATGTGTTCATTGGCCCGGATCCTGACATAGATCAGGTGTTCGTGATTGACCAGCCCAACGCTGACGGCACCTTTGACGAGCATAAAATAATGCTTGGTTTTCAGAACGAGAAGGCCGCGAAGGCCGGGTATCTGGACAACTATCAGAAAGGCTGGACCGCTGGCCCCATCACCCGTATGAGCACCGATGAATTTAAGGCCTGGATGCAGGATGGGGATACAACCAAGCCGATTGCTGAGCCAGAATCAAAACCCAGTCAAGCACCAAAAGCCGCTGATGCCAAGCCTTCCAGTCAGGCAGAGAGCAAGGCGCCGGCAGCCAGTCAAGCAAGTGGCGCGCCTAATCGGGACTCCATTATATCTGATTTCGGCCAGAAGCTAGAAGGCGCCCGAAAGGATTACGCAAGCCGCATGGCCGACGCGAAAGAGAAAGACGTTGCCGGCGTACCGCTGTCCGAATCATGGCCTCAGCCTGACTACCAGAAGATGATTGATTCTGGCGCTGATCCGGTGGCCGTTGGGTTTGCCCGAGCGGCCCGCGATGAAGTGCCATCAAAGCCAAGGGCGGCGTGGAAGCTAAAGGGGTGGGTGCGAAAAGTAGAGGCGCTGCGCACTTTCACAGAATCCATCATGGCCGGCGATGTCAGCATTGAGGATGTTCGCGCCAGCGCAAAAAGTGACCCCTATCACGCCGTCGATTCTGACGTGTTTAGCCGCGCCGAACTTTATGCAGCTGTAGGCCACAGTGCCAGCCTTAAAGGTTTGAGATTCCACTCTGCTCACTACACCATGTTTGATGGCGTAAAAGGCAACTTTAACAAATGGCTGGTTGAGCGCACCGCTAAAACAACCTCATTCGGAAATATGCCGAAACGGTTGGTTGTTGCTGACACAAAAGACGAGGCGATTGCGAAGTTTAAAAAGCTGCAAGCAACGCTGGCAGAAAAAGATAATCCCTCCAAAAACACGCGCTTTGATATTTACTCCAACCGCCACGACAAAACCGACGTGTTCATAGGCAAGAAAATTGGCAGCAACGTGGTGCGAATTAAAGAGGGCTTTACGAATGTAAAAGATGCGCGGGTGTATCTGGCCGAAAACCAAGCCGCGCTCGATGCTGCGCTGGAAAAAATGAAAAACATCCCTGCCCACCGAAAGTCCAGCAACTCACCGAGAGTAGGCGCGGATCACCGCAACGGCGGCGACGTGACACCGGAGGCATTTGCTGAAGCTCTGGGATTTAGAGGCGTTCAGTTTGGAAATTATGTGGAGCAGGGCCGGCGCCAAGCCGACTTGAATCAAGCTTACGATGCGCTGATGGATTTGGCTGGTGTGATTGGCATTCCCGCAAAAGCGATTTCACTGAACGGCGAACTTGGGCTGGCGCTCGGCGCCCGCGGAAAAGGCGGTAAACGCCCTGCGGCCGCACATTATGAGCCCGGGCAGATTGTCATTAACCTGACCAAAAATAGCGGCGCCGGAAGTCTGGCGCATGAGTGGTGGCATTCGCTGGACAACTATTTTGGCCGTGAGCGAGGGGTTGGAAGCAGCGCACGCTTTGCCACTGACGGCATGCCCGCCGACTCCATCCGCCCGGAAATGGCAGAGGCGTTTAAGAAGATCCGCCAAACCGTCAACCGCTCAAAGCTCAAGCAGCGCAGCCAGTCGCTGGACAAAGTGCGCACGAAAGCCTACTGGTCAACCGACATTGAAATGACGGCCCGATCCTTTGAGAGCTACGTGATCGAAAAACTGAAAGACCAGAACGCCAGCAACGACTATCTGGCCAACATTGTTTCCGAGGAATACTGGAAGGCGTCAGAAGCCCTCGGCATGGAAGACAGCGACAGTTACCCGTACCCCGAAGCCGCCGAGATCCCAGAAATCCGCACCGCCTACGATGCGTTCTTTGAAGTTGTGGAAAGCAAAGAAGCCGACGATGGCAGCGTGGCGATGTTCTCCCGCGAAGGCGAGTTCCTACGCTCCCCAACCCAAGCCACCCCCAACCTAACCGCCACCCAAGCTGAAACCATCACCAGCGGCCTGATGGACGGCTGGAAAGGCAAACCCGACGTTATCATTACCGACCGTATCGCCCAGCTCCCGCAGAAGCTACGCGAAGCCATACGCAAGGCCGGCGCAGAAAGCGATATGCGCGGCGTATTCTTCGAGGGCAAGGTTTACATTCTGGCTTCCCGCATCCCCACAAGGGCGGCACTGGAAGAGGTTGTATTGCACGAAGTGGTAGGCCACTACGGTTTGCGCACGATGATGGGCGCCGATCTGAAACCGCTGTTGAATCAGGTGTATATGAGCTTTGCCCAGTCGGCCGAAGCCAAGAAGATCATCCGCAACTACTTCCCGAACGGTGACTTCAGTGCGAGCAACAGCAATCACCGGCTGACCGTGGCTGAAGAACTGTTGGCGCACCTGGCCGAAACCGGCAAGCACCAGAAACTGTGGAACAAGATTGTGGCCGCCGTGCGCGAAGGGCTCAGAAAACTTGGCTTCACGCTGCAAATGACCGAAGCTGATTTGCTTGGTATTCTGGCGGGAGCGCAAAAGGTGGTAGAGCGGGGCGGATACTCTCAGCCGTCAAGCGCAGATAATAATTTCAGCCTCGTCATGCGGGATCTCGATGATCAACTACTAACGAGCGGAGGTGGCTCTTCTCGGTTAAAGAATCCGGTATATTTGAAAGACGGAAGCCGTCTGTCTGGATTCACAAACCCAGCGGAGCAGACAACCTTTTACGGGTACGATAAAAATGGCGAAAAGTTCACACTGCACAGAGACCGGATCGAGCCTGAAAGCATTGTGTCGTCCAGAGACGGCAACAGAACAGCGAATAAGATCAGGGAAGGGCTGCAGGCCGTATCACCTGACACCTCAGGAGAAAGAATCAATGCGGCAAGAATTGAAAGCGGCAATTACTCGCCTGATGGCGTAACTCCTTCTAGTTTCAGCCGCTCCAGCCAAACCGATACCGAAGCCTTCCAGAAATGGTTTGGCGATAGCAAGGTGGTGGATGAGAGTGGGCAGCCGCTGATTGTTTATCACGGGTCCGGTAGCCGATTCGATACTTTCGATGAGCAGAGAATGGGCAGTTTTACGGGGGCCGAATCTGCAGGAGAAGGCTTCTTCTTTACTGCAAACAGAGTGTTGGCCGAGCAATTCCGAGACAGCGCACAACTCGCTAGAACCCAGATTGCCGAGATCCGCGCAGCTGTAGAGCAGTTGTCAGAGTCAGATTTCGAGGCGCTAGCAGATAGCTCTGGGATGGTTGAGGACTATTACACCGATGGCAGGGAATTCGTAATCGATCAGATCGTAGAGCGATTAGACGAGGACCGCTCTGCATATTTCGATGACCGCAGTAACATTGACCAAGAGCTACGAAACTATATTGACTCGGACCTGCTGAATACCGGCGAGGTAAAATCGGTCTTCTTGGCAATCAGCAACCCTCGAATCGTTACTGTCGAATCGGATACCGCCTTTGATGACGGTTTGATTGCCCGTGAGGTGCAGACTGCTAAGCGAGCTGGCAATGATGGTGTAATTATTAAGGGCATGCTCGACACTGCCGCCATGGACGACAAAGGCAACAACCTGATTGCTTCTGACGTTTACGTCACCTTCAAGCCCAACCAAATCAAATCCACCGAAAACAACGGCAACTTTGATTCCGACAGCGCCGACATTCGGTTTAGTCGGGCGGGTGACCCTGATGCGCAGCCGTTTGGTCCGCCAAGCGACACGCTCATACGCCAGACCGTATCGAAATTTGCCGACAAGTTCACCGTGCTGAAGGGGGTCCAGCAGAATATTAACGAACGCTTTGGTGAAATTAGCGAAGACGCCAACGCCTACAGGTTCGAAGAGTCGTTCCATGGAAAGGTGGAAAATGACGTTCGCTTGATTCAGGAAAGCATGGTCGAGCCGCTTGCAAAGCAAATGTCCCGTGATGGCGTGACGCTTGAACAGCTTGATGAGTTCTTGTATGCCATGCATGCCCCGGAGCGCAACAAGGTCATTGCGGCCCGCAACCCGGAAATGCCGGACGGCGGCTCAGGCATGATGAATGCAGAAGCCGCCGCCGCCATTAATAGGGTAGACCAGGCTGGCAACTTAACGAAATACAAGTCTCTGGCCGGCAAGGTTCACGCCATGCTAGAGCGCCGCCGCCAGATACTCAAAGATGCCGGCCTGCTGGACGAGGACACGCTTGGGGCGTGGGAAGCCTCATACAAATTTTACGTGCCACTCAAGGGTTGGGCGGCTGACGAGCAACAAACCAGTATGCCAAGGTCCGGTAAAGGCTTTGCCATCTCGGGCAATGAATCCCGACTGGCCGCTGGGCGCAAATCAAAGGCCGCCTCTCCAACCGCTAACACCATCAGCGATTTGTCAGAGGCGGTGCTGCGCCATCGGAAAAACGAAGTCGGAAACGCCTTTCTGAATCTGGTTAACAGCTATCCGAATGGCGATTATTGGCAAGTGTTCACCGCCGAAAACCCAGAAGTCGAGCGCAAGGCTGTAAAGCGCATTGATCCGGCCACCAAAAAAACCGTTGTTCGCGTCGAAGAGCAGGCGGTTCCCATGGCGATGATGAGTGATCGGTATTTCACCACCAAAGTGGACGGCAAAACGCACTACATTAAGCTGGAGGACGAGCGACTACTGAAGGCCATGCGCAACATTGGGCCGGAGAACAACAATATCTTGATCCGCTCACTGAGCGCGGTCACCCGATTAATGTCAACGCTGAACACCAGTTATAACCCCGAGTTCGTTATCTCCAACTTCTCGCGGGACATTCAAACTGCGATATTGAACCTGACATCTGAGCAGTCTTCCGATGATGGCATGGCAAGGGGTACGCGCATCGCCGCTAAGACCGTAAAGGATGTGCCTGGCGCAATACGTGCTATCAATGCCTCCCTCAAAGGAAAGCCGCTGACGGGAAGGGCTGGCGAGTGGCAAGCCCACTTTGACCAGTTCCGTGCAGATGGCGCGAAGACTGGCTGGTTTGACATGAAAGATGTGGACGGCCAGATGAAAGACCTTGAGGCCATGATGTCCATGGCGGGCGGAGGGTTTACCAATCGCTCACGCCAGGCATTTCGGGCGGTCGCGGACTGGGTGGAAAATACCAACTCGGCCATTGAAAACGGGGTTCGCCTATCCGCCTACGTCAACGCCATAGAGGCCGGTATATCCCGTGCGAAGGCGGCATCCCTGGCCAAGAACATGACGGTGAACTTCAACCGGAAGGGTGAGCTTGGCACCACCATGAACGCGCTGTACATGTTCGCCAACGCCTCGGTTCAAGGTACGGCAAACTTCATTCGCACCCTGGGCCGGCTAAACGGCGTAAAAGGTGACCCGATGTGGAGTCGCTTAAACACGGCACAGAAAATCGCTGCCGGCATGGCCGTAGGCGGTTTCGCGCTGTCATCGCTGAACCGCATGGTGGCCGGTGACGATGATGATGGGATTAACTGGTGGGATAAGGTGCCCGACTATGTGAAAGAGCGCAACATCGTCATCATGAAGTCGTTGTATGGCGGCGAGCCTGGCACTTACTGGACGATCCCCTTGCCTTATGGCTATAACATTTTCCCGGTTATCGGATTGAGCATGGAGCACATGCTTGCCAGCGACAAGTCAGCCGGTGACATTGCCGGGAACGTGGTGATGGCAGCGCTGGGCAGCTTCTCACCGATTGGCTTCCAGGAGTCCGGCGAAGCCTACGGCGTCATTGCCAAAAACATCACCCCAACAATCCTGCGACCAATCGCCAGCATAGCGCTGAACGAAAACTTTATGGGCGGACCGATCTATAAAGAAAACTTCCCGTTCGGCACACAGAAGCCCGACAGCAGCCTTTACTTCCGCAGTACACCCGAGGCGTTCAAGGTTTTGGCAGAGGGCTTGAACGACGGAACAGGTGGTAGCGATTACCGCAGCGGCGCCGTCGATCTAAGCCCCGACGTGATGCAGTTTCTTGTTGGCTATTATGGCGGCGGGGCGTACAGCTTCTTCACCAGTCGGGTTCCAAACTTTGCCGTCAAGGCGTCAACCGGGGTCGAGATGGAGGATCGAGAGCTTCCGTTTTACCGGAAAGTAAGCGGTAAAGTTCTCCCCTACGACGATCAATCGAAATTCTATGACCGCCGCAATGAAATTGCTCAACTTGTTGATGAGCGCAAAAACCTGAAAGGCCGGGAACGGCTTGAGTTTGCGAAGGAGTACCGTGGAAAAATGCAACTGCAGGGTATGGTGAAGTCGGTTGAGAAGAGGCTCAAAAGTCTGCGCAATCAGCGCGACCGAATTGAGTCCCTGGAGCTTTCAGCCAGCGAAAAGGATGAGCGCCTGCAGAAAGTCGAACGCCGAATGAAGGGCGCCATCGACAAGTTCAATAAGCGGTACAACGAGGCGAGCGACTAGCGTTCTCGCCAACCCCTAACCAGGCTGATTCTTATATCGTCCAGCTTACCAATAAGGCCAAGGATGGCTATCGGGTAGAGCGGGAACAGGAGTAGCACGCCTGCGGCCATTAAAATCCGCAAGTCGAGAATGCCGCCGACCAGAATGATAGGTATCCCGGCAAGGGCGAAGTATCCGCACCAGTCCATCCACCCCGTCTGATCGTAAATTTCTTTTCGAAAGATCCTCATTTCGAGGGCGAGCAGGATGGCAGTCAGGCCTGAAACCATAATCGCCCAAATGAAATCTGTGCTGACCTGAACGCCAGCTATCGCGACCATTTCACCCATACCGCTGACCCTCCCACAATTTCCGCTTTTTACCCTTGCCGCGGCTCACTGAGCTATAGTCCTTTGCCGGCGTGCAGGTCTCGCTCTCGATAAACCGAACATTCTCAATCCGAATAATTCCATTCTCGACGATTGACTTTAAATCCTCATGTGTAAAATCTCGCCACTCATTCATATGTCACCCCAAAGTTCCACCGTAAACGTCAGCCAGCCCCTGAGCGTACTGCGGCCAGATAACTCGGCCACTACTAGGAATTGATGCTCCGCGAGGGATTGCGTGGCAGTGGCACGATTGGTTGACGAACGCATTTTGTATATCGGCAATCTTTTGAAGGTGCCGCCTAGCTGTTACAGATTTTTCATCCATCCACGAAGGCGCTAGCTTGACGGGAATCTGTGGCGTCTCAAACCCCGCGCACGCATCATCAATGCTTTTGCGTATTCTGTCCTCGCCTTGCACCATAATCTCGTCCAGCGTTGGCCGCCGTGTTTCTAGTGTCCAGTACATAAATCACCCCCTCACATTAGCCCTATGAATCCCCACCACATTACCACTCAAAGAATACACATAATCCGACCAGTCTTGCATCATGCGCGTTCGCTCTGCCAGGTACTGCGCGTGATTGTAAGCCGCTGCAGTTTTGTTCTTTTTGGCGTGAGCCAGCTGCATTTCAATGTGCGCCTCCGGGTACCCCATTTCATTCAGCCGGGTAGATGCCGTGGCCCTAAAATCGTGGCCTGTGACCTTGCCGGTAGCGTAACCCATATACTCAAGCGCCCGGTTGATCGTTGTTGGTGACATCACATCCCGCGGCCGACGCATATTCGGGAATAGCCAGTCACCGGCGCCGGTTATAGTGCGCAACTCCCTCAGAAGCTCAACAGCCCGCTTTGCTAGCGGCACCACATGAATCCTCCGCATCTTCATTTTCTCTGCGGGTATGCGCCACACGGATCCCTCCAAGTCGAAATCTTCCCATCGTGACTGGCGAATCTCTGCCGACCGAACGAACGTCAGCAGTAACAACTCAAGACAGATCCCCGTTGTCCGATTCCCGCCGAACTTTTTCAGCTTACCCAAATACTCCGCAATTTCTTTTTGCTCAAGCGCCCGAGCGTGCTTCACGGCCGGCCTTGAAATGGCGCCCCGCAATGCGGCCGCAGGGTCACCCTCTGCACGCATCGTTGAGGCTGCATACCTGAATACGGCGCTGCACCATTGGCGAACTGAGAATGCGTAGGTGGCTGCACCTCGTTTATCCATTCGCCGCAAGATTTCCAGAATGTGCATGCTGGTCACTTGGCGTATAGGCAACTTCCCAATAAACGGATAAGCGTTGTTCGTCATCGCCCGCTTGAACTGGTCTGCGTATTTTAGCGTCCAGACCTTCGCTTTCTGCTCTGCAAATTCCCGCGCCACGGATTCAAACGTTTGCGCACCCTCGGCGATGTTGTTCAGCTTCTCGGCCTGCCGAACATGCGCGGGATTAATCCCACTTTTGACCAGCTTTCGGGCTTCATCACGCGCCACCCTTGCCGCCGATAAAGACAGCTCGGGATACTCGCCCAGGGCAAAAGCATTTTCCTTGCCGGCGATCCGGTAGCGATATCGCCACAGCTTGGAGCCAGTCGGGCGGATCTCGATGTAGAGGCCGGCACCGTCCGTCATCTTGTAAGCTTTGGCTTCTGGCTTGGCGCGGCGCAGGGCAAGGTCAGTTAGGGGCACGGCGCGCTTTCTCCGATTCTTCGTCGGATTGCATCATGCTTTCAGCCAAGTGCAGCCCGCACTGAAAACCTGCGGTCGCTAACTCGCTGTATGGGTGGCACTCTTTGCAGGCATGATCTCCTGTGAAGCCCTCGCAGTTCATGGTTATGAACCTTGCCAACTTCGCCACCCTTGCCCGAAGCTCCTGCACCTCAGTTATCCCGCCACGATTCCACACATCTATATCAACACCCCAGCTACCGCTATTAGAGCAGCGCGCACTTTTGCAAACTGCAAAGATATACCCGCCGTTCTCTTCTACTTTGCCTGGGCTTCCGCATTTCCAGCATGGCTTCAATTCACCCATCGCCACTCTCCAATTTTATTTGAGGGTATCGCCGGCCATTTTCAGATCTACCCCTAAATCTACCCTCAAAAACCGTAGACTTGAGTAATCCCTGATAGACGCCAACAGAAAGTGCATATTCAAATAATGGCAGATAAATCCATTTTGAGCAGATGTAAATAAATTCGCATACGTCAATAGACTGCCATGGACACTAAGTTTGGTTAATGATAATTCTCGATCATCAGTATCATACGGACTGCAACCGGTTGAAATTTAAAGGGGTAATGGCTGGCGACTGCTGACGGTACCCTCATAGGTACCCGCAATCGCCGCCGCTTGGTTAACTGGCTTTCCGGTATTCTGACACACGCTCATCAATCCATGCGCTGATTTCTGACTGCAGCCATACCGACACCCGGCCAAGCTTGATGGGCTCTGGAAATTCGCCGGCGCTGATCTTGACATAGATAGTCGGCTTACACAGTCCGACAGCTTTGATAACCTCTGGAAGCCTAATAAATCTATCGATCATCCCCTCGCCCTCCGCTTAAAATACCAAACCCCATTCTCAAGCCGGATCTTCACGCCCCGCTCAAGCAACACCCGAGCCTTGCGGGCATTGCAGCGATACCATGCGCGCCTGCTCATACACCACCTCCCGCCTTGTCGGCCTCGTCGCGCCTTTTGTTAGCAGCATGACGCAGAACCGTAGCCACATAACGCCCGCTCACGACCTCGTTGCCCGAAAGCTCAAAGCCAGCGGCTTCGATGTCGAGTTCTTCGGCCTGCTTACGGAGAATTAAGGCATCCGAGTTGCTGGAAGATAGCACGTTGCCTATACGGCACAACGAGCCATAGTTTTCTTCTGTGTTGGCATCCGCTTGGATGATGTCCACGGCATCCTGCAAGGCCGTCACAAGCTCGGCTACTCGCGCCTGGAGGGCGTCACGCTCGGATTTCATGCCCTTGTTCTCGTCACACGCTGCGGCGCTTGCCTCTTCCCACGTAATGCGGATCAGGTCGTAAGTGTCGCTGTCTATTAGGTGCTTTGTGTTCTCGTCGAAGTGCTCTACCAGTTGATCGCAGGTTTTAAAGTCACTCATCACCACCTCCAGCCTTGTCGGCCTCATCGGCGGCTTGTCGATGTAGACTGGCGACCATTCTGATGTCGCTCACAGTCATATCCCGAACCATGTTCTCGGCTATCGCATCAACCGCATCAGCCTTCTGCCGCAGTAGCCATGCAGCGGTAGAGCTGCCGTTCAAAGCTTTCTCAGCATCATCTCGCCAGAAATATTCTTCGCCTTCCACTCCTCTGACCAGAACTGACTCAAGCTCGGCCACTCGCGCCCGTTCACGTTTCAGTTCAGCGTGCAGATCGTTGACCAGCCTGTTGGTTCCCATGTGCATCATCATGGGCTGGCCGGGCAGTTCCATGAGCCTAAATTGGAAAACCCTCTCGTCAAGATCGTGGTTATCGGTGCTCATGATTCTTGCTCCTGCTTGTCCAGGTAGCGGATTTCCCAGGTCGGGTGATATGGCCGAGGGTGCTGCAGTCCATCCATACGAATGTTTATTTTTGCGCCCCTGGCCGATGTAATCACCCCAGTTTTTGGAGTGATTCCGCCCGTGTACTCGACACGTGCCCCACGCTTTGCAGGAACGCTGTAATAATCACGGATGTATTTCATGCTCACGATTCTTGCTCCTGCTCAGGTGGCGCTGCTAGAAAGGACTCAGCTTCCGACCGCCAGTCAGGGCCATGTTTTGCGTAAAGGCTCAACATCCAGTCGATAACGACCGCCTGTTCGTCCTCGGCTTTTCGCTCTATCTCATAACCCTTTGCCCTCAAGTTTTGAGCGATACCGGCACACACGAAGCAAGGGCGCCCCAATATCCAGCGGGTTTCTGTGTCTTGTGTTGGTACCCACTGCCCTTGCACGGGCTGTTGTGGGGCGGCTGCAAGCATTGCTGCCCACTGGTGGTCTGGCATTGCCGGCCCGTGCCTCCCTTTAAAGGTTTCGCATTCTTCTTGCGCGCCAAAAAAGGCTTCTCTCATTTCCGGAGTAGGCTCAACCGGAACCAGCTTCCTCCCATCCGGCACCACGGCGCTGGGCGGTCTTGCTGAAATCTCGCCTTTGCGCTTAGCAATGTATTCATCCCATCTCGGCAATATCGCCACCGACCCCATGGATGAGCCAATTTCCAGGCCTGACCAGAAAGCCCGCTTCGCTTCAATTTCCCAATCTGGCACCACGGCACCGCACTGAAACTCACTTTCCTGAAGCACTGACGCATCTGCCGTTCTAGCCGCACGAGCAAGGACTCTGGCTAGCTCATCGGGCCGAAAACTTCTAAGGCTACTTAGCTCTCGGTTAAACAGTTTGCGGAAGTAGCCCACATCTAAACCGTATTGATTCGTTCCACGCTCATCCGGCACCACGGCGCTGGGCGGGTGGGTGTAGAGATTTGTGCCTACGGGCAGCGATTGCAGCGCCCCATCGTAAAGTTCAGCAACGGCTTTCTTGCGATCTGTACCAAAAAGCATGTAATCCGAAAGCTCTACAATGCCCACAGGCTCCCCGCCATCCTGCGCGCTGGCTGCTTGCCACTCCCGCAAAGCCCCAACGGTAAGCTGCGGATACATATCGGGAAAGCTTTTAACACAAGACTGTGGCCATGTGTTTATAACCACTTCATCCTCCATGCCTTCCGCTTCAGCGACCAGCAAGGCCGCATTGATCCATTCCTGTAAGTTGCTCATCTCAGTAATACCCCACACATTGCCCCGGATTACACGCCGGCGCTGTTAGAAATAACCAGGCCGAACCCTTTCCAATGCCGCTCGACCCTCCCGCGCGCTCGCTCTGGCGCACGTAATGGCACAGGTTGCGGATAACATCTTCTGCCATCCCGGTATCCCGCGAAATCTGGGCTGCCGTATCGGCCAAGGCCATGCGCTGGTGATAATGACGCCGAACGATTGCAGCCCGGATCTTTTCAACCGTTTCAGCGTTCACACCCCTCGGTGTCCGGCCCTTGCTGACGCTGTACACGTTGCCGCGAGTGGTGTTCAGGGATAGCGCCACGGATGCGTCGTTAAGCTCGCGAGCCTCCGCGGAATTTCTGCGGCCCCGGGCGTAGCGTCGGCGGATTATGGCGCGGAGTTCTTCGCTAAGATTTCTCTCCACTGATTTAGCCGTTGGCTTTGACGACTCCGCGCCAGTGAACACGCTTACCGGGAAAATCTTCGTCAACTCATCTCGCAATCCTGCGCGGTCCGCAGCCCGGTTCAGGGTGACAAGGCACACGCCGAGCTTGTGTCCGCAGTCGCGCTTGGAAAGGCTGCTGTCAGCCTTCTTCATGGCCTTCAGTTTTGCCAGGGTATCGCGGGTTATGGTTAGTTTGATTTTCGGCATTACGCGGCCTCCTGCTCAGTAGTTGATTGTGACGTTCGGGATTTGGCATCTTGCGATCAGAGTGATCGCCTGCTTTGCGCAATCCTCCGGCATCCCGCCTTTAATCATTGCCTCAAGAGCTAACCGATTAACGGCGCCTCGATGGTCTTTATCTGCCTGGCGCGCCAGTATCTCTCTCTTCTGGCGCTGCTCTTCGGCCAGCCGGTCATCTTCAATGCGCTTGTGCTCGGCTTCGATCCGCTGACGTTCTTGGGCAGCGTCACGCTGCGCTTTATCAATGGCAGCCTGGTGCTCACTCTCCCGGCGCTCTGTCGCTTCCTTGACTTCACGCTCCTTCCGTTCGGCCTCTTCCTTTGCCATGCGTTCACGGTTGGCAGCGGCGTCACGTTCTGCCTGTGCGGCTTGCTCAGCCTGGCGGCGGGCATTGTCTGCAGCATCTTTGGCAATCTGTTCCTCGCGCTCTTTCTGTGCACGCTCCGCCGCTTCTTGCCGCAGCCGGTCAAGCTCAGCCTGTTCAGCTTCGTGCTTCGACTGGCGCTGGAGTGCAATCTCAAGCGCCTTAACGGCCTGCTCTTTTGCCCTGTGCGCCTCTGCTTCAAACTCCTGATATTGCGCGTCAACAGTAATTGCTTTCAGGTTGTCTAGCTGAGCAGAGATGCCGGCGGCAGTTAATCCGTCGCAAACATCAAAGCCCTTGATTTGCTCTATGTGATCTTGGTGCTTTGCAATACGAGCATCTTCAGCCGCTTCCCACTCATTCAGCGGGCCTCGGGCTTCGTCGCGCCATGCGTCCAGTTGGTCGCGCCACCGCTTGCGCTCAGCGTCAACCTTAGCCGGCTGCTTCTTTAGATCGGCCACAAGCTCTTTTCCGAGGTTGTCGATAGCCGTTTTGCTTTGGGCTATTTTGTAGGCCATTGAGGCGTACTGCTTTCTGCCTTTCGCGGTATCCAGTGCCGGGGCATCGGACAGAAATTTATCAAGCTCCTGGCGGATGGTTTTCAGGTAAGGATCAAGCCCTTTGTCCGCAGTGAACGTCTGCAAGGCTGTCTCTTTTGGTGGCACCGTCACCAGCTCGGTTGATTCTCTTTCTATGGTTGTGGTCATGCTGCCTTCCTCTTTGTATTTTTGCTGGCGATGCTCTCAACGAAAACAGAAACCATCCTGTGAAATTCCATCAGGTCGCTTTCCAATGCCTCGATATAGTTGTCATCACGCAGCACGCGCTTAACGAACAACTCCTTGCCCACTGACTCCAGCCATGGGCAGTACATGATGAAGTCGCACCACTTGCGTCCGGTGATCCACATGCCGCCCTGAATCTGATCTATGTAATCGTCAACAGCGCTGTCAGGGTTGGCCCAGGTTGTCCCGATCTTCTGGCAGTTGGCCGGGCACTTGATTTCAACCATTCCGTCATCGTCTACAAGGCCGTCCGATGAATACCCGAATACGCTGTCATCGGTCAGAAGCAGGCCAGACTCGCCAGCCAGCAAACCGGTTTCCATTTCGTAGGCCATACGCGCTTCAGGTTCGAGCGTACTTCCACGGCGCATCTGCCACGTAACAAACGTGTCGTCCAAGGGCTTGCAGGCGATACGCTCAAGGGCTACCGTCCATGCGTAATCAATGGCCTTGGCTGCAAAATCGCCAGCCTCGCCGGTCTTGCTCTTTCGTGTCAGCTTGGCGCGGGCATCCACAAACCGGGATGCGGTGATAACTGCAGCTCTGGCCTGTAGCCAAGAGTCAGATCCCTGCACAAGATTAAGCGTAATCATTGCGCCACCTCCGAAACCTTTTGTTCCAGCTCTTTCAGCCTTTCTCCGCGAGTTGCCACGGCATTCTTGAACTCGCCGTAGGCTTTCATATCGCCAGCACTCTTTATCTCTGCCAGACCATCCTTCCAGACCTTTGATAGATCGTCTGCGCTGCCGGCAGTGTTTGCCCTGCCGATCCACTTATTGGCCAGGCCTTCCGATTCCTGTGATTGCGGAGCTCGACTCGCAACGCCCATATCCTGCTCGGGAATATCCCGCGCTTCTTCGACGGTAATCAGGCCACCAAGGGCATCGGCAAACTTGTCGCGCAATGCGTAGCCTCTGGCGCGCCACATAAGCATCCGCTTTGGGTATTGAGTCCACGGCCCGGACTTTTCCCAAAGCCCCGCCTTTCGTGCGTCAGCCTGGCTGAACGTGACTGTGTGTTTGGTAGCGTCACCTTTGCGCCAAACCGTGCAGGTGGCGACCATGCCGCTCTCTTCAAACGATTCTTCATGCCCGCCAAACTTCGGATGGTTCTGAACCAGAGCCAGAAGTGCATCCCCGTAAATCGCAGGCTTGCCATTAATCACTGCAACATTGGCAAGGGACTGGATCGGGTTAAGCCCAAGCTCAGAGCCCATCATCATTGCGACCAGCGCGTCCTGTGGCTTGCCCTGATAGTTCTTTGGCACCATTTGACTGCCGGCCAGCATCTCTGCCATTCGGAAAGCCTCATCCATGCTGTTTGGCTGCAGGGCGAACCCCATGCCTTTTGTTTTTGCTATTGCGTTCATGCCGCACGCTCCATCTGTTTACGCTCAAAAATCACCGCATCAACCAGCGGCGCGTCCTTGACTACCTCGGTAATCGCTTCAACCTTCAGCTTGGCCAGGCTTTTTTTGGCGGCCCCGTTGAGCGCAAAAACCGAGTCATAGAAAATTT
>Ga0314772_1000793_pt1 | contig 15738 bp, 15 predicted proteins | sample MetaGCBIW2018_FD_204520 | JGI IMG/M metagenome (GOLD analysis project Ga0314772, IMG submission 204520) | Cryopeg brine microbial communities from Beaufort Sea near Barrow, Alaska, United States - CBIW 2018 | ecosystem: Environmental > Aquatic > Marine > Coastal | place: USA: Alaska | collected... | reverse complement strand
AAGTACACGATGATTATCCCGAGATTACAGCACAAGGCATTCTTTTTCAAAATTCAAGCTAAAACGCCCCGAATTTTAGCTAATCCTTACAATTCAACAGACAAAAAATTATTTAGGACAGCATTGAACTGAACTCAACAAAGCTGTATTGAGAATTTGGAAATCTTAAGATTTAAATTCTTCCTCTCTAAGACAAAACATTGATTTGATAGCAAGTCAGAAATTGAGTTGACTAAACTTTTGTTCCAAAGTAGCAATTGACATCTGATATACCTGCAGTCATCAAGCACCAACATATCATTACCACCAACGGAAAGGGAATAATTAGATTTTTGCCATTAAGAGAATTCCTCAGAAAGCCTTAAAAAAGATTATCCTCCTAGTAAAGGATTACCAAAGATTTTAGCCAATTTTTGGAGATTTGGCAATTTTCTGAAGTGTTCTCTAAAAAATAGAACTAATCACTGTAAGCTTATCAGAAAAACTTAGAGTGGGAATATCCAATACTCTGACTTGAAAATATATCCTGACTAGTACATAGATCGAGGTCATTCCAGGAGCTTCGGATTTGAAGCAGCAATACTATTTCACCTTGAGTATATAAAAACACAAAATCCTCTCAACTCAAAGTTGAAAGGATTTTGTGTTTATTTTGATTCCTCTTTAAATATCAAACTTTATTCCCTGTGCCAGAGGCAAAGTTGCAGAATAATTTATAGTGTTTGTTTGGCGTCTCATGTAAGCTTTCCATGCATCAGACCCAGATTCTCTGCCTCCACCTGTTTCTTTTTCCCCACCGAAGGCTCCTCCGATCTCTGCTCCAGAGGTTCCTATGTTAACATTTGCGATCCCACAGTCAGAACCCGCTACGGATAAGAATGCTTCAGCTTCACGCATGTTCGTTGTCATAATTGCTGATGAGAGACCTTGTGGAACTCCATTTTGCAGAGCTACTGCTTCTTGCAACGTTTTATATTTAATTAGATAAAGTATAGGTGCAAATGTCTCATGTTGGACTATTTCAAAATTGTTTTGGGCTTCATAAATAGCTGGACTCACATAGCATCCGGACTCATATCCTTCGCCGGAAAGCACTTTACCCTCAACCACTGCGTTTCCACCTTCAGACATGACTCTCTCTACAGCAGATTGAAAAATTTTTACTGCATCTTGATCTATCAATGGCCCAACATGATTTTTTTCATCTAAAGGATTCCCAATCACTAATTTGCTGTAAGCTGACGCTAAACGAGATTTGACCTCATCGTAGACATTCTCATGAATAATCAATCGCCTGGTGCTTGTACATCTTTGTCCTGCCGTACCCACAGCTCCGAACAGTGCGCCCCGAATAGCCATATCCATATCTGCATTTTCGGTGATGATAATGGCATTGTTTCCACCAAGTTCCAAGAGAGATCTACCTAATCTTTTACCAACAGCTTCACTTACCAATTTTCCCATTCGGGTAGAACCAGTGGCCGAAACCAACGGTATCCTGGAATCATGAGACAGCATTTCGCCAATTCTAAAATCTCCGACGATAAGTGAAGAAATACCTTCGGGTAACTTATGCTTTTCAAATACTTTTGAAGCAATAATTTGACATGCTATGGCCGAAAGCGGCGCTTTTTCAGATGGTTTCCAAACACATACATCACCGCAAACCCATGCCAGAGCTGCATTCCAAGCCCAAACGGCCACAGGAAAATTAAAGGCCGAAATAACTCCCACTATCCCTATAGCATGCCACTGCTCATACATTCTATGTCCAGGACGCTCAGAGTGCATGGTCAAGCCATACAATTGTCGTGAAAGTCCCACTGCAAAATCACAAATATCAATCATCTCCTGAACTTCGCCGAGACCTTCCTGATAGGATTTGCCCATTTCAAAAGAAACCAGCTTACCAAGATCTTCTTTTGCAGCCCTCAATGCATTCCCAATCTCTCTGACCACCTCTCCGCGCTGGGGAGCGGGAGTATTTCGCCAATCCAGAAAAGCGGCTTGAGCTTGTGTGATGACTTCCTCGTAGGACTTTGCGTCTGCAAGCTGCACTCTCCCTATTTCCTTGCCATCTACTGGTGACAAAGAACTGATAGCGCCTGAAGTAGAGGCAATCCATTTTGAACCTGTTGAGACACCTAAGTTTTCACTTTTAATACCAAGTCGGCCCAAAGCCTCCTGAATTCCAAATTGATCTGACATTATTTAGGGGTTAATAAATCATTAATAACTATTTTAATACCTTAAAGATAAGGCTATCATTCTGTTTCAGTTCAAACCCATTTACCACTCATGCGGCAAAGAAGATCTAAGAATTTTAAACCATTTGTCTAATTACTATTCTCCACAATCAAGTGTTTAAACTGAGGAATAAAAAGTTTCAAGAAAATTTTCTTATCAAAGGTGACTACTCAATGTTTAATCTGATTATCCGCAATCATGCCAGTCCCCTTAGTTTCTTACCATAAATTAGGTCGCTTTTTGTCTTTTACTGGTGCAATTTCGGATATACTTAATGTTTAATATTCTTATTGATGATCCTCATAGGATTAACCTTATAGAAGGATTTGGAGAATTTAGGACCTACGTTGAATTTGTAAATGAAATTCAGTCTATAGTTACCCGTATTTACTGACTGGTCAAATTGATTATCATCCATTAGGTTGAGATTTTTATACACATAGTTTATATTCAAAGAAAAGCGCTTGTCGTTGTATCCAAAAAACCCGCGAAGTAGATAGGTGGGCACACCCCCCCAGTTTTTAAAGCTTGATTGATCCCGAAATCGCTCTGCAAAACCCACACTATAATTGACTGAGGCAACCCCAGTAAGGAAAAACCCTTTCCAGAAAACCAAGGTACCGGCAAAACCCACATTAGGGCCGAATTGAAAATATTTTGCCTTATCAAAATTAATTTCATCTACATCTTCGGTGGAGGGCAAAAGAAGGGAGTCACCACTCATGTTTCCCAAGTATCCTTCTAATCCCACAAATGGTGAAATGGCAGATTTTTTTTGAATCGCAACTTGGTTGAAAGCAGCAGAAAGTGAAAGTTTCTCTCCTCCAAATAAGTAATTAGCATTTAATCCGATTGAGTTAAGACGCATGTCTCTTCTGAGATATTTTTCGTCAGATTTTTGAAGATACTTTTTATCCAACGTGTAGCCTCGATAAAATTGGCCATAGAAATCAAATATCCATTTCTGAGGGTAAGCGTGCGCCTGAAGATCCAGATAAAACGGCCAGTTTTCTTGCCGGTTTGGATTCATAAACTTGAAAGGAGTTGAAATATTCAGCGTAAATGTCTGATAAGTTATACCTAGACCAAGATTCAATCCAGAGTTTGGCTCAAAAACATAGGTTCGATTTTCATCGGGAGCCCTAATTAAAAGGCTTGTATACTTGTGGGTCAAATACAGCCTTACTGCAAGCAGTTGATCTGTTGGTTCAATATAGGCAGTATCTAAATTAGACTTTTTGTTTTGGGCATTTAGGCTTTGAGATGCCAAAAGTGCCAATACTAAAAAAGCGAATCGGTTAAGTTGAGCCATAGATCATTTTAGAATAAATTATCTTGGCCAAAAGTTCATCAAAAATTTCTCAAAAAAAAAGTGCCCGGCTCACCTTACTATTTTTCTTGAACAGAATGAAAATTGATTAAGAGTATTTAAGTCAAATTGGATCAAAAAGTTTCTCTTAAACCCTCAAAGTGCCGAGTTTACTCACGAACTAATCTATTTTTTGTTGAAAAGAAAGTTATTTTATGTCGACCAAAAACTAATTAATGATAGCTTTTATTCTTAAATTTTTTGAAATAAATCAACTGCAACTCTTTGCACTTCAGGTTTTCTTTTTTGAACCATACTGTAAGCAGTCTCTCAGCTATAAATCCGATGATCCTCTCCTGATATCCTGTATATTCTAAGGTATTTACTCTTTTTTCAAATTCGAATATTAGTTCAAACCACCAGCTCATAAATCGCTGGAATTCCTCATTTTTCAACACAAACATGTTGTTTGCAAATAAAACATTCCCCTTTAATACAGAATCATACGCATCCATATAATCTGGTTGGAGATCTTGAATCACTCCTTCAAGCACCTGCAAATCCCTCAGATCGTGATACTTCCTGTAATGCTCTTTCACAGAATACCTGAATATTCTTCTAGCAGGTAAGATTGCATCGTATTGACTCAGAATACTCAGTAGCTCCTGTTTATTCAATATCTTCTTCCTATACTTTTCTACATTAGTGGTATAGATTAGCGGACTCATTCGAGTATGGGTATGAAATGGGTGCTTTACGAAATTCTTGACTTTATGATACCAAGGTTCAGGAATGCACGTGTAGTATCTTCGGTAGTGACAAACTCCAATTATGTCTTGTTGAGTATTTTTCCAGATCCAGTAAATCGCTGTTAATTCGCTATAAACCTTATTTTTATCAGCCAAGTGATCTCCGGTATGATCGGTGAGGTATTTTTCTACCTCTTTGCCCTGATAGTTGCCACATATCAGTGGCTCGTATAAGTCATCATCAGTAATTACTCTATTAGGAAGATAGAAAATCGAGTATATTTTAGGTTTCATTGAACAACTTCCGTCTGAGTTTTTATGGTGTTGAAGAGTTTATAAAGCTAGTAAAATTCTGAGTTTACTACTGATTGATCATTTTCTCAGCATTCCATTCTCCTGATCCATATTTATTAATGATCTTCGACCACTTATCTTTAGGAGTAATAGCAAGTCGATTCCAAATTGTGGTTTTACTGAGTAGACTTTTTTTCAAAAGTGGGTAACCTTTTTTAAGTAAAAGCTCATAATATTTAATCGTGAGATTCTTGTTTTTGGACAGTTCATTAATTTCTGAGAAAATCTTGGAATCTATAAATGACCCAGTTTTTACTCCATGACTAATCATAAATTGAGTCAGTCCAATTTCCCAGTCATTAATCACTTGTCGCCTCAACTCCTTTGGATCAGTAATAGAAAAGATTGCTTCATCATCAATTGACTCAAAAAAACAAGATAGCAATTTCAATGCTGGTTGTTCAAATACCAAAAAGAAACTCTGCAAATGATAGCTATCCGAATGAGTGGAAAACCAAGGTTTCTCATACGAATCGATCAAGCTCCACAATCCATAATTTTGAGTTTTCCCCCAAGAAAAAATAGGGTCCAATCTAGAAACTATAAGATTAGAATCATTCACGCAGGCGATCGTTTCATACTCCTCAATAGAAATTAATTGAATCGCCTTATAAAACATGCCAAAGTCATACCCTTCATTTGACACCGTGATCAAGTCAATTCCATCCACAGCGGAATAGCTTTCTTTATCGTACTCCCTCGAATTTGTAACTACTATCACCTGATCAAAAAACCGGACTAGCTCACCCAAATAACATTGAACATAATAGGGCATTTTGACCTCCAACGAATAATGAACAAATACACACAGGTTCATAAAAGAGTTTTTCTTGGACTACTAAATGATTCTTTATGCTTACCCATAATCAAATCTTATCCATTCCTTTCCAGAACTTTAAGAAATAATATTTTAGCGGATTACTATATTTGAGTTGCTTCCATGGTCTACTCGCGTGAGGTCTATGCCAAACCGGAGCTTTAATCAATATGAAATTTTTGTAGCCGAGTGCAATAGATTTTTTTGACATAAAAGTATCGTACCAATCTTTGGTCTCATCTAACTCTTGGAAGTCGAAAGCCATCAAAAAATCCTCAGTAAACAAGGTACAGCAAAAGCTTAAACTTCTGGAAGTATCGATAATTGATTCTTTAATTCCTTTAAACTTCAAATATGGGAAATTTACCACTCCTGCTTCATCCACGGTAACTGATCCGATGAGCCCAGCCTCAGAATGCTCCCTTTGAAAATTTAATAATTTCTTCAGCGTGTCCTTTTTCACTACCACGTCGGACTCAATCACCAAAAGTGGCAAGTTCGCCTTAACAGCGATTTTCTGGGACTCCTGAAGCACAAGTTTGTAATTTGGTGAGGGATGATCGGTCATTTCTTCTAGATGGATAAGCTCATATCCGATTAAAGCGGCATTTTTTATCAGCCCAATCTTTGTCTCCTCATCGCTGAAATCATTAAAGATAATGTGTCGCACTTTCACTGAAGATCCTGCTATTGCTTTTGCAGTATCCAGGGTAGTTTTAAGAGAATTTTTTACAGGAGTGATTACAATTACTTCAGCCATCGGGAATAGTTTGTTCAAAAATAGTCTTTTCTGGTAAGTCAAAAAATAACCCCGACCATCGTCGGGGTTGATATAATAACCTTAGACTAGTTTCCCTAAGGCATTTTTAATTCTCTTAAGTGCTTCTTTCAACTCTTCGTCTGAAGCTGCATATGATAACCTTATACATTCTGGCGCTCCAAAAGCAGCTCCTGTTACCACGGAGACATTAGCATCCGACAATAAGTAAAGACATAAATCATCTGCATTCGCAATTTTGTATCCTTCAACAGACTTGCCAAAGAAGGCCGTGACATCAGGAAAGAAATAAAATGCTCCTTCAGGTACATGAGTTTTGATCCCCGGGATATCTCTAAGTAAATCTAGCACGAGTGTTCTTCTTCTCAAATAAGCATCAGCCATCTGTTGGGAGGGAGTTTGGTCGCCGATTATTCCTGCCAATGCTGCTCGCTGTGCAATGCCCGTGCAACCGGATGTGAATTGACCCTGCATCTTTTCTACCGCTTTGGACATCCATAGCGGAGCACAAAGATATCCTACTCTCCAACCAGTCATTGCATATCCTTTGGAGAAACCATTGATAGTAATTGTCCTTTCAAACATATCTGGGAATGAACCTATACTATAATTCCTTCCGGCAAAATTTATTTTTTCATAAATCTCATCAGCGATTACCATGACATTTTCATGCCTTTTCACTACTTCAGCGATAGCTTCTAATTCTTCTTTGCTAAAAACAGATCCGGTAGGATTGCATGGTGAGGAATAAATCACTGCCTTGGTTTTAGAAGTGATTGCAGCTTCCAACTGACTGGCGGTAGCTTTAAAATTATTCTCTAGGTTTCCTTGGATAAGAATAGGAACACCTCCAGCCAATTTGATGATTTCAGCATAGCTCACCCAATATGGAGAAAAAATCACTACCTCATCTCCTTCATTAATCATGCACATAAACACATTTGCTATCGAATGCTTAGCACCTGTGGATACTACAATATTCTCTGCTTTTGCGGAGGCTATTTCGTTTTCTTCTCGAAGTTTTTTGGCAATTGCCTCTCTAAGATCCTGATAACCTGCTACTGGAGGATATGAAAAGTATTTGCCCTCGTCAATGGCATCTTTTGCGGCTTGTTGAATATATAATGGTGTTTTAAAATCTGGCTCGCCAAGAGAAAGACTAATAATGTCTATTCCCTGCGATTTCAGCTCTCTTGCTTTTTTTGCCATCGCAAGAGTGGCTGATTCTTCCATATTGATTATCCGGTCTGATAAAATAGAATTCATTGTTTGAGAGGTTTTTATACGAATTCCTCAAAAATAGATAGAAGATTATAAAATCTAAACAATCTGAGGCAATTGATCACGAAATGTTATTTTTGGGTAAAATACCCCAAAGCAAATTTCGTTTTATATCACAATGAGTAGAGTTTATTTCATCCTATGTATTCTCCTGTTTTTAACAAAGGCAAGCTTTGCTCAGAAAACTGAGGAAATCCAAAAATCCGATCCGGATTCTACCGGTGTAGTCAACACCAGTTTGCTACCTACAACGATGCCTCTCTTGCTTTTTGATAATTCGAAAGAAAAGGAAGAAAAGAAGGAGAAAAAGAAGAAAGCAAAAAAGAATATCTGGTTTGGTATTAAAACCAAAAAAGGATATACCCGAAAAGAAATAAGGGGTCAGGAAATTCTTGAATATTTCAACTATACAGATATTGCAAAAAATCCCGACCCATACATCAGGGACATGTACTGGTTTGACACCCAAGAAAGAAGCGTGAAAGATAAAGGGTACGTCTCCGGAACTGGTTACTTGCTACATGGACCCTACGAAAGGATAATAAATGATGAAGTAGTAGAAAGTGGCATGTTTTACTATGGAAGAAAGCACAATACGTGGATGCTTTTTGACGCAAAAAATGTCCTTCAGGATAAAAACCATTTTGAAGATGGATGGCCAAGGGAGTCAAGAGTGAAGTACTTTGATCGTTCGTCCAAAACCGTGAAGGAGATCATACCTGTACAATATGGATTGGAAGAAGGTAATTATTTTCACTTCTATGAAGATAAGCAAGTGGCAGTAACTGGGGAATATCAATATGGAGAAAAGGTAGGCTTATGGACAGAATACTGGGATAACAACAATACTAAAGCTATTAGAAGACGTGAAATCCAATATCAAGATCAGGCATACACGAAAAATTTCCGCCCTTATATCCGTGCTGAATGGGATAAAGACGGAAATTTAGTCTATCGAAAAGATAATTGATTTTATTTTTCTCTGAATTTAAACTGTTGACCTCCCACTGAAGCTTCATACATTAAGCCCCCCTTAATTCGGGTGAAAACTGCCACTCCATCAATATACTTTGCATTTAAAGAAGCTCCTTCTGCAGCTGCCACTGCGGATACTTGAGCCGACATTTCAATATTATTAGCTTTAAATCGGTCAAAAGCCTTTTCATTTTCGAAAAAAATTACTTCGGAATATGCCTGACCCCCAGCCTGAAATCCTATAGTGATCTGAGTCATCTTTGCGTAGCCTACCTGGTTCTCTCCTTCGAAAGCCACTCCATTACCTGCTGCCCCACCAATTCCGAAACCACCTTTTCCTACATTGGGCAAAATAATATACCCGAAAGAGTTTTCAAACAATGCTTGCATTTCTGCGTCGTCTTCCAGAAATGCCTCTTTGGCGGTTCGACTGTCCTCTTCTATTTGTTTATTTTTCTGAGCTGACTGTGCAAAAGCAATCACGGTTCCTAGTGCGAAAGCCAAAGTTAAAATTGATTTCTTCATAGTTAGATGGCGTGTTTTTTTAAATAATTCTCAGTACAAGGCATCTTCAAAATGCTTGAAATTTACATTTCCATACTTGTCTTTGTAAACGCCAACACTATCAAATCGGATGTCTTTGTGCCAATCTTTTTCATAGATATAATTGTCTGCATTTTTGATGCCAAGCTTTCTCTTTGCACGATCTACAAACGCCTCCGCAAAGCCAAATCCTGTTCCTGAGCGAAACTTGACCTCAACGAAAATGAATAATCCTATGAACTTCGGTATGACATCTATTTCTGCATCTTTATAGCGATAGTTAGTTTCGAGTGCTTCGTATCCTTTCGACACAAGCCTTTTAGCTACATGCCCCTATGCAAGTTTTCTGGAATCATTATGTTCAGCCATCTTGGATAATTCTCTAATTTTGAAAAATTGATGAAGCAGCCAGCTGGCGGTTCAATTGAAAAGTAAATCCTTTGGGAATCTCTCTATGAATGAAATTATTAATAAAAAACTAGAATTCCGAGATCTTGGCATTGTAGATTATCAGGAAGCATGGAATTATCAAGAGCTGCTTTTTGCAGAATCAGTGGCTCTAAAAATAAAAAACAGGACTTCTTCACCATCAGAACAGCTCGTCACGCCAAACTATATCTTATTTTTGGAGCATCCTCACGTATATACCCTAGGTAAAAGTGGTAAAGAAGATAATCTTCTGTTAGATCAAAAAGGGCTTAAACAAATTGACGCTCAATACTTCAAAATCAATCGAGGAGGAGATATTACTTACCATGGACCAGGTCAGTTGGTAGGCTATCCAATATTGGATTTGGATAATTTCTTTACCGATATCCATAAGTATCTAAGGCTCCTTGAAGAAGCCATTATCTTGACACTGGCCACTTATGGAATATCAGCAGGAAGAATTGAGGGGTTGACAGGAGTTTGGATTGATCATCTCGAACAAAGTAATCCGAGAAAGATATGTGCTATGGGAGTAAAATCAAGCCGATGGATCACCATGCATGGTTTCGCATTTAACATTAATACGGATCTAACGTATTTCAATCATATAATTCCATGTGGAATAGATGATAAATCTGTCACCTCTCTTCAGCAGGAGCTTGGGTATGAAGTGGACCTACATCAAGTGAAGGACATTTTAAAACAAAAGTTCATTCAATTATTCACAATGGAAGAGGAGAAAACGAAATGAAAAAAGACATGGATTTTGAACCTGTAACATGCGTAAAAATTGCTATTGCCAAGGAAGAAACCAGTGCGGGAATAGAGTGGGCTGTTTACTTGATCAATCAAAATTTGATAGACCTACACACCATAATGATTACTTCTAAAGGATATGGCGAGGTAAATGGAGAAATCAGGAAAACATCGATTCTACGAAATATGATCGCAGAGCTTGGTGCTCAGTCAATCGCTAAAATAGAAGCAATTGACCCATCTGTTTTTGTTTTAAATAATGAATTTTGGGTGAGCTACTATATTCTCGATCAGATTTTTGATAAAAAGTTTATCTTTACTTCAGGCAGTTTTGATAAATCATTTATTCAGATGATTCCAGAATTAGGCCTCGAAGGAATTCTACATTCATAGCATCGCCCATGAAAGATTTTTTAAATGACATCAACAACATACTATTTCTCGATATCGAGACTGCCTCTCTGAGCGAAAAATTTGAGGAATTGCCAGAAAGAATGCAAGAAGAATGGCTTAGAAAAGAGCGTATTATTCAACCTAACAACCAACTAGATCCAGGAAGTTTATATTTTGAAAGCGCGGGAATTCACGCAGAATTTGGACAGGTTGTATGTGTCGGGGTTGGTTATTTTCAATGGGAGAAGAAAAACAAAACATTCAGTTTTCGAACCAAATGTTTTGGTGGAACTGATGAAATGGAACTTCTTTTAGAGTTCAAAGCTTTGTTAGAGAAGAAAAAGTGGAAACTCTGTGCACATAATGGAAAAGAATTTGATTTCCCATATCTTTGCCGTAGGATGCTTATTCAAGGAATTTCCTTGCCAGAACCTCTTCAGATTGAAGGTAAAAAACCTTGGGAAGTCCGGCACTTGGACACCCTGGAGCTTTGGAAGTTTGGAGATTATAAACATTACACCCGCTTGGAGCTTTTAGCTTCAGTTTTTGGAATTCCATCTTCGAAAGATGATCTTGACGGCAGTCAGGTAAATACAACTTTTTATCTGGAAGAAGATATTGAGAAAATCAAAAAATATTGCCTTAGAGACGTAGAAGTCACCGCTCGCGTGTATCTAGCAATGAATCCTCAAGAAGAGGAATTTGAGATTGAGATCATCCACTTAGATACCACTAAAAAAGAAACCAAAGATTAATGGGAGCAGGGACATCAATCTTTTTACCATAACCCTAATCAATACCCAAACCATGGGAAGAAAATCAGACAAAAATAAATCAAACAATAATAAAGGAGGTCAACAAACGGATGCTGCTAGCTTGGCACGTCGGATTCTCCAGTTTTTAGATGCCCACTTCGGAGAAGAATTCAATTCAAAACAACTTATTAAGAAGCTAGAAATTCGAGATTCTTTAACAAAAGGCGGCGTCGAACCAGTACTATCAAAATTGGTAGAAGCGGGTTCTGTATCAAGAAATCCTCGTCATTACTATTCATCCACCAAAGACCCTGAATTTATAGAAGGCGTGGTTGATTATGTCAATGCTAGATTTGCCTTTATCAAACCTACCGATCCCGAAAAAACTGATGGAGATGTATTAGTCAAAGAGGCTGATCTCAAGCAAGCTTTGGATGGAGATAAAGTCAGAGTGATGGTTTATCCATTAAAAGGAAATACCGGACGAGTAGAAGGTAGAGTACTGGAGGTGATAGAACGAAACCGGGATGAATTTGTAGGCCGCGTAGAAATATCTCCAAGGTTTGCATTCGTTGTTCCAGATTTCAAGAAAATGCACAAGGATATTTTTGTCCATCGTGGTGATCTCAAAGGTGCCGAGCATGGGGAAAAAGTAGTTGTAAAACTCACAGAATGGAGAGACGGGGATAAAAATCCTTCCGGAGAAGTGGTAAGAGTTCTTGGCAAAGCCGGCGATCACGAAGTGGAGATTCATTCTATTATGGCGGAGTTTGGGTTACCTTTTGAATACCCAGAGGAACCAGAAAAAGAAGCAGAGGCTATCTCTGAAAAGATTACCGCCAAAGAGATTAAAAAAAGAAAGGATTTTCGAGATGTACTCACTTTTACAGTAGATCCGGCAGATGCCAAAGATTTTGACGATGCTATTTCCTACAGAAAACTAGAAAATGGAAACATCGAGATGGGAGTGCATATTGCTGATGTGACCCATTACGTGAAACCACAAACCTCTTTAGAAAAAGAAGCCTATAATCGAGCTACCTCGGTGTATTTAGTAGATCGGACGATTCCTATGCTTCCAGAAAGATTGAGTAATGGCCTGTGTTCCCTCCGGCCAAACGAAGATAAATTAACATTCGGTTGTGTTTTTGAAATGGATGCTCAGGGAATTGTGAGAGATTATTGGATAGGTAAAACGGTAATTCATTCTAATCGAAGATATGCCTACGAAGAGGCTCAAGAAAGTATAGACAATCAATCTGGTGATTATTTTGAAGAATTAACGCTTCTAAATGATATTGCAAAGATAATCCGAAAGAGAAGATTCCAGCACGGCGCAGTAAATTTTGATTCTGTTGAAGTAAAATTCAAACTTGACGAAAAAGGAACTCCTCTAGGATTGATCGTGAAGGAACGGAAGGATATTCATAAAATGATCGAAGAATACATGCTCCTTGCCAACAAATACGTAGCAGAGTTTGTTTTTAGTAAAAATAAGGGAAAGGACACTTTTGTATATCGTACTCACGACTTTCCGGATATGGAGAGACTTGAAACTTTCTCCGGGTTTGCAAAACGATTTGGACATCCATTTGACGTAGAAAATGAGAAAACAATTTCGAGTGCATTGAATAAGCTGATGGATGAAATAAAGGGAAAGCCAGAACAAAATGTGCTGGAGCAACTTGCCATTAGAAGTATGGCGAAAGCTAAATACACCACCGAGCCAAAAGGGCACTTTGGATTAGCTTTCCCTCATTATTCCCATTTCACCTCTCCTATTAGAAGATATCCTGATATGATGGTGCACCGATTATTAGAAAATTATCTCGAAGGAGGCAAATCTCCAGACGCGGACTCATGGGAGCAAAAGTGTGTTCATTCTTCTGAACGCGAAAAAAGAGCTTCAGATGCAGAAAGAGTCTCTATTAAATACAAGCAAGTTGAATTTATGTCACTTGCAGAGGAAAAAGATTACGATGGCATTGTGGTTGGAGTCACCGAATGGGGAGTGTTTGTAGAGATTACAGAAACAAAGTGCGAAGGAATGATACGAGTTCAGGATATGGATGATGACTATTATGAATTTGACCAAAAAAGCATGAGACTCGTTGGGTCCAAAACAAAAAAAATGATCACACTTGGTGATAAAGTAAAGGTCAGGGTAGTCAATACCGACATTGACCGAAGAACAATTGACTTGGAATTTGCAGACAATAATGACAGAAAAAAGCCGCGCTCACGCCCTGTTAGATAAACTAGAAAATTATATTCAAAAAGATTTACCACAAACCGTTGGGCTCGGTCAATCACCAAAAGAACTCTACGAGCCAATTAGCTATTTACTTAGTTTAGATGGTAAACGGATTCGCCCATTGTTAAGTCTTTTGGCATATGGAATATATAAAGACGACCCTGAAAGCATTTTGAGTCAAGCAGCAGCGATTGAGGTTTTTCACAACTTCACGCTGATGCACGATGACATCATGGATGAGGCACCACTTAGACGAGGGAAGAAAACTGTTCATGAAAAATGGAATGCCAACGTAGCCATCCTTTCGGGTGACGTCATGTTAGTGAAGGCATATGATCTTCTTTTGAACACTGAGCCTACTTTATTACCTACAATTATTCGTCTATTTAACAAAACTGCTTCAGAAGTATGCGAAGGCCAACAGTTTGATATGAACTTCGAAAAACTCGACCAGGTATCAGAGGATTCTTACATTAATATGATTCGTCTGAAAACTGCGGTACTGTTAGGGATGGCACTTCAGATGGGTGCTCTACTGGCAGGAGCGAATCAAAAAGAAGCTCAGAAACTTTACGATTTCGGCACCAATGTCGGAATTGGATTTCAGCTAAAAGATGATTTATTAGATGTGTTTGCAGATCAGCATAAATTTGGCAAGCAAGTGGGTGGAGATATCATCTCAAATAAAAAAACTTTCCTTCTCATAAAAGCCCTTGAACTTGCAAAAGGTCAAGATGCCGAAGACCTCAACTATTGGATTGCTCAAGAAAAGTTTGATAAGGAGGAGAAAGTCACTGCCGTGCGTCAGTTATACGAAAAACTTAATATCAAATCACTTACTGAGGCCAAAATAAACTCATTTTTTGAGGATGGTTTTCGACAGTTCGAGTCAATACATTTCAACAATGAGAAGTATGTTATAGAACTTCGTCAACTAACTCAAGATTTGATTCACCGCGAAAAATAATAAATGAATCTTTCTATTACAGTTATCCTCATCATTATTACTTGTCTTACCAGTTTCTATGGCATCAACAATGCTACATTCATGGAGCGTTGGATGTTTATTCCATATCGGATGAAGAGGGACAAGCAATGGGATAGATTCATCACCTCAGGATTTATTCATAAGGATTACATGCATTTGCTCTTCAATATATTTACCTTCTATTTCTTTGGGGGAGTTGTGGAGCAGGTTCTGGCATATACTTTTGGTGTCACTATTGGAGGAGTCGTGTATGTCGGCTTCTATCTCCTAGCCATTATCATCTCTGATATACCGACTTATCTGAAAAATCAGGATTACAGCTACTATCGAGCTCTTGGAGCATCAGGAGGGACAGCCGCTACTGTATTTGCAAGTATTATCATCCTGCCTCTTTCCGACATCTGTTTATTTGGAATTCTTTGTTTGCCTGGCTTTATATTGGGAGTACTATTTCTTTTATATTCCTATTTCAAAGGAAAAAACCAGGATGATGCCATCAACCATGATGCGCACATGTACGGAGCTGTTTTCGGGGTAGCCTTTATCCTTATTGTGTCTCCAAGCAGTGCGACAACATTTATCGACCAAGTGCTGAGCTATAGACCATTCTAAAAAATCTCTGACTTCAAATGTCTGGCTGAACTATTTTTAGTCTGGCTCTTATTTTTTAAACCCTAAACTAAGACAAAATAGGTCTACTAGGAAATAGTGATATTTTGGTTCGTCACAAGAATAAGTAAAATATTGTTCTTCCCCTTGTTGAGATAATAGTTAGACTGTTTAATCAATTGTTGATATAGTTAACACTTATATATTCACCTTTTCCTGATTATAAAACTAAAGTATTAAAAGTACCCAATCACTAGGCAGCTTATTCCTTAACCCAACTTGCAGTTTTTAAAAGTTAAGCCACTGTAATTCAGTCTATTAATTAATTAATTTTACGTTTCGGGGCAAACAATATTTTTCCTTTGGAACGCTTTATTTTTATAATTTAGCGCTTTGTAAATAGCTTTAGCATCGCTTGATGGTTGGCTACAGGTCTTGATTACTATTTTTTTATTTTCTGCATCCATCAGTGAAGTTACCACACTTTTTTGAGTGTTCATT
>Ga0314772_1000790_pt1 | contig 15849 bp, 15 predicted proteins | sample MetaGCBIW2018_FD_204520 | JGI IMG/M metagenome (GOLD analysis project Ga0314772, IMG submission 204520) | Cryopeg brine microbial communities from Beaufort Sea near Barrow, Alaska, United States - CBIW 2018 | ecosystem: Environmental > Aquatic > Marine > Coastal | place: USA: Alaska | collected... | reverse complement strand
ATTCTGATCTCCTTTATAAATTATCATTTCAGCTATACCCCCATAATATCCAAGATTCTCTGAATGAGATAGTTTTTCATCCCATATAACCCAGATATGATATTCCTCGATTTCGAAACTTCCGGAACCGTTAATCTTTATAATCTGAGTATTACTACCATCATATAAACACCAATTCTCATCCTCCTTATTTTGAGCTAAAGTGCATGAAATGGTAAAGAGCATAATTAGTTGGAAAAATTTAATTGCCATAATTTTATTTTTTGTTTAACTAATTCCTTTTTATAGGTGATTCGAATTCTAGGTAAATCGATAAAATCATTATTAAAAAAATACCGATGCCGAAACCTTCTTTTCCTGTAATGTCTGGCCTTCGGTGATAATTGTTTCCAGGGTAATCACAAATTGAGAGGAGTAAATATAATTGGCGTCCTCGGTTACTTCAAACTTCATAATATCCTCATCTGTATCGATGAATTCCTCGTTATTGTCAAAACCTCCGGCAGTAATTTCTTTCACTATCCGGGTAGGGTTCCAGTCGTTTCCGTAGTAGAATTTTGAATAACAGGTGGAATTGGGAACGTTCCTAATTGTATATTCTGAATTCGCTCCCACATAGTGGTTCCTGATAATTTTTTCGTCCTCAAAACGCTTTAGAAATACCACTACATCACTGGAACTTTGGTTCTTTATTGTTAGGGTATGATCAGTATTTGCCGTAAACCCCTTGCCATAAACTACATCAAACGGTGATTCCCCATTATTCAACTTATTCCCCGGGTATTCCGATTTTGGTTTTTCAAGGACAATGGATTCAATATTATCAACAAATTCTGTGTCCTGATCTACATTTTTTACAATGGGATTTCTTTTTATGTAAGACTGGTATGCCATAATTGCTATAAAAGCTATTAAACCAAGCCAGATGAAATTTTTGGATGTGTTGTTCATAATATGCAATGTTTTATCTTATGAATTCAGGTAAAGAATCGTGGTTTAATTTTCTCACCCACAAATAGTTTTTCATTGCTTCCCACCTCTACTATTTCTTTTATCCCAAATCAGCGGCAAAGAGTTACCAGTTTTTCCTGCTTAGTGAGGAAGAAATATCATAGTTCTCGATCGCCTTATAAACCTCAGCGTTCAATGGAATACCGCCATTATATACGAAGTGAGAGGTTTTGTTGTCAACTCCTATTACCCGGATCATTTCCCCTTTATCTATGTTAATTGTTTTGAGGTTAAAACCATATTCATCTTTCAGATTTACGGAAAGACCATTTCCGCTGTATTTTTCACGCAGATCGTTCATACCATATAATTCCATTTTCACGAATAACACATTGCCCCTATATACACCAGATAATTCTGTACTTGCTCCTGTCTTCACAAAAGCAATAGAAGTCTCACCAAAAGTCTTAAGATCAGGTTTAAGGGTTTTAGAAATAGTGTCTTCCTCAAGGTCTGCCAATTCAGTTATTTCATTGTCAATTACTGTATAAACACGATTATTGAGAACAAAAGTGTTATCTGCAATAGGAATAGCCTCTGAATTGTTGCAGGAATATATACTGATGGCAACAAGTACTACAAAAATAATTTTTTTCATGTGGTTGATGGAGTTAGTTAATTGTTTGATTTAGATTTATCAAGATTAAGAGATTTTACACCTGTTTTTGAAGCGAGTTTCAAAGTTTTTCTATAGTAGTCAATTGCTTTTTTTATCTTCTTTTCGGATCCTCCCCATATTTATTTGGGCCTTTATTGCTATCACTAAATAATAGATACAAACCAAATACAAAATTAACTAATGGGATTAATTGCAATAAAGAAAGCCATCCGGATTGATCTAAATCATGGAGTCTTTTTATAGTTTGAATCCAGACAACAATAGTGACAACAATCAAACCCAGTGTTAAAAACATTGTAGATTCATCATCATGAGTTGTACTCATTATGGAATACATTAATATCCATGGAATGCCTAAAAGCAGACTTCTCAAAAAATAAGTGCTTCTTCTAAGCCTTCCATCTGAAGAGAAAAAACTTTCTGTAGTTTGGATAGTAGGCTTAGCAATAGGTGGTGCAAAAGAATTAGCATGAACTTCAGGATCTTCTTTTACCGGCTCAGGCAATTCTACTTTTTCTTCAATTGTTTCGGGTGTTTTAGCTTCTTCATCTTCCTGAATTGTCGCAAAATCAAATTCCACTACATTGTTTTTTAATTTGATGGTTTTTGTAATGGTTTCGTCAAATAAATTAGATGTTGCCTGTAGAGTAATGGAGAGGGTTTTCTTGTCAAAATTTTTGAGTTTAAAAACTTTTGTTCCGGAATTTTCTACCGTTCCAAAAGGTTTAATCATTACTTTATCCACATTATTTGTTTTCCAACTTAACCTAATGCTTTCTCCTTCCTCAAATGAATCTTTATCCGATTCAAAATAGATTATTTCTGGAGATTGTGTTCTAACTTCCGGCTTTGAGAAACCTGATTCTTTTTGAATATTATTGTTTTTTAAGTCATATTCTGATTTTTTGACCTCATTGGAAAGCGTATCATAGGCTTCCTGGATTGGATTGAATATATTTTCAAAATATTCATCCCCATCATTATTATACGGATGAAATTTTTGAGAAAGTTTTCGATAAGCTATTTTGATTTCTTCCTTAGTGGCTGAGGAGGTTAAACCCAGAGTTTCGTAATGATTATTCATATTTTTAAAATTTAGATTATCAAATAATTATAAGGAATGTCAATCCTGAACCTGGAATACAATTGGCAAGGAATACATAACCCCTACCGGTTTTCCACGTTGTTTACCCGGTTGCATTTTTGGAAGGGCATTAATTACCCTTGCAGCTTCCTGCTCCAGTCTTGGATGTGGTGCACGGGAACGAACATCGGTAACATTTCCGTTTTTATCGATCTTAAACTGGACTATTACCCTATTTATCCCTGTTAAGCCAAGTTGGCTTCCCAAATCTGCATTAAATTTATTTCTTATGAATTCATCTATTTTTTCACTCATGCATTTTTTACGCAGATCGTTGTTTTTCATGCTCTCACAACCCGGATAAATTGGCACATTTTCAATAACAGCAAAAGGCACATCGGCAATTGTTTTCTCATTCTCATATGGATCAGGAACTTTTTTTATTTCAGTAATTCCGGAATCCAAATCTTCTTTATCATAAAAATTTTTTGGCTCTGATATCTTTGGATTTGAAATAATACCATATACTTCAGTAATTAATCCTTCATTATTAAAAACATATCTATTGGTGCTAACCCGGGAAATAGTATCCTTGCTATTTTTGTCAACATAACTAAATTCAATCTCAACATTAAAATTTTGTTCATCCAACACCTTAATAAAAAGTATGTTATTTTCAGAATAGATGGTTGTTTTCCAGTTATCTTCATACGGTTCCTTCAGATCGTAATTAGATAAATTTTCAACATTCCAATATTTGTTTATATGATCAGCGTAATACGAACTGACTAAATAAAAATCACGGTAATCCTCTGCTCTTAAAAGATTGATGATTTTTTCTTCAGGAGTGAAATATTCATTATCAACTTCCTTATATAAAGAATTCATTGAATTATGGAAAATTACCTCAAGGGAGGAGCTAATTTTGTCTCCCGATTTCTTAATTATGGAAACAGGAATAATTTGATCACCGTAGGTAGTTACATAACCCTGATATTCTCCAGGGTTAAGATTATTAATAGTGTGAAATAATTCATTTCCATTATTGGTTCTCTCTAACAAGACTACTTTTTTAAACCTGTTATTGAAAAGATTTTCCGAACCTTTCCAGGTTTCGTCCGGTATCCAAAAGGGAGGACCGGAATCTCTGGCAATAAAAGACAGCTTTTTCAAGCTCCAGTCCATATCATTGTAATCTCCTAGTTTTTTTAAACTAAGTTTGTCCAGAATTAATTTCCGTTGACTGTATTAGGGTTCCTGCTTAAAACCAATGTTTACTGCCCCATCATAAGTATATAGATTGCTATTCGCGATAAGGACTGATTTCCCCCATTGAATGGGATTATCATTGTCGTTAAAAAAATGTCGGATATCTATATTGAACCCTGGGATATCAGGCCTGCTATTGGTTTCCAGTTCAGTTATTATTTCTTTCAATATTTCGTTAATATCATAATTAATGACCTCTTCGCCATTCAATTCCTCACTTATCGGTATAAACTGCGCTTCTAAAGATTCTTCTGCATCCAAAATTGAAATGACCTGGTTATTTTGTTCTGTAAGGCTTTCTTTAATATAAATTTGCTTTTCAGTTTGAAAAAAGGCACTTTTTCTGACAAAAAAGAATATTACTAAAAGAATGAAAATTACGGTACCAGCAGGAATAGCAAATTTTTTAACACCTTGTTTTTTTACTTCTTTTCCGGTTTCCTTTTTAATGTTTTTCTCTGGAGAAGCAGTTGCCGCCTTTGGAATGCTTTGAGATTTTGCTCCACTCTTCTTTGGTTCAGATGGATAAGAGGGAGGAATTGCGGGAGAATTGTTTTTAATTTTCAGCGTTTGGCTCAGGCTTTCACCACTTTTGGAATTTGTTGCTTTGATGGTAAAGACCATATCCTCCTTTTCCGTATCTTTTGGCTGGAACTCTCTGGAGCCGGTGGCTTCAACCTTTCCTAATGGTTCAATAACTATCAGGTCTGCATTTGCAGTTTGCCAATCCATGCGGATATTTAGTCCGTACTTAAAAGAATCTGCATTTGCTTTGAAATAATTTATTACAGGGGCAAGCTGTAGCTTATCTAAAGGTTTGGATAAAGGTGTGCTGTCAGCGCTTTTAAAGTTTCGGTTATAATTAGCTCTTAAATTTTCATTCGAAAGTATATTGTAGGCTTCAAGAATCTTCCTGTAAAGAACCCTGAAATAGGGATCGTCAAGATCTTTTGAATCGAATTTCAGCCTTAACTTATGATATGCCTTATCTATATCTTTACGGTTAGCGGTGGGCGGCACACCCAGTATTTTGTAATGGTCTGTCATGAATTTTGCTTTAATTCAACTGTTTCTTTTGACCTTTCAGTTTTATAAATCAGGATTTGATGTAAAAATAAAATTCCACATATAAGATCTATCGGAATCCATATGTTTTTATTTATTAGATAAATTGGATAAATTGGATTAATTGGATTAAATATTAAAACGGTAATACCAAATAAAACCATTAATGTTTTATTACTGGCTTTATAGTGCTGCCAGAAAATAATTCCTGCCGAAATTGTGACTAAAAACCTTAGTAAGGTATAATATCCAATAGGCATAGCTAATACTGCTAAAAACAACATAATGGTTGTGATCCAGAATAAAATCTTCAATTTTTACTATTTAAAATTTCGGTGGTGTAGTAGGGTTACCCGAAAATGTTTATTCAAATTATCTAAAATCCCAAGGCGCAATTGCATTAGGCTCCTGCCACAAACCACGTTTAGAGCTTCTCGCCTCCTTTTCCAACACATCATAGTTCATATCGTCAGAATATTTTTTAAAATGCCAAGCCATACCAAGATGGACCATTTCCTTATTCACATTTAAACCTTGATCATTAAAAATTTCTCCTATTAGCCTTCCGTATCGGTCAAACTCACCGGTTGAGGATATTGTCACCGTTTGTCCAAAGCACAAATCAGATAATGCTTTTTTAGCAGCATTCCCATAGGGTTGTTTTCCTCTTTTCTCTGGAGCATCAATATGTTCCAACCTTACTTTAATAGTTAATTTCTCATAGAGAATTTCAACCGTATCTCCATCTAAGATCCTAATGATTTTAGCTATAAATGAAATCTTCTCATCTCCCTTTTTTGCAGAAGCAACAGAGTCTTTTTGTTTCACTCCTTGCGCTGTGGGAGCAACGGAGGTTGTTTGATTATCTATAATTTTACTATGCCGATCACATGAAAGATTAAGACTTATAACTAATAATAAAAGATATATTTTATTCAAAACTTAATATGTTTTTATTATAATCAATAGTCACTTTCCCAAACCGGGCAAGCGCTGATTGGCCTAATAATAGAGGTGCCTGAGAATTATGAACGACTGAAGCTTCAACATCTTTAATAACCCTATTTCCAATTTGAACTGCACGCAGGTTGATTACGGTCCCTTCTGAAATTTTTCCTGTGGCATCTTTGAATTGCATGGATCCCAGAATGTCATCCTCGTCCAGTTTCCCTTGTTTCCATAAAAATCTCACCTCAGTTTCGGAAATGGATATATTACTTGCCCCGGTATCAAAAATAATATCCATGTTTACACCATTAATCTTGATGGGAATTTCATAGACGCCACCCATCGGTTTCATTTTAACATCGTTAGCTCCTGAATTTTCAGAAGAAGTCCTTATTTTTCTTGGGGTTCTTTGTTCTCGTTCCGTAATTTCTGTAGCATTGGAAGAGTGGATATTACGCTTAGGCCTATCACAGGCAACCAGTAAAACTGCGAATAGAAAAAAACCAATTATATTTTTCATATTTTGTTGCTTACTTTTGGAATTATTTGAATCGAAAATCTTTTGTTATCAGCTTGATTTTTTTCCCTGCATAACCCGTTAAAACCACTTCCGGAAATTAAAACTTCAACGTTCGATTTCCTGAAATCAATGTTATTGTCTGTCCATAAGTTATATACAGCAAGGGCCCTTTCATAACTGACCTTATATCCATATTCCGAGTCTTTGCTATATTTTCTATCATAGGTATTGGCCATATTTCCTTCAATAATCAATAAATATGAAAATGTGGGATTTTCTTTTTCAAGTTGATTCAAAAAACTTTCAAGTTTTCTTCCGACTTGCACAGTAGGCTGAATATATTTATCTACAATTTTCGTTTTATTTGGTTCGAAAATTTCCTTGCCCATTAACTCCCTTGCAACAAATTTTTTGCATTTTTCGAGATAAAGGAAATCCCCATCTTTTTGTAAGGGTTTGAATTGCTCTTCAAGCTGAACGATCTTTTCTAACTCTTCAACCTTTGCTTCAACCTTTCCTTGTTCAATTTTTAGAAATACCACCGTAAGTACAAATAAGACGAGCATCACAAAAAACAATGTAGTCATCAGGTCAGAAAAACTAACCCAGAAAAAATCATTTTTCTTTCTGTTATTAGCCATTAGATTATAAGAAGTTTATAAACGATTATTGCACAGGTAATAGTGCCAACACTTGCCAGAACTATACTTCCAATTGTGACAAGTTTCGATTGTTTCATTTGAATAGGTTTGTCCTTAATGATAACCAGTAATTCCCTGATAGTGCTATCCTGCTGAGATACTTTTTGGTCAAGAGCAGTTAAACCAGCGGATACTCCCTGGAGTTTATCGACATCTTTTTTAATTGATGTAATATTGCCGCTTTCATCGTCAAATACTTCTCTGGATTTCTTTCTTATATCTTCGAATAGCTTTTCAAAACCTGAACTTATTTCAACATCCTTATCGTTAAAATCCTGTAGCCGTTTATTAAAAGAAATCTCCAGGCTATCGATCATTTTACCTGTATTTTTATCAAAATCGGCGACACGGTCATTAATTGCTTGTTCACGTGAATCAAAGGTTTTGAATTGGCTTTTTAAGTAAATGGAAGTTTCAGAAATAGTTCCGGCATTGCTGTCAAAGCGATCGATAATCTGCGATATTTCACCAACTTTTTGAAGTTGCTGAGTAACTGCAAGATTTAATTCCCTGGTATTGCCAATGAAACCGTTCATATTGTCAAGATATGACCCAAGATCCTTTAATTTTTCAAAAGAACCTTTTAACTGCTTCATTACATCAATATTATATTTGGCAATATTGGCAACATCAATTCGCTTTAATTCCTGAACTACCTCCAACTGACTATCAAATGCATCCTTCACGGTGGTTATAATACCATCAAAATTCTGCATGTTGGATGTGAAATCCCTGTTAAATTTCATAAGATTGGCCTGCAGGGAATAAATGCTCGAAGAGGTGTTTTGTGACAGGATTGGCAATAGCCTGGTTTGGATAAATGTGAAGAAATCGTGTTTTTGATGTTCTACTTGTTTCCTGGCTTTAAAAAAGAGGAAATTGCCGATGATAGTTAAAAATAAGCCTACAACGCTTGCAATCATCGCAATCTTTACGCCGGCAAGCAATGCGTCAATCCCACCAATTGCATTGGAAGTGTCATCAGAAGAAAGGGAGGGCATAAAGATAAGACCACCTACTATTCCAAGCATAGTGCCCATTAAACCTAAATACAGGGGAGTGGGTATATTATTGCTTATTTCATCATCAACCTTATCGATATTCCTGTCCACAATATCTTTTACAAGATTGAAGTCACTTACGGCGCCTTTATTTCTTAATAGATACCCGTTAACCGAACTTAGAATATCCCGGAGGGTTTCATTTTGTTGCCCTTTATAATTTATTAGGGAAACATTTATTTTTTCCGTCATTCTAATATATTTTTAATTTTATTTCTTATTGATTTTAATGGTCCCACATATTCATCATCTTCCTCTTCAAATTCAAAATCATCTTCTTCATACTCTTCAATCTCAGGTTCGTGTTCAAATTCTTCTTTGGGGAAATCGAGTTCTTCAGGGATAGGTTCATTTTTAGGAGAACTGGAACTATTATTGTCAATTAAATTTTCCTTTTCATTTTCCGGATTTACCTTTACATCTTTTGAACTATTCTTTTTATTAACTGGTGCTTCATCGTTACCTTGTTTAGTATAACTCGCCGATAATTCACGGAAGGCTTCAGGATTGCTAAGTATTTCCTTTACTTCAATTTCTTTGATCCAGTCTTCAGGAACTTCAACCTCTATTATTTCAAAATTCTTAGCTTGTTTAATCGTCTTTTTGTAGTCTCCTATCTTTCGAATGTTCACCACAAAGACCCATACTTGTAGAATTATAATTCCCGCTATTATTGTTATAATTATATAATCGTGTGATTCTATACCCATTATTGAAATTTAATAGTTGCTTTATCCTCGTCATTTACTCTCCATTCTCCATCAACTAGGTAGGCAATACCTTTTTTTGTTGTCAGGATTCGACCGTCAAAATTCTGATTGCTGTTTTCCGGGTTACATGCGTTATACAAGTAGGTATCGGGTGAATTTGCTATCATTTTCATTATGTATTCATTTTCTACAACTTCAAATTGGGCCCTGTCGGCTTCCTTATTTTCCATTGTTAACCTGAAAATGCTTTTGTGTTCATCCTGTTGATCTGAAACAGCCGTAAAAGTTTTTACCTCTGAAGGTTTACCGGCATAAAGGGTTACTTTGGGATTAGTAACAACGGTTGTTGAAGAAGGAGTTGAAATATTAGGATCTAATACAACTTCATTTGATTTTTTATCATCGTAAGATTGGGGAATATGAATTCTGTTATTATTAATTGATAGGATTTTATTATTTAAAACTTTATTATTTTCAGAAATAATATTTTTTTCATCTTGAGTCCTTTGAAGGGTTTCTTGGGTTTGAATAAATTTTGATTTATATTGTTCTTTTCCAATTAAAATATCGTCCCTTTCCCATTTGTATTTATTTTTGTGTTTTATTGTATATAGGAGGAGAAGAAGCAGAATAAAATTTAAACTAATAGAAAAAATTATTCCAATATGCTTCCAAATCCAAGAATCTGTTCCTTGACCTTCAAGTGATTGATTTTCATTATTCTTGGCTTTTTGAGAACTTAAATTGGATGATTGTGCAGCCGCTTCATCTTTTCCCTGAATGGAATCTTCGTCATTAGAATTTTCAACCTCCTTTTTTTGTAATGAATCTTGAGAAAGCTCCTTTACTACTTTACTTTTGTCCGCAAATTTTTCAATCGGATTGGATTCTACAACCTTCAAATTTTCTACCTTCCCCTCTTTTCTATTACAGGAATTTATTAAAAACATCAACACAATTAGAAAAGTAATTTTAAATAACTTCATATTAATTTACCTTCTTATCAAGTTCATAAGCTAATTCTCCTAAAGTCCCTACAAGAGGATAGAAAAAGAGGGTTTCATTAATCTCTTCATCACTTTCATTGTTTATTCCATTAAGCTTGTTTTTAATGCCTGTTTTTAAAGAGTTTATCTTTTTCTTGTGAAGGAAATCTTCTGTGTAATCCATAGCTTCTTTTTCAATTCCAAAATTATCCCTGAATGAGTAAGACTTGTTCAGATTAAAGAAAAACTCTAGGAAGGCATCAAAACTCTCAATAGCCTGCTCTTCATAATCCTTCACTGTTTTATAACTGATTCTGCTGCCATTTTGGGATTGTAAATGAAGATTGGTAATTAAAGTTTCCTTGATCTCATTCAGATTCAATAAATTGTGGTCCCCAATAAAAAGGCCTCCTTTACTGGAAATTTCCTTGGGGTTAGGTGGAAGTTTAATGTATATTTCCGGTTTTGAACTTAGCTCAAACACATGTTTAAATGTTTCTTCCGCGAGTTTCCTCAAATTGTCGTGATCTTCACTGGAGTCAAGAATACTCAATAATTTAGACGCAGTACCCGAAAAACTTATTTCTCCAGGAACCGGGATCTTTTTTATTTTAATTAGATTGGCTATATGATATAATTGACTTACATAAAATAGCAGGAATATAATCTTAAATTCTTTATCAGTACGCAGGAGTCTGAGAAAATCAACTTCTATATCCTTGTCATTTAAAGACTTGTTATCCTTAAAACTAAAAAAGGCATTAATAACATCATGGGAGGAATTATTGGCCTTAATTTTATTAATTGCTTCTATCAGGACACGTTGGTCATTTTCTTCCAACTTCTTGATCACTTTGGAATAATATTTATTTACAAATCCATTAATATTGATATTTCGATTAAAGTTATCCCCAAAAATTGCATCTCCTGCAAATTTGTAGGAACTAAAAAGGATTGGAGCTTCTTCCCGGTAAACTGCGACATCTGAAGTTCCACCACCGATATCTATAGAAACCAGTGGTTTTTCCATTGCATTGACACCTTCAAAATTACAGTAGTAATAATAGGGAGTTAAGCTTTCGCAGACCTTCTTGATACTTACCGTATCTCCAAAATATTTATGAATTATTTCCTTCCAGTTATTTTCCATTAGGTCTCTCTGATGTTTGAGCATGCTGGCAGGATAGGACCAAATAATTTCTGTATTATCACGATCACCATTGTTTAAGAGGGTCTTATTTCTTATCATTTTAATCAGCTGCTCAAAGAAACTAAAAAGGATAGCCTCATTTTCCTGGGAATTACTGTTCCATTTTAAATTGGTGCGTACCCTGGAAGAAAGGTCAAAGGATTCCTTTTCATATTTAAAAGGAATGCTAATGTTACCAAGAGTAAAAACGGGTTGGTTAAAATTGGTCTGTTTATGATAAATTATTGCTGTTCGCTGTGGAAACTGATAGTTGCCTTCAGAATGAACTTCTTCAGGTAATAAATCCTCTCTTAGGGCTTTTAGATAGCCTTCATTAAAATTTGAGAAGCTTACAAGACTTCCAATATTATATTTTTCCTTTTTCTCAATCTCCAGTGGTTGAGGTTTACCATTATCTACAGAATATTCTATATGCGTATTGGTGGTTCCAAAATCTATGGAAAAGGAAAATTGAGAAGTACCCCCTATACCTGAGAAGAAATTGGGAATAAGGATTCCCGAGGCAAAATCGTGTTTAATCTGAATGTAATCAAAATTTGATTTTACTACATTCCCAAACATATTATAAGTTTCTTCCTCCTTAAAACGACGCTGAACTTTATTGATTTTTTCGATAGGAATTTTATTATTCTGTGTATCAAAATAATTCAATTCATATCTCGTTTTTTTAAATATTGGAAGGAAATCCGCATCGTAGAGAGCTATGTTATATTCCTGATACATGCTATCAGGAAATTTGTAAAACGGTGTAATTCCAAGATTGATACGATTTTCAATAATAGTTCCCTTATTCTTATTGAGATCATACTCAGGTTTATGAGCCTGATTCACGGGGTTGTTGTATGTTCTTCTATAGGTTATGAAATGATTTTTTTGAATTGGAATCCGAAGGATAGCCTCAACATATCCGTTGGCAAGATGTTTAAGCTCAAAACGCTTTTCACCATTAATGGTGTCTTTTATACTTTCTGACGAAAAATATTTAAAATAGAGCGGTTTAAGAGGCAGTAAAAAACCCTTTTTCTCAGTACCATCTAAGTAATCTCCGTCCTGGAAATAAGTTTTATCAACAGGAAACTCTATTCTGATAATAACCGGTTCAAGGAAATCGCTGATGGTGAGATAAGGATACTTATTGCCGTCTCCTGGTAGAATCCTTTCATTTAAGGGAAGATCATCAAAATGAGGTGCAGTTTCTCTTGCAACCCAGGGAGCACTCACATAGGTAAGGCTTGCGTTAAAAGTTTCATTAGGCAGAACCAGTGGCAAATAATTTTCGTTTAATAATTTATTTGTACTGATAAGAAAATCACTTTCTTTTATTGATTCTCTTCTATCCTTGGCTTTTTTGAGGTTTATTCCCAATACCTCAACAATCTCACCTCCACCGTCAATATTTAAGTTTGGCAAGGTGTTATAATAATCATTTAATTGACCAAGCTGGTTTTTGAGATCCTGAGGTAGATGCCTGTAAGTACAGTTTAAATAATCGTCAAATTCAGTCATTGTTGATAAAACACCAGTTAACGCAGACTTTAATGAAAAAAGGTATTTGATGTAATCTGTATCCCGTTCATGCAAAGGTTTATAGTCATCATCCAAAAGTCTATCATTTCCCTCCTGAAATCCTTCCAAATCATATTTATTGGAAGAAGTAAAAAAGAAGGTAGAAGGAGAAGTACCTCCAATTATATTGATTGGATCCGGACCTTGTGTATAATTTAAAAGGTATAATTTAGACAGCTTATCAAAATTATAGGTTTTCTCATCCTGTTCTAAATACAGCCTTAAACTTTCTCCTAAAAGTCCATGCTGTGGATTATTGGAATTTAACAATTTCTGAAGGTCTCCATTACGATCCCAACTTATGATTTCTATTTTACCTGCATATTTATCTATATTATAAAATATCTGGCCTATGTCCAGGGCATCGGAAACCATTTTGTGGAAAATTGTATCGCCTTCCAGTGAGGTATTGGCAACTTCTTTAAAAGCAGTTTTAACCAAATCTATTCTGGCAAATGGGCTGGGGATGGAAGTTATTTCCCTGCTTGAATGCGCGCCATTCGGATCTTCTATTGCCTTAATGGCAAGCTCGTTGAGAGGATTAGAATCTTCCCAACCTTTTAAATTTTTCCCTTCGTGAAATCTAAAAACGTATGCCATAATTATAGTTTGTATTTGTCTGCCATTAATTCCCCCGTTGTCCCATAAAAAACTTCCATGAACCGGTTTTCAGTTTTTTCGGAAGTGTTCATTTTTTTTGCCTTCTTATTTAGGAAAGCTGTAACCCTTTCATAATTATTTGTTTTATCCAGGAAGTTTTTATTCGGTTTTAGCCCTTTAATACTGTTAAAAAGATCGGCATCATTTGAAAGGGTAAAAGGACTAAACCCACGCTCATTGGCACTCATTTGCTGCAGCCATTCCCAGAAATAATCATTAAACCTATTTAATTTTTGATAAAAATCCTCATTAAGAAAAGGTTCCTTGAAATCTAAGCGTTTCGCAAAGTCTGCCCCCAAGTTTTGTCGCAGTTCATTTTTAAGATATAGTTGGAAGAAATAATATTTGGAAAGTGGTTTTAAAATATCGGTTTTAGTTTGATCAGCAAGATCATTAAAGGTTAAGTTTTGGTTGGAATTTTCAACCCCGAATTCCCTTACTTTCTGATTTGAAACATCGGTATCGTTGGCAAAATCAAGAACCGCCAGGGCAGAAGCCAGCTCTATAAAGTGAGCATCATTTTGTTGTTTAGTGCTCCCTTCATGATTGTCATAATCTTTAACCAATTTGTCCCCAAGATAATACATAGAGTTAACAGAATCATTTACTCCATGTTCATAATACCTTAAAGCCGCTTTTGTTTTAGATATAAAGGTGGATTTTTCAATATCACTATTTTCATCCTTTTTGACTCCAAAATAAGGTAACACGGAAACAGCACCAATGGGGGCGGTTTGCAAAATTGAATGGTTATCCAAATTTGGACTTGCAGAACGGATATTTTTTAATAACAAAGGAAAACCCGCAGCACCTGTACCACCAAATATAGATGAGATGATAAAAATCCTGTCGCCCTGGGAAAAACTGCTTGCGAAATTCGAAAAATCCTCAGAGATGTTGAATTGATTAAGGACTACACTTCCCATATTGGGGTTTCCTTTAAAACCTACTTCCAAATTGGAATCAAGATTTTTTCTGCTAAACAGTAAGGATATCAAAGCCTTATTATTCTTATCGAGAGACTGAAAATCAATAAATTCTTTGAATTTCTTTTTAGAATCCTGAATGTTTAATCGAAAATTGTTGTTTAGAGGAGCAATATCGGTTTTGAAAAATTCATTGGAAGTTTCTCCGTCAAAGGACAGTTTACTTCTAATGCTTTTATAACGTTGCAGGATATCAACCGTTTTATTCACGTCCCCGTTCGCGGCATCGGGATCAATAATAATAGGTACAATTGAAGTACTATTACATTTTACACCTGACGCCAATAGAAAACTGAGTGATTTTAAAACCCTTGCTCCTGTACCGCCAATTCCGAACACATATAATTTAGACATAAGTTAATTTTTTAGAATGGGATATAAGATGAATGGGTGCTTTTCCATTTAAGTGAAATGGAAAGCAAAAAGATCAAAATTAAGGTCCAGAATACATTGATCAAAGAAAATTGAAGCATGTCCGAAGTATATTCGGGTGGAACAGGAACTCCTACAGCTGTGAACATTTCTGTTAAACCATTATTAGCAGAAACAAAAGCAATAATAAAACTGAATATTCCACCCAGTAATACCGCAATTAACCAAATACTTTTCTTCGCTGTACCAGGCCGATCTAATATATAATAATATATAATAGTAATAAGAAGTGCTGTAATTATGGAATAAAATGCAATGGAAAAATACTGGTCATTGCTATACATATCATCAGAGAAGGAACCTAAATAGGCACTTCCCCAAAATTCATAAAAGTTTGCGATAAGATTTTTCAATTGTATTAAATTTAAGGTTAATTAGTTATTGTTTACAGGGATTTTAATTTTAAAGTATTCATTGCCACCAGTTTTCTGTTTATAAGCTTCAGAAACTCCAATGACGAGAGATGAGAAACCAAAAGTTTTTGTTTTTTCAAGGGAGTCTATTTTAATACCCCTGTCATCATTACTATTGACAACTGACACCCAGGTTGGGATATTTTTTTTAAGGCTAAATTGAAGATCCTCAGACAATAATCCATCTACTTTAAATATTGCAACATGTGTAAAACCATTACCTTGTATTTTTCTTAAATCTGATGCATGTATAGGAACTTTGCCTCCATCCTTGAATAGAATGGTTTTACCCTGAAGTACCCCAAGGTCTTTTAATTTAAGATTGTTGTTAACTTGGTAATTAGCTTTATCGAGTATATAATTATCATCAACAGGTAGATTTTTTAAATCTAAAGCAACGCTAAATTCTAAATTTCCCTTATGAGGATAATCTATTATTTCGATGCCATTTCGTGGATTGATCCTGCCATTATTAGATGTAGCCGTTAGCACCTCATATGGAATAGTTTCAAAATATTTCGGAGAAAGTACCAGTTCATTTTCAAAGGAACTATTTCTTTTAAGTTGTGGAGAAATTTCTTTTTCAAAAACATTCATTAATTCTGACG
>Ga0314772_1000789_pt1 | contig 15894 bp, 15 predicted proteins | sample MetaGCBIW2018_FD_204520 | JGI IMG/M metagenome (GOLD analysis project Ga0314772, IMG submission 204520) | Cryopeg brine microbial communities from Beaufort Sea near Barrow, Alaska, United States - CBIW 2018 | ecosystem: Environmental > Aquatic > Marine > Coastal | place: USA: Alaska | collected... | reverse complement strand
CGGCCACTACTGCGGCCAAGGCAACCAGCAGAGATCGTCCGCTATAACCCTTCTCCAAGCGCTCGACATTCGCCACGGCCGCCACGTCATAGTCGCGGGGGCGACGGTAACTGATAAACATCGCGAAAAGCAGTCCCAGCAACATACCCAGCGCCGGCAGAGCCATGGCTTTCATAACGTTGATGCCTTCGATCTGACCACCGCTTTCAGCCACATTCGCCAACAGAATGTCATTGAGGAATATCCCGCCAAAACCAACGGGAAGAAACATATAAGGGGTAATCAGACCAAAGGTCAGCACGCAAGCCACTAGCCGTCGGTCAAGCCGCAACCGGGCCATGACATACAGCAGCGGCGGAACCAGCAGCGGAATGAAAGCGATATGAATCGGCAGGATGTTCTGGGAAGAAATAGCCACGGCCAATAACACCAGAAGCAACAGCATCGTCAACATACCGGTGCCACCTTCCCGTTGGCTGTTGACCAGCCCTAGGGCACGATCGGCCAACGCGTGGGCCAGCCCCGACTTGGCTATCGCGACCGCAAAGGCCCCCAGCAAGGCATAACTGAGTGCGACGTTTGCCCCTTTACCCAAGCCGCCTTGGAACGCCGCTAAAGTCGCTTCCAGGCCCAAGCCACCGAGCAAACCGCCCACGATCGCACCAATAATCAGCGCCACCACCACATGGACGCGGCACAGGCTCAAAGCCAACATGACCGCCACAGCAGCAACCACTGCGTTCATTGTCTGATTCCCTTGTCGTTGAAATGTCTATTGAAAAAATCGACGCCACGCCAGCACTGGCCATCCGAAGGGCGCGTACTCTGCCGGATCGGTCAGGTGCTGTCAAAAAGGTCAGATAATTATTCGATATATTCAATCATGATTTTGCGCTGTCGGTGGGCCTCCCTTGGCGGTTAGCATGCATTGACTGACAACTACCCGGAGCCCCCATGTTAAACATTGCCATAGTCGCCGGCAGCAGCCGAAGCAACAGCCAGACATCCAAGGTCGCACGGTTCATGCGTCAAAGCTTGATCAACCAGCACGGTCTGGACGCTGACGCCGTATCAGTCATCGATCTGGGCACTTACCCGTTACCCCTATGGCCAGCTGAAGACGAAGGGCCTTGGGGCATGTTTGAAAAGCAACTGGCAAAGGCAGATGCGCTGGTGATCTTGGCCCCCGAGTGGCACGGGATGGCCTGCCCTGCAATCAAGAATTTCTTCCTCTTCGCCACCAAGGCGCAGTTGGCTCACAAGCCCGCGATGCTCGGCGGAATCTCGGCCGGCATCGGCGGCGCCTATCCGATCAGTGAACTGCGGGCCTCCAGTTACAAGAACTGCCGGCTGTGCTATATCCCCGAGCATTTGATTGTGCGCAACGTCGAAAAAATCCTGAATATGCCCCAACCCGTCGACGAGGATGACCGTCGCATACGCGCCCGCATGGATTACAATCTAGATATTCTGCTGCGTTACGCCCAAGCGCTCAAACCCCTGCGCAGCGAAATTGACATGTCCAATCCGGATTTTGCCAACGGCATGTGATCATGCCAACCGCCCTTTTGGCCAACAAATGGGCGGTCCCTGCTAAAGTCTAATAGCCCCCTTGCAGTCGCCCACGATGCTTTCGCCTGAACCCTCCCGGACGTCAAAAACGATCCTCTTAGCCCCGCGAACAGTCATGGCATCACGTGCAAGATGCGACCGAAACGATCCACTGCGACGAATGTCTTAGAGTGCATCTCCTGCTTAAGTGCTTTATTTGTCCACACTTGATCACACCAGGAGAACAATAATGAAGCAGGTGACAACCAACACTCTGGCCGCAGCTGTGGCCCTGGCGCTTATGACCCCTTTGGCAGGCCCTGCAATGGCTGCAGGCTTTACCGACGATTCCAGGGCCACATTGCAACTGCGCAACTTCTATTTTAACCGCGACTTTCGTTCTACCCCTGCCGCCGCGGCGTCCAAGGCGGAAGAGTGGGCACAGGGTTTTATCTTTCGCGCGGAGTCAGGATACACCCAAGGAGCGATTGGCTTTGGCCTGGATGCTTATGGCGCCACGGGGGTAAAACTCCACTCGGAGGATGATACTGGCGGTACCGGACTATTGCCCAGCGCCTTTGGAAATGAGGGCCCGGACAGTTATGGCCATGCCTCGGCTACGGCCAAAGCCAAGGTATCCAACAGCGTCCTTAAAATCGGCCATCTAGTCCCGACTATTCCGATTGCCCAAGCCAGCGATATTCGCCTGTTGCCGCAGACCTATACCGGTGGCGCCCTGAGTATGGGCGAGATAGAACATCTGGACGTCCAAGCCGGCCAACTGCGTGAAGTCAGCTACCGCGCAAGCACCAACCGCGAAGATATTGGCTCAACCGTGGGCGGCACCTCTGATCAGTTCAACTATCTGGGCGGCACCTACAAGCTGACCCAAAGCAACACCACACTGGGCTTGTGGCGTGGCGAACTGGATAATGTTTATGAACAGAATTTGCTCAATCTGATCCAGAGTATTGATCTGGGTAACTGGAAATTAGGGGCCAATCTGGCCTATTTCGATACCAGCGACAATGGTAATCAGCCTCTGAAAATCGATCATCAGATGAAGTCGGTGTTGTTATCAGCAGGAACCGGCCCGCACGTCTTCCGCGTGGGCTATCAACATAGTGATGGTGAGACTGCATTCCCGTATCTAAGGGAGAACAATCCCTATATAGCCAACTACATCCAGATTTTGGACTTCGCCCGTGCGGATGAAAAATCCTGGCAGGCCCGCTACGACCTGGACTTTGCGCAATATGGTGTACCTGGCTTGAAAGGTCTGGTCCGTTATGTCAATGGCGACAATATCGACAGAGGTGCAGCCGGCAATGGCAGCGAATGGGAGAGGGATATCGACTTTACCTACACCATCCAGACTGGCGCCTTCAAAAACGTGGCGCTGCAATGGCGTAACGCGATGGTGCGTTCCGACGTTGCTGGCAACATGGACGAAAACCGTTTGATCATCAACTACACCATTGCGTTGATGTAAAGGACCGGTGCAATACTAAAAAGCCCGAGCACCTGCTCGGGCTTTTTCCGATCAGTCGTCCGAGACCGCACCAATTTTGTGGATCGCCAGGTCAGCGCCCATGAACTCGTCCTCTTCGCTCAAGCGAATGCCCGTAACCGCTTTGATCACACCATATACTAATATGCCTCCCGCCAGCGCGAAGGCCGCTCCAGCCAATGAACCAACAACCTGCGACATCAAGCTGACACCACCCAGACCGCCCAGCGCCTGCGCGCCGAAAATACCAGCAGCCACCCCACCCCACACGCCACACAGACCGTGTAGAGGCCAGACGCCCAGCACATCATCGATCTTCAACCGGTTCTGCGTCAGGATAAAGGCCCAGACGAACAACCCGCCAGCCACAATACCGGTTGCCAGCGCGCCGATCGGATGCATCAGATCAGACCCAGCACAGACGGCGACCAATCCAGCCAGTGGCCCGTTATGCAGAAAACCAGGATCAAATCGGCCGACAAAGAGCGCTGCCAGCGTGCCCCCAACCATTGCCATTAGCGAATTCACCGCCACCAGTCCACTAATGCCATCCAGCGTCTGGGCCGACATGACATTAAAACCGAACCAGCCAATCGTCAGAATCCAGGCGCCGAGGGCAAGAAAGGGGATATTGGACGGCGGCATAGCCACCACATGTCCATCGCGATAACGACCGCGACGTGCCCCGAGCATCAAAACCGCGCCGAGCGCTAACCAGCCGCCAACAGCATGCACTACGACCGAGCCAGCGAAATCATGGAACGGTGCCCCAAAGCTCGTTTCCATCCAGTCCTGCACACCGTAATTGCCATTCCATACCAGGCCTTCAAAGAAAGGATAGATCAGCCCCACAATGAGCAACGAAGCAATCAGTTGCGGAGCAAAACGAGCGCGTTCGGCGATTCCACCGGAGATAATGGCCGGAATCGCGGCGGCAAAGGTCATCAGAAAGAAAAACTTCACCAGGGAGTAACCATTCTGGTCCGCCAGCGCTTCAGCGCCATGGAAGAAGGTCACGCCATAGGCAATCCAGTAGCCAACAAAAAAATAAGCGATGCCCGATATAGCAAAGTCACTGATGATTTTGGACAACGCATTGACCTGATTCTTCTGCCGCACCGTACCCACTTCCAGGAACGCAAAGCCGGCATGCATGGCCAGAACCATGACCGCACCCATCAGAAGAAACATTGTATTAGCGCCATGCATCAGTGTTTCCACTGCGCTGTGCAGGTTTTCCATTCGCTGAGCCTCTTTTAGAAAAATGCACCAGATAAACGCACATAAAGCATGTAATGATCACTATTGGTGCAATACGCACACAGGGTCATGACAATACCGAATGACGCAATTTCTACCTGCTACTTTTTTCTCTTTTTATTCAGTTAGTTGAAAGGGGTGTACGCACACCCAGGATAAATACGGCACCTATACGGTGCGAATAACCTGTTTGCACTCACCATTGCAGTGCAATTGACATACCAAGATGACGCGTAACGCACCGTCACACGACAAGACACCCGCACAAAGTGCACTTCTAAAAGCCGAGGTATCGATACCCAAGTCCTGGAGCCGTTCTCTGGCTATAATCTTGCATACAGCAACGACTACACTGCCACGCGAATGGAGTTTATTGTGTTTAATGGTCAACCCCTGCCTTTTTTCCAGCCTCTGATCGATACTGCCACCGGGCGGATCGCCGGATATGAAGCTCTGGCACGACTCAAGGACGACCAGGGTCATATCGTCAGCGCCGGCCCCTTGTTTACTGACCCCACGGTCGATCCCGTCGACCTGTTGGAACTCGACCGCACGATCCGGCGGTTGGCATTCGAGGCCTTTAGGGACAATCCCGCAGGATTTATCAGCGTTAATATTTCTCCGCTCTGGGTCAGCCAACTGGAACCAGGCAAGCCGTTGCCCAGTCTGCAGTTGCTGGAAGAAATTGGCCTGCCACCCGAGCAGGTGGTCTTCGAAATAACGGAATTGCAAGGCAGTATTCAGGACCTCAGCGAAGCCGTCCGACGCTACAGGGAGGCCGGTATACGGATTGCCATCGATGATTTCGGGACAGGATCATCGATGCTCGACAGGGTGCTCGCGCTCGAACCAGACATTCTTAAACTGGATATTCAATTATTCCGTCGCGCAGCTAGTGGCATGGGTAACAGTGGCGATTTCGTCAAGGCGTTGGCCTTGATGGCAGAAAAAAGTGGCTGTTGGATCATCGCAGAAGGGGTGGAAACTGAAAAGGAACTACACTTTGCCCTGGAGTGCGGCGCGCGCTACGTGCAAGGGTATCTGTTCGGCCGCCCGGCAGAAAGTTTTCTGCCCGTGGACAGTGTCCAGGCGGAATTTTCGCGGATGCGCGACGATTACGCCCGAGGCAAGCTGGCTGAGCGTAACCGTCTAGCCGACCTGCGTGAGATTTTGAGAACCCTGTTTGCTGAATTGCAGCAATGGTTGGCCAACGGCGGCGAACCCGCCGACCTGCCCTCACCTGCGGCCTATCCCTGGCTGCTGCGTTGTTTTCTTTGCGATGCGCAAGGCACTCAGATTTCGCCCAATTATGAGTGGCTGGACGGACGCTGGCACACGGACCCGAGCTACCTGGATCACAACTGGTCATGGCGACCCTACTTCTATCACATCCTATCGGAAGCAGGTCAGGGCAGCCGGATCATCATGTCCAGCCGCTATCGCGATGCCACCAATAATCAGTATTGCATGACGGCTGGCCTGTTCATCGACGACAGTCGGCATCTGTTGTTAGTCGATATCGACACGTCTCTCATCTGAGCTCAAAGCGCGCTGCGCGGCCGGGAGAAACAAGTCGATCCGCAGGCCGCCCATAGCCGATTCCATCAGCCCCAACTGCCCCTGATAGGCCTCCACCAGGTCCCGTACGATCGCCAATCCCAGACCATCTCCATCAATGTTCTCATCGAGGCGGTGGCCGCGGGACAGGATAGCGACACGGTCATCTTCCGCCACACCCGGCCCGTCGTCGGCAACGCTCAGACTCAGCCCCTCCAATTTAAGAGACGCTTCAAGAACAACACAGTGTGTGGCCCACTTGCAGGCATTGTCCAGCAGGTTGCCGAGAAGCTCTAGCATATCCTCACGCTCAAACGGCCAGCCCCCCTCGGCGCCACGCTCCAGTCGCATATCCAGCACCAATTCCTCACCATGCATGCAGCGCAGCGAGTCAAGCAACCAGGGCAGATCCTGCCCTGCGTTAAAGCGCTGGCTTGCCTGGCTTTCCGGTGCCAACCGACCTCGCTGCAACGCCCTGTCCATGAGATTGCGTATGGATTGGAGCTGCACAGCGATGGCATTCAGGCATTCAGAGTCAGGATTTGATCCAGCACTCTGCAGCAGCGAAGTCGCTACTGCCAATGGGGTTTTCAGCGCATGCCCGAGATCTGCCTGACCGCTGCGCGAACGTTGGATGATCTGTTCGACTTGTTGCCCCAGATGATTGATTTCGCTGACCAGCGGCTCGAGCTCCTCAGGCACCTGTTCACTCAACTCGAGACGCTTACCCAGAGGCCAGCCAGCCAGCTCCGAACGCACGCGACGCAGCGGCAGAAGTGCGCGATACAGCAACCAGCGCTGAATCACCAGGGCCAACGCAATGGTCAGGAGCCCCAGCAACCAGAGCATCCACCGAGCCCGATCGAATGCATGGACCAGCGGCTGATAATCGATCGCCACACTGGTGTCGACTACCTGACCGTGTACCTGATAACGACCAGACCAGACGAGCAACTGTTGATTATTGGGACCCGACACAAGGGTATTGTGCAAGCCATCAGCATCCAGCGGCAGGCGGGCGTCCCACAGCGAGCGCGAGCGCCAGCGCTCGCCTGCGTCGATCACAAAGTATCGCCCTGAATAGGGCCGATCATAGTCCGCATCAATACGCCGACGGTCCAGGTACAAACTCGCACTACCCTGGGTAATCGCCGCCAGCAAACTGTCTGTTTCACTCTGCAAGGTACGCGTCAGATACTGGCGCAACGCCTGATCGAAGAGCCAGATGCCGCCCTGGCCAACCACCACGACAGTCACCAGCAGAATGACCACCAGACCCAGGCCGAGCTGCCGCCTGATACTATTCAAGCGCTCACTCCGACAAAGATATAACCCTGACCCCGGCGCGTAGCGATCACCTCTCGTCCCAACTTGCCGCGCAGGTGGTTAATCTGAACTTCGATGACATTCGAATCGCGCTCACTTTCATACTCATACAAATGCTCCGCCAACCGGCTCTTGGACAGCAACTGACCCACATGAAGCATGAAGTAGCGCAACAGCTTGAATTCCGTTGCCGAGAGCCTGACTGCAGCCAGCCCCACACCTGACACCTGCTGACGAGCTTCATCGAGCGCCAACCCAGCGGCCTTGAGCAACTCGCCCGGACCCTGACCGTGGCGACGGCGCAAAAGACCCTGGATGCGCAGGACCAGTTCCTCGGGATGAAAGGGCTTGGTCAGGTAATCGTCCGCGCCGGCGCGTAGACCCTCGACCCGTTCGCTCCAATTGCTGCGCGCCGTGAGTATCAGTACCGGCAGGCCAAGGCCAGCTGCGCGCCATCGACGCAGCACCTCAAGCCCATCCAAACCCGGCAACCCCAGATCCAGCACACACAGGTCGTAGGGTTCCTGTTCACCGAGGATCAGAGCGTCACGTCCATCAGCGCGCCAGTCAACCGCATAGCCCGCTTCCTTGAGCACGGCGCAAAGACTATCAGCCAGTGCCACGGAGTCTTCCACCAGTAGCACACGCATCAATCTTCCTCATCGACCTCTAACAACTTACCGGTTACCGCGTCGTAATCCAGCTCCAGCACAACGCCGGTATCCGTGACCATCTCCAGCTCGTAAACATAACGATCATCATCCCACTCCAGCTCCACTTCCAGAAAACGCCCGGGATATCGCATCAGAGCATCATCCAGAAACCACTGTAATGGTTGAATGATCTCTTGCTCCACCAGACGCAAGGCCTCGTCCTGGTCGATATCGCGGCCCGCTTGCCCAACCGACGGCCAGACCAGAGCGACGACCAACACTGACCAGCACGAAAAGCCGCGCAAGGCGGCTATTCGTTCTGACCAGAGGGGATTAGCTATCTTTTTCACTTTTCAGCACGTCGCCGTTGACAGCATCGAGATCCACATCCCATTCAGCGCCATCGACATCGCGAATCTCCACTTTGTAAATATACTTGCCATATTCCAGCTCCAGTTCAGTACCGGTAATAGCGCCGGCCCGAGTAGCAAGTGCTTTCTCGTTCAATGCCTTGAAGGCTTGAATGGTGCCATTTTCGACCAGCATTTGTGCTTCATCAATACGCACATCATCGGCGAAAGCAGCAGCGCTGCCAAGGATCAGAGCAGCAGCACAGGTCACAGCAATACGATTTTTCATTATATAAATCTCCGTTGTTTGGGTACGCTTGTATCCTATAGGCTGAAGATGAATTGAAACTTAAAATGCAGGCAAGCCAAGTCTGGCCAACTGCGCAAGGGACACTGCATGGCCGCTATCCACATCCCAATGCCCGCCCTGACCCTGCGCGCCGGACGCCAGGCTTTGGCGCACATCCGTAAAAATGGGCTCCAGCCTGCCGATGTACACATGATTCCCGGTGCCGCCGGTGGACCCAAGGCGCTGGGTATCCAGGGCCTGGATCTGGCCCTGTTTGGCGACTGGTTACCACGCGCTGCACAACCGCGCAGCCTGATCGGCGCGTCAATCGGCAGTTGGCGTTTTGCCAGCGCCTGCCTGCCAGACCCGGTAGCCGGTCTACGAAACCTGGGCGAGCTGTATAGCGCTCAGCGGTTCCCCAAGGGCATCAGCAATAACAGTATCAGTCAGCGCTGCGCAACAATGCTCGATGACTTGCTTGGTGGGCATACCGACAGCATCCTTTCCAACCCGCTGTACCGACTCAACATTGTCGTAGTGAAAAGTCTTGGACTGCTGCGCCACGACAGCCATGCCCGACTGGGCTTGGGTCTGGGCGGCGTCATCGGCGCAAACATACTCGGCCGGCGCCATCTGAGGCGCTTTTTCGAGCGGGTTATCCTGCATGACCCGCGGCAACGGCCGCCACTAGCCGATTTCAGCGATTTCGTCAGTAGTCATGTCAGCCTCACAGCTGAGAACCTGCGCCCCGCCTTGCTCGCCTCAGGCTCGATTCCAATGGTAATGGAAGCCGTGCGCGAGATTCCCGGTGCCAGCGAGGGCGTATACCGTGACGGTGGCCTGCTCGACTATCATCTCGACCTGCCTTATCAGGCACCGGGTGTCGTGCTGTATCCGCACTTTGTCGACAAAATAGTGCCTGGCTGGTTTGACAAGACCTTGCCATGGCGTCGCGGGGACCTGCACCAGCTCAAAAGCGTGCTCTTGCTCGCACCATCACGGCAATACCTCTCCAGCCTGCCCCACGGCAAACTCCCGGATCGCAAGGATTTCACCCGATTCGTTGGCAGAGATGCAGAACGGGAAACCTACTGGCGCAAAGCAATGACCGAAAGCGAAAGGCTTGGGGACGAATTTCTCGAACTGGTTGAAACCGGACGACTCATTGATCGTCTACAAACCCTTTAGCGACGAACCATACTGATGCACAGCTCAATCGCCCTCCCTGCAACAAGCCGCCACGCGCTGGATGATGCGCTGATCCTGCTGCGCCTCGCAGTCGCTTACGCCGGCCTGACCGCAATCAGTCACTGGGTAGCCGGGCAGATCATGCAGCGGATTGGAGACTTTTGGCACATCGACACCCAGTTTCTAGTGCTTGACGCCCTGTTCACTGCTGTCGTACTGATCGGCAGCCTGGGAATTGCCTGGCTATTGCAGCCCCGTGAGCCGTTCAGCTGGATGTTTGGGCGCAACGTCACCCTTGCCGGACTAGTTCCGGCTCTGCTGCTGGCAATAGCGATGGTGCTGAGCGCCAACCCGCTGGCAGAGTGGTTCGACCTGCGTTGGCCCGTGCCGGAGTTTATGCCCGACGTACACGACCAGCCACAAATACTCACACCCTTGCTTGATCTTCAGGCCTGGCGCCTGGTGGGAGCGATTGTAGTGGCTACGCTATGGGTACCCTTGGCGGAAGAAGTCATTTTTCGAGGATGGTTATTCAAGGCATTGCAACGCACCCGGCCGGGTTTGTGGTTGGCACTGCCTGCCAGCACGCTGATCTTCGCATTGCTACACAGTTTTTACAGCGCTGGAGGAGTGATCGTGATTGCCTTGCTGGGCGTCGGATTGGGGTGGCTGCGCTGGAAGTATGATCAAGTTTGGTTATGCGTTGTTGCGCACGCGACTTATAACGGTTTGACCCTATGGATGGTCGCCGTCTTTTGATCAATCCAGTACGCGGCGAGCACCCTTGAAGGTACGCTGCCAGTAGCTAGCCTGAAGTTCATCGATACGGACCTTGCCGCCGCTGCTGGGCGCATGCAGGAATCGGCCTTCGCCAACGTAGATACCGGCATGATCGATACGATTGCCGCTCATCGCAAACAACACCAGATCACCCGGTAGCAAAGCCTTACTAGGTGCCTGGTCCTTCAGCGCATTCAGACCAGCAGTAGTACGCGGCAAACTGACGCCCGCCGCTTCACGATAAACATAATTGATCAGGCCGCTGCAATCGAAGCCGGTGGCTGGCGAACTGCCACCATACCGATACGGCGTACCGATTAGGCTAAAAGCACGAAAGATGACTTCGTTGTGTGCAGGCAGCCCAGAACTGGACGCGGCGGCGGGTAAGGAAGCATTTGAGCTCGGCGCAGAAAAAGCGCCGACAGGCTGATCAGCCGTACTGGCGCAGCCAACGAGGGCCGCCAGCAGACATGGAATGATCAGCAATTTCAAATGCATGCGTCGACCTTGTGAGTATCTTTATAGAATACTTAAGGCGACAGAGTGCCCTTGGATGCAGGTCAGGTCAAGCACGCAGACGTTTTCAGTGATTGACGGTATAGGCCAGCATCATTGAAAGCTGGCACATCGGGCGGCCACTGGCAGCGTGCAATTGGTTAAAAAAAGCCTGCGTCGCGGCCAGATCACGCTGGCTGGTGGGTACTTTGTCTACCACGCCGCGCGCTTTCAAAGCAGTGGCCACGTCGTCCGTCACGACGAAACTGTCCTTACCCACCATGCGCAAGAAACGCGGCGCGGACAATCCGCCCAACTGGTTGCCCTGACGCTTCAATAGCAACCACAGACCGGTAATATCAGTCACCGGCCAGTTCGCAATCAGCCCGCCCATGCTGCCGTACTCGGTGCGTATATCGATCACCATCTGGGCGTTACGGGGCACGCTGCGCAATTTACCCAGGTGTCTTATCAAGCTTTTGTCCTGCATCAGACGCTCGATATGCTCCCCGCCCATCAACACGACTTTGTCCGGATCGAAGCCGAAAAAGGCCTTTTCAAAGGCGGGCCACTTCGCATCGACCAGACTGTGCTTGAGTCCGGCGCGAAAAACCCGCAGGGCCACGGTTGACAAATAGCGGTCATCGCCTATGGCTCGGAGCGCCCTGGAGTCGCGCGGCAGAGGCAGATTAGCTTCCATGGCCGCGCGCGAACCGAAGCGGTTCAGACAATACTCTTCCAGCTGTTTGTAGCCGTTCACCAGGAGCTCCCCTGTATGGCAATACTAGAAAGCGCCTATGGTAACCACAAATTATCCCTGTGAAAAAACAAAACCCCCTGCCGGCCAGATGGCCGACAAGGGGCAATGCTCGGTTTGGCATCCTGAGTCGGGAAAACCCGGCGCCCAGGTTTACCCGTTAACGCAGATAGACTGGACCCACTCCCATCCCCCAGAAAATCACCGACGTCGCCATCATCGCAACCAACACGACCAAGCCAACGGCGAGAATGGAGCTGGAAAACATGAAGCCTTCTTCGCTAGGTATGCCCATGAAGATTGGGATGCCTTGATAGAGGAGATAAACGGTGTAGCAAACCGCCGCAGTACCCACCAGCATGCCTAGCCAGAGGCTCGGATACAGCGCAGCTAGCCCAGCAATAAAAAGGGGCGTAGCCGTGTAAGCAGCAAAGATGATGCAGTCAGACAGTGACGGCGTTGAATGATAAGTCCGGGCCATCCAGTGAATAAAAGTACCCATGACCGCCACTCCAACGAGCATGGCGAGATAAGACAGAACGGTCATTTGCAATGCACTGGTAGCGGTAAGCCGAACTGCGTCGATACTGCCAATAGCCCAGCCGATATGGGTAGTGCCGATATAGGCCGAAACGGCAGGGATTGCGGCGAGCAACAGCACATGAGTCAGGTACATGTGACCGATGCTTTCTTCTTCGCCCTTGATCTCGCGCCACTCCTGATCGGGATGGGTGAATAATCCCACTACGTGGTGAATCATGGTCTGGTCTCCGAAGCTTTTTATTCATTCCCCCGGTCCTGACGTAACGGCCGGCCGTGGGTGTATGGGTGCGACGCTTTGTCGCAATACCTTGTCCATGACTATAATCAAAAAAGCGCATCAAGTGCGCTTCATGCTTAGAGTGATTGGCGACTTCAAGGCTTCCCGTAATAGCGTTGGAGTATTAGCAATGCTTCGTTAATCTCTTGAACCACCCCTGTTCTGCCCCCCCGGTCTGGATGATGGAGACTCATCAATTCACGGTAACGCAGCTTGATCCGCCGTGGATCAACCGGCTCTTCCAGCCCAAACACATCAAGTGCCGCGCCCACCTCCTGCGGACTCAGCGCAAAGCGGCCCTGCCGCAAGCCGTTGAGCAAGCGCTCCACATCCTCACCCTGGGTCGTCAACCACTGCTCCCAATCCAGGTAATAACTGCGGAGCGGATTGCGCTCTTGCAACAGGGAGCCGGACTTATCTGCAACCGAGCGCGGAAGCATCCGGATACTCAAAGCATGTATCTGCAGCTCAAGATGACGCTCGGCCAGGCGATCAGACAGCCGGTAAAGCGCATGAAAAAGCAGAAAGTGGGTCTGAAAAAGCAGTAGCGGCTCGCGCAGCGCGCCAGGCACGCCAAACACGGTATCGGGAAAGCGTTCAGCAAGGACTTTGATCAACGAAAACTCGTCTACTCCGCCCGGTGCTTCGGCCAGGCAGGCAAGTACAAAATCATCAAAACCTGCGGGTAGCAGATCGTCAGGAGCGGGAGTCGGCATTGCATCAGTCTAGCCCACTTGCATGCCCAGCCCCAGCCCAGGCCTGTGTGAACTGCAATCAGCTTGCCATCTGGATCGGGTATCAATACAGCACAACCGAATACCAGGGGAACATTGCAATGAACAGATGGATCATGACTGCAGGCCTCGCCGCCGTATTAGCTGGACTGACAGCCTGCAATGCCGATAGCGAAGACGAACAGGCCGCCACGCCCGACATGACGACACCCGAGAGTGTGTCGCTGAGTCTGCTTGGCCGATACGAATCAGGCGAATTCGGCGTCAGCGCAGCCGAAATTCCCGCTTTTGATCCCGCCAATCGACAGATCTTTGTCGTCAATGCGCGTAAAGGTGCTGTCGACGTACTGAATGCTGCAGATATCGCCAACCCGGTATTACTACAAAGTCTGACCGTAGAGAGCGTTGCCCCCGGCGCAATCGTCAATAGCATCGCCTATCATGATGGTTACCTGGCCGTCGCGATCGAAGCGGAAACCAAGACCGACCCCGGCTTTGTTGCATTATTTGATGCGACTACGCTTCAGCTATTGGGCTCGGTGCAGGTCGGAGCGCAGCCCGATATGCTGACCTTCACACCCGATGGCAAGTACCTGCTGGTAGCCAATGAAGGCGAGCCAAGCGATGATTACAGCGTCGACCCGGTCGGCTCAGTCAGCGTCATCACCCTGGATGATCAAGGCCTGGCACAGGTGTCGACTGCCGGATTTACAGCCTTCGACAGCCAGGCAAATGCATTGCGCAATGCCGGCGTACGTATCTACGGGCCGAATGCGAGCGTCGCGCAGGACCTTGAGCCGGAATACATCACCGTGGCAGACGACAGCCAGATAGCCTGGATCGCCCTGCAGGAAAACAACGCACTGGCCAAACTCGATATTGCTACCGCCACCATCACCGACGTCCTGCCACTGGGCTTCAAGGATTATGGCCTTGCCACGAACGGCATCGATGCCAGTGATAATGACGGTGTTGTCTCGATTCGCTCGCGCCCCGGCGTATCAGGCATGTATCAACCTGACAGCATTGCCAGCTATAGCGCTAGCGGAAAGACCTACATCGTCACCGCCAATGAAGGCGACGCGCGTGCCTGGGGCGAAGACGACCAGACTTATTGGGACGGCGATGCCAGCAAGGGCTTTGTTGAAGAATTCCGGGTCAAGCATCTGGTCCACGTTGACGGCTTCGACCGTCGCGCCGGAGACGACCTGCCGCCGCAACTGCGCGCACTGGGTACTGGCGCATTGCTCGATCCTTCAGTGTTTGGCTATTGCGGCGCTACCGCAGGCGATCCCGGCGACTGCCGCAGTGACGCAGAACTGGGCCGCCTGAATATCACCTGGGTAGACGGCTATCGCCGCGACACCAATGGCGACCCGCTGATGTTCGATGCCACCGGCACGCAGAACGATGCCGGCACCCTACTGATGTACAGCCGCCTGTACTCGTACGGTGCCCGTTCTTTCTCGATCAGGGATGAGGATGGCGTCCTGGTTTGGGATTCAGCAGATCAGTTCGAGCAGTACCTGGCCGGCGAAGACTGCCGCGCAGCCAACGACCGCTCCATCCCCTGCAAGGACTACTTCAACACCGGACACGACGAAGGCGATGCGCTGGACAGCCGCAGCGACGCCAAAGGCCCCGAGCCAGAGGGTGTGGTACTCGGCACGCTGGGCACCAAGACCTTCGCCTTCATCGGCCTGGAGCGTATGGGCGGCATTATGGTCTATGACATCACAGATCCCGCAGCGCCAACCTTCGTAGACTACTACAACACCCGCGAAGACTTCATCCTAGACCCCGAGACCAATCTCGCCGCCGTGGGGGACCTGGGTCCCGAAGGACTCACTTTCATCTCCTCGGACCAGTCGCCCAACGGCGAAGCACTGCTGGTCGTAGGTCACGAAGTCAGCGGCACCACCACCGTGTATCAAATCAATCAGAGCAACTGAACCAGACTGAAGTAGGTCCCCGCGTTCGTTCCCACAAACGCGGGAACCCATTTTAACCTTGGGATTCAAACTGCATCGGGATTCAGCGCCGACGTAAACGCCCAGCCAGAGTGATTGCGGCCAGAATAACCACTCCCGCGACGATCCCTGCGCTGGCATTAATCAGGGTTGGCAGTAGACCGCCCAACACAGTGCCTACATAAGGCAGCCCGGTAGCCAGTTCTGCACTGTTTTCAATCCAATGACGCATCACGCCTACCCCGTGGGTCAGGATGCCACCGCCGACCATGAACATGGCCGCGGTGCCAACCACCGACAGCGTGCGCATCAACCAAGGTGCGAACCAGAGAATACCGGCGCCTATCTTCTGTGCTGCGGCACTACCGCGTTGAGCCAGTGCCAAACCCGCGTCATCCAACTTGACGATACCCGCTACCAGCCCGTAGACACCCGCGGTCATCACCAGCGCGATACCCGACACCACTATCACCTGCTGCAGAAATTCCGCATCGGCCACCGTACCCAGGGTAATAGCGATAATTTCAGCCGAAAGAATAAGATCGGTACGCACTGCCCCTTTTATTTTTTCCTTCTCCCTACCGACCACCTCGGCCGGATCGAGGGACAGACTCTTCACCGTCTCTGCATGCTCGGCTTTGGTGTCATGCAAAA
>Ga0314772_1000777_pt1 | contig 16066 bp, 17 predicted proteins | sample MetaGCBIW2018_FD_204520 | JGI IMG/M metagenome (GOLD analysis project Ga0314772, IMG submission 204520) | Cryopeg brine microbial communities from Beaufort Sea near Barrow, Alaska, United States - CBIW 2018 | ecosystem: Environmental > Aquatic > Marine > Coastal | place: USA: Alaska | collected... | reverse complement strand
TGGATCGCAACTCGACCGTGGAGCTCGTGGTCGCCTCCGCGCCCACCACGGTGGCGGTCCCCAACGTGTTGGGTCAAAGCCGTAGCGACGCAGAGAAAGCGCTGGGCGACGCCAAGCTCAAATCCACTGCGAGCGAGGTCACCACCACGCAGCAGAGCGAGGACGGCAAGGTGTTGACGCAGAACCCGTCAGCAGACACCGAGGTCAAGCCGGGCACCAACGTCGCTATCGAGGTGGGCAAGTACGTCGCGCCGCCGCCCGAGCCGGTGCCTTCGAGCACCCCGACGCCAGAGCCTTCACAGTAGGTAAGGCACGCATCGGCGTGCACTCGCGGGGCATCCCCGCGAGTGCACGCCGATGCGACTTAGCCGTTCGGGAATCATTTGTGAGGTCCGGGCGTCTAAACTGTCGTGATGATGCCAGTGCGGACCGCCGACAGCCTCCACGAGTTTGTGGAAGCGCACCTTTGTGACGTCTCGACGGTGCTCGAAGACTACGTCACCGCCGCTATGTGCGAGATTCCAGCCGCTGGTGCTGACTATCGCGCACTGTGGCAGTCACTCGGTGGCCAGTTCGACGGCGGCAAAAACCTACGTCCCTCGCTGACGCTGGCGGCGTACGCCGGGCTTGGCGGAGATGACCCCGCGGCGGTGGTCCCAGTGGCCGCTGCTATGGAGATGCTCCACACCGCGATGCTGGTGCATGACGACCTCTTGGATCACGATGAGGTGCGCCGCGGGCGACCGAACGTCGCCGGCACGCGTCGTGCTGCACTCACTGGGTCCGGGCTGACCTCAGCCCAGGTCGACGATCACGTGCAGGCGGCCGCGCTGCTCGGTGGCGACCTCGCGCTGTCCTCTGCATACGACCTCATCTCCCGCGCCTCTCTCCCCGCACATCACCGCATCGCGTGTCTCGACCTTGTGACCGGTGCGATCCGAGCCACCATCGCGGGCGAGTTGCTCGACATGTACGCCAATGTCGCGTCGCCGAAGGACGCCAACTCACTCCTGATCGCAGAGCTCAAGACTGCGACCTACACGTTCGTGGTTCCGCTGCACGCCGGTGCCCAACTGGCTGGTGCCGACCCGACGATGGTGGGCCACCTCGACAAGATCGGCACCGCGCTGGGGTTGAGCTTTCAGCTGGTGGACGATGACCTCGGGGTCTTCGGTGACTCGGATGTGACGGGCAAGTCCGTGCTTTCCGACCTCCGCGCGGGCAAGCGAACCGAGCTGCTACGCCAAGGGTTCGAACTCGCGGACACCGCGGGACTTGAGGTGCTGAACAGCAGCATCGGCAACTCTGACCTGGACGAGCAGGGCGCGGCTCGTGTGCGCGAAGTACTCGAGGATTGCGGGGCGCGCGCGAAGGCCCTGCGGGTCGCTCGCCAGCACGCCCGCTCGGCCCGGCGTCTCTCAGCTGAACGCGTCTCCGCGCCGTTGTCTGGATACTTGGGCCAGCTCATCGAAATCCTCGAGGCCCGCACATCGTGAGCGGGTCTAGACGCCGCCCCGAAGACAACGCCACCTCGCTCGCGCTGTATGACCGGGCCGCGCAAGCAGCTGCCGCGCAGGTCATTCGACGGTACTCGACGTCCTTTGGCTTAGGCGCGCGCATGCTACCCGCGCACATGCGCCGCCACATCGAATCGGTCTACGCCATGGTGCGGGTGGCTGATGAGGTCGTTGACACCTATGGGGGTCCCGATGCGGGCGTCATTCTTGATGGTTTCGAGGCCACGGTGGTGGCTGCCATGGCCGGGCGCTTTTCCACTGATGTGGTCGCCCACGCATTCGGGGTCACTGCGCGCGCGGTGGGCATCACCCGCGACCAAACCGACCCCTTCTTTGCGTCGATGCGTACCGATCTCACGGTCAGCATCCACGACCAGGAATCGTTCGACCGGTACGTGTACGGTTCGGCGGAGGTGGTCGGCGAGATGTGTCTCGCAGTCTTCGTTAATACCGCTACCGGTCCCGCGGAGCTTCCCGCCGACGCACGGGTGGGCGCACGCAGGCTGGGAGCCGCGTATCAGAAGGTGAACTTCCTGCGGGACCTGGGCACGGACTGCGACGAGCTCGGCCGTTCTTACTTCCCCGGCATCACCAAGGCCACGCTCACCAACGATCAACTCGCGTCCCTGGTCGCGGACTGCCGCAGCGACATCGAGGCGGCGCGCGCGTGCCTCACCGCTCTGCCCCGCCGCGCGGGCGTAGCGGTGTCGACCACCATCGACATCTACACCCGCCTACTGGACTCAATCGCGGCGATCGACGCCAAGGATCTGGCCCGCCGCCGCGTGCGGGTCCCCAACACCACCAAGGCCGTGCTTGCCGCGCGCAACTCGTGGGACTCACTCAAGGAGAGGTCTAAGGCATGACCGAAAAGAAGTTGCGCGTCGTAGTCATCGGGGGCGGCATCGGAGGAATCGCGACGGCCGCACTGCTCGCGCGCGGCGGTGCGGACGTGACCCTGATTGAGCGTCGCGAACAACTCGGCGGGCGCGCCGGGCGCCTCGAGGTGGACGGCTTCACGTTCGACACGGGCCCCAGCTGGTACCTCATGCCCGAGGCCTTCACGCAGTACTTCGCGCTGATGGGCAGGGATGTCAGCGAGGAATTGGACCTCATTGACCTCAACCCGCGCTACCGAGTTTATTTCGAGGGTGACACGGAGACCGACGCCGGGGAGATACTCGACGTTCTCGCCGACCCCGACGCAAACTACGCGACGTTCAACGAGTTGAGCGAGGGCGATGGCGACGCGATGCGCGCCTATGCGGCTGATTCCAAGGAGATCTACGACCTCGCCCTTGAACGTTTTCTCTACACGACGTTCGAGCGGCCGATGTCGGTGGCCAACGCGGCCGTCATGCGGTCCCTACCGCGGCTGGCCAGTCTGTTGACGCGCTCGCTCGGCTCCAAGGCGGCCGCCCAGGTGCGCGACCCACGGCTACGCCAGATCCTAGGCTTCCATGCGGTCTTCTTGGGATCCTCCCCGAACCGTGCGCCGGCGCTGTTCTCGCTCATGAGCCACCTCGACCTCACTGACGGCGTGCGTTACCCGCGCGGCGGGATGTACGAGCTGATCGAGGCGCTCCACCGCATTGCGATCGACGAGGGAGTGGAGATCCGCACCTCGACCACCGCACGGCGCATCGTCATCGAACCGAACGGGATCGCGAGCGCGGTCGAGTTGGAAAGCGGCGAGCTGCTCGCAGCAGACCTCGTGGTCAGCGGTGCGGACATGCACCACACCGAGACGCAGCTGATCGAACCCGCGCACCAATGGCAGCCCGAACGGACGTGGAAGAAGCGCGAACCCGGCATCAGCGCGCTGCTGGTGATGGCGGGGGTGAAGGGCCAGCTGCCCGAGCTCGAGCACCACACGCTGTTCTTCACCAAGGACTGGGAGACCAACTTCGAGTCGATCGTGGGCAAGGGCGACCTCGCGCCGCCGTTCCCGGCGTCGATTTACGCCGCGCGGGTGAGCGCCACCAACCCGGAGTCCGCACCTGCTGGCTGCGAGAACCTCGTGCTACTCGTCCCGTTCCCCGCAGATCCCGAATTGGGCGCGACCGAGCGTAGCCGCGAGCAAATGCACGAGGCCGCCAACCGCTACCTCCAACAGGTGGGTGATTGGGCGGGGATCCCCGACCTGGTTGAGCGCTCCACCATCTACAGCGTCACCACGCCGTCGGACTTCGCGACGGAACTGAACGCCTGGCGGGGGTCCGCGCTGGGCTTCGAGCACACCCTGCGACAGTCCGCGATGTTCCGTCCCGCGAACGTGTCGTCCACCGTGCCCAACCTGCTGTACGCCGGGTCGTCCACCACTCCAGGCATCGGCATGCCCATGTGCCTGATCAGCGCCGAACTTGTCGCCAAGCGACTGCTCGGTGCGACCGGGGCGGAGCCGCTGCCAACACCTGCTCCGGCGGGCTTCCTGCGGCGCTCGCGCCGCACTGACGCGCTGGGGACGATTGTGCGCCAAGGCAACCCGCCATCGGCGCCGCGTCCACGAGCCACCAAGGCGGCCCCGTCGATCGGTGGCGCATGACGGGGTGGCTCTATCTGATTGGGCTGTTGTTTGGCCTCACTGGTCTAGCCGTGCTCGACTGGCGGTACCGCGTGGCGCTGTTCGCCCAACCGGCCCGCGCGCTGGGGACGCTGGGCATCGGCGTCGCGATCTTCCTGGTGTGGGACATGGTTGGCGTGGGCCTCAACATCTTCTATGTGGGTAGCGCCGCCTATCTGACCGGACTGCGCGTCGCCCCCGAGGTGCCCGTCGAGGAGCTCCTGTTCCTGACGCTGCTGTGCTATCAGACGCTGCTGTTGTGGCTCGCGTTTGGCAGGCGTCGCGCCCACGCGTTGGCGTCGACGTGATGACCTACGTCGTCCTGTCGGTCGCGGTGCTCGCGCTGATCGCCCTCATCACACTCCCCACGCTCAGACACCTGCCAGCGCGTCCCCTCGTGCTCACCGCGCTGGTCCTCATTGCCTTGACTGCGGTGTTCGACAACGTCATCGTGGGGCTCGACATCGTTGCCTACGACGACGCCCTGACCAGCGGGATTCGGCTATGGCACGCGCCCATCGAGGACTTTGCCTACGCGCTAGGCGCCGTGATGCTGATCCCCACGGTATGGACGTGGCTGGGTGGACCGCGCAACGCGACACCGGCACACTCCGCGACACCAGCACACCGTGCGACACCAGCACACCGTGCGACACCGGCACACCGTGCGACGCGGGGACACGACTCGGAACCCGCGACCATCGGGGAGTCGGGTGAGAGCGCCTCGTGATTCGGTCCATCTTCAAGGCGTCCCGGCCCGTCAGCTGGATCAACACCGCTTACCCGTTCGCGGCGGTATACCTGATGGTGACGCACAGCATCGACGCGGTGTTCGTGGTGGGCACGCTATTCTTCCTGATTCCGTACAACCTGCTGATGTATGGCGTCAACGACGTCTTTGACTACGAGTCCGACCTTGCCAATCCGCGCAAGGGCGGCATCGAAGGCGACGTGATTCGCGACCGCACGCGCGCGAAAGCGATCCACCGAGGTATTCTCTGGGCGTCCGCGATTCTCGTCGTTCCGCCGCTGCTGTGGCTCCTCTTCCAGGGCAGCACCGCGGCCGGGGTCACACTGCTGCTGGTCGTGTTCGGGGTGGTCGCGTACTCGGCTCCCGGGCTGAGGTTCAAGGAGCGACCCTTCCTCGACTCCCTCACGTCTGCGTTTCACTTCGCTGGCCCACTGATCTACGCGCTGGTGCTGACCGGCTCTCCCCTCACCGCGCGCGGCGGGTGGCCCATCTGGGCGGCGTTCTTGGCTTGGGGCATGGCGAGCCACGCGTTCGGAGCGGTCCAGGACGTGCGCGCGGACCGCGAGGGCGGCATCGGCTCGATAGCGACCGTGATGGGCGCGCGTGTCACCGTCTGGTTCGCGCTCGGCATGTACGTGCTCGCCGCACTGCTACTGCTGTTCTTGCCGTGGCCCGGCATTCTCGCGACCATCCTGCCGCTCGCCTATGCGGCCTCGGTCGCGCGCTTTGTCCGGGTGACCGACCAGACCTGCGAGGACGCCAACCGTGGGTGGAAGACGTTCCTGTGGCTCAACCAGCCGGTCGGATTCCTCGTCACAATGTTGTTGATCGTCGTCTACAACGGCTGGCTCTAGCCGACCAGCGTGGTGCTTCGCCTGAGCGTAACCTCACCCTCGGACCCACCGGTCGCGCGCCGCGCCTTTCGTTGCCACGGATGCAGCCGGAAGTGTTGCGCTCAGACGGGACAGCGGGCGACTACGCCGGTTCAAGGCGATAATCCGCGTTCAGCCGGACAAGTGACCCACTTTCCCGCCTGAACGAGACGACTGAACGTGACGACTGAACGAGATTTCTGTGCGGCGACACACCCTTCGGGTGCGGGCAACGACCAGACTGAGGGCGGACGATGCCGTCCCTCACGATTCCTGCGCTTGCACCCACACACGTTTTGCGCGGGATTCGAGCCGCGGTGCAAGCGCAGGGCGCTCAGCCGCGCCTTTTACGGACGGTGCTGTTTACGCGCAGCGCTACTTACGCGCCACGCTACTTACGAACGAGCGGACTGAGGCCGGCGGACCGCGCCTCGGCGTCAGGCATCCCGCACACCTCAAGCCAGTTGGCGAGCAGGCGGTGGCCGCCCTCGGTCAACACCGACTCAGGGTGGAACTGCACGCCATGCAAGGGCAGCGATGTGTGCCGCAGCCCCATAATGATGCCGTTGCCGGTACGGGCGGTCACCACGAGCTCGTCGGAGACGGTACCGTCCTCAACCGCGAGCGAGTGATAGCGCGTCGCGGTGAACGGAGAGGGCAAGCCAACAAGCACGGAGTCCTGCTCGTGAATCACACCGGAGGTTTTGCCATGCATCAACTCGGGAGCGTGGCTCACCACCCCGCCGTAGACCTCGGCGAGGGCTTGGTGCCCAAGGCAAATCCCCAGCATCGGCTTACCCAGTGCTGCGCACTCGCGAATCACGTCGTTAGAGGCGCCAGCCTCGGAAGGCGTCCCCGGGCCGGGGGACACGAGCACGCCGTCATACGCGGCGATCGGGCCCGCATCGGCAACCGCGTCATTGCGCACTACTACTGTCTCCGCGCCCATCTGGCGCAGGTAGCCCACAATCGTGTAGACGAATGAGTCGTAGTTGTCGATCACGAGGATGCGGGTCATGGCGCCTGTCCTTGCTCGATGTTTTGATCCTGGATACCAAATTCAACGGACACCCACGGGAACACAAACTCGAAGAGTGACCAGACGATCGCGCCCAGCAGCACCGCCATCAGCAGCGCCTTGACCCAGATGGGACCTGGCAACGCTCTCCAGACCGCAGGAAATATCACGATGCGTCCTCCACGAGCTCCGCCGGGACGCCCGCTTCGTGTGGAGCCCAGTATTCGAGCGTGCCGTGTGTGATCCAGCGCTCGGCCGCCGAATACATCGGGTGGCAAGTCGTCAGGGTGATGTAGTGGCCGTCCGGCTCGACGCCCGGCTGGTCGGGAACGGGGGCGATCACCTCAACCTGTGAGGGCTTCACGATCTTCCACTCGGTGACGCGGTACACGTACCAGGCCTGCTCGGTCTCAATGATTAGCGGGTCGCCCTCCTGCAAGTCAGCAATTTTATTGAATGGCTTGCCGTAGGTGGTGCGGTGCGCGCTGATCGCAAAGTTGCCCAATGAGCCTGGCATTCCTGTGCCGGGATAATGGCCGATGCCGAGGGTGTCGAGTACGTCCCTGCGCGTCACTCCCTCCGAGACGGGTTTCACGTAGTCGGCGCCCCAGCGCGGCACGTGCATCGTGGCGAAGGTAGTAGCGAGCGCGGGTTGCTCCATCACGGGCGCCGAGTCGGGCCCAAACTTGAGGTCGTCGGGGATGACCGTCACGCCGCCGCCGTCCGCCGCCGTGGTGATGGGCGCTACCCAGTCGAGGCTGTCGACAACCGCCTGCTGCGTGCTGTTGGCGGCAATGTCCGTGTAGAACAACTGCCACACCACATACAGACCAAGCACCGCGCCAGCGATAATCAGCAACTCGCCGAGCAGACCCACCGCAGCGGCCCATGCGGGCTGACGGGGCGGCGCAGCGTGCGCCGGTGGCCGTTCGTCCAGGGTGGTCATAGTGCGTCCAGATTACGGGACTGTGCCCTCCTGGCGAAATTACTGGCCTCTCTTAGTAGATTCCCGGTATCGCACGCGATACCTGGTCCACCCTCACCCGTTCATGACGCCGATGCCCAGGCGGGGATTGCCATGCACGTACCGTGCCGCCGGGGTCGGTACGCTATAGCCAGACCCATGACCGCCGCTGGCGGCATATCAACCTCACGGGAGTGCATTGTGGCCGTCTCGAAGAAACGCCAGAAGAAGAAGAACGACAAGCCGCAGTATGACGTGGCCGCACCAACGGATCAGAACCCATCGTGGCTGGTCCCGACCGCCGTCACCCTGCTCGTTCTTGGGCCAGTCTGGATCGTCGTGTATTACATCGCGGCCGGCAACTACCCGATCCCCGGCATCGGCAACATCAACATGTTCATCGGTTTCGGGTTCCTCGCTGCGTCAATGGTGCTTTTCTCCCGCTGGAAGTAGCAACGCCCCTCTAGTTACACCTGTGTAGTTATCCCCTGCTGTGGACAGCGGTGGGGATAACTACACCCGTGTCATTAGCATCGGTCTGTGTCATGAACGACGCGCCGCGTGCGCAGGCATCGTGGTGAACATGCCCTGTTGCGCGTTCAGAGTGGCTTGCGCGGTGAGCGCGGTGATTTTTTCCCCCCCTCCAGGAACCGGGAGGAGCGTTCCACGCTGGTGTGCAGGGCGCCGGTGCCACGCCGCCCAGGTAGCGACGTTCATGCGGTCCACGCGTGTGAAGCTTGGCGGGTACGGGCGCAGATTCAAGTGATCATGCTCCGGCTGCCACGAGCCTCCGTCCACCCCTCGATGTGATCTGAACAACCACAATCTATGAGGTGTTGCGCTTCCAATGAGAACCCGGGCAACTTGACCAATCCGAGTCGTGTGACATCCTGGGCACGCACGCGCCTCAGATTTTTTGGGGCACGTATGTGCTAATTCTGCCCCCAACGAATGGAAATAATAGTGTCTTCCGCAAGAATACGTACGCTCGGAGCCGCCACCGCTGCCCTCTCAGTGGGACTACTCGCCGCCTGCAGCAGCAGCACGCCCACCACCTCGTCCGACAGCAGCAGCAAGGCGCTCGACGGCGTCAGCGTAACCGTCGGCTCGAAGGACTTCACCGAGAACATCCTGCTCGGCCAAATACTCGCCCAGGCCATGACGTCCGAGGGCGCTGACGTCACCGACCAGACCGACCTCGGCGGCACGTCCGTGAACCGGGAGGCGCTGCTTGCCGGGGAGATCGACGTCTACCCCGACTACAACGGCACCGGCTGGACCGTCCACCTCGGCCAGCAGGCCCCGGGCCAGGACCCCGAGATTCTCTATGACGCCGTCGCCGAGATGGACCTGGCGGAGAACCAGATCCAGTGGGTCGGGCGCTCGCCATTCAACGACACCTACGGCTTCGCGGCCAATGGTGACCTGGCGGAGACCGAGGGCGGGTTCGACCTGCAGTCGATGGCGGACTACCTCGAGGCGAACCCCGATGCCACGCTATGCCTGGAGACGGAGTTCCCTGATCGACCCGATGGGCTGATCCTCTTCAGTGACGCGACCGGGTACACGGTTCCGCAGGACCAGATCCAGATCTTGGATACCGGCCTGGTCTACACGGAGACCGCCAACAACGCCTGCCAGTTCGGCGAGGTCTACACGACAGACGGTCGCATCACGGCGCTGAACCTCAGCCTCGTGGATGACCCGGGTGTCTTCATCCTCTACAACGCCTCCTACACCTGGAACGACGCCCTCTACCAGGAGCACGCAGACGTCTACACGCGTCTTGCGGACGAGATCTTCGCGCCGCTTGATGCGGCGAAGATGGCTGAGCTCAACGCCAAGGTCGACATCGACGGCGGAAAGGCCGAGGACGTGGCTGCCGATTACCTCAAGGAAATCGGCTTGCTGTAGGCCCACCCACCACGAACACACTGGGCCCCCACCTGTCGAAGGTGGGGGCCCAGTTTCGTGCGAGAGCTCTGGTGGTGCGGGGACCGCGCCCCTAGATCCCGCGCGGCCTCAGGTACCGCTCTGCAACGGCGCCGAGCCAGTCAAAGCTAAGCGCGATGATCGCGACCAGGCCGGCTCCAACGAGGAGCACCGGGTCCTGCTGGAGTTTCAGGCCAGAGTAGATGGTGATGCCGAGGCCTCCGCCGCCAATCAGGACTGCCAGTGTCGCCATCCCGATGTTGATGATCATGGCAGTGCGTACGCCGGCGAGGATGATCGGGACGGCCAGCGGTAGCTCGATCCGCAGGAGCGCCTGCAACTTGGTCATGCCCATTCCACGACCGGCCTCGATCGTCGGCTTGTCGACACCGTCCAGCCCCACCATGGTGTTGCGCAGCACCGGCAGGAGCGCGAACAGCACAAGCGCCCAGATGACCGTGGTAAGGCCCTGGCCAAGCACCACGAGGAAGATGACGAGCAGCCCGTAGGCGGGCAACGCCTGCCCGGCGTTGGCGATGCTCAATACAGTGGGGCCGTAGCGGCGCAGCGCCGGTCGGGTGAGCAAGATACCTACCGGGACGGCGATCAGCACGACGATCACCGTCGACCAGAACGCGATGGTGACCTGTTCGACCGTCTGCGGCCAAAGCTTCACGGTCCAGTCGAGCGCACTGGCCTGCTGGAAGTTTTCCCCCGAGTCGAGGCCCAAACTGCGGTAGTAGAGCCACAGCGCCGACACTAGGGCGAGGATGCCGAGCGGGGCCAGGGCCAGGCCGAACGGGAAGCTCCGAGACGGACGGATACCCGCCGCGGCGACCGCGAGATCAGCGACGTCATCATCCGTCGAGAAGGCGCGATCGAGCCGCACCGGCTTGTGCGGCCCGTCGACCTCCTTGCGGTCGCTCACGAGGAGGCCTCCAGCCCGTCATAATGCTCCTGCGCCTCAACGCGGAGCCGGCGGATGACCTCAGTGAGGTGGTCGATCTCCACGGCGCCGACGAACCTACCTTTGGCATCGACCACGCAGGCACGCCCGGTGGAAGACTTCAGCATCTCCTCCAAGGTGTCGTGCAGGGTCGCGTTCTCCTCGACCCGGCTGCGGACCTGCTGTCCGCGCGCGAGGAGGTCACGGCTCGTATCGGCTCGGCGCAGGTCCCCGGCCCGCAGCCACCGGGCCGGTCGTCGCTCACCGTCCAGCAGCAGAAGCCACTCACGGCCAGAGGCCCGCAGCGTCGCGAGGCCGACCTCGACCGGCTCATCGAGCACCATCGACGGGTACGACTCGAGGTGGAGGCCACTCACCCGCTCGAAGTGCAGACCCTTAAGCGTAGAACCCGACCCGATGAAGTCGTCGACGAATTCGTCGGCTGGTAGGGCCAGGATCCGTTCGGGGGTGTCGATCTGGCGGACTGCGCTGCGCTCGCCGAGGATGGCGATCCGGTCGCCCATCTTGATGGCCTCGTCGATGTCGTGGGTGACGAAGACGATCGTCTTGCCGAGCACCGCCTGAACCCGCAAGAACTCGTTCTGCAGGCGGTCGCGGGTGATCGGATCGATGGCGCCGAACGGCTCGTCCATCAGCATCACATCCGGGTCCGCGCCGAGGGCCCGTGCCACCCCGACCCGCTGGGCCTGCCCGCCGGAAAGCTCCCTTGGGTAGCGGTCGCGGTACTCGGAAGGTTCCAGGCCCATCACGTCGAGCAGCTCGTCGACGCGAGAGCTGATCCGCTTCTTATCCCAGCCGAGCATCTTGGGCACCGTGGCGATGTTGTCCGCGATGGTGTGGTGGGGGAACAGCCCGATCTGCTGGATGACGTAGCCGATGCGGCGACGAAGATGGTCGGGGTTGACGTTCGTGACGTCCTCGCCGTCGAAGAGGATGGTCCCGCCGGAGGGCTCGATCATCCGGTTGATGAGTCGGAGGGTGGTGCTCTTGCCGCATCCGGACGGACCGACGAGGACGAGGATCTCGCCCTTATGCACGTCCAGGGTGAGCTCTTCGACGGCAGGGGTGTCCGTGCCGGGATAGATCTTCGTGACCCGATCGAGGTGGATCATCGTTGTGGCGTCCATAGGTCTCTCCTTCAGTTCCGCAGGCCGGATGAGGTAGTCAGGCGCTGCACGAGGGCGAACACCGTGTCGAGTATCAGTCCGAGCAGGACCGTGAAGATCACACCTACCCAGAGCGACTCTACGCTCCCTGGCAGGCCGAGCCGGGTCAGGGCACCCGCGATGAATGAGCCGAGCCCGTTGCCGCCGACGAGCACAGCGATCGCGGCGATGCCGACGACTAGCAGGCTCGATACTCGGACGCCGGCCATGATGACGGGCCAGGCGAGCGGGAGCTTCACCTGCAGGAGCTGTCGACTAGCACCCATGCCCATCCCCTTCGCTGACTCGACCACAGCGGGGTCGACATCCGCCAAGCCCGTCACGGTGTTCCGGAGGATTGGCAGGATCGCGTAGAGGAACAGCGCCATCATCGCTGGGGGGTTCCCGATCCCGACGATCGGGATGAAGAGGGCGAAGAGGGCCAGGGAGGGGATCGTGAGGAAAATCCCGGCGGTGCTCAGAGCGACGGAGCTAGCCACTGGGTGACCCTGGACCGCAATACCGAGGACCAACGAGAACACGGTCGCCAGCACGATCACAACGAGCACCATCTGCGCATGCTGCAGCGTCGCCTCGGCGATGTCGCCGCCATGATCGAAGACGTAACTGAACCAGCTCGCAATGCCATCCATGAACAGGCTCCCTCGTCCTCTACGTCGGTTAGCGGCTACTCGTACGAACGCGGGCGAGCACAAGAACCGGGGCTATCACCTCGACCCGTGGTCGAGACCGGTCTCGGTCCAGGGTAGCGGATTACCCGCACGCCACCCAAAGCCCGGGGACCGTCACCCTCCGGAGAGCCGGGCCTTCTCGCGCTTGTCCACGCCCCGCAGCATCGCCAGCATGGTGATCGCGCCCACCACTGCGCCGCCCAGGTGGCCCTGCCACGAGATTGACGAGAAGAAGCCAATGCTGGCTGGCAAAAAATTCGATAATAATGGGCCGCCGATAAAGATCGCGGCGATGACCAACACGTTCGTGTAAGGCAAACTCAGTTTGCGGAGCACTACGCCGTACGCGGCGAGCAGGCCAAATATGGCGCCCGATGCACCCACCGCCGATGCGCCGAGCACCACCACCGCGAGCGAGCCTCCCAGTAAAGACAGCGCGTAGATAGCCAAGAATCGCGCCCGGCCAAGCAGTCGCTCGAGAATCTGCCCCAACTGCCACAGCGCGAACATGTTCATGCCGATGTGGAAGATGCCGTCGTGAGTGAAGCCCGACGAAACCCATCGATACGGCTCAGTTCCTAACCCAAAAAAGCTGTCGCTATAACCGGAGAGCAGAGCCCAGTCGGAGAACCATACTCCGCGGCCCAGCACGTACATGCCGTACAGGTACGCAGCGACGTTGAGCCCAATCAGCACGTAAGTGACGACGGGGGGGCCCTGCGCCGCGGTGAAGCCCAGCCGCGATCTCAGCGGACGCTGGTTGCGCTTGGCCTCGTTCACGCAGTCGACGCATTGGATGCCGACCGATGCTGGGCGTTGGCACTCAGGGCACGTGGGCCTGTTGCAGCGCTGGCAACGCACGTAGGAAACACGATCGAGGTGACGCGGGCATACCGGCGGCGCGCCGGTTGAGCCGGCGGACTGCCCTACGTCGCCCGCACCACCGTTGTCACGTACGCCACCGTTGTCACCCACGATATCGTCCCCGAATCCCGCGCCCCCGGTTGAGGAGTCGCCGGCCCCAGCATCGGACGCCATCTGTTTGTTAGTCCTCGATGATGACGCCGGTGATCATGACGTCTTCCTTCGGGCGGTCGCGACCGTCGACAGGCGTGGCGCCAATCTTGTCCACGACGGCCTTGGACTCGTCGTCGATGACCTTGCCGAAAATGGTGTGGTTGGCGTTCAGGTGCGGCGTGGGGCCCAACGTGATGAAGAACTGCGAGCCATTGGTACCCGCAGCCTCGCCCGTGATCGGGTTGGGACGCTTGCCCGCATTGGCCATAGCCAGCATGTAGGGCTCGAGGAACTGGTTCTCGGCGTGGATCTCGTCGTCGAAGTTGTAGCCGGGGCCGCCGGTGCCGGTACCCAGCGGGCATCCGCCCTGAATCATGAATCCGCCGATGATGCGGTGGAAGACCGTGCCCTCGTAGAAAGGGTCGTGGCGGGCTTCGCCCGTAGTGGCGTCCTTCCACTCTTTGGTGCCTTTGGCGAGGCCCGTGAAGTTCTCCACGGTGCGGGGCGCGAGGTTCCCGTAAAGCTCGACCCGGATGTCACCGGCTGACGTCTGAATAGTTGCAATCATGCTGATCATTGTTCCATGCCGCTCGCATCTCCGCACGCAAGGTGGCATTATGGATAGTTGGGAGAACCCACAGACTTTGGAGGCCAGCATGGGTAAGCGTTCGAATAAGCACATGAGCGACAGCATTGACATTGATAAGTACCGCGCACAGGCCGAGGAGGCCGCCAAGCAGGCGAAAGTCGCCGCGAAGCAAGCCTCGGTCGCCGCGAAGAAGGCGAGTGACCGCGCCGCCGAGTGGGCTGGACCGCAGCTTGACGCCGCCATGGAGTGGGGCAAGCCTCGCGCCAAGCACGCGTATCACGCCGGAGCTCAGAAGGCCCAGCCGTACGTGAGGCGCGCCGGGGCGAAGGCCGCCGACTGGACTTCGATCGCGCACGCCGCCATTGTTGGCGCCGCGATTCCCGCGGTGCTGTCGGCTGTCGACGACGCCGCGCACGAGGATGACGACAACGGGCGGGGATGGATGAAGTTCGTCCTGCCCGTGACAATAGCCGCCGTGGCCGGTGCGGCACTGGTCATCTGGGCTCGCCGCGCGCCCGCCCGCGACGACTGGGCTGGCGAAGAAGAGGAGTGGGAGTTCACCTCGGACTCGGGCTTCAAGGACACGTTGCGCCAGAACGTCAACAAGGCCGCTGACTCCGCGACCAGCGCCGCGAAAAAGGCCGTGGGCGCCGCAAGCGACGTCGCGTCCTCTGCCGGCGATGCGCTGAGCGACAAGGCCGGGCCCGCCGTATCGAAGTTGAAGGAAACCGCTCTTCCCGCGGCCGACCGCGTGCGCAGCACCACGGTCACCGAGGCCAAGCGGGTGGCCGACAAGGCCGGCCCTGCTTACAACAAGGTCAGGGACACTGCGGTGACGGAGGCCAGGAAGGTCGCCGATGCTGCGGGAACCAGCGCTGGCCGGGTCAAGGAAAGCGCCGTCGGCGAGGCAAAGCGGGTGCGCGGGGGCGTGGACGAAGCTCGCCAGCGGGCCGCGGCCGAGGTCGTCAGCACGTTCGATGACGCCGAGGACGTCTGGGAGGACGAGAGCGACTCCGGCGAGACGCCTACCGTTTCCAAGAGTTCCGCTAAGAAGCCGCCCGCCAAGAAGTCCGGCCCCAAGAGCGGTGGCACCGCTAAGAAGTAGTGGCGGGCGCAGAGCATCGCGCCACCCCACGCATATGTAAGGGAGCCCCGGCCGGGTGGCCGGGGCTCCCTCGCGTTGTGGCGGTTCGCGTCGCCTGCACCAACGTGTCTGGTAGCGGTTAGCTCATCGCCCCGGTGGCCCACATAATCGCGAGTGCGGTCGCTGAGACGACAATCCACAGGATCGCACCTAGGGCGAGGGGTCGCCATCCTGCGCGTCGCATCGCCTGCAGGTCCGTGGACAGGCCGATGCCTGCGAGGGCCATCGCAATGAGGAAATTAGTGAGCGCTGTGACTGAATCATGTACTGACGGCGGGACGTGCACCACCGAGTTGAGCACCACCAGCACCAAGAACCCGGCGATGAACCACGGAACCATCCTCACCACCCGCCCCGCGGTCATCGGCTGCGGATTGTGTTTTGCCTCGCGTCGCGACTCCATCACAGACAGGCCAATGCTGATGGGGACGATCGCAAGGGTCCGGACCAGCTTGACCACCACGGCCGTACTTAGGGCGGCGGCGCTAAACACGCTGGCGGCGGCCACCACCGAGCTGGTGTCGTTCACTGCGGTGCCCGCGAATAGGCCGAAGGTCGCGGGGTCCATGTTGAGCGCGTGCCCGATGAGCGGAAATACCGCCACCGCAGTCACGTTGAAGAGGAAAATTGTGGACACCGCTGTGGCGAGCTCGACGCTTGCAGCTCCCAGGATCGGCGCGACTGCGGCGATCGCGGACAGCCCGCACACCCCGGTGCCGACACCGATCAGGGTTCGCACCACGCGGTCAACTTTGAGCAGCCGTCCCACCAGAGGGGCCGCGATCAGGCATGCGGTCAACGTGCCCAGGAGTACGGGCAGCGACTGGCGCCCCACGGAGTAGACGTCGCCCACGGACAGGCGCAGGCCCAGCAGCACTACCGCCACCTGCAGCAG